>Ga0075430_100005339_pt1 | contig 10850 bp, 10 predicted proteins | sample RhiMetdeltSRZDD4_FD_75294 | JGI IMG/M metagenome (GOLD analysis project Ga0075430, IMG submission 75294) | Populus rhizosphere microbial communities from Tennessee, USA - Rhizosphere MetaG P. deltoides SRZDD4 | ecosystem: Host-associated > Plants > Roots > Rhizosphere > Soil | place: USA... | reverse complement strand
GTCAGGATCGCCTCCGGCTTGCGGACGCGGATGCCCCGCCACGGGTCGAGCGCCAGCAGGTCGCGATCGTCCGAGACGATGACCTCCGCACCTGCCGCCAGAGCCACTCCCAGGAACTTGTCGTCGTCCGGGTCGCGGCACGCCCGCACGCGCTCGCCCACTTCGACGACGAGGGCACCGAGCGCAAGCCGTCGGAGGAAGCGACGGCGCACGGTTTCTGGAAGCCGGGCCGCGAACTTGGGCCGTGCCAGCACCGCCTCGACCTCGGCCAGGGTCTCGAGGCTGGCGACCAGCCGGCCGTCCGCGATCAGGCGGTCGAGCAGCCTGCCCGCGGCGGAAGCGGGACCCAAGGCCGCACGGACCAGCGTGCTGGTGTCAAGGACGACGGCGCGCAGCGGCCCGCTCTCGCTTCCAGGCCGAAAGCTCCGCCTCGACCTCGTCCGGCGCAAGGCCGGACTCGGTCGCGGCCCGGCGAAGCTCCGCCACCGCTTCGACGAGCGCCCGGTGACGCGCGGCCGGTGGGGCCGCGAACAAGCGGGCCGCCTCGGCGATCTCGGCCTCGGTGGCGCCCGGGGTCGAGACAACGCTGAGCAGCGCGCCCAGGCGCGCCCGCTCGGCCGGGTCGCGCCAGCGTTCCGCCGTGGCGGGGGTGACGGGGACGGTGAGGTCGACGGTCGTCATCGCGCTGTTCCTCCCTTTAGTCTAGCCGCACGCGCAAACCGTTGCCAACGCTGTGGGCAGGTGTGGGTGGCGGCCGCGCCTGACCATGCCTCCCAGAGGGCCTCCGGTTTGAAGCTAGGGCGGCGTTGTTGCATGGATGTGCTGGATCATTGAAAGCGCCGCCCCGCTTCACTCCACCGCCGCCGTGCCGCCCCCCGCGGGCGTCCCGCCGCCGCGTAGCGGCCGTTCCGCCATGGCGAGGAGCCAAGCGAGGCCGAGCGCGAGGCCGCCGGCCGCGGCCAGGAAGAGGCGGCGGAAGGCGCCGGCGAGGTCACCACCCTCGTGAGCCGCGACCGCGGCCAGGTTCCCCGAAGCCGCGTCGGGAGCGGCGATCCCGCCCAGAACGAGGGCGCCGAAGACGGCCACGGCGACCGCGCTCCCCAAGGAGCGGAAGAAGTTCATGAGCCCGGTGGCGGTGCCGAGCTGGTGCAGGTCCACGGCGTTCTGGATCGCCACGGTCGTCACCGGCAGGACCGTGCCGATGCCCACGCCGATGACGGCGAACGTCGCCTCCACCGCGAGCAGCGACAGCCCCGTCGGGCGCCAAGCCAGCAGGAGGAGGCCCGCCGTGGCGACGGCGAGGCCGAGGACGGACGGGCGCTTGTAGCGCCGCAGGTGCGTCATCAGTCGGCCCGCCAGGGTGGCGCCGGTCACCACGCCGCCCATGAAGGGGATCAGGGCCAGGCCCGTCCCGCTGGCCGTGCGGCCGAGCACCAGCTCGAGGTAGGCCGGCAGGTAGATCGAGAGGCCGATGAAGGTGCCCATCGTGCAGCAGGCGGCGGCCGTGCCGCGGCCGACGACCGGGTTGAGCAGGATGGCGAGCGGCAGCAAGGGTTCGGCGGCGGTCAGGAGCCGGGCGGCGAACAGGACGGAGGCGAGGGCGGCGCTCACGAGCAGGAGCACGACGGGCGCCGAGCTCCAGGGGTAGCGGAGGCCGCCCCAGGTCAGCGCCAGCATCAGGGCGACGCTCGCGAGCACGATCAGCAGCGCGCCGATCAGGTCCAGGCGGTGCGGGCGCTCGTGGCGCGGCAGGTGTCGGAGCGCGCTGTCCGTCATCCAAAAGGCGAGGAGCCCGAGCGGCAGGTTGATCCAGAAGATCATCGACCAGTGCAGGTGCTCGGCGAAGACGCCGCCCAGCACCGGACCGGCGACGCTCGAGGTGACGAACACCGAGGCGATCCAGCCCTGGTAGCGCCCCCGCTCCCTGGGCGCGACCACGTCCGCGATGATCGTCTGGGCGAGCGAGATCAGGCCGCCGCCCAGGCCCTGGAGGCCGCGGGCGAGGATCAGGGCGAGCATCGAGGGGGCGAGCGCGCAGGCGACGGAGCCGACGGTGAAGACGCCGATGCCGAGGAGCAGGACGCGGCGCCGGCCGTGGATGTCGCTGAGCTTGCCGTAGAGCGGCGTCACCGCCGTGGCGCTCAGGAGGTAAGCGCTCGCGACCCAGGGCAAGAGCTCCAGATCCTGGAGCTCGCGCCCGATCGTCGGCATGGCGGTGGCGACGATCGTCTGGTCGAGGGCGGCCAGGAACATGGCGAGCATGATCCCGATCATGATCGTGCGGATGCTGGCGTGGTCCAGCGGGGCTGCGGCGGTGGACGGGTCGGCGTTCATGGTGTTCTCAAGAAGCGGCCATGCCGGCCTCCGTTCCTCGCGGGCCGGCGTTGCGCCGGCGCCGGCAAGTCGGCGCGGATGAGGTGGTGCGTCGAGCAACCCGCCGCCCTCATCCTTGTCGTCCGACTCGTCGATCTCCAGGTCGGCGGGCGGGCGGGCGGGGTCAGCCATGGTGGGAACTCCCGGGCTCGGCCGTCCGTCGGCTCCGGTTCGTCCGACGCGCGCAGCCTCGGTCCGGCGTTAACCCCAAAGCAACCGTCACGAGCGTACCTTGCGCCTCGGCGGCTCTCGGGTGGGCGCGGGGACGGCATGGCCGGGCAGGAAGGAGCTCGCGGCGATGCGGCACCGGGCCGAAGGCGGCGACCCCGAGGCGATGATCCTGCCCGGCCATGCCGTCCACCCTGGGGCGGGTCCGTCGGGCGGAACATCGGCGAGGCCGCCTTCCGGTTCCGGCGTGACGCGTGCGAGCCACCGGTGGAGCGTCGTTCAAGAGAGAGGCCATGGAACGCGACCTGTTGTACCCTGCCGAGCGCCAGCCGGGATGCTCGAGAGAAGAGGCCGAAGCGGCGGTCCGCACGCTCTTGCGCTGGATCGGCGAGGACCCGGTGCGCCCCGGCCTGCTCGGCACGCCGGGCCGCGTGGGCCGCGCCTACGAGGAATGGTTCGGCGGTTACGGTCACGATCCGGCCGAGGTCCTGCGCACCACCTTCGACGAGATCGACGGTTACGACGAGATCGTCCTGCTCCGGGACGTCGGCTTCGTCTCGCACTGTGAGCATCACCTCGCCCCGATCGTGGGCAAGGCCCACCTCGCCTACCTGCCGGACCGCCGCGTCGTCGGCATCAGCAAGCTCGCCCGGATCGTCGACGTGTTCGCGCGGCGGCTGCAGATCCAGGAGCGGATGACGGCCCAGGTCGCGGACACGATCCAGGAGGTGCTCGAGCCGCGTGGGGTGGCGGTGGTGGTCGAGGCGGTGCACCACTGCATGACGACCCGCGGCGTGAACAAGGCCGGCACCTCGATGACCACGAGCCGGCTCACCGGGGTGTTCCGGAGCAATCCCTCGATCAAGCGCGAATTTCTCGCGTCGATCGGCAAATCCAGCGCATGAGCTGGGGTCAGGCCTTCTGACAGCTTCTTGTTCGCGAAAAGAGCAAGAGAGCTTGGACGAACATGCCCTTTCTTGTTCCCGCCCTGGCGCATCGTTCATCGCCGGTCACTCTCGAACGGGCACGAAGACGCATGCACCAGGGCTACATCTTGGGCATAGGCACCAACATAGCTCCCGAAAAGAATGTGCCGAGAATCTTGGAGTGTTTGCTCCGAAATTTCGGCACGACCGTGATCAGCCGCTTCTACGAGACGGCGCCGGTCGGGATGGAAAGCGAGCGGCCCTTCGTCAACTTTTGCGCCTTCGCCAGGATCGGGCTCGAGCCCGCCGCCTGCAAGGCGGCCTGCGTCGCCATCGAGGTCGAGCTGGGCCGGGACAGGACGCACCCTTCCCGCAAGACCCGCGATCGCGCGGCGGACATCGACCTGCTCGCCCGTGTCGGCGCGGACGGTCGTCGGGTCCAGCTCGAACCCGTCGCCGACTACCTCGCCCAGCCTGCGGCCGAGATCATGGCGATCCTCTCGCCGGGACGGACCGTGTTGGCGGCTCGGGGATGCGTTCGGGCCTTCACGGTCGGCGGATCGCGGCTAGGCGAGGCGCCGGCCGCCGTCGACCGCGACGATCGCGCCGGTCTGGTAGTCGTTGGCCAGGATCGCTTCCACGGCCAGGCCGATCGCCTCCACGCCCCCTTCCTCGCCCAAGAGGGTGTCCTCGAGCACGCGCTTCCTCGCTTGCGGGCCATGCCATTCCTTGAACAGGATGGGCCCGGGCTGGATGACGTTGACCTTCACCTTCGGGGCCAGCCGCTTGGCGAAGGACAGGCTTAGATTTTGCAGGCCAGCCTTGGTGGCGCAATAGACGTCGAACGCCGGATTCGGGTTGTCGGCGTAGATGTCGGTGATGTGGATGATGTCCGACCGCTTCTCCGAACACCTCGCGAGCAGATCGGCGAAGGCGCGGTTGAGCGCGTAGGGCGCCCGCATGTGGGCGGCGTAGAAGAGATCGAGCTGGCGGAGCGCCTCGCCAGCCTCCGGCGACGTTGCCGCGAAACCCGAGGCGTTGTGCACCACCGCGCGCAAGCTCGAGGCGGCGCTCCGGACCGAAGCGACCAGATGGTCGACGCCCGCGTCGGTGGCGAGGTCGCCCGCGACGCACAAGGCTCCCTCCCGCTGCAGTTGCGCGACGCCTTCGGTCCAGGTGCGGTAGTGGGCGATCACGGATCGCCCTTGGCCCAGCAGGCGCTGGGCGAGGTGAAGGCCGACGCGGCGGCCGGCGCCGGTGACCAGGACGGCATCGGCGAGGTCGCTCGGGGTGGTCATTCGGCTCTCACGATTGGGGGGTTCGCCGAACAGGCGGCTTCCGATCCGGACGCCAACGCCGCGGGCCGGGGCCGACGTCGTGGGCGACCGTGGTCGGCCCTGGCAGTGGCGGTGTCAAGTCGGGCCGGGCGGAGGTCTACCCCGGGCACCGTCGAGGAACGACCAAGCGGTCGAGGTCGGTGGCGGCGCGGGGGTACCCTGTCCGGCCGGCCCGCCGGGACGGCCCGCCGACACGGCGCGCCTCGGCGATGATCCCGCTAAGCTTAACCGGGGATTCACGGCCGGGTGGTAGAAGCGGGGTTCCGAAGGTCACCCCCTTTGAGGCCGCCAGCCGTGCCGATACGCCGCCGCTGCCTGATCACCTGGCTCGGGCTAGCCGGGCTGACATCGCCCCTCCTCGCCGGACCGAGGCCGGCGGGAGCGGTCGCCCGTGGTGCCGTGAGGATCCACGGGCCAAAGGTCGCGAGGGAGCTCGTCCTGGACGACGCCGCCCTCGCCGTGCTCGGCGCGGAAGACCTGGCCACGCGCACCCCCTGGACGGAGGGTGTTCCCCGCTTCGGCGGGGTGCCGCTCGCCAAGGTGCTGAAGGCGGCGGGCGTCGCCGGCGGCTCCTCCGTCCGCGCCATCGCGCTCAACGACTACGCGGTCGAGTTCTCGGCCGACGAGGCGACCGCCAAGAGCGCGTTCCTCGCCCGCACGATGGACGGCCGCAAGCTGACCGTCCGCGACAAGGGCCCGTTCTGGATGATCTTTCCCTGGTCCGAGCGGCCCGAGCTCGACACGGCGAGCGTGCAGGCGCTGTCCGTGTGGCAGCTGCGTGAGCTCGAGATCCATTGAGCGGCGTGCGGAAGGCCTGGCGCGTCTGGGTCTACGGGCTCCTGCTGCTGGCCCTGGGCGCCTTGGGCGCCGACGCTTGGCGCGGCGCCGAGATCGTCCACGCCGCCTCGAACCAGTCGCGGATCTACGACGCCGCCACCGCCTGGTCGATCATGCAGGCCCGGTACGAGCTCGAGCGTTTCCGCGAGGCGTTGGCGCGACACGTCGCGGGCGACCCCGGCGTGCCGTACGACGACGTGCGCGAGCGCCTCGACATCCTCTGGAGCCGGGTGCCGCTCCTGACCAAGGAGGCGCCCATCGCGGTCGAGATCGACGGGCTAACGCTGGCCGAGGCGCAAGCCGTGGCCGAGGACGCGCTCGAGGCGATCGATCCCGAGCTCTCGGGCCGCGCCTCCGCCCGCGGCGATCTCGCCCTGCTGGAGCGCGTCACGGCTGTCCTCGAGCCCGTCCGCGAGCGGCTCGCCCGTTGCACCACGGGCTTCGTGCTCACGCGCCAGCGGCTCTTCGACGAGACGCGGCGGACGATCCTGTCCACCGAACGGCTGCACAACACGACCTTCGGCGGGTTCCTCGCGGTGACCGCGACCCTGCTCGCCCTGGCGCTGGCCGAGGCCACGGTCGCCAGGCGCGCCGAAGCCGCCGCGGTCGCCAGCGAGCAGCGCTTCAAGCATTTCGCGCACAGCGCCTCGGACTGGCTGTGGGAGACCGACGCCGATCTCAAGCTGACCTTCGTCTCGGAACGCTGGCGGACCGTCTCCGGCCTGAGGGAGGCCGACATCCTCGGCCGCCGGCTGACGGAGGTCGCCAAGCCGACCGAGGAAGCGGCCGGGCGCCGCTACGCGGCGGACCTGGCGGGACATCGGCCGTTCCGCGACGTCGTCCTGACCGGCCGCGGGGCGGCCGGGGAGCCGCGCATGATCCAGGTCTCGGGTTCGCCCGTGAGCGGTCCCGACGGGGTGTTCCGCGGCTACCGCGGGGTCGGCGCCGACATCACCGACCGGCTCGGCCAGGAGCGGCGGATCCGCTTCCTGGCCCGGCACGATTCGCTGACCGGCCTCCTGAACCGGGCCACGTTCCAGGAGCACCTCACCCTTGCTATCGACGCCGCGGCGCGCGACGGCCGGGAAGCGGCGCTCCTGCTGCTCGACCTGGACGGGTTCAAGGAGGTCAACGACACCTTCGGGCACGACGCCGGCGACGCGCTGCTGCGCGAGGTCGCGGACCGCCTGCGGGGCGTGCTGCGCGCCTCGGACGCCCTGGCGCGGCTCGGGGGTGACGAGTTCGCGGCCCTGGTGCCAGCCGGGTGCGAGGTGGAGGGGAACGCCGAGCAGCTGGCGCGGCGCATCGTGGCCGTCCTGGGCCAGCCCTTCGCGATCGGCGAGCAGGAGGCCCGGGCGGGGGCCAGCGTCGGCGTCGCGCTGTGCCCGTCGCACGGCCACGACGCGGAGGCGCTGCTCAAGGCCGCGGACCTGGCGCTCTACCGCGCCAAGCAGGACGGCCGCGGCCGTTACCGCCTGTTCGCCCCGGAGATGGGCGACGAGTTGCGCCACCGCCGCGCGCTCGAGCGCGAGCTCCGCCGCGCCGCGGAGCGCGGCCAGCTCGACCTCCACTACCAGCCGATCGTCGAGGTCGCCGACGGTCGGCTGGTCGGCGCGGAGGCCCTGCTGCGCTGGCGCCATCCCGAGCTCGGCCCCATCCCGCCGTCCTTGTTCGTGCCGCTCGCCGAGGAGACCGGCCTCATCCTGCCGCTGGGCCGCTGGGCGCTCGAGCGCGCCTGCCGCGACGCGGCGGGCTGGACGGGCGAGCTCGGCGGGCTCGCGGTTTCGGTCAACCTCTCCCCGGTCCAGTTCGCCCACGAGGACGACCTCGCGGGCGAGGTCGCCAAGGCGCTGGCGGCCTCCGGGTTGGCCGCCGGCCGGCTCGTGCTGGAGATCACCGAGACGGTGCTCATGCGCGACCAGCCCGCCGTCATGGCCGCGGTCGAGCGGTTCCGGGCGCTCGGGGTGCGGCTCGCGATCGACGACTTCGGGGCCGGCTACTCGAGCCTCGCCTACCTGCGGCGCTTCCCGGTCGACAAGCTCAAGCTCGACCGCTCCTTCGTGCGCGACCTCGAGCGCGACCCGGAGGACCGCAAGATCGTGGGGGCCATGATCCTGCTCGGTCAGTCGCTGGGCCTGGAGACCGTGGCCGAGGGCGTGGAGAGTCAGGCCCAGCTGCGCTGCCTCGCCGACCTCGGCTGCGACCAGGCGCAAGGCTACCTGATCGGCCGTCCCATGCGGAACGCGGACTTCCTGCGGTTCGCCGCGTTCCACCGCCGCGCCACCGATGCGGTCAGGCCGGGCCTTGCGGCCGCGGTGGCGTGAGGCACGCGAGGCGGTTTGGGTGAACGGCCTCACGCCGCTGCTGCCCCACGCCGGGGGGGCGCCGCCGCTGGCCGCGGCCTTGGCGCACCAGAACTCGCTCGCCGTCCTTGAACCACGCGACCCGGCGACCCGCGTTGGTCGGGTTGGGCATCGTCCTTACCCGCGCGAGGGCGGGCCGGCTTCAGGCGCGCCGTCGTCGAAACCGGCAAGGACCCGCCCTGCCGGCACGACCCTAATACCCCGCCAGGGCCCCAAGGCCGCCTGGCCCAGGATGTTTCCCCTGGGGGTACCCCGGCCCTGGCGTCCTCGTACCCTGGCAGGAGCCTCTTGCACCAAGGGCACCGAACCCGGGTTCAGCCCTCGGCCGGCGCATCAGCTTGGGGCAGGGTGAATCTGCCTCCGCGCTCGGCCAGCCGGTCGGTGACGGCCAGACGCATCAGCGCGCGTTTGACCTCGTCCCTGGGGTGGCGGTCGGCCAGGGCGGCCACGATCGCGGCCCGGGAGCGGGGCACGCCGTCGCCGAGCAGCTCGAGGATCGCGGGCGCGACCCGCGCCACCATGGCCTCGATGTCGGCGGAGGAGGGGTAAGGCTTCGGCATGCGGGTCCAGCGGCGGTGACGGCGACGGGTGGAAGGTGGCGCTTGCGGCGCCACGCGCAACGGGCCGCGCGTGGACACCAAGGATGAGCGCGACGGATCGGCGCCGTGCCATGTCACCCCACGCCATCGTCCCCGCTCTTGCCTGGGCTCCTGGCGCGGGGCGCCGCGCCGCGCATCCGAGGAACGAGGCGGGCCGGGCCAAGCCGGCCCGTGACCCGAGACCTCGGGCAAGGTCAGGCGCCATGGGCTCCCCACCAGCCAGCCAGCGGCAACAGCCTCCGCACCCCGATCGCGAAGAGCCGCGGCACGTGGGTGAGGTGGCTCCGCCGGCTGGCCACCCGCGGCCTCGAGGCCCTGCCAGGCCCCGCGGTTCCCCTGAGCGGGATTCGGGCGTAGATTTCGCCCATGAGCGAGGGGCAGGGCCTGTTCACGACCTTGCGGCAGTCCGCCGATCCCGAGGTGGTGGCTGCCATCGAACGGTTGGTCCGCGAGGGCGCCGACCACGAGCTCTGCCGCATCAACGTGCTCGATCTCGCGGCGAGGACGGGCCTGCACGCGGAACGCGCGATCGCGGCGTTCCTGCACGCCGCCCGGCTCGGGGTGTTCGAGCTGTCCTGGAACGTGCTGTGCCCGGGCTGCGGTGGCGTGCTCGACACGGGTGCGACGTTGAAGACCGTGGATCGGAGCGCGTACAGCTGCGCGCTCTGCGCCGCCGGCTACGAGCCGACCCTCGACGAGATGGTCGAGGTGACCTTCACGGTCAGCCCGCGGGTGCGCCGGATCGCGGCGCACGACCCCGATCGGCTCCCGTTCTCGGAATACCTCCGTCAGCTCTTCTGGAGCTCGGGCATCGATCTTCCCGACGATTTCGAGCGGCTGATCGAGGAGGTCACGCTCGAGGCGGTCGAGCTCCCGCCCGGCGAGAAGGCCATCCTGTCGCTGCAGCTGCCGGCGGAGTTCGTGATCGTCTTCGACCCGGTGACGCACGCGACGCGGTTCCTCGACGTGCAGGGCGAGGCGACCCGCGAGCGGCAGAGCCTCGCGCTCACCATCGACCGGATGCACCCGCCGACCGGCACGACCCTGGCGCTGCGCCCCGGCCCGCTGCGCCTCTCGGTCGAGAACCGCACCGAGGTGCGGGTGTTGTTGGGGATCTGGATCGCGGGGGACACGCTCCACGCGCTCCTCGGCCGGCGCAAGCCGTTCCTGACCGCCAAGCGCCTGCTCACGAACCAGACGTTCCGCGACATCTACCGCACCAACACGTTGGACGTGGACCAGCGCCTCAAGATCACCAGCCTCACCTTCCTGTTCACCGACCTCAAGGGCTCCACCGAGCTGTACGAGCGCGTCGGCGACCTGGTGGCGTTCGACCTGGTGCGGGCGCACTTCCGCATGCTCCAGGAGATCGTCGCCCTGGAGGGCGGCGCGGTCGTGAAGACCATCGGCGACGCGGTGATGGCCACCTTCCCCACACCCGACCGGGCGGTCGCCGCGGCGCTGCGGATGCGCGAGGCCATGCGCGGCCTCGAGGAGGGGGGCGCCCACGAGGACCTGCTGCTCAAGATCGGCATCCACGAGGGGCCCTGCCTCGCGGTCACGCTCAACGAGCGCCAGGACTACTTCGGCCAGACCGTGAACATCGCCGCCCGCGTGCAGGGGCTCGCCTTCTCCCGCTCGATCTTCGCGACCGGCTCGGTGGTCGAGCACCTCGAGGCCGCCAAGCTGCTCGCGACCAGCGGCCTGGAGCCGGTGAGGCAGCACCACGCCTTGCGCGGGATCGCCGCCGCGCTGACGGTGTACGAGATCCCGTGAGACGCCCTGGCCGTGGCGCTCATCGCGCGGATGCGCGCGGCCTTCGACCGGGTCCTGGCAGAGCTGAGCCAGCTCCTGCTTCAGGTTCAGAGCGAAATCCTGGCGGTGCTGGACGAGGCCGCCGCGGCCAACGCGTAGGCGCTGTGACCCGGCCCCTTTCGTAAGGCCAGGGATTAGGAGAATCCTGAGTTGGCGGATAGCACCGGCACCCTGGGGCGGCAACCACATCCGGCGATGGCGTGGTGTCCGGTCCAGGCGCTGGAAGGCGGGGCTGCTTGGCAAAGGGTCGAGCGGCGGCGCATGCCGCCGGCGTGGCCATCCGCCGGCTGGTGTGCGGCCGCTGCTCGTTGTCGTCGACCCGCCGCCAAGCCTCGATGATCCGACGTGCCTCGGCCAGGCTGGTGAACCAGCTCTGGTCGAGACACTCCTCGCGGAAGCGGCCGTTGAAACTCTCGATCGAGCCGTTCTGCA
>Ga0075430_100005336_pt1 | contig 10853 bp, 9 predicted proteins | sample RhiMetdeltSRZDD4_FD_75294 | JGI IMG/M metagenome (GOLD analysis project Ga0075430, IMG submission 75294) | Populus rhizosphere microbial communities from Tennessee, USA - Rhizosphere MetaG P. deltoides SRZDD4 | ecosystem: Host-associated > Plants > Roots > Rhizosphere > Soil | place: USA... | reverse complement strand
CGACGTTCAGCTCGAGCACCATCACGAGGGAGAGCGCCTCGGTGACCGCCCCGATCAGGCGCGGGAGGAGCATGCACTCGACGGTCGTCGGGTCGATTGGCGCGTCGTCGGCCGACAGTGTGGCGAGTCCCGCACGAAGCCGGCGCAGGCCTTCGCTTAGCAGCGGAGCTGCGACCAGCAGGAACCCGCGCGTGTCGCCGCCGGCGTCACGCGCGAGGTCGGGCAGGCCATCGACGGGGTGTGTGGCGGGATAGAGCGCTTCAAGATCCCCGACCCACTCGGGACGGGGCGCCAGCAGCGGGGCGTAGACATTCGCCGGCAACGCGAGAACGGTGGCCAGATCGTCTTCGGTGAGGCGGTCCATCGCGAGCCGCCTGCCGAAGAGATCACCCGTCGCGAACGGTTTCCGTGACTTCCACCGCCCGAGGATCACGGCTGCGCGATCGGTGTCCGATCTCGCGGCAATTGGTCTGTCTCCGGCCCGGTGGAGACAGGACGCGCGTTCGGCAAGCGACAGCGCCGAACACAGGTGCGTCGTGATCTCCCCTACCTTGACAGCTTCGGACCGATCGTGGAGTTGTAGCAGCACTCCGGGTACTTTGTTCCGCACCGGGTCGGTCCCCCGAGCGTGACCGACGAAATGGCGCCTGCCGACGCAAAGCCTGCAGACATCAGACCGCCGACGACCTGGTCCAGTTCCTCCTCCGAGGTCGGCGCCGGTCCTGACGGATTCTGCGGCAGCATGGCCTGCTCCTCGGGCGTCAGGCTCTTCCGATACTCGGGATCCTTCCAAGCGCGTTCGATGTCGATTGCCATACATCCATCCTTAAAAAGTTTGTGTGTCGTCGTGACCGTCCGATATCGTGGGCCCTCACGTTATCGCCGCGTTCAATGTGGTGTCAACAATTACATGAGCGGACCATGGGGGCCGCAAGAACCTTGCCTGTTCCGGAACAAGTCGCATTCAGTGCGGTGAACCGCGTTGCCGCATTGTGAACCGAATCTCTCTTCTAGCCGTATCAGACGGCGGACGTGCTGCCGCAAGTGCAACAGGCAGGCAGAGGAACGAAGTGGCACGTTGCGGGGGCAACTACGGCTGACCGCTACGCTATTGTCTGCGCCGTAACCTTCATCGTAGTGCTCGCGATTTCCGCGTATTGGGATCCGTCCATCCGTATGCTTCATGTGTTCGAGGCTCTGCCGTACGGCCTTGCGGCCGTTCTGTTCGCTCGAAAACACAAGCTGGGGTACATGCTCGGCGCTGCGGGTGGTGGATTCTGGTTGTGGATGGCGGGCACGCAGACGTCGTTCGTGCGGAACGGCTTCGAACGCGTGGCAATGCTGATAACCACAGGTCACGTCGATCGATGGGACCAGTTCATCGCCGCGCCCGCCGCTCTGTCGACGGGCGGGCTTGTTGTGTTCTCGTTGTGGGGCTACCTGCAGGCGCCAACCAAGCGCCCGGTCGATTTGGTCCACTTCGTCGCCGTGCTCGCGGTGGTCCCGTTGTTCTTCGCCGTGATCTTCTGGTTGTTCACTCCTCGGTATTTGACGCTGTTCAAGCGTCTGATTGAGTGAAAACGAATTCGTCGACGCGTCGAACCCTCTGGTGGTCCTATCGATCGCTGATCGGCTGAATGGCCTTCAGCACCTCACGCGTCAAATCCCAGCGGTCGAAACCTTGCCGGCCGTAATCGAGTCCACGCCGTACGATCACCAGATCGTGCGAGGGAACGACGATGACGAACTGGCCGCGGTTGCCGGCGGTCGAGTACGCGTCTTTCGGTACGTCGGTTCGGTTGTCCGGGACGAGCCACCAGTGACCGCCGTACTGGCTGCCACGTTGGGCGGTTGCCGGCGCCGGCGTGCGGACGAACTTGATCCAGTCCTCCGACAGCAGCCGTTGGCCCTGCCACGTGCCTCCCTGGAGGTAGAGCAAGCCGAACCGCGCGAGGTCGCGGGCGTTCGTGTATACCTGGCTGCTCAAAATGAAATCGCCGAACCGATCGGTACTGACGAGTGTGTTGCGCATGCCGATGCGATCGAGCAGGGCCTTTCGCGGGAACTGCAGGTAGTCCTGGTCGTTGCCGATGGCCAGTTTCATCGCGTTGACGGCGAGCAGGGTGTCGTAGTTTTCATAATCCCAGGACGTGCCGGGCTCGCGAATCGCGCCGCGGCTCACCGCACCGGTGACCGAGCTCGCGCCCGCCCAGTACGACATGCCTGAACCGGTCGCATACTCGAGCCCGCCGTTGTCGACCGTCTCCAGGCCGCTCGACATGTTCAGGACGTGGCGAAGCGTGATGGCGCGCCGCGGGTCGCGCTCCTGTGCTGACGCACGCGGCAGCCAGTTGACGCCCAGTGGCTTGTCGAGCGCCATCTTTCCCTGATCGACGAGCATGCCGATCAGAGTGGCGGCAATGCTCTTGGCCGTTGACCACGTTCGCGTCCGCGTGGACATGTCCACGCCTGCCGCGTAGCGTTCGTGAATGATTTTTCCGTCGTGAACGACGAGGAGGCTGAGCGTCACCTGTTCTCGCGATTCGCGATTGAATGCCCAGTCCGATGCCGACTGAAGCGCTGTGGCATTCACGCCAGGGGGAAGCTGGCGGTCCTTGATCAAGTCACCATCAGGCCACGGCATCTTGGCCGGGTCGCCGGACGGCGGGGGCATCTCGAGCTTGGGCAGGCTGTCGATCGCTTCGAACGTCTGGTCCGGTGCGAGGGCGACGCATCCCAGCCCTTCACGAAACGCAGAGCGCATGATCGGTGCCCCGCCAGCCTTTCCAACGGATACCGTCCGGCGGTTGCGGTCGACTTCATAATCGCCTCCGTTCGCGGTGCCCACCGGCTGACTGATGTAAGCGAGCTCCTGGGCGAAAACCTGCTCGAGCGTACGATTCGACGTGAACAGCCCATTGCACATCATGAGCGCCTGCTGCCCACGCTGGATCATGTCGCGTTGGAACCGCCAGTAGTCGTAGCTGTCCTTCTGCTGAACGCGTGCGGTGGCGGGGGTCAGGAGGATCAACGCGAGGATTGTGATGATGTGTTTCATGAGCATGCCATTCCTCCATGTTCCGACACGAGTTCGACGCGGTGGCGCGAGCGCACATGGGCGAAAAAGCCGCGGGAAATCCGGGGATCGTTGCGCCGATTATCGTTTCCTCCCGGCATCAGTCAAGGCACCGCGCGACCGAGAAACAGCTGAGCCGTCGACGGCCCGATCGAAAACTCTCAACCTAACGACGCGTGGAAGTCCGTTCCTCTGCCGACTTTCGTCTCGATTCGCAGGCGGGGCGGCCTGTCAGCCCGATAGGAACAGGTTGACCGCGTCATGAAATGGCCGGTAACCCGTTGACCAGCTGGTCGTTCGGCTCCTCGTGCATAGGATTGGGTATGCTCGATCACATGGCGATCCGTTTGCAACTTGCCGCCGGCTGACCATGTGATACGCGTTCATTCCGGCCGATATCCGGAATGTGGTTGCTCGGCTCATCCAACTCAGATTGCAAAGTTTTTCTCATGATTGCTGTGGGCGACGTCAAGACGAGCGGAGCTGAAATCGACTATTCCGCAACAGCCAGCGTGCGTGAGGCGGTGGCGGCGATTGGCCGGACCGAGGATGTCCGATTCTCTCCCAACAACCGCCGTCTCGCGGTTGCCGGCTTCAACCTGAACCGCGTGACCGTGTTCGACGTGGAGATTACGCGCGCGGCCGTGGCGCTCACCGGCGCCGTCGAGATCTCGTCGCCCGATCTGAATCGTCCGCACGGACTGGATTTCATCGACGACGACACGCTCATCGTCGCGAATCGCACCGGGGATGCGTGCGTATTCAAGCTGCCGCCGGCCGACGGTCAGCGACGGAGCTGCGACCTCTCGCCCGTTCACGTGATGCGTGTCGCTGACTATCACCTGCTCGCGTCGCCCGGCTCCGTGCACGTCGAGAGCGGCGATCGACGGCAGAACGAGATCCTGATCTGCAACAACTCCGGAAACACCGTGACGCGCCACGTCCTTGATCGTACCTGCGGCTATTCGGTCGATCAGGGTCGCGTGCTCGTGAAGAAATGGCTCGACATTCCGGACGGCGTGAGCGTCAGCCGCGATCGCCAGTGGATGGCCGTCAGCAATCACAACACGCACAACGTGTTCATGTACGAGAACCCGGAGTCGGTGAGTCCGGATGCGAACCCGGACGGGATTCTGCGCGGCGTTTCCTGCCCGCACGGTTTGCGCTTCAGCGGCGACGGAAGCCGCATCTTCGTTGCCGACGCCGGCGCGCCTTACATCCACGTTTACGCGAACGGCGGGAATGGCTGGCGCGGCGTGCGCAGCCCGATCACCTCGTTCCGGGTCATGGATGAGGCGCAGTTCCTGCGCGGCCGTCACAATCCTCAGGAAGGAGGCCCGAAGGGCCTCGACATCGACGACGAGATGAACGTCCTGGTCGTGACGTCGGAATGCCAGCCGCTGGCGTTCTTCGACCCGGCCGCGATTCTCGAAGGTGTGGCCGTGCCGGGCAGTAGCGACCGGGGCCGGCAAGCCTTGCAGATACAGTACGAGCTCGAGGTCGTGGGGCGTGGTTGGAAAGTCGTCCGCTGGGCCCGATCCATCACGGCCGAAGCCCGCGCAAAGGTTGCGCCTGTCGTGAAAGGCGTGCTGTCCCCGCCCCGCCGCGTGACGTCGCCCGAGCGACGCAAGAGTTAGTCCTTTCGGTGCGGGCCGCGTATCCAGGCGCTATCATTCCACTTAGGAATGGGCCACCTGTGGGGTCACCCGCTCATCCGCAAGCTCGTCGCAGGCGTCGCGATCGGCGTCGGCGCCGCGGCGGTCGTGCTACTGCTCGGCCGTTTGGGATTGCTCGACGAGTCCGAGCTGCAGACGTACGACTGGCGGATGCGTCAAGCGTATCGGTCTCGCGCTGGCTCCAATCCCTTTCCAATCAACCCCGACATCGTCCTCGTCGAGATCAACGACGCATCGATCCGTGATTTCGCGCCGGCGTTCGGCAGGTGGCCGTGGCCGCGCGCCGTGCACGCGATGCTGGTTGACTACCTGAGTCGCGGGAAGCCGAAGGCGATCGCGGTCGATGTGCTTTTCACGGAACAGGAACGAAATTCGACGTACGAGATCGGCGGGGAAACCTGGACCTCTCGCGACTCCGACCAGGCCCTTGTTGATGCCGTCAAGCGAGCTGGGAACGTCGTGCTGCTGGCAGACGCGGTGGATCCTGGCCTGATCGGTGCGGCCAACCCGCCCGAAGCGCAGTGGGCTGCGCCGCCGTACCGTCTCGATGAGCGTGTCGAACCTCGTCCCGTGATCACGCTGCCGTTTCCCGCACTCGCAGATGCGGCAGCGTCGTTCGGCCAGGACTATCTCCTGATCGATCCCGACGGTCCCGCTCGGCGCGTGACACCGTTCGTGCGGCAGGGGCAGCGCTACATGCCGTTTCTCGGGCTCGCGGCAGTGCTGGCGGCCGGGAACTATCGGCCTGAAGAAGTCGTTTTTGAGGAGGGCTCGATTCGCGTTCGCAACGGTCGCATTCCTCTCGTGAGAGGCCGCGTCAGCCACGACAGCGGCGGAACGAGAGATCAGTGGACGATGCTGATCAACTATCGAGCTCCGCTGCAGGATGAAAGTGCGCGTCGTCCGTTCACGACGTACGAGGCTCGGTATCTGCTGGCTTCCGAGGCAGCTATTCTGAACAGCGAGAAGCCGCACGTCGATCCAGCGGTCTTCAAGGACAAGATTGTTTTGGTAGGTCTCAACGTCGCTGGCCTTGTCGACGTCTTTCAGACCCCACACGGCGACCAGCTCATGCCCGGCATACAGCTTCATGCCAGCGTCGCCGATAGCGTGCTCTCGCATCTCTATATTCGGCCGGCGGCCGATTGGACCGGCCCTGCCGCGGCCATGGCGGGAGCGGTCGCCATCGGGCTGGCCTCAGCGAGCCTGCCCTTCAGCGCCGCGGCGGTGACGGCGATGCTGGCTGCCGGGGCCTGGACGTGGTTCTCCCTGTTCCTCTTTCGCAGCGGAACCTGGGTCAACCTGACAGCGCCGCTCCTGGCGATGGCCGGCGCACTCTTTGCTGGAACTGCCTACCGCTACTTCGTCGAAGACCGTGAAAAGAGGAAAGTCAAAAGGCTGTTCGGCCGATATGTGTCCAAGGATGTCTATTCCCAGCTGATTGCGCACCCGGAGCTCGCGGAACTGGGCGGGCGGCGCCGGGACATGACAGTTTTGTTCTCCGACATACGAGGTTTTACCAGCGTTACGGAGAAAGGGGATCCCGAGGAGCTCGTCGCTCAGCTCAACGACTACTTCACCCGCATGGTGGACATCGTGTTCCGGCACCATGGAACCGTCGACAAGTTCGTCGGGGACATGGTGATGGCCCTGTTCAGCGCGCCGCTGGACGACACCGATCATGCCGAGCATGCGGTCGCCGCGGCCATTGAGATGGTTCGCGAGCTGGGCGAGCTGAATCGCAAGTGGGTCGCCGAGGGCCGCACTCAACTCGACATCGGCATCGGCATCAACTCGGGCGAGATGATCGCAGGAAACATCGGCTCGTCCGCCATCATGAGCTACACGGTGATCGGCGACAACGTAAACCTGGGCTCGCGTCTGGAGTCGCTGAACAAGGACTACAAGACACGCGTTATCATCAGCGACGCGACGCGTTCCAGGCTCAAGGGGAGCTTCGATATCCGCCCTCTTGGGGATGTGGTGGTGAAAGGCAAGACGCGTCCGGTCGCCATCTTCGAAGTTCAGGTACCGTCGCCGCTGCCGTCAGCGGTCCAGCCTGGAGAACGGGTGACCGTGCAGGAAGGAACCTAGCCTGATGAAGAAACTCGCACTCGCGTTCATTGCGCTGGCGGTCGCCACACCCGCGTGGGCCCAGTTTGGCGCAATCGATCGCGCGATCAACAACGCCCAGAAGGTGAAGAAGCTTACCGACCTGAGCATCTCCGATGCGGAAGAGCGCCAGATTGGCGAACAGGTCAGCACGCAGTTGATTGCGAGATTCGGGATCTTTCAGGACGCTGCGGTCACCAAATACGTATCGCTCGTCGGCAACGTCCTCGCGCAAGTGAGCACGAAACCAAACCTGCGGTGGGAGTTCATCGTTCTGGACACGGAAGGCGTCAATGCCTTCGCTGCACCAGGCGGATTTGTCTTCGTCACCAAAGGCCTCCTCGGGCTGATGAAGAACGAAGCGGAGCTTGCTGGTGTTCTCGGCCACGAGCTCATTCACATCACGGCCAGACACTCCATCAACGCGATGAAGAAGAGCAACGCTGTCAGCTTCACTGCCGATGAAGTCAGTGCCCAAGGTGGTATGGGGCAAGCGTTGATTACGAGATTCGCGGAGCGCGCCTACAGCGATATTCTCAACAACGAGTTTTCCCGCGACGATGAAAAAGATTCGGACGAGAACGGTGTTCAACTTGCCAACAAAGTCGGCTACGCACCCGCCGGGCTGAGCAGCGCGCTCACCAAGGTCATGGAGCGGAACAAGGATCAAAAAGAAAAGAACGGCATCTTCGCGTCGCATCCGGCGATCAAGGAACGCATCACCAACGTCGACAAGCTGATCGTGGCAAAGAAGCTGGCGGCGACGGCGCTGGCCGCCGAACGCTATGGCAAGCACATCACCTTCGACGTGAAACCACTTACGGACATTGCGATCGCCGACGATGCTGGTGCTCGCGGTCTCGCCGGCAGCGACGGCAAGAGTGCCGAACCGGCGAAAACCGAAGAAAAGAAAGAAGAGAAGAAGGAAGAAAAGCCGAAGCGCGGTTTCGGGCTTGGCAATCTGTTGTCGGGCGGGACCCAGGCGTCGAACCAGCAAGCCTCCGCTGCGGCCGGCGCTAAGGGACTGGGCAACGATCGCAACGCTACCGGCGGCACCAACCGTAGCAAGGTCCCCGTCAAGATCGACCGCGCCGAGCTCGACGAGTTCAGGAAAGGCATAGCGTAGCGGGCGCCTGACAGGCGCGCTGGCCGATGGATCACTATCCCGGGCATCTGATCATGGGCGTCGCGGCTCTTGCCGTGACGCTCGTGATCAAGGGCCTGACCGCCAACCGGCTCGTCAGGCAGAAGCTGCGCCTCTCCGTCTTTCTCCTCGTTGTCTACATCATCGGCAACCTCATTCTCGCGATACCCAGCTCGCTGCTCGGTGGGTCGGACCAGATTCGCGCGTTCGAGCCGAACCTGCGGTCGTTCGAGCAGCTGGCGTTTGCGGCAGCGCTGATCAACCTGCTCGTCCTATCAATCATCAACCCGCTGAGGGCCGATCGGGTGCCGGACCTGTTCCCCTCGATCCTTCAGGATGCCATCGTCATCGGCACGCTCGTGCTGGTGGCCACGTTCGTCTTCGACGACAAGCTGCTGACGACGTCTGCAGTCGGCGCCGTGGTCGTGGGGTTTGCGCTCCAGGACACGCTGGGAAACGCGTTCTCCGGATTGGCGATTCAGAGCGAAAAGCCATTCCGGATTGGAAACTGGATCAAGGTCGGTGATTTCGAAGGCCGCGTGGCCGAGGTGACGTGGCGGGCGACCAAGCTGAGAACGAAAACCGGCAACTTCATCATCGTTCCCAACAACCTCGTGTCGCAGCAGTCCATCCTGAATTTCTCGGAGCCGGCGGTGCCGACCCGGCTGGAGCTCGACATCGGTGCGAGTTACCTGAGCACCCCGGGTGACGTGAAAGCAGCCGTCGCCGAGGCCCTCTCGCAGGTGCCTCGCGTGCTCAAGTCACCGCCGCCCGATGCATTGCTTCACTCGTTCGATGGATCGGCGATCGCGTATCGCGTGCGATTCTGGGTTGCCGATTACGAGTTCGACGATGAAGCACGTGACGAAGTACGGACCGCGCTCTTCTATGCGTTCGCGCGCCGCGGCATCGAGATCCCGTGGCCGATTGAAGTCGGCTACGAGCGCGAGTGGCCGGAGCCGGATGAGGCAGCCAAGCTTCAGGATCGCGAGCGGGCGCTTGCAGGTGTCGACCTGTTCGCGCGTCTGAACGACGAGCGCAGGCGCGAGATCGCTCAGGCGACCCGGATGCACAAGTACGGCAACGGTGAAGCGATCGTCCGTCAGGACGCGACGGGGCACTCGATGTTCATCGTCTGTTCCGGACGCGTCGAGGTGGTCGTCGAGCCGAACAGCACGCGGGTCGCGACTATCGAGAGCGGCGGCTACTTCGGCGAGATGTCGCTGTTGACCGGCGAGCCACGCTCGGCGACCGTGCGCGCCCTCGGGGACGCAACGGTGCTCGAGCTCGGCGCGGATGTGTTCCGAACGTTGGGGGCGCACGATCCGCAGGCGATCGAAGAGGTGGGAATCGCGGCGATGGAGCGGCGGCCGGAATTGGATCAGGCCAGAGACGCGGCGAGGCGCACCGATGTCATCGATGCGCCCACCACGTTCCTCACCCGAATGAAACGCTTTCTCGGAATCGGCTGATTCGGTCAGCTACCGGCGATACCCGTACTCGCGAAACGCGCGGTCGTAGCCTTCCTGGAATCCTTGCCGGTATTCGTCGCGATAGCGCTCGCGGGAGCCGTAGTCGTTGCGATAGTTGCGGTCGCCCGAACGGTACCAGCTGTGTCGCGCCGGATCGTAGCGATCGCGGTCGCCGACGTCCTCACGTCCCTTTTCATAGCCGTCACGCGAGCCGTTGGTGAACGCCGGGCTGTAGCCGTATCCGGATCCGGGCTGACCGGGGTAGTACCCGCCGGGCCCTCGGCTCGGGTAGTTCGGATTCGTCGAATTCGGGTAGTTCGGATTCGTCGAATACGGTGGCCGTGTGCGCGGAATCGCGCGCCCGCTGCCATAACCGTAGGCTGGCGCGTAGCGCCGATACGCGTCGCTGTAGCCGGCTTCGAAGCCGGCGCGGAACGTCACGCGATAGCGCTCGCGATCGCCGAAGCTCCGGTTGTAGCCCTTATCGCCGTTGCGCCAGTCGCCCTCGTCGCGGAACTCGTACTGATCTTGCCGCCGGCCGTCCTTCTCGCCTTCTTGCAGGCCTTCGCGGTACCCGTTGTCGTAGGCAATCCTGCGCGCTTCGTAGTAAGGCTGTCGCGCTTCACCCGAGTAATTCAGCCGATCTCCGTCGAGCAGTCCCCCGAGCTGGGCGTGCGCAGGCGCCGCCAGCGCTGAAACAGCCAGACCGAAAACCGGCACGAGCAATAGTCGTTTCATGGCAACCCTCCGCATGTCCACGGCACACGGAGGGGCAAGAACTGCGCCTAAGAAAGATCGCCGAAATTGTTCTGAAATCAGCGTGTCTTTGCGGACCTGGTCGCGCGGAGGGGACAGTTACTGCGACCAGACGAGGACACGTTCGCCGCTGCTGGTCTGGTGGTCGACGATCAGAGTCGGGCCGAAACGTTCGAGCTCTTCCACGGTCAGCTTCAAGTCGTCGAGGTCCATCTGCGAGCCGTTGAAATCGATCATGGCGCCGCGATGTTTGAGCCGCAGGAGCCAGAAAGGAATCGTGACGTTCACGATGCGGTTGTCGTCGGGGTCGAAGGCGAGGACGTTGAGATGCTCGGGCCTGACCGGATTCGGCGCCGCCGCCCTATCGGGATTGGAGCGCAGCAGGTGGCCGCGATCGTCGAGCTCGATGAGCGGTTTCTGATCGCCAAAGCGCGCCTTGATCGCGTCGAACTCGCGCGAGGCTGATGCGGGCGAGATCTCGCGCGTCTTGATGTGCTTCGAGAAGAAGTACACCCCGAACCCCGCCATCGCCACGACGCCCAGGAAGCAGACGACGACGATGCCCGCGACAACCCAGACCCAGGTCTTGACCTTACCGGCCATCAGCAGCCCTCACG
>Ga0075430_100005334_pt1 | contig 10854 bp, 7 predicted proteins | sample RhiMetdeltSRZDD4_FD_75294 | JGI IMG/M metagenome (GOLD analysis project Ga0075430, IMG submission 75294) | Populus rhizosphere microbial communities from Tennessee, USA - Rhizosphere MetaG P. deltoides SRZDD4 | ecosystem: Host-associated > Plants > Roots > Rhizosphere > Soil | place: USA... | reverse complement strand
GCCCTGGTGATCGACGAGTACGGCGGGACGGCCGGCATCGTTACGCTAGAGAACCTGATGGAGGCGTTGGTGGGCCGGATCGACGACGAGCCGCCGATCGGCGCCGACGCGCCGCCCCCGGTCACGCTGGCCGACGACGGCTCGCTGATCCTGGACGGCCTGACCCGGCTGGACGAGCTGGAGGAGATCGCCGATCTGAAGCTGCCCGACGAGATCCACGAGCAGGTGGACACGCTCGGCGGGCTGGTGATGGCGAGCCTGGACCGGATCCCGGAGGTCGGCGACGAGATCGAGGTCGGCGGGCGTACCCTGCGCGTCGAGCTGCTCGACGGCCGGCGGGTGGAGGCGGTGCGCCTGCTGCTCGCCCCATCACGGGATGGCGACCAGCAGGCCATCGGCAGCGCGCGGGCCGGCGAGCCGGGCCCGGGCGTCGGCCCGGCTCGCTGACCCGCGGCCCGGCGCTCGCCGCCCGGCGTGAGCGCAGGCGATGGCGAGGCCGGCCCCGGCGGGGCCGGCCTCGGCGTGCCGTAAACCGCCGCTGCACCGAGCGCCGACCCCCTCGGGCCTCAGCCGACCGGCGCGTGGCGCCCGAGGAACCCGAGCACCGTCCGGTTCCACTCCTCCGGACGCTCCCAGTGCGCGGAGTGCCCGGCGTCCGCGACCATGGCGACCTCGCAGCCGGGGATGCGCGCCGCCATCAGCTTCATCAGGGCCGGCGGCGCCAGCAGATCCGCGTCGGCCGCCAGGACGAGGGTCGGGACGCGCAGCGTCTCCAGCAGGTCCAGCGTCAGCGTCAGGAAGCGCCGCTGGCGTTGCGCGGTCTCCGCGCCGGCCTCGTGGATGACCTGGAGCCAGCGCTCGACACCCGCCGGGTTCTCGGCCCGGTACGACGGCCCGACCTCGCGCAGCTCGATCGGGATGGCGCGCAGGGCCGGCGGCACGATCCGATCGAGCACCGCCACGAACTCCGGATCGACGATGGCGCCCTGGCTGGTGGCGAGCACGAATGCGTCCAGCCGCTCCTGGAAGCGCAGCGCATAGTCCAGCGCGCCCATGCCGCCGTACGCCGCCCCGATCAGCACGAACCGATCGAGCCCCAGGCCCCGGGCGAGCGCGTCGAGGTCCGTGCTGGCCTGGCCGGTGTCCGCCGCGTCTGCCGTCTGGCGCGAGCGGCCCCAGCCGCGCAGGTCGTAGGTGATGCAGCGGTAGCCGGCCGCCGTGAACGCCGGGACCTGGTGGGCCCAGGTCTCGCTGCTGGCCGCCGCCGGGTGCACGAACACGACCGGGACGCCGTCGCCGCCGGTGTCCTCGTACCAGAGTCGGGCATCGGGAACGTCGATCAGTGGCATCCGACTCGCCTCCTCGTCTTCCCATCATCCTCGATCCGGGCGGCCGGTGCGCGAGGAATGCTTCACAAACTGACGGATTTTGGGTACCGTAGGAACCAAGATACCAGGAGCGACGGGGATGATCGGCTCGAACCCTGCCACCGAAGTCGCGGCCCGGCCGGGCCCGATATCCCGGGCCGGCGCGATCGCCGTCGTCCAGCCGGACCGGCTCGTCACGGCCGGTCGGACTGGCGCGCTCGCCGGTGCCCCGCCCACGGAGATTGTCGCGCCGCCGGGGCGGCGCACGGCCCTCGACTGGCTGGTCAGGCCGCTGGACGCGGCCTCGCTGGCGGCCTTCCGGATCGCCTTCGGCGTGCTGTTGCTCTGGGAGGTCTGGAAGTACGTCGCGAACGGCTGGGTCGCCCGCTACTACGTCGATCCGACGTTCCACTTCACCTACTTCGGCTTCGAGTGGGTGCGGCCCTGGCCCGGCCCGTGGATGTACGCGCACGTCGTGGCGCTCGGGGTGCTGGCGGCCTGCATCGCGCTCGGGGCCTGCTACCGGCCGGCGGCGGTCCTCTTCTTCCTGGGGTTCTCGTACCTCTTCCTGCTGGAGCAGGCCCGCTACCTGAACCACCTCTACCTGGTCTGCCTGCTCGCCTTCCTGCTGATGGTCGTGCCGGCCCACCGGGCCTGCTCGTTTGACGCCTGGCTTCGGCCGCGCGGCGGGCCGGCCGCCGTGCCGGCCTGGGCGCTCTGGCTCCTCAGGTTCCAGGTCGCCGTCCCGTACCTCTACGGCGGGATCGCCAAGCTGAACGCCGACTGGCTGGCCGGCGAGCCGGTGCGGACCTGGCTCGCCGAGCGCAGCGCGCAGTCGGTGCTCGGACCGTGGCTGACCCAGGAGTGGCTGGTCTACACCCTCTGCTACGGCGGCCTCCTGTTCGACCTGGCGATCGTGCCGCTGCTGCTCTGGCGGCGCACCCGCGCGCTGGCGCTGGTGGCCGCGATCGGGTTCCACCTGACGAACGTTTACCTCTTCAGCATCGGCATCTTCCCCTGGCTGATGATCGCGGCGACGCTGCTCTTCCTGCCCCCGGACTGGCCGCGCCGCGCCGCGACGATCCTCCCCTGGGAGCGCGGCCATCCTGGCCGCCCGGTGCCGCGAACCCGGGGCGGCCAGGATGGCCGCGCTCCCAGCTGGCTCCTCGCCGTCCTCGCGGCCTACGTGGCCATCCAGCTCCTCCTGCCGCTGCGCCACCTGCTCTATCCCGGCGACGTCGCCTGGACCGAGGAGGGCCACCGCTTCTCCTGGCGGATGCGCCTGCGCGAGAAGGAGCAGACGCTGGACCTGCTGATCACTGCTCCCGCCAGCGGGCTGAACCGTAAGGTGGATCCCCGGCAGTTCGTCACCGCCTGGCAGTTCGAGGGGATGGAGGGGCGGCCGGACATGGTCCTCCAGCTTGCTCACCACGTCGCCGAGCGCGCTCGCCAGCAGGGGCATCCCGACGTCGAGGTCCGGGTCCGCGCGCTGACCTCGCTGAACGGGCGGCCGGCCCAGGGCCAGATCGATCCGACCGTGGACCTGTCGCAAGTACCGCGCAGCCTCCGTCCGGCCGACTGGATCGTGCCGCTCCGATAGCTCCCTCGGCTCCACCGTTCGTGGTACGCCGGCCGAGGCGTCTATACTCGGCCAGCGTTCAGGTCACCGGGCGATGAAGGGCCGCGAGCGATGGGGTGCTCAGCCTGTGGCACCGACAATCCCGCCGGGGCGAGGTTCTGCAACGGCTGCGGAACGGCCCTCCTTGCCGTCTGCGCCGGATGCAGCCACGAGAACCCACCGGGCAGCCGCTTCTGCAATGCGTGCGGCCTGGCGCTGACCGCCACGGCTCGGCCAGGTGCGCCGATCCCCGTGCCGGCCGCGCAGTCCCGGGCAAGCGCCGACGCCCTCGAAGGAGAGCGGAAGCAGGTCACGATCCTCTTCGCGGACGTGGTCAGCTCCACGGCGTTGATCGAGAGCCTAGACGAGGAGGAGGCACAGCGCCTGCTCGACGGCGTCGTCCAGCGGATGGTGGAGGCCGTCCAGCGTTACGAGGGCACGGTCAGCCGCAAGATGGGCGACGGCCTGATGGCCCTCTTCGGCGCTCCGGTTGCGCACGAGGATCACGCCGTCCGGGCCTGCTACGCCGCCCTGGCGATGCTGGAGAGCGCCCAACGCTACGCCGAGGACGCGCGCCGGACGAACGGCGCGGCCCTCCAGATCAGGGTCGGGCTGAACAGCGGCGGCGTGATCGTTCGCGATCTGTCGGACGATCGGCACCGGGACTACACGGCGATGGGCCCCACGGTCCACCTCGCCGCGCGGATGGAGCAGCTTGCGGCTCCCGGTATGGCCCTGATGCCCGCCGCCACCCTGGCACTCGTGGAGGGGTACGTCGACTCGCGGCCGATCGGGACGCGGGAGGTCAGGGGGTTCGATCTACCCGTCGAGGTCTACGAGGTCGTCGGTGCCGGCGCAGCCCGGACCCGCTTCCAGGCCACCGCTGCCCGAGGGTTGACGCCGTTCGTCGGGCGCGACGAGGAGCAAGCCGCGATTGATCGTGCGCTGGCGCGGGCTCGGGCCGGCCAGGGACAGGTCGTGGCGCTGGTCGCCGATGCCGGCGTCGGCAAATCGCGTCTGGTCTGGGAGGCGACCCGCTCAGACCGAGCGGACGGCTCGCGGGTGCTCCAGACCGGCGCGCTCTCGTACGGGCAGACGACCGCCTGGCTGCCGGTGATCGACCTGCTGCGGACGTACTTCCAGATCGAGAGCCGCGACGACCACGCGGCGATGCGTGACCGGGTGCTGGCGGGCCTCCGCGCGCTCGACCCGGCGCTCGACGCGACGGCGCCGGCCCTGCTGGCGCTCCTGGACGTCCCGGTCGAGGACGCTGCCTGGGCAGAGCGCGATCCGGCCCAACGCCGTCGGGCCACCCTGGACGCGGTCCGGCAGCTCCTGCTCCGTGAGAGTCTTCGACAGCCGCTGCTGCTGGTCTTCGAGGACCTGCACTGGATCGACGCCGAGACCCAGGCGCTGCTCGACAGCCTGGTGGAAGCGCTCCCGCCCGCCCGCATCCTCCTGCTGGTGAACTACCGGCCGGAGTACACCCACGGCTGGGGCAACAAGAGCTACTACACGCAGCTCCGCCTCGATCCGCTGGCAGACCAGAACGCCGAGGAGCTGCTGAGCGGGCTGCTCGGGTCAGATTCGAGCATCCGACCCCTCACGGCGCTCTTGGTCCAGCGCACCGAAGGCACGCCGCTGTTCCTGGAGGAAAGCGTCCGGAGCCTGGTCGAGACCGGTGCGCTGGTCGGCGAGCGCGGCGCGTACCGGCTCGCGCAGCCGGTCGCGGAGATCCGGGTGCCTGCCACGGTCCAGACGGTGCTCGCCGCCCGCATCGATCGCCTGGAGCCAGAGGAGAAGCGCCTGCTCCAGACGGCCGCCGTGATCGGCAAGGACGTCCCGTTCGCGCTCCTTCAGGCCATCGCGGAGCGCCCCGAGGCGGAGCTGCAGGCGGGCCTCGGGCGGCTCCAGGCCGGTGAGCTGCTCTACCCGACCTCCCGCTTTCCGGAGCCGGAGTACACGTTCAAGCACGCGCTGACCCACGACGTGGCGTACGGCAGCCTGCTCCAGGAGCGCCGGAAGCGGCTGCACGCCAGGATCGTCGCCGCCATCGAGGCGGAGTACGGCGAACGCCTGGACGAGCACGTCGAGCGGCTCGCCCACCACGCTGTCCATGGCGAGCTGCGCGAGAAGGCCGTGCACTACCTTCGGCAGGCCGGACAGAAGGCGGCCGCGCGGTGGGCGCTCCCAGACGCGCGGGTATGGTTCGAGCAGGCGCTGGTCGTCCTCGAAGCGCTGCCAGAGGATCAGGGCACGCTCCAGCAGGCCTTCGAGATCCGCCTTGAATTGCGGCCGGCCCTCTTCCTACTCGGCGAAGTCCGGCAGACCCTGGAGCGCATGCGCGAGGCCGCAGCCCTCGCCGAACGGCTGAACGACAACCGTCGACGTGGCCAGGTCTATGCGCTGATGGCGCTCACCCATGCGCGGCTCGGCGAGCTCCCCGAGGCACTCGAGTCCGGTACCCGCGCGCTGCATATCGCCGGGCACCTCGGGGACTTGCGACTCCGTGTGCTCACCGCGAGCACGCTTCAGCAGGTGCGGTACTTCCGAGGAGAGTACGGGCGGGTGGTCGAGCTGGCCACCGACAATCTCGCGGCGCTGCCCGCCGATTGGATTCATCAACGGTTCGGACACGCCGCACCGCCGGCGACTCACGATCGCGCCTACCTGGTCTTGAGCCTGGCCGAGCTCGGCAGATTCTCCGAGGCAGCCGAGCACGCAGCTGAGGCGATCCGCCTCGCCGAGCCGACAGGCGATGCGTTCAGCCTTGGTCTGGTCCAACGCGCTGCCGGCGCGCTTCATCTCCTCCGCGGCGACTGGGCGAAGGCGCGCGCATTGCTCGAGCGCGGGATCGCGGCGGTCGGGACCGTAAACGTCGAAGGTTTTATTTCCTGGAGGATCGGCTATGCCGGCTGGGTGCTGGCCCAGCTCGGCCAGAGGAGCGAGGCACTGGCTCGCGTCCAGGAAGGCGAGCGGTTTCTCGACCATCAGGAGGCGCGGGGCGTCGTCGGCCATGCCGGCTGGAACCTCCACGCGCTGGGCCGCGCCTGTCTGCTGCTCGGCCGGCTCGACCAGGCGCGTCTCCTGGCCGAGTGCGTGATCGAATCCGTTCCGGCCCAGGCGGGCTTCGTGGCCCATGCGCTGCACCTGCTCGGCGACGTCGCGACCCATCCCGACCGGTTCGATGCTGAGAGTGGCGAGGACCACTACCGCCAGGCGCTGACGCTGGCCGAGAAGTCGGAGATGCGCCCGCTCCAGGCCCGCTGCCACCTTGGTCTCGGCAAGCTGTACCGCCGAATCGGCCGCGTGGACGAGGCCCGGTCGGAGCTGGCGCGGGCCGTCGAGATGCTGCGCGAGATGGGGATGGCGTTCTGGCTGCCGGAGGCCGGGGCCGAGCTAAAGTCGGCCTCGTCAGCCTCGGTCGACTGACGGCGGCTCGTCTAGCGCGAGATCGGCGGTGGCGAGCGCACGCGGCGTATTGGTCGTGATGACGTCAGCCCCGAGGTCGAGCGCCAGCCGCAGCCTTTCCTCCCACCTGGGCGTGCCCGCATCCAGCGTCCACAGGTCGAAGCTTGCGCCGAGGTCGTGGATCATCGTCTTCATCGTGTCCAGGCCCAGGTCGTCGGCAACCATCCGCTCGGCCGTCCGGAGACGGATGTACAGGTCACGGGGCGCGGGAACCAGCCGCAGAATCCCGCCCAGCCGATCGCGCAGGTACTCCGCCGTCGGTCCCCGCCGTTCGCGCGCCAGCGGGTGGGCGTCCAGGTAGCCGTAGGCCCCCCGGACGCCGGGCATCGGCTCCAGCTCCTCCTCGTCCGGCGCCCAGTCGAGGTAGAACATCGGGTCGAAGCCGACCGGCACGGATGGGTCGACCTGCAACAGGCGCCGCAGGTTCCAGTCGGCGGTGCAGCCGACGACGATGCGATCTCGGATCGGCTCGACCAGCCGCAGCAGCTCCTCGATGCGCGCCCACGGCCACGGCTCGGCGTCCTTCATGTCGAGCTGGAGCACGGTCGGCGCCGGGGTCGCCCGCATCAGCTCGACCGCGTCGCTCAACTGGCCGACCAGGTGATCGGTCGCCGGCGCGAGCGCGTCGCCCTCGTCGTCGTGGCGGTAGTCGCGCATCCGGAGCGCCCGCGCCGCGTCCGACGTCAGCGCGGCGACCGGCCCGCTGCCGGTCGTGCCGCGGTCCAGCCGGTCGTCGTGGTAGATCAAGAAGTCCCGATCGCGCAGCATCACCAGGTCGATCTCGGCCCGAGCCACCGGCGCGGCGAGGCAGGCGGCGAGCGCGTCGACGGAGTTCTCCGGCAGGGCCGGATCCCAGTTCGCGCTGTGAACCTTGAACTGGACGATCCGCCCATCCGGCGCGCGGAGGACCGACTCCGGGTGGACCGCCTGGTCGTCGACGTGGCGCGGGTGGTTGCTAGACATCATGCCCCTGGCCCAGCCGCTCGCCGGCGGCTGGATCGAACAGGTGGAGCTTCGCGGCGTCGAACGTCAGACCGACCGGCTCGCCGACCCGCACCGCCAGGGTCGCCGGCGCGATCACCTGGAGCGACCGCTCGCCGACGCGCACGTCCACGACCTGCTCGCGCCCCATCGGCTCCACGACGTACACCTCGCCGCGCGCGTTCCCGCCCTCCGGCGGCCCGATCGCCAGGTCCTCCGGTCGCACGCCCAGCACCACCGCCCGGCCGGCGCCGTTCAGCGACAGCCGGTCCGCGACCCCGGCCGCGAGCGGCACCTGCACGCCGGCCCCCTGCGCGACGGCCGTTCCCTCGGCCCGCGTGACCTCGACATCCAGGAAGTTCATCGGCGGGTTGCCGATGAACTCGGCCACGAAGCGGTTGGCCGGCCGCTGGTACAGCTCGTCGGGCGTGCCGTACGCCGCCAGCTTCCCGTTCACCATCAAAGCGACCCGGTCGGCCATCGTCAGCGCTTCGAGCTGATCGTGCGTCACGAAGATCGACGTGATCCCCAGATCCTTCTGGAGCCGCTTGATCTCGCCCCGCATCGTGTGGCGCAGCCGCGCGTCGAGGTTCGAGAGCGGCTCGTCGAGCAGCAGGATGTCCGGCTGCTTCACCAGCGCCCGCGCCAGCGCCACCCGCTGCTGCTGGCCGCCCGAGAGCTGGGCCGGCCGCCGGGCCAGCAGCTCGTCAACCCGCACCTGCTCGGCGACGGCGCGGACCCGCCGCTCTCGCTCCGCCCGGGAGAGCCCGCGCCGGAGCGAGAGCGGGAAGCCGATGTTGTCCTCGACGGTCATGTGCGGGTACAGGGCGTAGTTCTGGAACACCATCCCGATGCCGCGGTCTCTCGGCAAGAGCTGATCGACCCGGCGCGCCCCGAAGTAGATCGCGCCGGCGGTCGGGCGGTAGATGCCGGCCGTCATCAGCAGCGTCGTCGTCTTGCCGCAGCCGGACGGTCCGAGCAGCGCCACCAGCTCGCCGCTCGGGATCTCCAGGTCCAGGGCGTCGACCGCCGTCACGGAGCCGAAGCGCCGGGTCAGCTTCTCCAGCCGTACGTCCATGTCCCTACCCCTTCACGCCGCCGCCGTAGATCCGCATCAGCTGCTCCTGCGCGACGAGGAAGAGCACCAGGATCGGCAGGACGTAGTAGAGGCCGACGGCGACCAGCACGCCGTAGTCGACGAACCGCCCCTCGCCGAGCAGCGCCCGCACCAGCTGGCTCAGCGTCGCCTGCGAGCCGCTCGGCATGAACACGAACGGCAGCAAGAACTCGTTCCAGCCTGAGACGAACGCCAGCAGCCCCAACGCCAGCAGGCCGGGCCGCACCAGCGGCATCACCACCCGCCACCAGGTCGTGATCCGCCCGGCCCCGTCCACCAGCGCCGCCATCTCCAGCTCCCAGGGCACGGTGTCGAAGAACCCCTTCATGATCCAGATCCCCAGCGGCAGCTCGAACGCCGCCTTCACCAGGATCACCCCGAGCAGCTGGTCATAGAGTCCGAGCCAGCGCAAGACGATGAACGTCGCGATCAGGAGCGTCACGCTCGGGAAGCTGTGGAGCAGCAAGACACTGCCGAGGAAGGCGCGCCGGCCGGGGAAGTGCAGCCGCGAGAGGGCGTAGCCGGCCATCGACGACACCAGCAGCACCACGGCCGTCGTCGCCAGCGCGAAGACCAGGGTGTTAAGCGTCAGCGGGATGATCGGCGGCTTGTTCCGCAGCTGCTCGACGCTCTCCGGGGCCCAGAGGAACCGCCAGTTCTCCAGCGTGAACGCCCCGACCGGCCACAGCCCCTCCACGCGCGGGAAGAACGACGAGTAGGTCAGCCAGGCGTAGAGCAGCAGGATCGGCAGCGTGAACAGGAGCAGCACGGCGTACGGGAGCGCCCGCATCAGGCCGGCGGCCCAGGCGGGCATCGCGCTGGACGCCAGCGGCGGCAGCGGCGCGTCCGTGGCGTGGGAGGGCGCGGCGTGCGTCGTCATCAGGTGATCTCGATCCGGGGGTCGGCGACCAGGTCGTTGAAGCGGAAGATCCGCAGCAACACGAAACTGACCAGCAGCCCCATGATCACCAGCACCGCCGCCAGCGCGGCGCCGTACCCGAACTCCAGGTTCCCGAAATAGCTGCTCAGCGCTGTGTGGAACGCCCAGAGGCTCCAGACTTCGGTCATGTAGAGCCCCGGGCCGCCGTTCGTCGTCAGCAGGATGTACTCGTACGAGGCGAACAGGCTCATCGTCTGGTAGGTCAGCACGAACAGGATCGGCCAGCGCAACAGCGGCAGCGTGATCCGCTGCGCGATCTGCCAGGCCGTGGCACCGTCGACCCGGGCCGCTCGGAACAGCTCCTCCGGGATGCTCTTGATCGCGCTGGTGAAGATCAGCATCCCGAAGCTCGCGCCGACGAACCCGTTGATCAAGAACACGATCAGCCACGGATCGGAGTTGATCCAGTACCGCCCCTCGACGCCGAACGGCTCGACCAGCTGGTTGATGACGCCGTACGGCGGCGCGGCGGCGGCCCAGGTCCACATCAGCGTGTAGACGACCGATGGCGAGATCCGGGGCAGCAGCCAGAGCGCCCGGAACACGCCGCCGACGCGCTGATCGACGTTCGTGCTGAGCAGCGCGATGCCGAGTCCCGCCAGCACGTTGATCGCCAGCGTGACAACCACGTAGAAGATCGTGTTCCCGAGGATCAGCAGCGTGAAGCTGCCCCGCGTCATCCGCTCGTAGTTGTCCAGGCCGACCCACTCCCAGTTGGAGAGCCCGGTCGCCGTCGCCATGTCGGTCAGCGACATGCCGAGCGTGATGATGACGGGCGCCACGAAGAACGCCGCCACCAGCACCAGGGCCGGCCCCATGAAGAAGGCGGCCGTCGCGTATCGACGCCACCACCCGATCGTGGCGGCGGGTGTCGCCGCCACGGCTCCGGCGTTCGCGCGCTCCTCGACCAGCGCCACGCGTCCCTCCCGCGAGTAGCGAGTTATGAGTTACGAGTTGCGAGTGAAGACCCACCTGCAACTCGTAACTCGCGACTCGGTACTCGTCACTTGACGATCAGGTCGTCCTTCAACTGCGCCTGCAGCTCGCCGGTCGCCACGTCGACGGCCTGCTTCGGCTGCATCTGGCCCGCCTCGACGGCCGAGAGCAACCGGAAGGTCACCTCGTCGTAGGCGCCGAACTTGGGATGGTTCGGCACGAACGTGGTGAACTCGGACATGTAGCCGGCCGCGAGCAGGAACTTGTCCTTCTGGTAGGTCGGGTCCTTCTCCTGGCTCTTGAGGATCGCCAGGTGCGCGCTCTCCACCGAGTGCTTCGAGTTGAGCTCGGGGGTGGTCGCGGCGGCGATCAGGCGGAACGCCAGCTCCTGGTTCTTGCTGCCGCCGGTCACCATGTAGACCAG
>Ga0075430_100005326_pt1 | contig 10857 bp, 10 predicted proteins | sample RhiMetdeltSRZDD4_FD_75294 | JGI IMG/M metagenome (GOLD analysis project Ga0075430, IMG submission 75294) | Populus rhizosphere microbial communities from Tennessee, USA - Rhizosphere MetaG P. deltoides SRZDD4 | ecosystem: Host-associated > Plants > Roots > Rhizosphere > Soil | place: USA... | reverse complement strand
AACCGCTACCGGATGCAGATCCTCCTCAAGGCGCAGGACCTCGATCCGGTCCGGAAGACGCTCAAGCCGATGATGGAAAAGTTCAAGTCGACGCGGAAGCTGCAAGTGATCGTGGACGTCGATCCTGTTTCGATGGTGTGACGGCTACTTCTTCTGCAGCGCCTCGAGTTGCATCCGCCTCAGCTCCTGCGTGCCCTTCTCGGCGAGCTTGTAGAGCTGCATGAGGCGTGAGGTGTCGAACGGGGTCTTCTCGGCGGTGCCCTGGAGCTCGACGATGAGGCCCTTGCCCGTGAGGACGACGTTCATGTCCACGTCGGCCTTCGAGTCTTCCACGTAGTTGAGGTCGAGGACGGGCTCGCCCCGGAAGACGCCCACGCTGACGGCGGCCACCGAGTCCCGGATCGGGCTCACGGGGAACTTCATCCCTTGCGCCTCGAGATCCTTCACGGCGTCAGCGAGGGCGACGTACGCGCCCGTGATCGCCGCGGTGCGCGTCCCGCCGTCGGCTTCGATCACGTCGCAGTCGACCCAGAGCGTCTTCTCGCCGAGCAGTTCCATGTCCACCACCGCCCGGATCGACCGGCCGATGAGGCGCTGGATCTCGCTCGTGCGCCCGTCGGTTTTACCCGACCGCTCGCGCGGCTTGCGCTGCTCGGTCGACGCCGGCAGCATCCCGTACTCCGCCGTGATCCAGCCCTGCCCCTTCCCCTCGAGCCACTTGGGGACGGAATGCTCGATGCTCACCGTGCACAGGACGCGCGTGACGCCGAACGAGACGAGGACGGAGCCCGGGGTGTTCGCGAGATAGTGGCGCTGGAAGGAGACGGGACGGAGCTGGTCGGCCGCGCGGCCGTCGGGACGTGGCACCTGGGACTCCTTTGAGATCGATATCGGGACTGAGTGACCGACTCAGGACTGTGGACACCGGACGTTGGACTCGCCCCCTATTCCTCCTCGGGCTTCGCGGAATCGGCTTCCTTGGCCTTCCGCTCCTTCGCCAGGTCGTCGATGAGTTTCGTCAGCTTCAGCGTGCGGTCGATCGAGTCGTCGCGCACGAAGGAGATCTCCGGCGCGTGGCGGATGCGCAGGCGCTTGCCGAGGAGCGCCTGGACGAACCCCGCGGCGCTGCGGAGCCCGGACATCGTGAGCTTCTTGTCCTTCTCCATCCCCATGACCGAGACGAAGACCTTGGCCGAGCGGAAATCGACCGAGACCTCGGCCCGCGTGACAGTCACGAACCCGCGCCGCGGGTCCTTCAGCTCGTGAATGAGAATCGCGCTGATTTCCTTCGCGATCTGCGAGGAGAGCTTTTCACGACGATACGGAATGGCCACGCTAATCCCCAAAGGTCTCGGACTGGGTGTCGATCACCGTGACGCCGCCGAAGAACCGCACGTATCCCTCGACGGTGGACAAGACGCTCTGCACGAACGGGGTGTCGGTCCCCACGGCCGCGATCCCGATCTCGGCGAACTGCCACTCATCCTGGTCCTCGACCTCCGCGACCGAGATGTTGAACTTGTTGCTCAAGGTGTCCTTCAGGCTCTTGATCACGCGACGTTTTTCCTTGAGCGAGTGGCAGTCGCGCAAGTGAAGCCGGAACTTCAAAGTCCCTACGATCACGGCGAGGCCAGTTCAAGGTTCAAGGTTCAAAGTTCAATGGGAGGAATCGGACCTTTGAACGTTGAACATTGAACGTTGAACCTGTGAAACTACTTGCTCAGTTTCCGGGCCACCTTCTGGATCTGGAACGTCTCGATGATGTCGCCGGGGACGATGTCGTCGTGGCCCGCGAGCTTGATGCCGCACTCGTAGCCTTCCACGACTTCCTTGGCGTCGTCCTTGATCCGCTTGAGCGACTCGAGCTTGCCGGTGAACGTCACCTTGCCATTGCGGATCAGCCGGACCTGGTCGCTCCGCATGATCTTGCCGTCGGTCACCGCGCAGCCCGCGATCGTCCCGACGCGCGAGATCCGGAAGATCTGCTTCACGGTCGCGTGGCCGGTCTTGACCTCGACCTCCTCGGGCTCCAGCAGGCCCTCGAGGGCGGCCTTCATCTCCTCGATCGCCTTGTAGATCACGTCGTACAGGCGGATGTCGACGCCCTTGTCCTTGGCGAGCTGCCGCGCGCGCTCCTCGGGCTCGACGTGGAATCCGATGATGATCGCGTCGGAGGCGTCCGCGAGGATCACGTCGCTCTCGGTGATCGCGCCCGCCGACACGTGCAGGAGCCGGAGCTTGACCTCCTCGGTGGACATCCCCTGGAGGGCCTCCTTGAGGACCTCGGCCGATCCCTGGACGTCGACCTTGAGGACGACGCGGACTTCCTTGAGCTTGCCGCTCTCGATCTTCGAGAACAGGCTCTCGAGGGTCAGGTGCTGGCGCTCCATGAGGGACGTCGCGCGCTCCTTCTTCGAGCGCTCCTCGGCGACCTGGCGCGCCTTGTCGATCGAGTCGAGCACGTAGAACCGGTCGCCCGCTTCGGGCGCTTCGACGAAGCCCGAGAGCTCGACGGGCGTGGACGGCGGCGCCTCCGGCAACGACCGGCCGGAGGAGTCGTGCATCGAGCGGACGCGGCCGTGCGCCCGGCCCGCGAGGAGGACGTCGCCCTTCCGCAGCGTGCCGTTCTGGACGAGCACCGTGGCCACGATGCCGCGGTCTTCCGTCTTGCGCGCCTCGAGCACCGAGCCGGCCGCGGGACGCTTCGGGTTGGCCTTCAGGTCGAGGAGCTCGGCTTCGAGCGAGAGCAGTTCGACGAGCTGGTCCACGCCGGCGCCCGTGATCGCCGAGACTTCGACGCAGGTCGTCGATCCGCCCCAGTCTTCCGTCTGCAGGCCGACCGACGCGAGCTGGCCCTTCACCTTGTTCGCGTTGGCCTGCGGCTTGTCGATCTTGTTCAGCGCGATCATGATCTTGACGTTCGCCGCCTTGGCGTGGTTGATCGCCTCCTCGGTCTGCGGCATGACGCCGTCGTCCGCCGCGACCACGATCACCGCGACGTCCGTGACGGTCGCGCCGCGGGCCCGCATGGCCGTGAACGCCTCGTGGCCCGGCGTGTCGAGGAAGACGACCGGCTTGCCGTCCTTCGTCACGACCTTCGACGCGCCGATGTGCTGGGTGATGCCGCCCGACTCGCCCGCCGCGACGTTCGTGTTGCGGATCTTGTCGAGCAGCGACGTCTTGCCGTGGTCGACGTGGCCCATGAAGACGACGACGGGGGCGCGCGGCACGAGATCCTCGGGCCGGTCCTTTTCCGCCGATCCGGCGAGCTCGACCTCCTCGATCGACTTCCTCGACACCACCTTGACCTTCGGCCGGTTGAACTGGAGGGCGAGCTCGATCACCTGGTCCTCGTTGAGCGAGGCGTTGATGGTGACCATCGCGCCCTTCTCGATGAGGCTCCGCATGACGGCGCCCGACTTGATGCCGACCTTCTCGCAGAATTCCTTGATCGTGATCGGAACCGTCAACTCGATCTCCCGCTCCTCGATCGGCGCGACGACCGGGCGGATCGCCGGAGTCTTGATCGCGGGCCGGATGACCGGGGTGATGCGCGGCCGGGGCCGGATCACGGGAGGCGGGTTCGACCGCCCGACGGGAGTGGGCGGCCGCATCGGGGGCGGCGCGGGCTTCGAGCGCGCCACGACGTGGCGGTGGGACTTGTCCTCCTGCACCGCCTTCTCGCGGTCGAGCGCCGCGCCTTCCGCGGCGCGGAGGGTCCTCACCTCGTGCTCGACGCCGATCACCTTGTCGACGTCGATGAGCGGGTCCTTCGTCTGGGCGAGAAGCGCGGCGCGCTCCTCGGGAGTCAGGCCGATGTGCGCGGTCGAAGGCGCGGGCTTCGGCTTTTCGGTCTTTGTCGGGTCCGCGCCAAGCCGGAACAATTCCACGACCTTGGACTTCTTGGAGGGCGCCTTGGCGGCCTCGGCCTTCGCCGCCTCCTCCTTGACCTTCGCGGCGGGTTCGGCGGGCGCGGCCGCGTCGTCGGCCTTCTTCTTCGCGGCCTTCTTCTTCGGGGCGGCCGCCTCTTCGCCTTCGACGGGCGCCTTCTTTTCCTTCTTGGGCTTGGGCTCGGGCTTGGCGGCCTCCTGCGCGGCGAGATCGACGACGATCTTGGCGTATCGGTCCGCCAGCTCGCCCTTCAGGTTTCGGCGATGCGGGAGCTTCGCCCGGATCTGCGCCGCGGAGCGCGCATCGATGTCCCCGCGGGGATTCGCGATGGGGATCGCCACCGCGTGGTCCTTGACCATCTCCACCAGTTCGGCGGCCCGGAATCCGAGTTCCTTGGCCAGTTCTGCGACGCGCATCTAGCTTGGTGACTCCACGTTCTTGTTTTCCGACGTTTCCGGCTTCACCTCGGCGGACGGAGGAGGCTCCGGCGCGGCCTCGGCCGGCCCCGAAGGACCCGCTTCGACCGCCTTCGGGGGAGCCGGGGAGGGCTGATTGTCGGAACCCACCTCGTATATGTCAATCTCCCAGCCCGAGAGCTTCGAGGCGAGGCGGACATTCCGCCCCCCCTTGCCGATGGCCTGGGAGAGCTCGTCCTTCGTCACGTACACGGTGGCGCGATGCGCCGCGTCATTGAGGATGACCTCCACGACTTCCGCGGGCTTGAGCGCGTGGCGGACCAGGTCCTTCGGGACGTCGCTCCAGCGGACGATGTCCACGTTCTCCCCGTTCAGCTCGTCGACCACGTTGCGGATGCGGCTTCCCCGCACACCCACGCACGCGCCGAGGCAGTCGACGCGGTCGTTGGTCGAGGCGACGGTGAGCTTGGTCCGGTAGCCGGCCTCGCGCGCGATCTTCTTGATCACGACCGTGCCGTCGGCGATCTCCGGCACCTCGAGCTCGAAGAGGCGGCGGACGAAGTCCTCGTGGGCGCGCGAGATGAAGATCCGGATGCGCGTGCCCCGCTTCTCGACCTCCGAGACGTAGGCGCGGACCCTCCCGCCGATGCGGTAGTTCTCGCCGGGGACCTGGTCGGGCTTGACCATGGTCGCTTCCGCGCGCTCGCCGATGCGGCAGAGGAGGTGCGGCCCGTCGTAGCGGACGACGATGGCGGTGACGATGTCGCCCTTCTTGTGGGCGTATTCGTTGTAGACCGTGTCGCTTTCCGCCTCGCGGAGCTTCTGGACGAAGACCTGGCGCGCCTGCTGGTAGGCGATGCGGCCGAGGAGCGTCGCGTCGATGGGGATGCCGCGGTCGGTGGCGGAGATTTCGCCCGAGGCGCGGTCGATGGTGACCGCGGGGGCTTCCTCGAGGCTAAGGGCCTTCTTGGTCGCCTGGGCGAGCGCCTGCTCGATGGAGTGGAAGATGAGCTCGGGATCGATCGACTTGTCCCGATGGATCGCATCCACGATCCGAAGCAGCTCCGTGCCGTTCATAAATCACGTACCCCGGGGTCCGCCGGCAATCCGACACTGGGGAACCCGGGGTAATCAAACCCTGCTCATTCGAATAAAAAAGGCGGGGGTCGCCCGCCTCCCACGTCCTTCTTGTCCTGACCGAGCGTTTCATTATAGGAACCGAGATGCGGGAGTCAAGACGGACCCTTCCCCGATTTGCGATTAGCGATCAGCGATTCCCGATTCCCCAATCGCAAATCACCCACCTCAAATCTCAAATCGTCACCGGGGTTCCGCTATAATGTCCCGTCTTCAATGAAGCTCTCTGCCCTCCCTTGGATTCTCGTTCCGGGGTTCGGCCAGATCCGGGGGGGTGCGCCCGGTCTCGGGGTTCTCCTGTTCACCCTGTTCATCCTCGCCTTGAACGGGTACTTCCTGACCGCCCTGCTGACGGCGGACGGAGCCCTCGCGATCCTGGGGTTCGCGGCCGCCGCGCTGTGGCTGGTCTCGATGATCGACGGCATCCGGAGGCTTTCAAGGAAGTCCTCATGAGTGGGGTGTCCTTCGTTGAGCGCCCAAAGTCGTCCAAGTTCCGGGGCGCGACTTTGGACCCAGGACCTTGGATCACCTTGGACCCAGAACCCAGGACGTCTTTACGATGAGACGCGTCAAAGACCACTGCGGCCTGTTCGGCGCCTTCGGAGTCCCCGACGCCGTCGAGCTGACGTACCTCGGACTCTACGCCCAGCAGCACCGCGGCCAGGAAAGCGCCGGCATCGCTTCGGTCCAGAACGGCCGCCTCGCCTCCCACAAGGGCATGGGACTGGCCTCGGAGGTCTTCTCCCGCGACGTGATCAAGAGCCTGAAGAGCTCCACCGCCATCGGCCACGTCCGCTACTCGACGACCGGGGCGAGCAACGTCGCGAACGCCCAGCCGCTCGTCGTCGAGTCCGCCCGCTCCATGATCGCGGTCGCCCACAACGGCAACCTCGTCAACAGCGGCTCGCTCCGGCGCGAGCTGGAGCAGCAGGGGCAGTTTTTCCCCATCTTCCACACGTCGACCGACACCGAGATCATCCTCTACCTCGTGGCGCGCGAGGCCGACCTGCTCAAGGGCCTCAAGCGGGCGCTCACCGCCGTCCAGGGCGCCTACTCGCTCCTCTTCCTGACCCCCACCGCCATGATCGCCGCGCGCGACCCGCAGGGCTTCCGTCCGCTCGTGCTGGGGAAGATTCCCCCGCGCAACGGCTCGGGCCCCGGCTGGGCGTTCGCGTCGGAGACGTGCGCGTTCGACCTGAGCTCGATCGAGCGCGTGCGCGACGTCGAGCCCGGCGAGATCGTCTGGATCGACGAGAAGGGGCCGCACTCCGAGCGGATCCGGCCCGCCACGAAGTGCGCGCCCGCCCACTGCATGTTCGAGCACGTCTACTTCGCGAGACCCGACAGCTACGTCCACGGCGACCTCGTCCACGGCGTCCGGCGGAAGCTGGGGCGCGCGCTCGCCCGCGAGCATCCCGCGGCGGCCGATCTCGTGACGCCCATCCCGGACTCCGGCACCGCGGCCGCCCTCGGCTTCGCCGAGGAGTCCAAGATCCCGTTCGACACGGCCTTCATGCGGAACCACTACGTCGGGCGGACGTTCATCCAGCCGGTCCGCGACGATCGCAGCTCCCAGGTCGAGATCAAGCTCAGCGTCATACCCGAGGTCGTCAAGGGGAAGCGGGTCGTGGTGGTCGACGACTCGATCATCCGCGGCACGACGGCGCAGTCGCGCGTCCGGCTCCTCCGGAAGGCGGGCGCGAAGGAAGTGCACCTGCGCGTCTCGTGCCCCCCCACGCGCCACCCGTGCTACTACGGGATCGACTTTCCCGACCCCAAGGATCTCATCGCCGCGCGCATGGACGTGGAGGAGATCCGGAAGCACCTCGAGCTGGACTCGCTCGGCTACCTGAGCCTCGAGGGCATGCTCTCGGCCACGTCGAAGGCCCCCGACAATTACTGCACGGCGTGCTGGTCGGGGAAGTATGTTGTTCCACCCGTGGATCTGATGGCGAAGGATCTGCACGAAAAAACCCGGTAGCGCCCAGGGATCAGGATTCAGGAGTCAGGATCGGAAGGTGGGAAGGTTTCAGCTGTCCGGACAAGCGCTCAGCTTCCAGGACTGAGCGATCGCTGACGGCTGACTCCTGATGACTGATTCCTGATCCTGGCAGCAGCGGATTCCTGACTCCTGAGCGCTTCCTGAACTGAGTCCTGAGGCCTGAAACCTGATGCCGATCACGTATGTCGACGCGGGCGTGAACCAGGCCGCCAAGGACAAGGCGGTCGATTCCATCCTCGCGATGGCGCGGCGGACGCACGACTCGGCCGTCATCGACATCCCGTGGGGCTTCGCGGGGCTCTATTCCCTCCGCAACACGCCGCTCTTCGACCGGAGCTACCGGAATCCCGTCCTCGTCGCCTGCACGGACGGGGTGGGAACGAAGATCCGGCTCGCCCAGCGGATGGACAAGCACGACACCGTCGGGATCGACCTCGTGGCGATGAGCGTGAACGACCTGGTCGTCACGGGCGCCCGCCCCCTCTTCTTCCTGGACTACATCGCGTGCGGCAAGGCGGACCGGCCCCGGCTCGAGGCCATCGTCCGCGGGATTGTCGAGGGCTGCACGCAGTCGCAATGCGCCCTGCTCGGAGGCGAGACGGCCGAGATGCCGGGCATGTACGCGGGGGACGACTACGACCTGGCCGGGTTCGCCGTGGGGATCGTGGAGAAATCGAAGATCCTCGACGGCTCCGCCGTGAAGCCGGGGGACAACATCATCGGCCTGGCTTCGTCGGGCGTCCACTCGAACGGCTTTTCCCTCGTGCGGAAGATCGTCTTCGACACCGCGAAGAAGGAGCCGAACGAGGTGGCGCCGGAGCTCGGCGGGAAGAGCATCGGGGAGGTCCTGTTGACGCCGACGCGCATCTACGCCGGCGCGGTCAAGGAAGTGCTCCGCCGGTACAAGGTCAAGAAGGCCGTCAAGGCGATCGCCAACATCACCGGCGGCGGGATCGTGGAGAACCTGCCGCGGGTGCTGCCGAAGAACTGCGCGGCGGAGATCCGTGAGGGGTCGTGGCCCATGCCCCCGGTTTTTCCCTGGCTCCAGAAGCTCGGCGAGGTTTCGCGGGACGAGATGTACCGCGTCTTCAACATGGGGATCGGCATGATCCTCATCGCCTCGCCGGTGTCGACGAACGCGATCCTGCGGACGCTCCGCCGGTGCGGCGAAAAGGCGTCGCTGATCGGGACCGTCGTCAAGGGTCCCGGCGATGTCCGGCTCTTGCCGGAATCCGGAAAGAGTCCATAATTCCGCCTCGAAAGCCCGTCCTGTAGACGTACGGTATCCCCGTGGAGGTGATATGAAGTCGGTTTCGTTGTCATTCGTCCTCGCCCTGCTGCTCGCGGTGGGCTGTTCGTCCGTCGAGACGGCGACCCCGGACTCGGTCCAGGACAAGCTCACCAAGCTCGAAGTCCAGATGTCGCAAAAGTTCGACAAGGCCCACGCCATCTTCGACGAGCTCAGCGACAAGTGCCTCCGCCTCGAGCGCGACTTGCGCCGCATGGAGAGCGATAACCAGACGCTCCGGATCGACGTCAAGAAGCTCACGGAAAGGCTCGACGCGGTCGGCGCCGCGGGCCCCCGCGGCGTTCCCACCCCGGGAATCGACCGGGCCGAGGTGAGCATGAAGATCGACCAGGCGCTGGCGAAGCTGAAGACGACCGGGAACGTGGACGAGGCGGCCAAGGAGCTCGTGCCGCTCTCGCGCTATTCGGTCCCGAAGATGGTCGACGCGCTGAGACAGGTCGCGGCGACGGAATACGTCACGTCGGTCGAGAAGGTGCTGGCGAAATGCCCCGTCGATGAACTCTCGGGCCCGCTGGATGAGACCCTGAAGGACCGCCTCCGCCGGACGTCGGTCGCGCGCGTCGTCGGGGCGACGAAGGACAAGGGGCTCTCGAAGATCCTCGAGCCGTATGCGAGCGACCCGGAGCCGGGCACGCAGATCGAGGTGGGCCAGGCGCTCCTGAACTGCCGGAACCGGATGGGAGTCCCCCCCCTGCTGAAGGCGCTGACCGCGTCCGAATCGGAGATCCGCTTCCGGGCCGTCCTGACCCTGAAGCGCGTGAACCGGGGCGAGGCCTACGGGTTCGACATGAACAAGAGCGCCGAGGAAAACGACGCGGCCATCAAGGCGTGGTACGACTGGTGGCAGAAGGAAGGACAGAAGCTTTTCGAGTAAGACTTCAGACTTCGGACCTCAGACTTCAGAAGGAGTCCGAGACGGGACGGATGCTAGTGTCGCATCAAGATTGATTCCCGCGGTTCTCTCCCGGCCGGTTCGGATGCGACACCTGCTGGAAGTTCGGAGTTCGGAGTTCTGGGTTCTGAGTTCGTTCAGAGTTCTTAGTTCGATGTCCACTCCGAACCCGGAACTTCGAACGAACGCTGAACGCCGCACTCAGAACGTTGAACTTCTAGTCGGCCTTCTCGAACTGCGGGTCCACAGGTTACGTCTCACCCGTCAGAATCAACTTTGACGCAACACTAGGTCAGAGGCATTCAGGGGGAGTGGAAGCGGACGTGGGCGTCGAGCAGGTCTGAGGCATCCCTTCCCAGCAGGAGGGTGCGCGTTCCCGCCTTTCGGCCGGCTTCGACGTCGCTGGGCGAGTCGCCGATCGTCACGGACTTGCGCAGATCGAGGCCCAACTCTCGCGCCGCGCGCTTCAATAGCCCGGGTTTGGGCTTGCGGCACACGCACCGCCTGGCATACCGGGCGATTTTCCCGCCGGGCAGGTGCGGACATACATAGATCGCTTCGACCCTCACGCCGCGCGTCCGGAGCAGTTTCAGCAGGCGCGCGTGGATCAACTCCAGCGACTTCCGGGGGAACAGCCCCCGCGCGAGACCGGACTGGTTCGTGACGATCACGGGCACGAAGCCCGACCGCACCCACGCCTTCAGGCCGGACGCCACCCGGGGAAGCAGCTCCAGGCCGTCCGGCGTGTCGCGATAGGGGAGATTGCGGATCAGCGTGCCGTCCCGGTCGAGGAAGATCGCGCGCCGCTTCATCCGATTCTCCGCGCGATCGGAAATCCCGCGAAGGCGAGGCGCCACCAGAGGCGCTTCTGGCGGGCGAACGGCGGGAGCATCGCGGCGACGCGGCGGAATTCGGCCGCGGCGCGTTCCGTTTCGGAGGCGTTGCCGGCGGCCGCCGCGGCCTGCGCCCAGCGGAAGTAGGCCTCGAGGCGCGACTCCTGCTCCCGCACCGCGTGGCGGCTGAATTCGACCGCCTCCTTCCAGCGCCCCGCGCGGTACTCGGACCGCGCCACGCCGAGGAGCGAGTCCGCGTACCCCGTGTCCGAATGGACGTCGAGCGCCTGGCGGTAGGCGGCGGCGGCCGCGGTCCACTCGCGATTCCCGTACAGGGCGTCCGCCTTCAGTCGGAGGAACCGGTGCGGAACGTGGTT
>Ga0075430_100005325_pt1 | contig 10857 bp, 7 predicted proteins | sample RhiMetdeltSRZDD4_FD_75294 | JGI IMG/M metagenome (GOLD analysis project Ga0075430, IMG submission 75294) | Populus rhizosphere microbial communities from Tennessee, USA - Rhizosphere MetaG P. deltoides SRZDD4 | ecosystem: Host-associated > Plants > Roots > Rhizosphere > Soil | place: USA... | reverse complement strand
CTGTTCTTGATCCCGGACGAGGTGAGGAGAACTCTCATCTTCCTACCTTCCTGCCGACTCCAGGTGAAGGGTAGTCGCTGGCCCCTCGTGAACTCGCCGGCCCGTCAGTGGAAACCAGGTAGTGACAGCGCAGACCACAACGGAGGACACCCGATGATGCGATGGTTACCGCAGTAGCGGAACGGGCCGGCGAGGCCATGGACTCGGAGATCATCCGCGGGTCGTGGCAGGCACCAGACCGGTTCGGAGAGCTATACCACCGGTACGCCACCGTGCTCTACGGGTACGCCTGCCAACGCGTCGGGACGGCGGAGGCGGAGGACCTGGTCGCCGAGACGTTCCTCGCGGCGTTCGCCCAACGGCACCGCTACGACCTGAAGCGAAGCAGCGCGAAGCCATGGCTGTTCGGCATCCTGACCAACAAGATCGCACGGCACAGCCGGAGTGAGCGGATCCACTACCGCGGCTATGCCCGTTCGTGGCAGGCACCCGTCGTCGACGGCGTCGACGAACGGATCGTCGAGCAGGTCACCGCCCGGGCACAGCGCGCCCGGTTGGCCACGGCCCTGTGCCGGTTGTCCCGGGCCGACCGGAGTGTGCTGTTGCTGGTGGCCTGGGGACAGCTCAGCTACGACGAGGTCGCCGAGGCGATGAGCATTCCGGTGGGCACCGTGCGCTCCCGGTTGAACCGGGCGCGCCGCAAGGTACGGGAAGCGCTGGACGACGGTACCGACTACAACGGAGATGACTCGTGATGGACGAGATGAGAACACTGACCGAACTGGGGGCTGACCTGCACCCCGAACACGGTCCGAGCGCGCAGCTGCGGGCCCGGGCCCTGAGGATCGCGCCGCAGACCGGGCGGCGTTCGTGGCGACCCGTGCTCGCCGTCGCCGCCACGGTGACGATCCTCGCCGTCGGGACGGCGATCGTCGTCAACGGCTTCGACGGTCCGAGGGCAGACGGCGGCACCGCACACGCCGGCAGCGTGCGCGGCAAGGCACCCGCCACGATCGTCGAGACCAAGCCAGTCGCCTTTACGGTACGGACCAACGCGGACGGCAGCGTCACCTTCACCGCGACCGATCTCGTCGACGCCGCTGCCGCGACCCAGGCGCTCAACGCCGCCGGAGTCGCCGGCCGGGTCGTCAACCTCCCCGACGAAAGCTGCCCGATCGACTCTCCGAACGGCGAGGATCTGGCGCTGGGCCCCTACCTACCGGACAAGGCGGAGGTAGGCGAGGGGCAGGACTCGAGCGACAACGTGACGGTCCGGTCAACGAGCTACCCACCCGGCGGCGGGCTACTTCTCATGGTCCAGGCCTTCGACCAGACGGGCGTGGGCGTCGTCGTCCTCCCGTACACCGACGTGCACGACATCCCGACCTGCCTACGGCTCGGGTTGTGGTAACGGCAAACTGACCCTCGAGTGGGTGGGGCGGCACAGCCGCCCCACCCACGCGCATTCGGTTGTCGCTTATGCCGAGCCGGCCGTCCCCGCGTTGGTACGGACGCGGATCGACTGGGGCTTCATCGCGCGCCTCGTTCTTCTCCTGATCGTTCGGGGGATGGCGGCCGACCCGGCCGAGTTGGCCGGGGCAGACGTCACGGGCTGATGCGTGGACGACTACTACGATCGCATCGATGGCCGCTGAATTCGATCAATGTCGCTTTCGGCTCCTCGGCCCGGTGCAGGTGATGACGGCCAAGGGACCGTTGGTGTTCCGCCGCCGACAGCAGCTCGACTTCCTCGCCCTTCTGCTGCTTCACGTCGATCGGGTACTGCCCATCGGTCAGATCGTCGACGCGATGTGGGGCGAGGCCCCGCCACGGACCGCGAACACACAGATCAACAACATCGTGTCCGAGCTGCGTCGCTCCCTTGTGGACGGAACACGGTCGCTGGCTACGCTCGACCGGCAGCCGGCCGGCTACCTGCTGCGTATCGCCGACGGTCAGCTCGACCTGTCCCGTTTCTCGGGGCTCCTGGCGGACGCCCGGACCGCGACGAGACCCGAGGAGGTCGCGGGGACGCTGCGGCGAGCGCTCGGCCTGTGGCAGGGGACGGAGGCCCTTGCCGGAGTTCGCGCGGGCTTCGCGGTCGCTGTCCGCGCCCACCTGCGTGAGCTGCGCGCCGCCGCTTTGGAGGACATGTTCGAAGCCGAGCTGGCGTGCGCCAACCACCAGCGGATCGTCGCGGAGCTGACCGACGCGGTCGCCGACCACCCCGGTCGCGAACGACTGGCCGGCCAGCTGATGCTCACGTTGTACCGCAGCGGCCGGATCACCGAGTCTCTCGGCGTCTACCGTCGGGTCCGCCAGACGCTGGCCGACGAGTTCGGTCTGGAGCCGGGGAAGGCGTTACGCGAACTCGAACGTTCGATCCTGCTCGGCGATCCCGCTCTGGACCGCTCCTCGCAGTCCGGTACGGTCACCGCCAACTCGCCCACGCCGCCACCGATCCCGGCCCAGCTTCCGCCCGACATCACCGGCTTCGTCGGTCGCGGTGACGAGCAAGGCAAGCTCGACAAGCTGCTCTCCGGACACCTGTACCGGCCGACGACGGTCGTGATCTCCGCGCTGACCGGCATGGCCGGCATCGGCAAGACGGCTCTCGCGGTGCATTGGGCCCACCGGGTGGCGGACCGCTTCCCGGACGGACAGCTCTACGTGGACCTTCGGGGCTTCGGTTCCGAGGGCTCGTCGACGAGCCCGGCGGAGGCGATACGCGGCTTCCTGGACGCGTTCGCCGTACCGCGCGAGCGGATCCCGGTGAGCCTGCCCGCGCAGGCGGCGCTCTACCGTAGCCTCGTCGTCGGGCGGCGGGTCCTCGTGGTGCTGGACAACGCGGCAAGTGCCGAGCAGGTCCGCCCGCTGCTCCCCGGCGGGCCGGGCTGTGTGGTCGTCGTGACCAGTCGCAACCGGTTGGTCAGCCTGATCGCCGCGGAAGGCGCCGTACCCATCACGCTCGATCCGCTGTCCGACATGGAAGCGCGAGATCTCCTGGTGGCGCGGCTCGGTGCCGAGCGGGTCGCCGCCGAGGAGCGCGCCGCGACGGAGATCGCCGCCCATTGTGCCCGCCTCCCGCTGGCCCTGGCGGTCGTCGCGGCGCGGGCCACGGTGAACCCGACCTTCACCCTCGACAGTTTGTCCACGGAGCTGTACCACTCCCGAGGCACGCTGGAGGCACTCACCGGGCCGGATGCCGGCAGCGACGTGCGCAACGTGTTCTCGTGGTCGTTCGAGCGGCTGAGCACCGGAGCGGCCCGCATGTTCCGGCTGCTGGGACTACACCCGGGTCCAGACATCTCGATGTTCGCGGCGGTCAGCCTCGCGGGGCTTCCGGCCACCGCGACACGCCAGCAGCTCGCCGAACTGACCAACGCCCACCTGGTGGCCGAGCACAAGCCTGGGCGCTACGCGATGCACGATCTGCTCCGCGCGTACGCCGCGGAGCTTGCCCAGACCGCGGACTCCGACAGCGAGCGACGCGACGCGGTCCGCCGGGTACTCGACCACTACCTGCACACCGCCCGCGCCGCCGCCCGCCTGCTACATCCGCACTCGAAGGTTTCCTCAATTCCGGCTGGCGACCCGACGTCGGAGACCCCCACCGACCACGACCACGCGCTGGAGTGGTTCACCGTCGAGCACCGCGTGCTCGCCGCCGCGGTCGACCTCGCCGCCGAGAGCGACCTGAGCACGCACGCCTGGCAGCTGGCGGAGGCGTTCTCGGTCTACCTCTGGCGGTGGTGTCACTGGCTGGATTGGGCGGGAGTCCAGCAATCGGCGCTGGCCGTCGCCGATCGCGTCGCGGATCGCGTCGGGCAGGCCAATGCCCTCAGTGGGCTCGGCGCGGCGCACAGCTGCCTCGGCGAGCACGACCTGGCCTACACGTACCTGCGCCGCGCCATCGCGTTGTTCGGGGAGCTGGGTGACCCGCTGGGTCAGGCACGCACCCTCGTCCCGCTCGGCATCATCTGCGAGCGACGCGGCGAGCACACCGACGCCCTGCATCACACCGAGCGGGCGCTCGAGCTCTACCAGGCGGCCGGGCATCGGCCCGGAGTCGCCTACGCCATGAACAACATCGGCTGGTACCACGCCGAGCTGGGCCACTACCGGGAGGCCATTGCCCGGTGCGAGCAAGCGGCGGAGCTGCACCGGGAGTTCGGTGACCAGAACGGCGTCGCGGAGGCCCTCGACAGCATCGGCTACGCCTACCACAAGCTTGGCGACTATCCGGTAGCCGTGCGCTTCTACGAGCAATCCGTCGAGGTGCTGCGCGGCTGTGGTAGCCGCGACTTCGAGGCGATAGTGCTCATCCATCTCGGCGACAGCCATTGCGCCGCCGGCGAGACAGACCTCGCCCGGGACGTGTGGCGGGAGGCGCTACGCATCCTCGACTCGCTGAGCCACCCGGACGCCGAGCAGGTCGTCGCCAAGCTTCGGGGCCTCGACACGTCCGCGTGAGGGTTCGCGTGAGTCGACGTGTGGCAAACGTATGAGCGTGCCGTCACACCATGGTCGCGGTCGGAGGTCGATCAGCCTCGAGCAAGGAGGAGAAGTGTCCCGACACGGTCCACAGGTGGCTGCGCGCACACGCCTACGCGCGGCCACCGTCATCATCGGTGGTCTGGCCCTGGCGGCCGGGCTGGCCGGGCCTGCCACGGCAGCGCCGGCCGAAGCGGCGATCCTCGACGTCGGCACCGCGGCTCCCGATCGGGAGATTGTCGCAGGGACGCACGCGATGTCCTCGGCCGAAGTCATGGCGGGCGACGTGACCGGTACCGCGCTGGCCGACGTCGCTCTCGCGGGCATCGTCAACATCAGCTCCATGCGGGTGTACACGTTCGGCGGCGACACGTGGGCGATCCCGGCGGACACCCCGTTCACCGCCGTGACCGGCTTCAACGCCGCCGGCGAGCGGGTGTACCAGCTGATTCCCAGGGCAGTCCCGTTGGCCATCGCACCGCAGGCGGGGTACGCCGTACCGTCGCCGGGCGCGTTCGCGTACAACAACAGCAACTCGTTCTCCCAGACCGTCGGCACCTGGAAGCGCGAGGTCTGGTGGACGATCACCAAGGCGAACGACTGGAAGGCATGCAGTACATGCACCGCGTTCGACTACTACCGCTTGTACTCGAAGATGCGTGCGAGCTCGCTCACCGGTAGCGGACCCAACGAAGGCTTCAAGCGGGCCTGGATCGAGCTCGACCACCAGGGCGGCACCAGCCTGGCCTCGTTCGAGCCCGACGCGCCGGAGGAGAGCTATGCCGGTGCCGCGAACCAGACCATCAGTGTCGGGTTCGGCAGCACGTTCGGAATCAACATCGGCGCGCCGCCGCTGAGCGGGAGCGGAAGCATCAACACCACCTACGGCGGGACGATGACCCAGTCGAGCGAGAACTGGCATCCCATCATCCGATCGGAGCTGGGCTCCGGTGGCGTGCAGTGGTGTCGGTACGCGTCTGCCGAATTCACCGGCACGAAGCTCGTCAGTACCCGGTCGTCCGTGCGGACGTCCAGCTCGGGCAGCGCCGGCTCCTGGAACTTCCTGCTCGGCCAGCAGGATGTCACATCGAGCTGTCCGAGCCAGATCTGACGGACGTGTGACGATGGCGCTCCACATTCGCTGCGTGGCCGCGGTCGGCCTGATCGCCGTACTGCACACCGCGGCTGCCTGCACCACGGGCGCATCGACGGACGGGCTGCCGGCACCGACGGTGTCGGCAGCACCGTTCGCGGCCCCCGCCCCGTTGGCACCGTGTGCGGCCAGCCTCGACGCAGTCCCGGATGGCCTGCATCGCTACTGCGGGCGAGTCGTGGTCACGATCGGCGGGCGATCCCGGACCGTGGCCGTCGGCGTTGTCTCCGACCGCGCGGTGAACCCGCTCGCGGGGCGATCCGTGCTCGTCTACCATCCCGGTGGTCCGGGTCTGTCGCCGGTACAGCGGTTGTTCGACGGCCCACCCACGGTCGATTACCGCCGGCAGGCGGTACTGGCGTGGGACGGCGCCACGGCGTCGTCGGCCGCCGGCGCCTGCGGACCGGACAACCTGGCGTACGGCGTGGACCGGGAGTCGCAGTTCGCGCAGCGGGCCGAGGCCACCGCGCACGAATGCGTAACCCATCCGCGTGACTACCCCTGGTCCGGCGCGTGGGCGGCGGCCGAGGAGCTCGAAGCGGTGCGGGCGAGTCTGGCGGTGGCATCGGTGGACCTGCTGACCCACTCGTACGGCACCGCGATCGCCGAGGCCTATCTGCAGCGGTACCCGCACCGCGTCGGCCGGGCCGTGCTCGACGGCCCGATCGCCACCGACGCGAAGTGGCAGGACCGAATCAGCGCGGTGTCCGCATCGACTTCCTTAGCCATTCGAATGCTGTTCGACTCGTGCGTCGACGAATGCGGGCCGAAGGTCACCCGGGCGCTGCACGGCGGTCACGGCTACCTCGCGGTGCGGAGCGCCCTGCTCGCCGCGCGTCCGCGGGTCGGCAGCAGCCAGCTGAGGCTCACCGGTGCCGTGCTCGACCAGGCCACGCTCATCGCGTTGCGCAGCAACGAGTTCTGGCCGTCCTATGTGGACGCGCTGGAACGCGCGTTCGCGGGCGACGCCACCGAGCTGTGGACCCTCGGCGAGCGCTATGTCACCGCGGTCGATCGCGGTGCCTTCTACGCCGCGATGTGTACCGACCTCGACCATCCGCGAGCCTTCGAGGACTACGGCCGGTACGACGATCCGCTGCTGGCCGCGTACGCCGCCGAACTCGCTCCCTGTGCCGCCTATCAGTACGCGTCACACCCGACGGTGAACCCGGCGTCGGGGCCGCCGGACGTACTGGTCATCGCATCGCCGTTCGATGTCCTGACTCCGGCGGCGTTGGTCGCGTCCTCGCCACGGCTGTCCCGGTACCCACTGTGCGTCACCGACGTGGCCGGGCATACCAGCATCGCGGAACCTCGGGTGGCGCGGATCGTGGCGAGATTCCTGGCGGGCGGAACAGCCGCGGAGGCCAGTGCACGCTGCAAGTAGCGCAACAGCGTCACAACATCTGCCCAACCGTTGGCGCGTGCACTCGAGTGGTCATCAGACCCGCGCCAGCGAAGGAGCAACATGCACACATTGGTACGCGGCGCCGTGACGGCGCTCGTCACACTGGTCGCCGCGTTCGCCGCCGCACCGTCCAGCGCGTACGCCGCGGACTCGTCCTCGGCGGGGACGATCACCCCGCAGGCGACCTGGTTCACCGGCACCATCAGTCCGGGTGCTTCGCTGAACCAGAAATGGAACAACACCAACCCGAGCCTCGCCTACCTGGTCGGGCTCAACCCGCAGGGCGCCGGCACCACGACACCGTGTCAAATGGAAGTCACCCGTACCTGGTACGTGCAGCAACCCGGCGGCGAGGTGGAGTTCTGGTTCACCATCAAGAACATCGGCACCCTGGCCTGCAGCACGGAGATCCTGCTGACCTGGCTGCCGAACATCGCCGGTGCCTGGTCGACCGGTGGCGTGGATCCGGGCGCTTCAGTGACCAAGCACTGGAACAACGCCAACCCACTCACCAACTCCTACGTGGCCGGCCTGTCGCCGGTCGGAGCCACGGGCACCACCGCCTGCCAGTTCGAGGTCACCCGGGAGTGGTACGCGCAGCAGCCGGGTGGTGAGCGCGAATTCTGGTTCACGATCAAGAACGTCGGCACGATCGCGTGCAGCACGAACATCCTGCTCGGCACCAAGGCGTCGACGAAGATCACGACGACCGGCACGCTGGCGGCGGGTGCCTCGATCTCGAAGTCGTGGAACAACGCCAACCCGCTGAACGCCGCGCACATCGTCGGCCTGTCGCCGCTCGGCGCGACCTCCACCGCGTGCCAGCTCGAGGTGACCAGAACCTGGTACCGGCAAGTCATCAACCCACCGGCCGAACGCGAGTTGCGGTACACGGTCAAGAATGTCGGCTCGATCTCGTGCTCGGCCGACGTCCTGCTCGCGCTCAACACCGCCTGACTGCTCGAGCGTGGGCCGTCCTCGCCGCGAGGACGGCCCACCCGGCGCGACAGGTGTCCGACATTCACAACAGCTGGGCAACATCCGGCCGCTACAACGAGAGACATGAATGTGGACAGATACCGGATCGGGCTGATCAACAGTGTCGTTTGCGGATTAGTCATCGTCGGGGGTACGGCGGCCTGTGCCGGCAATGTCGGCCGCGTCGACCCGTCTCCGACCTGTGTGCGAACCGTCGATGTCGGCAACGCGACGCAGACCGAAGGCGATCCGGCCGCTGGCGTTGTCACCACAAAGGAGTTCCAGTTCGCCGTCACGAGCACGGGTTGCGCGGCCGGGGGCACCCTCTGGTTCAGCACGAGCGCCGACACCGCGATCATGAAATTGGACTACGAGGTGACGGAGGGACCGCTGACCTTCGACGCCAAGGACATGGCCCAGAAGAACATCACCGTGCACGTGGTCCAGGACGACATTGCCGAAGTCGACGAGTGGCTCCGGGTCGTCCTGTGCCCTCCCAAGACAGGCCTTCCCATAGGCCTGAAGATCGGCACGAGTGGTCTCGCCACGATCGTCGACGATGACGGTCCTGTCTCCGCGGGTCCCGCCCCTTCGGCTACGCCTTCGTCGAACGCGGTGTACAAGCCGGACGGCTACGGCTGTGGCCGGTAGACCGCCTCGCGGCGCTCGTTCAGATCTTCGGCGTCCGCGGGTGCGTTGGCCCGCCGGTACAGATCGATCGCCTGCGACCATTGCACGTTCGCGGTGTCCCGATCGCCAGCCACCACAGCCAGCTCGCCGAGCGTGCGCCGCAGTTCGGCCTCCTCGTACCAGTCGGGGATCAGCGTGCGCAAGGCGAGCGCCTGCTGTGCGTGGCGCTGCGCCGTTGCCATGTCGCCGGCGAGCAGTGCCGCCCGGGCCGCACCGGCCAGCGCCATGGCCACCAGATGTCGGTCGGCGAGTTCCTCGCCGATCTGGGACGCGGCCGCGAAGGTCGCCGCGGCCGCTTCACCCGATCGTCGCAACTGGGTAGCGCCGATCGCGAGCAGGGTGAGCGCCTCGTTGCTGCGGTCATCGGTCTGCCGGCGCAGTCGCAGGGATTGCTCGAAGTAGTCCAGCGCCTGCTCGAGGTGGCCCTGGTCACGGCGCGCCTCGCCGAGTGTGTTCATGACCCACGCCTCCCAGCGAACCACCCGCAGGTGACGGGCCAGCACCAGGGCACGGTCCAGGCAGGCGAGACCGGCGGCGTACTGCCCGGTGCGGGCGTAGGAGTGCCCCTGGTTGTTCAGCGCGATGATCATTCCGTACTCGTGGCCGTTGGCGTCGTGTACCGCCAATGCCCGTTTGCTCGCGGCGATCGCCTCGTCGTATCGGCGCAGCTCGCCCAGCGCGACGGCGATGTTGTTGTAAACGTGTCCCTCGCCGCGCTTGTCCCCGGCCGCCAGCATCAGCTCGAGCGCCCGGCGCAGGTGGACCAGTGCCTCGTCGAACTGGCGGGCCGCGATGCAGGCCACGCCGAGCCCGCTGCACATGAGACCCTCCATGGCCGGGTCCGCCAGACGCGTGGCCGCGACCAAGCCGGCACGGTAGATCTCGATGCGTTCCTGGGCGTGGCCGCGAGAGTCGAAATACCCCGCGATGAGGTAGCTCAACTGGCTTGCGATCATGAACTCGCGGTGGCTCGCGGCGAAGCTGACAACCGACCGGATGTTGTCGTATTCACTGTCCAGATAGGACAGTACGGCGGTCGCTTCGGCCGCGAAGGGTGGCTGGAACTGTGGATGGCGCAGAGTCACCACCACCCGGTCCCGACCCGGATCGAGGATCCGGTTGGCCGCGTCGGCCACTCCGAGGTACCAATCCAGCAGCCGTACCGTCATGGCCGCCCGCTGCTCGTCGGTCTCTTCGTGGGCCAGCCGTTCGCGGGCGAAGACCTGGATGAGGTCGTGCAGCCGGTACCGCCCGCTGTCGATTTCGGTCACCAGGTGGCTGGCGGCCAGCTCGTCCACGAGCCGCCTAGCCTGTTTGGGCGTACGGTCGTCCAGCGCGGCGGTCAGCCCGAGGCTGAAGCTGGCGCCCGGATGCAAGCCGAGACGCCGGAACAGCTGGGCCGCCGGCTCGCTCAGAGTCTCGTACGCACTCATGAACACCGCGCGCACGGTCCGCGGGTCGCCCTCCACGGCCAGGGCGTCGAGCCGGCTCTCGCCGGCCAGCTCGCCGACCAGATCGGCGATGCGCTGACGGGGCCGCGCGGTCAGGTTCGCCGCGACTATCCGCAGGGCCAATGGGGTGTACCCGCACAGTCGGGCCAGATCCGCCGTGGCCGCGGACTCCTGCGCCACCCGCCGAGCACCGATGATCCGGCACAGCAAGCCGACTGACTCTTCGGGGGCCAGCACGCCCAGCTCGATCAGCCGCACCGGGTGGTGTACGGCCAAGGCGGTGAGCCGGCGGCGGCTCGTCGTCACCAGCATGCTGGACGACGTTGGCGGGATCAGGTAAGCGACGTGATCGGCGGTGCCGGCGTTGTCGAGGACGAGGAGTATCCGGCGGTCGTGTGCGATCGAACGGTACAGGGGCACCTGCTCGTCGACCCCGGACGGCACGCGATCGGCTGGCACGCCGAGCCCGCGCAGGACGTGGGTGAGGACGTCGGCTGGGGTCAGCGAGGCTTCGGGATCGTGCCCCCGCAGATCCAGGAAGAGCTGGCCGTCGGGAAAGCGACTCCTGATCTGGTGCGCCCAATGCACCGCGAACGCGGTTTTGCCGATGCCCGCCGGGCCGGACACGATCGCCAGCTTCGTGTCACCCTGGTCGGCGTCCAGACAGTCCGCGAGTTCCGCGA
>Ga0075430_100005317_pt1 | contig 10864 bp, 12 predicted proteins | sample RhiMetdeltSRZDD4_FD_75294 | JGI IMG/M metagenome (GOLD analysis project Ga0075430, IMG submission 75294) | Populus rhizosphere microbial communities from Tennessee, USA - Rhizosphere MetaG P. deltoides SRZDD4 | ecosystem: Host-associated > Plants > Roots > Rhizosphere > Soil | place: USA... | reverse complement strand
GTATTGAAAAAGTCTGCCTCAGCGTACACTAGGACGTTTTCTGTGATTGAGTTTGATCAAGAATGGCTTCATTTCAGGGCGCATGGTGTGTCAATTTGACACAGTTACCGGGGTCCTATGCTTGACTCAGGGACAAAAAGGGCGCTATAAAAGCGACTTCCGCGAAAGACGGAAGACGACGTTACCTCAAGTATGCAACCCACCAAGCTCGTCGGCGCAAGCCGTGCAATTCAGACGCTTCAGGAAGAGATCCACTACGCTGCGAGGTGTGACGCCAAGGTTCTCGTGACCGGTGAGAGCGGTGCCGGAAAAGAGATCGTGGCACGACTCATCCATTCATCGAGCGCTCGCAGTCGGTCGCAGCTCGTCACCGTCAACTGCGCCGCCCTTTCCGAAACGCTCCTCGAGACGGAACTCTTCGGTCATGTTCGAGGCAGCTTCACGGGTGCGTACCGCGACCGCCTCGGCGCGTTCGAACAGGCGCACCGCGGCACAGTGTTCATGGACGAGATCGGCGAAACAAGCCCGCGCATGCAAGGGCTTCTGCTGCGATTTCTCGAGACCGGCGAAATTCAGCGGGTTGGTTCCGATCAAGTGCAGAACCGGGTTGATGTCCGCGTCATTGCGGCCACCAACCGCGTCCTCGTCGAAAGCGTCGCCAATAAGACGTTCCGCGAGGATCTGTATTACCGGTTGAACGTCATTCATCTTCGCGTGCCCGCACTGCGCGAGCGCGTCGAAGATATTCCGCTGCTGCTCGAATTCTTCATCGACCAGTTCGCCCGGCAGTATCAGGTCGACCGGCCAGCGCTGTCGGCCGAAGCCGTTCAGACGCTCAGCGAACACGCATGGCCGGGCAACGTACGCGAACTCAAGAACGTTGTCGAGCGTCTCGTGATCCGCGGCCGTAGCGGCGAGATTCGCCGCGACGATCTGCCGCTCGAAGTCCTCCGCGCCACACCCGCCGCGCAGGTGACCGTCACTCCGACGACGCGCCCAGCGGCCGACGTGCTGTTCGAGCGGTTGGTCAACGGCGGCGAGTCCTTCTGGTCCTGCGTCTATGCGCCGTTCATGTCACGCGATCTGACGCGCGACGATCTGCGCGCGATTGTTCGGAAGGGATTAGAACGGACGTCCGGCAACTACAAGGTGATGGTGGAGTTGTTCAACATGCCGGGCGACGATTACAAGCGCTTTTTGGGATTCCTGCGCAAGTACCAGTGCCACATGCCGTTCCAACAGTTCCGCTCGGCGGCGCTCAGCCGCGAGTCGAAATCAGGCGCGGAACTGCCTGCCCCGAATCGGATAGCCGCTTCGGCCTGAGACTCTAGTTCGCCGCGGGTTTTTCGAGCAGCTTCAGTAAGTCCATGCTCGCGACCGGCTTCACCAGGTACGCGGCACCGATCTGTTCGGCGTCTGCTCGCAGGACGGGATCATCGAAACCGGAAAACACGATTAGGCGCATGTTGGGGTACATGTCGCGCGCCATGACTGCGAGCTGTAGTCCGTTGAACGCGCCGAGACGCACATCGGTGATCAGCGCGTCGAAGGTTTGGTCCTTCAAGATCTGGCGCGCTTTCTCGAACGAGTCGCACGCGACGACCAGGCGCAACGAATCCCGCAACGCCCGTTGCATGGCGTCCAACAAGCTCACATCGTCGTCGACGATGAGCAGTCTGAGTTTGGCAGTCGCTGAGTCGGCCGAGTTCATGAGCATTTTCGCGCTATATTACACAGTTTACACGGTTAAACAAGACCGATGGTGATAGTTTCGTCACCCAAATTCGAGCAGCACGTCACACCGCCGGGCCATCCCGAACGGCCCGAGCGTGCTCATACCTTCGATGCGGTCGCATCGCGGTGGGCGGCGTCAGGTGGCACCGTCCTGCCGCCCAGGCCAGCGACGCTGGATGAGCTGGCGACGGTCCACGATGTTTCGTACTTGGAACAGATCGTTGGCCTCGCCGCCAGACCTGCAATGCTCGACACTGACACGTTCGTGTCGCCCGACTCCAACGAAGTTGCGCGATTGGCCGCCGGTGCCGCCATCCAGGCGGCGGAACATGCCGTCGCAACTCGCGAGCCGGCCTTTGCGCTCGTTCGGCCCCCCGGTCATCACGCCGAGCGGGACCGGGCAATGGGGTTTTGTCTCTACAACAACATTGCCATTGCCGCGGCCGTCATGATTGGACGGGGCCTGCGTCGTGTGGCGATCGTCGACATCGACGTTCATCACGGGAACGGCACGCAAGCGATGTTCTACTCCCGCCCTGACGTGCTCTACATTTCGACGCATCAGCACCCGTTTTATCCTGGGACTGGCGATGCACCGGAAGTCGGCAGCGGTGCCGGCCGTGGATTTACCGTCAACGTTCCCATGGCGGCGGGCGCGACCGATGCGGACTACGACATGGTCCACTCCGCGATCGTGCTGCCGATTCTCGACGAGTTCAAACCGGAGCTGACGCTGATATCGGCGGGCTACGATGCCCACGAACGCGATCCGCTCGCGTCGATGCGGATGACGACGGAAGGTTACGGGCGCACCGTGCACGGCTTGCGGCGTGTCGGCGCGCGGCACGGAACGGTCGCGTTGGTGACCGAAGGCGGCTACGAGTTGACCGCGCTAGCCGCGTGCCTCGAGGCCACGTTCAAAGCCATGACGACCGACCCACACCCCCCGATTGATCACCAGTCGTCAGTGGCCGGCTCCCGCGGCGAGCGCGCGGTTCAGGCGGCGCACGACGCCCAGCGCCCGTACTGGCGTGGAATATAATTGAGAGAAGGTGGCGGACTACAAACCCCAGACAATCGAGAAGAAATGGCAGGAACACTGGCAGCGGGCGCGTGCCTTCGAAGTGACCGAGGACGCGTCGAAGCCGAAGTTCTATTGCCTGGAAATGTTCGCGTACCCATCGGGTCACGCGCACGTCGGTCATCTGCGTAACTACATGATTGGGGACGTGATTGCCCGCATGAAACGGATGCGCGGCTTCAACGTCCTCCACCCGTTCGGGTGGGACGCCTTCGGACTTCCCGCCGAGAACGCCGCCATCAAGAACGCCACACACCCCGAAACCTGGACGCTCGCGAACATCGCTCATATGAAGGGGCAGCTCCAACGGATGGGCATCAGCTATGCCTGGGAGCGGGAGATCGCGACGTGTGCGCCGGAGTACTACCGCTGGAACCAGTGGATCTTCCTGAAGATGCTGGAACGCGATCTCGCGTACAAGAAGCGTTCCAAGGTGAACTGGTGCCCGAGCTGTCAGACCGTGCTTGCAAACGAGCAGGTGATCGACGGCAAGTGCTGGCGTTGCAACTCGACGGTCGAGATTCGCGAGCTGGATCAGTGGTTCTTCCGAATCACGTACTACGCCGACGAGTTGCTGCAGGCAGCGGATCATCTCTCCGAGTGGCCGGAGAAAGTTCTCACGATGCAGCGGAACTGGATCGGACGCTCCGAGGGCGCGCGTGTCAAGTTTCCGATCGCCGACGCGGAGCCCGACCACATCGAAGTCTTTACGACCCGAATTGACACTATCTACGGCGCGAACTTCCTATTGCTCGCGCCAGAGCATGCGCTCGTCCAGGCATGGAGCCGCGAGCCGGAGGCCGAGAAGTTCCGCGAGACACTCAAGCGGTTCCAGGCTCAGGATCGAACTGCGCGCATGACGGGCGAGATCGAAAAAGAGGGCTTCGACACTGGCCGAAAGGTGATCAACCCCTTCACCACGCAGCTTGTTCCCATCTGGGTCGCCAACTTCGTGCTGGCCGAGTACGGCACCGGCGCGGTCATGGGGGTGCCCGGCGGCGATCAACGCGATTTTGAGTTTGCGCGGAAGTACGGCCTGCCCGTCACGGTCGTCGTGCAGCCGGACGGGGAAACCCTCGAGGCCGAAACGATGACTCAGGCGTACGACGGGGCTGGTACGATCGTGAACTCCGGGGAATTCACCGGGCTTTCAACGAGAGACTCCATCGAACGGATGTCGGAAGCCGCGGAGCAGCGAGGCATCGGTCAGCGGGCGATCCAGTACCGGTTGAAAGATTGGGGCATCTCCCGCCAGCGCTACTGGGGCACGCCAATCCCGGTGATCTATTGCGACACGGACGGCATCGTTCCAGTGCCGCTCGACGATTTGCCGGTGCTGTTGCCAAAAGTAGCGGAGTTCACCGGCCGCGGCGATTCGCCGTTGGCGCATGTGCCTGAGTTCGTCAACGTGACCTGCCCGAAGTGCGGTGGCCCCGCCCGGCGCGAAACGGACACGATGGACACGTTCGTCGACTCGTCCTGGTACTTCTATCGCTTTTGCGATCCCCAGGACGACACGCTGCCGTTCGCGCCCGACACGGTGGCCTACTGGGGCCCTGTCGACTTCTACGTCGGCGGCGTCGAGCATGCCATCCTGCACTTGATCTACTCGCGATTCTTTGCTCGCGTCTTCCGGGACATCGGCATGACGTCCATTTCCGAGCCGTTCACCCGCTTGCTGACGCAGGGGATGGTGCTCAAGGACGGCAATGTCATGTCCAAGTCGGTCGGCAACGTCGTCGATCCCGACGACATGATTCAGAAATTCGGCGCGGACGCGATTCGACTCTATGTGATGTTCGTGGCGCCGCCCGAAAAAGAAATCGAGTGGACCGATGCCGGACTGGAAGGCAGCTTCCGGTTCCTGGCACGGGTGTGGCGACTCGTCGATCAGCTCGCCGAGACGATCGGCGGCCAAGGCATTCCTGCCGCGGCCACTCTGGAACTGGACGAGGGCGAGCGTGCGCTGCGCCGCAAGACACACGAGACGATTCGTCGCGTGTCGCAGGATCTCGATCCGCGCGTGCACCTGAACACCGCAGTTTCTGCCCTCATGGAGCTCGTCAACGAACTGTATGCCTTCTGTAACCGCAGCGGCTGCATTCGCATCGGCCGCGATCAGGACGATCCCGCCGCCGTTGGCGTGATCGAACGCTCCAGCACGATCGCGGTCCTCAAGGAGGCCGTCGAGGCACTGATCCTCATGCTGTCGCCGTTTGCACCGCACATGGCGGAGGAGCTGTGGGAACGGCTCGGGCACTCGGGGGGCGTGGTCGCTGCCGGTTGGCCGGCCTTCGATGAGACCGTCGCGCGGGCGGCCGAGATCGTCGTGCCCGTGCAGGTGAACGGGAAGGTTCGGGCGCGGGTGACGGTGCCCATCGATATCGGTGAAGAAGATGTGAAGTCGGTGGCCTTGGCCGATCCGGGCGTCATCAAACACCTCGAGGGAAAAACCGTGCGTAAGGTCGTCGTCGCCGGCGGCCAAACCGGCCGGATCGTCAGCGTGGTCGTCAGTTGATTATGTCGATGTTTTCCAGGGTGCGTGCGTTGGTCTTGCTTTCGCTGCTGGCGTTATCCGTGAGCGGCTGCGGCTACTCGCTCGCCGGCCGCGGCTCGTTCCTGCCGACCTACATCAAAACGATTGGCCTGCCGACGTTCGTCAACAATACGCCGGTGTTCGAGGTCGAGCGAACGATCACCGACCGCGTGCGATCGGAGCTGATCGGTCGCGGGCGCTATACGATCCTTGCGCAGCGCACCGGCGTCGACGCCGTGCTCACCGGCGAGATCATGAACATCAGTCTCGCCCCGGCCGCGTTCAATCAGCAGCAGCAAGCGACCCGCTACGCCATCACGATCGTGGCCAAGATCGAGTTTCGCGATCTGAAAACCGACAAGGTGCTCTGGCAGAATCCGGGGATGGCTTTCACCGAGCAGTACGAGGTCACGACGTTGGTGGGCACCGACGTCTCCAATGCCGCAACGTTCCTCGGCCAGAATCGGAACGCCGTGGAGCGTTTGGCCTCCGAGTTCGCCCGCGCGATTGTCAGCGCGATTCTTGAGTCGTTCTAGGATTCCAGACTCGCGGTCATGCCGCCCGCCAGCCCCGCCGCCGTTCGCAAGCAAGTCGCGCAAGGGAAACCGGATCCGGTCTACCTGATCGTCGGCGACGACGAGGCCGAGATGGCCGGATTGGTCGGGGATCTCTCCAAGCTCGTCGAGGACGAGTTGCGCGCGTTCAACGTCGAACGCCTCTATGCGACCGACCGCGCAACGACTCCCGTGGCCATTGCCGAAGCCGCGCGTGTGTTGCCCATGATGTCCACGCGTCGGGTCGTTGTCGTGCTCCGCGCCGAGAAGCTTCTGAAACCCAAGCGCAAGGGCAAGACAGACGAGGCTGACGATGGTGGGTCGGGTGGCGTCGACTCCGACGAGTTGGAGCGCTACCTGAAGGAACCCTCACCGGAAACCGTACTGGTGTTCGTGGCCGCGGACGTCGATCGCAGCCGGCGCCTCTACAAAGCCGTGCAAAAGCAGGCGACGATCGTCGAGTGCTGGGGGCTGAAGGGAAGTAAGGACGCCCGCGTCGATTTGCGCCAGGTCGCGCGACAGGCGGAGCAGCTCGTACGACAGGCGGTCACGGATGCCGGCCAACAGATTGATGCAGGCGCGGCGCGACTTGTCGCCGAGCGCGCTGGCACCGATATCTCACGCCTGCGTGGCGATGTCGATCGGTTGTTGCTTTACGCGGTGGGGAAGCCACGCATCACGCTGGCTGACGTGCAGGAGGTCGTGAGCGCCGAGACCGCGCAGGACGACTGGGCAGTCACCACCGCGATTCAGCGAGGCGATACGGCGAACGCGCTGAAGCAGCTCGGTCTCTCGCTCGAGAGCGGCGGCGTGCCGTACATGATTCTCGGACAGCTCGCGTGGTTCGTGCGAGAGAAGCTGCCGATGACCGATCCGCGGCGCGTGCGGCCGGCCATCGATGCCGTCTTTCGAACGGATCTGGATTTGAAAAGCTCGGGGGGCGATCCGCGCGTCTTGCTCGAGCGCCTGGTCGTCGAGCTCTGCCGCGGCGCGTAGCGGGCGTCAGGCTGCCGCGGTGCGCTTGGCGACACGCCCCGCAAGACGTGACTTGTACCGTCCAGCAGTATTGCGGTGAATCAGGCCCTTCGCGGCCATCTTATCTACCATCGAGATCGTGGTACGCAGCGCGTCCTTGACGTTCGCTGGATTGCCGGTGTCGATCGCCGCGCGGATGTCACGCAGCGCGCCGCGCAACCGAGTGCGGAGCTGGCGATTGTGCTCGCGACGCTTGATGTTCTGCCGATGCGCCTTCAGCGCGGATTCATGGCTGGCCACTGTGGATCGATCCTTGTAAAGCTGGACATTGGCGGGTAATGCCGCCACACGTAATGGCCCCCGTAATGCGAGCGGACGAGGGCCATAAACCCCTGATTCTAACACAGGTGGAGCGCCGTAACGGTAGGCGTTCCTGGTCGAGGCGGCCGCTGGTGCGGGCGTCGATAGCGTAAATTTGACGACAAAAAGTCGTGAAACTTGACGAAAAGATTGATGCCGTGCGCAACAGCAGAGTCGCCTGCGACACCCTCATCGAGCAAATTCGGGCATTGGTATCCACCAAACCGTTACCGCCAGCTGATCGCCTGACGGACCTCGCCGGCCTGGCGTTCGAGACCTTTGCCGAGACGCTCTTGGAAGACTTGAATACGGCAGAAGCGACCGACGCCTGGATCAAACGGGAGTTTTCGGAAGCCTTGGAGATCGCCGGCGTGGCGCTGCGGCAGGCCCTCGCCGAGTGCCGCCATCGCCACACGGTTTCTCAAGGTTTGCAGCGAAAGATGTTCGAAGCCGAAACCCGGCTCCGATCCGTGCTCAAGGCGCGCCGCCTCGAGCCGACTGGGGCCGCTCGAGCGGCAGCCTCCTGACAGTTCGAACCAAGCTAGGACTCGACGCGGGCGCGCAGACGGCCACTGTCCGCGCTCGGGCGATTGACCCGGGTCGCCGTCTGGAGGGCGATGCTCAGGCGCTCCGCTAGCTCGCCAAAGGCCTGCGACGAACGTCGCAGTTGTTCGTTTTCTACGCGCAGGCGCACGAGCTCGTCCTCATAGTTCTTCAATTGCTGCTCGAGCGCTAGCACTCCGTCCGTCGCTCCCATAACAATTGGTCCCATCTCCGCGGAATCGTGCCGCGAACCGTCGGGCGCACAGGTGTGCCCGGTCGCGATCGTAGAGGCAAAGACTGAGCCATAAGTGTAAGTGCCTAGCTGTCAATTGCTTACACATTTTGGTAAATTTTGCCGCACGCAAACTCATGCACGCATGCGCCAAAACGTGACACCGCCCGCGCCAAAAAAGTCGCGGAAAGGCCGGATTATGGTTGTTTCTCTGGGAAATGTCTAGAGTGTTCTAAACGTGAACGTCAGTCTCGCTTTAGAACATGCAGTGTGCGGATTCCACTGACTAGCTGGAGCACACGCGCGGAAATCGATCACGTGTCGCGATTTACTCGCCTCGTTTGAGGCGCTGCAAGGCTCGTCGCTCGCGCTTATCCGGGGCGCCCGCGCCGGCAGGCCGAACGAACGGACGCGCCAGGCGAGACATCCGTCGAACTTCGATCTCTTCAGCTGTCGGCGGGGGAGTGACGTCCTCGTAGAGTTCGCGCGCGAGCGCCTTCTCGAGATGGCGCTCCGCGAGGCCGCGCACGATGACGCGTTGCCGGCGTCCGAACGGCCTGGTGATCTCGAGCTTGTCGCCAGGCCGAATCTCGCGATGGGGTTTCGCGGACTGACCGTTGACATCGACCTTGCCGCCCTTGCACGCTTTCTGCGCTTCCGATCGTGTTTTGAACAGGCAGGCGATGTCGAGCCAGACGTCGAGGCGCATTTTGCTGTTCAGTCGATGACGAGAAAGTCACCCGGGCGCGTAGCGGCGACGCCTTGATGGTCCGCGGCAAGTTCGATCGCGGCGAACGCACGCCACGCGATGGCGATGCGCCGCGGCTGGAGCGCAGTGATCTGCTTGATCACCTCGCCGTTTCGTCGCGCGAACAGCACATCGATCGCGCATTTCATCCCGAACATGTGGATCGCGTTTGATGGCGCAATCAGGAGCGCGAAGTCTAGCGGCACGCTCGTTCGACCCAGCAATCCGCGCCGTCGTTGCGTGGAATCGAAAGCGCCTTCGAGGGTTGTCGCAAGTACGATGCCGCGCGTCGTATTAATGAGGCGATGCGGCAGGTCAGGCGCGCTCAGCAGTGGCGCCAGGAAGTGCGTGGCCATGACGGCATCCCGCGATTACTGCGGGATGGAGAGCTGCAAGCGATAGCGGACGGGCGAACCATCCTTCGTGGCGGGCTGGAAGATCCATGCCTTCGCAGCAGGCATCAGCATGATGTCGCGGTACTGCCGGTCAACGGGACTTCTCACCAGGCGGATGCGATCCACGGTTCCGCGCGTGTTGACGACGAACTCGAACATGCCGAGCGCCTCGAGCGGTGTGCCGGGAGGAATCTCCGGTAGTTGCGGACGCAGCAGGCGCGCCGGTCTGACCTTGTCGTCGCCAGCGTCGAACACCTGATCGAAACCTACCAGGGTCGCGTCCACTCTTCCCGACGCCAGGAACGTCGGCATGTGTGCGAGGGCTGTGTTCCTGGGCGCGACATGCAGCAGAGGGCCCAAAGCGAGCGCGGGCCCGTCGCTCGGTGGCGCCGATCCGTCGATGCCGGCGGCCACATTCTGAGCCGGCGCCAGTGCACGCGGCGCCACATTGACGGTGGTCTTCACGCCTGGCGCAGAGGTCGTTGATTGGCGCGTGAGAGACGCTTGGCGGTCGCGGGCTCTAGAAGAGCGCTCCACTTCCGGCCGAAGTGAACCGGAGGCCTTTCCCGCTGTCGCGGTGGGCGATGACAATGCGGAGGATCCTCCAGAAGCATTGTCCGCTTGCGCCGTCGGCTGCGATCGATCCTCCCCTGATGTGACGGCGCTGAAAGCGTAGTACGCGACTATGCCGGCGACAAGTAGGAGCGAGATCGCCGTGACCAGCAACCCCACTTGCTTGAGCTGCGCGACAGAGAGTGTCGGATATGAAGTTCCGCGCCGCTGGTGTGCCTCGGCGTGTGGGCTTTCGCGCCGAAGCTCGGCTTCGGAGAGGAACTCCCATCCTGGTTCATTCGATTCAACGCCGGGGCGCTCTACGGCCCGCAGGGGAGTCCCCGTCGGCATCGGCTGGTCGGGTTCGGATGGCTCGTGGCGCGCTTTCCGCGTAAGTTCGGCCAGTTTGTCGTTGAGGGCGAGCTGCTCGTGCGCCGCGGCTTGCCGGGAAGCCATGATCTTCAGATCCCGGGCGCGTCCCGGACGCTCAAAGAAGCCCAGGGCTTTGCTGAACTCGGTCACCGAACCGATTTGTGCGCTGCCCGGCGGCGCATCGAGCAGCGCACTCAACGCCGGGGGAACCGACGTCGTGGCCAGGAGCTCCTTCAGAAGCGCCTGCAAGTCAGATACGTGCTGTGTCTCGTTGATCGTGGCCTGTACCGATTTTCCGAAAACCGACACTTTGGCGCGCGGAATGGCGAGCCGTCCTTCCGCGTCGACGGAAAGATCGCCAGCGCGCCGGGCCATTACACCCTCGCCAGCCAGATAGCGTGAAGCGACCTCCTGAACGACACCGACGGCTTCGTGCCACTCCAGCGGCACCGCCTGCGGATCGATTGGAAAGGTTTCGGTGGCCATGATCACGTTCTCTTTCATTCCGTTCACCCGCCGGTGCCGTCGCGCCGGCTCACGCCTGCGGTAGCCCCGGTTGGCGCTGCGGCGCACTGGGAGCGCTGCTCCTGAACGCCCTGAAATCGACTTTGCATTCATGCGCGGCGAGGAAATTGTGGAACCGGTGGTAGTCACCCTCGGTCATGCCAAACAACTTCAACATCGCCCGATAGTTCCCCTTCGTCACCGACAATCCGCGCCTGACCAGTTCGCGTATGTCGTGCCGCGTCAGGTCCCGATTCAGAAACAACGGATGGACGTGA
>Ga0075430_100005315_pt1 | contig 10867 bp, 11 predicted proteins | sample RhiMetdeltSRZDD4_FD_75294 | JGI IMG/M metagenome (GOLD analysis project Ga0075430, IMG submission 75294) | Populus rhizosphere microbial communities from Tennessee, USA - Rhizosphere MetaG P. deltoides SRZDD4 | ecosystem: Host-associated > Plants > Roots > Rhizosphere > Soil | place: USA... | reverse complement strand
AAGGTGGAGCCGACGAAGGAGCGACGAAACATCAACGGCAACGACGCCGAGCGCGTGATCGTGACGATGGAGACGGATGTGCGCGTCACGCCGCAGGGCGAGTCGCAATCCCAGGCGGCCGGGAAGCTCGTGATCCTAATGGATACGTGGAACGCGAGCACCGGCCCGGCGAGCGATGCGGTGCGGGCCTGGGAGCAGGCGGCATCGAAGGAAGTCGCGGCGGCTGCGTTCGGATCGCGGACCAACATGGGCGCGGCGTTCTCGGCGAACCCGAAGATGGCGGACGCGATGAAGAAGGCGTCCGAGGAGGCGCAGAAGATCGAGGGCATCGCGGTGCAGTCGACGATGCACCTCGTCATCGTGGCGCCGGAGCAGAAGTTCGACCGTTCCCTCGCGCTGAAGGAGACCGAGGGCGGGGCCGGTGGGGCTGAGAAGCCGCGCGGTCTTCGCGGGATGATCGGCCGGGCCATCGAGTCGAAGACCCAGCCGAAGGAACAGAAGGCAGAACAGCAACAGCAGACGCAGGGGACGCTGGCAAAGGTGCTGACCGAGATCCGCGACGTGCGGTCGACGTCGGTGCCGGCCTCGATGTTCGAGATCCCGGCCGGATATCGTGAAGTGCCGATGACGCCCCCGCCGGCACGTTAGGCGCATCGACATGCCACGGTCGGGGATCGCATGGACCGTGGGGGTCGCGGTCGCGTACTTTCTCGCGGCCAAGCTGGGATTGACGCTCGCCACCGTCGGTGTGACGGTGACGCTCGTGTGGCCGCCGTCCGGCGTCGCCGTCGCGGCGATGCTGATCGGCGGCGGCCTGTCATGACGCCGTACTGGTCGACGCTCGGAACGACTGTGCTCGTGGCCGCACTGCTGGCGTGTCGGCCGGCGCAGGGTGCCGTCGATGCGGAGCAAAGCGGCGCGCGATGGTGGAAGGGCAACACGCACACGCACACGCTCTGGAGCGACGGCGACGACTTTCCGGAGATGGTCGCCGACTGGTACAGGCGCAACGGCTATCAGTTCGTCGCGCTCACGGACCACAACACCGTCGCGACCGAGGAGAAGTGGTGGCCCGTCCCGGCCTCCGGTCTCGGTCGGGAAGCGTACGAGAAGTACCGGGCGCGTTATGCAGCAGTGCTCCAGGAGCGTCGCGCCGGCGACACGCTCGCCGTTCGACTGCGGCGTCCCGCCGAATACGCACCGCAGTTCACCGACAAGGACCGGTTCCTCCTCATCAGCGGGGAGGAGGTCACGCAGTACCTGGACCGGCGCGGCGCGCACATGAACGCGCTCAACCTCGTCGACGCGATTGCCGCGCAGCCGGGCGCAACGCTCGTCGAGATGCTGCGACGGGACCTCGAGGCGGTTCGGGAACAGGAGAAGCGCATCGGGCGCGAGATCACCGCCGTCTTCAATCACCCGAACTTTCTCTGGAGTCAGACCGCAGAAGACATGTTGCAGCTCCCGGCGCTGCGCTTCTTCGAGGTCTACAACGGCCATCCGCTCGTGAACAATCGCGGCGATTCGGTCCACGCGTCGAGCGAGCGCATCTGGGACATCGTGCTCACTCATCGCTTCGCGGCCGATGGCGGGCCATTGTACGGTGTCGCGACCGACGACTCCCACGACTATCACCGGTTCGGCTCCGATCAACGGAACCCGGGTCGCGGCTGGATCGTGGTGCGCTCGAGCCGCCTCGATGCCGATTCCCTGATGGCCGCAATGCAGCGCGGCGACTTCTATGCGAGCACGGGGGTCGAGCTCGCCCAGGTCCGGCGGGACGGCGCGCGCCTAACGCTGACGATCCGTGCCACGCCGGGGGTCACCTACGCCACGCAGTTCATCGGCACTCGACGCGGCTGGGACACGACGAGCGTCGGGGTCCGTGACTCGGCGGGGCGTCCCGTGACGCGGCGGTACAGCCGCGACGTCGGCGCGGTGCTGGCCGAGGTCGCCGGGCCGGCGCCAACGTATCGGTTCCGCGGCGACGAGCTGTACGTTCGTGCCCGCGTGGTCTCGTCGCGCACGAAGGCCAACGGGTCGATGCCGCGCGAGGTCGAAACAGCGTGGACCCAGCCTGTGCGCCCGTAACTGGCCAGGCCCAGCGGCTCACCTCGTCGCTGCTTCTGGCCATCTGAGCGTTCCCGCGCGTTCTTATCGGTTTCTGACATGACGAGGAGCGACCCTCCGGTACGTTGAACGATCCTGCTCTTCCATCGACCAGCCCCCGCGCAGTCTCATGATCTCGCTCGAACACCTGGGCCGCGACGTTCGACATGCGTCGCGGATGATCCTTCGGATGCCCGGCCTCGCGACCGTCGTCATCGTCTCGCTGGCGATCGGCATTGGCGTCAACGCTGCGATCTTCTCCTGGATCCAGGGGCTGGTGTTCAAGCCGATTCCGGGTGTGCGCGACGCGGCGAGCTTCCAGCTCGTGGAGCCGCGGACCGAGTCGGGGTCGCACCCGGGCGCGTCGTGGCGGGAGTACCACGATCTTCGCGAGCGCCTGCCGGCGTTCGCCGACCTGCTGACGTACCGCATGACGCCGCTCACCGTCGGCGAGAGCGGACGGACCATCCGGACGTTCGGTATGCTCGTTTCGGGCAACTATTTCAAGGTGCTCGGGCTCGAGCCATCGTTAGGCAGGTTCCTCACCCCCGACGAGGCTGCCCGGCCCGGCAGCGAGCCGGTCGTCGTGGTGTCGGATGGCTTCTGGCGGACGAGGCTCGGCGGGTCGTCCGGCGTGGTCGGCCAGCGCCTTCGCATCAACGAGCAGGAGCTGACCATCATCGGCGTCGCTCCGCCGCGGTTCCAGGGCACCGTGACGATGATCGACATCGACCTCTGGGTCCCGGCGACGATGGCCCCGGTGCTCTTTGCCGGATCGGGCGAGCTCGAGGATCGCGGGTCGCGCGGGTACACGGTGATGGGGCGGCTCAAGCCTGACGTGACACGCGAGCAGGCCCAGCGCGACGCCGCCGTCGTCATGACGGAGCTCGGACGACTGTATCCCGAGACGAACGCGTCGATGGGGCTGGATGTCTTCCGCTTCTGGCAGTCGCCGCGCGGGCCACAGCAGATGCTCGTCGGCGCGCTGGCGATCCTGCAGGGCATCATGCTGCTGCTCCTGCTCGCGGTGTGCGCGAATACCGCCAATCTCATCCTCGCTCGCTCGACCGCACGACAGCGTGAGGTCGGGATCCGTCAGGCGCTCGGCGCCAGCCGGTGGCGCGTTCTCAGCCTGCTCATGACGGAAAGCTTGCTGCTCGCCGCGGCGGGCTCCGCGTTCGGGATCCTCATCGCCATGTGGGGAAGCAAGGCACTGCGCGCCGTTCCGATGATCGGCGCCTTCCCGATCCGATTCGAGACGAGCCTCGATGTCGGCGGGCTGGCGTTCGCGATCGGGCTCGGCCTCGCGTGCGGCCTCATCTTCGGCGCCGCGCCCGCGCTGCAGCTATCGCGAATCGACGTGCTGCGTGCGCTTCGGTCGAGCGCACGGTCCGCGCGGCGCAGTCGTGCGCGCAGCGCGCTCATGGGCGTCCAGGTGGCACTCGCCGTCGTCGTGCTCGTCGCGGCCGCGCTCTTCTACCGCAGCTTCCGCGAGACGCGCGACATGGATCCCGGCTTCAAGCGCGAGGGCGTGCTGCTCGCGGCGTACGACCTGAGCGGTCGGAACGTCGACACGCCCGCGGCGCGCGCGTTCGCGGGCCGATTGCTGGAGCGCCTGCGCGCGCTGCCGTCCGTGGAAGCGGCCGCGCTCGCGACGTCCGTGCCGCTCGACATCCACGGCCTGCCGGTTCGCTCGTTCACCCTCGAGGGGCGCGCGCGAGACGACGCGGCACCCGACCTCGCCCTGTCGAACACGGTGACGCCGGACTACTTCCGCGTCATGGGGATCTCGATTCGATCCGGGAAGGACTTCTCGGATCTCAACGACGTCGACGCCCCGCCGCAGGCGATCGTCAACGAGGAGTTCGTCAGGCAGTACCTCGATGGCGCCGAGCCGCTCGGGCGTCGCGTGAAATCTCGAGACCGCGACTACACGATCGTGGGGGTGGTGGGCACGACGACGTACGACGCCTTCGGTGAGCGTCCGAAGTCGATCATCTACTACTCGTACAAGGATCGCGCGCCCGGCTTCGGCGAGATTCACATGCGCACGCGCGCCGGCTCGGAAGCGCTGCTCACGCCGGAGGTGCAACGCGTCGTTCGCGAGCTCGACCCGACGCTTCCCGTGTACGACGCGCGCACGCTCGTCGAGCACGTCGACAAGAATCTCTTCCTGCGGAAGATCCCTGCCCGGATGTTCGTCGTGCTCGGGCCGCTGCTGCTCGTGCTCGCGGCGATCGGCATCTACGCCGTGGTGTCGTACACGGTGTCGCATCGGACCGCGGAGATCGGAGTCCGTCTCGCGCTCGGCGCGACGACGGGTCGCGTCGTTGGGCAGATCGTACGCGAGAGCCTGCGGGTGATCGCGATCGGTGCCGTGTCGGGGCTGCTCCTCGCGTTCGTGATCGCCATCCATGTCATGCGCGGCGCGCCGATCAACGCCGCGGTGTTCATCGCGGTCGGTCTGCTGCTGATGACCGTTGCGGCGATCGCGTGCTGGGTCCCGGCGCGGCGGGCGTCGCGCGTCGACCCGGTGGTGGCCCTGCGCGCCTCCGACTGAGAACCATGAGAACCATGAGAACCATGAGGGTCAGAGTAACTTGAACGCTGACCCCGCCCGGGTGCTATCGTTCAACGCATGTCCGGTCGCACCATCGGAGGCATCGCCCTCCTCGCGCTCGCGGCGCTCATGTTCGTCGGGTTCCTGCGTTCCGACGCCGAGCTCGCGTCGCTCCGCACGGTTCTCGCGCTCCTGATCACGGTCGGGATCCCGGGCGGTGCCGGCATCATGCTGCTCCGTGCCCCCGGCGGTCGCCGCTCGAAGCGCGTCGAGGAGCTTCGACGTCAGACGATCGAAGCGGAGATCCTCCGTCTCGCGATGCAGCATGGCGGACGGCTGACGGTCGTCGAGGTGGCGTCCGCGCTCGCGCTCCCGTCGGAATCCGCGAAGACGACGCTCGACTCGCTCGCCGAGCGAGAGCTCGCGGACCTCGAGATCACGGACAAGGGCGTGATCGTCTATGCGTTCCACGACGCGAAGCACCTGAGCGGCAAACATTCCGCGAAAGGGATCCTCGATGGATGACGCCCCGGGACCGCGACTCGTCAGGCACGACGCGCAGCCAATGGAGACACGGTGGCCGTGTCCCGTTTGTGTGGGCGCGAGGATGGACAAGGTCCACATCCGCGACCGAAGCGGCACGCTGACGCTCGATACGTGTCCGCGGTGCGGCGGGCTGTGGTTCGAGCGCGGCGAAGTCGGGCAGCTGTCCGCGCGCAAGCCGTCCGCGATCCACATGCACGTCCCGACACGCGCGGACCGCGTGCGCCCTCCGTGCCTCGGCTGCCACGCGCCGCTGGATCGTGACGCGGAGAAGTGTCAGGCGTGCGGCGAGCGCAACGTACTCCACTGCCCGGCGTGCGATCGCGAGATGGACCGACGCGAGCACGCGGGGCTCATCCTGGACTTCTGCAGGCACTGTCACGGCGTCTGGTTCGACAACGCGGAGCTGTCGGCGATCTGGCGGCTCAACATCGCGGCCACCGGCGGCAAGCTCCCATCGAGCCGCCGGATGTCCGGAACCGACATCGCGGCCGCGACGGCCGACGGTCTCGTCGAGGCGATGTTCTGGTCGCCGCATCTCGTGGTTTATGGTGGTGCGGCCGTGATCGACGTCGTCGGCCACGCGGCCGGGCCGGCGGCGGAAGCGATCGGCGGGGCGGCCGAGGGTGTCTTCTCGGCCGTGATGGACATCATCTCCGGGTTGTTCGACGGCCTCTAGCGTCGATGACCGGACTGGGTGTCGCTCGAGACGACAAGCGCCTTGGTCATCTGAATCAGCGTCACCGGCTGCTTGGTGTGCGACGGATCGGGATACGGCATCGCCCCGATTCGCGTGAAGCCGAGCGCGTTGTAGAAGCCAGGTAGCTCGGCGCGGAGGTCGACGACGTCGAGGTCGAGGTCCACGCAGCCCGCCTTTGCGCAGTGGTCCTCGACGGCGCGCACGAGCACTCGTCCGAGGCCCTGACCTTGCCGGCTGGGGTCGACGGCCAGCATTCCGAAGTAGCCGCGACGCTCGGTCACCTGGACGTAGACCGCACCGACGAGCCGTCCCGGGCGACCGTCCGCCGTATCGTCGTCGAGCACGAGGAAGGTCGCGTTTGGACGGCCGAGCCGCTCGCGGACGTCCGCCTCATTCGTGCGCTGGCCATGGAACATCTCGGCTTCGACGTGATAGGCGAGATTGATGACCCGGGCGAGCTCGGGGACGTCGGCGTCTGTCGCGATGCGGGCGGTGCGAGCGGTCACGGGCGGGAGAGGCGGAGCGGATAATGTATCGACGCGCACGGCGTCAATCACGGGTGGAACCGGCGGGAGGAAGGGATGAACGGCAAGGTCGTGGTGATCACGGGGGCGAGTGGTGGCATCGGAGCCGCGGCGGCGACATCAGTCGCCTCACGCGGCGCATCGGTTGTGCTCGTGGCCCGTCGGGAGACAGCGCTCCGCGCGGTAGCAGAGCGGTGCGGCGAGACCGCGCTGCCCGTCGTGGCCGATGTCACGAAGCGCGACGATGTCCGCCGGGTCGTGCGAACCGCGATCGAGCAGTTCGGCCGGATCGACGTGTGGGTCAACAACGTCGGTCGCGGCATCACGCGTATGCCGAGCGCGCTGACGGATGATGACATCGACGACATCATGCGCGTGAACATCAAGTCCATGCTCTACGGCGTGCAGGAGGTGCTGCCGCACTTCACGGAGCGTGGGTCGGGGCACATCATCAACGTATCGTCGATGCTCGGACGCGCGCCGTCGAGGGCGTTCCGCTCGGCGTACAACGGCGCGAAGCACTTCCTGAACGCGCTCACGTTCAACCTGCGCGAGGAGCTCGGGGAATCGCATCCGGGCGTTGCGGTCTCGCTCGTGTCGCCTGGCGTCGTGGCGACGGAGTTCGGCGCGAACGCGATGCACGGCGGTCCGGATTCGCGAACGCTGCCTAACGCGCAGAACGTGGAGGAGGTGGGTGAGGTGATCGCGTGGGTCGTCGAGACGCGGCGTCCGGACGTCTATACGTTCCGTGGCGCGAAGCAGATGATCACGGCGTTCCAGTCGCAGCTCGGCGAGGATCCGCCGGCGTGACGGCTACATGCGCGACGCGGCGCGCTCGATCGCGGCATCCTCGGCCGCGTAGTCGAATCGCGCGAGCGGAATGGCTGGCGGGTGGGTGCGCTCCCACGCCACCGTGCGCCTAATCGCCTCGTCGACCCGAACGCGCTCCGCGAACCCGAGCTCCGCACGAATCCGGCTCGAGTCGGCCGTCCAGTGCTGGTCGAAGTTGGCGGACAGGCGCAGGTGTTCCGGTGTGTCTTCGCTCGGGAGGATGACGAGCTCGCCCGGCCAGCGTGTCGCGCTCGCGACCATGCGCGCCCATTCCACTTCCGTGTAGGACTCGCGCTCCGCCACGTTGTAGATGCGTCCCGCGGCGCGGTCGATGGTGGCCGCGAGTGCGATCGCGATCGCGACGTTCTCGACATAGCCGCGCGGCGAGCGCCAGCCGGCGACCGCGGCGTCGAACACGATTGCCTTTCTTCCGTCGTCCATGCGCTTCACGAGTGGCCACAGGCGATGGAGGGCGTCGCCGGGGCCGTAGATCATCGGGAGCCGCAGGACGGTGCCGGGCGTGGTGGTGTCGCCCAGGATCGCGTGCTCGACAGGGATCTTGTCGTACTGGTCGTCGACCCAGCCGAAGATCTGGCGCAGCGCGGCGATCTGCGCCGGGGGATAGGTGGACGGCGTGGTGCGAAGGCTCGAGTCCTCGGTGAGCGGCACTGGCTCGAGCGGTCCTTGCTCCAGGCGGTGCAGGATGGCGCACGCACGATATACGTCGATGCTGCTGACGGCCACGACTCGGCCGGCGATGCCGCGCACGATGTTCATGAGATCGCGCGCCTGGCCGCCCGAGCTCAGCACGAGGTCGACGACGACATCCGGCGAGAAGGCGCGGATGTGGGGCAGCGCGTCACGGAGCCGATTGCGGTCGCCGATGATCCGCGTTAGGCCGTCGGCGTGCGGGACGGGCGAGACGCCGCGCGACAGCGTTGCGACCTCCGCGCCGAGCCGCTGGAGCTCCGGCGCGAGGAATGACCCGATGCATCCAGTGCCGCCAATGAGAAGGACTCGCATGCCGAATGCTCACGAGGAGTCGTGACTCAACACTAGCACGGGTAGCGCGCGAGGGCGATTCCGGTTCCGTCCCGGCCCTAGCCCGGATGGGCGAGTTGCCGCGCTGGCCGGGTGCCCCGCATCTTGGCGAGTCCAATCTCACGGGCCGTTCTGCTGCGGCTCGCCCTCCAACACGCGCGTGAGCGATCTGCATGACGAAAGGACGGCTCGAGGCCTTCACCGATGGCGTCATCGCCATCCTCATCACGATCCTCGTGCTCGAGCTGCGAGCACCCCACGGGGCGACGCTCGAGGCGCTCCAGCCGCTCGCGCCGATGTTTCTCAGCTACATCCTCTCGTTCGTGTTCATTGCCATCTACTGGAACAATCACCATCACCTCATGCACGCGGTGCACCGCGTGGACGGCCGGGTGCTCTGGGCGAATGTTCACCTCCTGTTCTGGCTGTCCATCGTACCGTTCGCGACAGCGTGGATGGGTGACAACCACTTCGCGGCGCTGACGGTTGCCGCGTACGGGACCGTGTTGTTCATGGCGGCGATCGCGTTCACGATTCTCGTGCGCACGCTGCTCGCGTGTCACGGCCAGAGCTCGACGCTGGCTCTCGCGATGGGTGCCGATCGGAAAGGGAAGCTGTCGCTCGTGTTGAACGCGACGGGCATTGCGGTCGCACTGGTGAATCGATGGATAGCGCTCGCGCTGTACGTGTCGGTCGTGATCATCTGGCTCGTGCCGGACCGGCGTATCGAGCGGATTCTGAATGAGAAGACGGCGGTGCCGGAGGGGTAGGGTGCGATCACCGGACGGGGGATGGGGACTCGCGATCATCGACCTGCTCGGGCCGGCGGCGCACGTGCGAACTCGCTGAGCATCGGTGTATTTTCAGGCCACGCGGCCTGCGCTCCTCGACCGGAGTTCTGGCGCCGCTCTACCGTCGTGCTTCAGGGAGACCCGCCGGATGTGCCGAAACATCAAGGTCCTCGCGAACTTCGAGCCGCCCGCCACGCCTGACGAGATTCGCGCGTCGGCGCTGCAATTCGTGCGCAAGCTGAGCGGAACGACGAAGCCGTCGAAGGCGAACGAGGACGCCTTCAACCTGGCCGTCGAGGAGGTCACGGCGGCCGCGCACCGATTGATCGACGCGCTCGTGATCAACGCACCGCCACGGAATCGCGAGATCGAAGCCAGGAAGGGGCGCGAGCGGGCGATCAAGCGTGGACGTCCCGTGGCGCAGTCCTCGATGGACAGCGCGCGCCCGGCCTAACGCGGAGTCTGCCGCCGGAGTCCAGCGAGTCGCTCGATGAATCGCTCGCGCTCAGGCGCGTCGGCGAAGGCGCGGGCCGCGCTATCCAGCGCCGTCAGCGCAGCGTCGAGATCGCAGCCGCGGGCGACGAGCCACTCGACGGTCGGCATGTAGAACTCGACGTCCCGCGCGGCCGGTGGAAAGGGGGGTGACCCATGGTCCGGCTCCACGCGGCGCGCGTGAGAGGTGACCGCTTCGCGGACCGCCTCGCATAGCGCCGGCGTTGCCTGCACGCCGAGGCTGGGGACCTCCCGCAGCGCCGCCACGTTTCCGGCGCGGACCATCTCCTCAGCCTCGCGCTGTCGCTCCGGCAGGCGCTGAATCGCGGCGAGCGCGCGATCGCGAAGCGGGCTGCCAGGCTCGGCGAAGGGAAGCCACGCGTACAGGGATGACTCGGCCTCGATCGACTCGAGCCGCGCGCGCTCCGCATCGCGCTCGCGATTGCTCCACTTCGCTCGCCTGGCGGCGCGAATGGCCTGAAGCTCCCCCGGCCCGGCTCGGCGAATGCGCGCCCGTTCGCGCAGCAGCGGCCACGGCGCCACCGAGAGCATCGCGAGCAGTCCGAACAGCGTCGCTCCGACGACGCTTGCGGACGCGACGCCGCGAAGGGCCGGCACGTACGCCCAAAGCGCGAGCGCGATGATCGCGGCCGGCGCGAGAATCGGTACGACGAGCGGCCAGCCGACGGGCCACTCTGTTTGCTGGCTCAGCACCTCGACGGCCGCCACGGTCGCCGCGCCCGATGCCGGGATGAGCACGACCGCGGCGAGCCGCATCCACACGGGCATCGACCCGCGCACCGCGGCGAGAATCACGACGATCCCGAGCAGAACGAACAGCGCGATGACCATCAGGACGCCGAACGCGTGCGACAGCGCGTTGCCAGCCGCATCGCTGGACCTGATCGTGATCGCGTTTGCGACGGTTCCGGCCCAGAGCAGCGCCGTGATGGCGAGCAGCACCGTGAACGCGGCCGTCATCACGAAGCGTGATGCGTTAGGCGTGGTCGACATGAACCTGCGGTTCACCACAGTGCAGGCACTTGAACAGATATGCCGTCGGGGATGCGTCGCGCCGGAGCGAGTCGAGCATTCGTGTTGCCGCCGCACCGGAGATGCCCAGGCCGTAGATGATCTGGCGCAGCACGAATCCCTCGAGCTCACGGTGCCTGGCGCGGATCTCCGCGATCCCGAGGGGTCCGAGGAACGCAGCCGCGTCGTTGCAACACGACGGCCACTCCTCCGCCTGCCAGGCGGCGTAGCCCGGGGTGCGTTC
>Ga0075430_100005314_pt1 | contig 10868 bp, 12 predicted proteins | sample RhiMetdeltSRZDD4_FD_75294 | JGI IMG/M metagenome (GOLD analysis project Ga0075430, IMG submission 75294) | Populus rhizosphere microbial communities from Tennessee, USA - Rhizosphere MetaG P. deltoides SRZDD4 | ecosystem: Host-associated > Plants > Roots > Rhizosphere > Soil | place: USA... | reverse complement strand
CGCGACCGTCGGCGCACCGCGCGTTCACACACGCGGCGCGCCGGTTCCATCGATTCGGTCCTCAGCCCTCCAGCTTGTAGATCTCGCGTCTCCCGTGCTCCACAAGATCATGATAGCCCTCCATGATCTTCTCGAACTCCTTCATATCCTCGTTCGAGCCCTGTGGGGCCATCATCTGCTCGAACGCGGAGAGCGTCGGCACCTCCATCTCGGCCACGCAGGTCCAATATCGCTCGGCGCTCATGTCGGTCATGACGCGCATGCGCGGCATGCCGACGCGTTGACTGAGCTTGTCCATGGCGAGGAACTTCTCCACCAGGGGGCGAACCTTCCCCGGCTTGCAGTACATGATCTCGCGAACGACGTACATAACGACCTCCGGCTAGAGTGCAGTTCGGCCAGCGGATCGATGCAACCTAGCGGACGTCGCCTCGCAGTTCATTCGGGCGCGCGCGGGGCGAGTCGCGTGACGGACCGAAGCGGGCGGCGGCAGCAACGCGCGTAAGGCGCTTGCCGGATCGGCGGCGAGCCGCACATTGGAGCGCAACTCCACGCACTCGGCCACTTTGCCCCACGTTCGGACGCTCGGAGGGCTGCGCCTCGCCGGCAACGGATCCGCCCGCACGCTTCGTCGGAAGCCGCTGGCGGTGTTGAAGTATTTGGCTCGCCGCGGAGCTCGCTCCGTGAGGCGCACCGAGGTGGCTACGCTCTTCTGGGCGCGCGTGGAGAAGACCTCACCCCATCGCGCCGTTGGCAGACGCCCGGTTGACGAGCGGGTCGCCCGCCACATGATGCTCCGCACGCGCGCCGGCGCCCTGACGCTCGGACGCGTCGCGCCGATGAGGACGGTCGGGAGGGGTACCTCTCGTCGCCGAACGAGGCGTGATCGCGAGGCGATTCGACTTCGACCCCGGTGAGAATGGCCGCATTCGGGCCTTCGCCTGCAGGTCGGGACGGCGTGAGGTCCGGGAAGATTGTCTCGCTGGTCTTCGTGGTTGGGTTACGTGGTGTATGGGGATGTGACATACGATGTGGGTCCGGTCGCGCGCATCCTCGTATCGTGCCATGCATTCCGACGATGGAGGTCCGTTGACTTCGCTGACGCCGTATTCCGAGTCCCTCGAGCGTGTGCGCTCGGTGCTCGTGTTCTTTGCTGTAACGGGGCCGGCAAACGCGGCGGTGCTCGCGGAGCTCGAATCGGAGGTGCGGTTGGCCACGTTCGCCGGCCGGCACATGGCCTTTCCGATCGAGGCCATTCAGTCCGACCTTCATCACGTCGCATCGGTTACGCTCGTCGAGTCTTCGGCGAGCGCGGCGTCACGAATGATGGCCGTCTGGGCGGCGACCGCCTACCAGCGCAGCGCGTCCCGTCCGCTGGGAGTCGACGAAGCACGGCCGTGACGGGGCGATTCCCGTCGGCCACCGCCTAACGAACGTCCATGCGCCACAACGCGCAGCGTCGTGGTACGATTCGGGCATAGGACGGCGGTATGGCCGTCCGACAACGTCGCCCCGGTACGCTCCCATTCCTCGCCGCACTCGCCATCGTCGCGATTGGCCCCTATACGGGTGCCCGGGCGCAGGTCACCGCCCGGACGATGGGCACCGAGTCGCGCGATATGTTCTCCGACTTCGGGTATCTTCTTCGATCGCCCCTCCGCGCGGACCGGACGGAGTGGGCGGTTGTCGGGCTCAGCGCGCTGGGGTTCGCGGCGCTACTCCCGGCCGATACGCCCGTTGATCGGTGGGTAGTCGACCACCCGAACGCACTCGTCCTGCGGGTGCTCGCGCCGTTCCGTGAGGAATCCGGTCCGCTCGATCGTCTCGTCACGGCAAAGCAGCTCGTTCCGATCTCCGCGGCGCTGTTTCTCGCTGGCGCGGTCGCCGATCGACGCGGTCTGCGCGAAGCCGGGCTCGGGTGCATCGCCGGCTGGGGCGTGAGCAACGTCGTGCGATACGCGACGTATGCCGTCATATCGAGAGACCGGCCTTCGGCGGCGGACGGCAATTCGCTCGCCTTCGCAGTGCCGGGAGGCAAGTGGGACCAGCATTCGTTCCCCGCCGGCCACGCGACGAACGCGTTCGCGTGCGCCTCCTTCTGGAACACTCGGTTCGACCTGTCGGTCGGCGAGCCGGCGTTGTATGCCGTCGCCACTCTGAGCTCACTCGCGCGCATCGCGGACCGCCGGCACTGGACGTCCGATACGTTCGTCGGGATCGTCGTCGGATTCGCGATCGGCCAGACCGTCGCGCGGCGCTACGCCGTTCGCGAGGCTCGTCGAGATTTGCGCGCGCGGGCCGAGCTGGTCGCCGGAGCCGGAGCGAGTAATCCCGCGGATCGCGCGACTCATCACGACCGGCTGGTCGGGTCTCGCCACGTCGTCGTTCTTTGGCGCGCGAGCTTCTAGGAACGACGACCATGCGACGAACATCGACGGTTGCAATCGCCGGCCTCACCGCCGGGTTGATCGGCGTTGCCGGTCCGGCGTCCGCGCAGCAGGCAAACGGGTCAGCCGTATCGACGGCGCCGCAAGCCGATTCGGCGAGCGCCGCGCGCGCCGCGTACCGGCGGGGGATCGCCGCCTATCGCCAGGGTGACCTGCCAACAGCCCGAGCGGAGATGCGCCGCGCGGCGGAGAGTTGGCCGACGCAGCAGGTCTATATGGAGAGCGCCGCGGCGCTGGCCGCGGTCGCGCGCGATACGTCCGACGCGGCCGCGTGGCTCGATCGACTGGCGACGCTCGGTGTTGGAGCATTCGCGTCCGGTGACACGACGTTCAACGCGCTCGCCGGCGCGCCGTCTTTCGACTCGGCCGTCGCGCGATTGAAGCGTGCAACCGCACCGATCTCGAACGGTCGGGTGGCGGTCACGGTTGCCGACACGGCATTCCACCCTGAGGGCATCGCGTTCGATCCGAGAACCGGCCGGTGGTTCGTCGGAAGCGTGCGGCAGCGGCGCATCGTGGCCGTCGAGCGCGATGGGGCGACGCGCGATTTCGTGTCGTCGGGCGCCGATGGCATCGCCGGTGTGTTCGGCATGGCCGCGGATGTCTCGCGACGTACGCTCTGGGTGGCGACCACGGCGCTTGCTCGCATGACCGGGTATTCCGCGGCCGACAGCGGCCGCGCTGGCGTGTTCGGGTATGACATGGACTCTGGCTCCCTTCGCCGCCGGGTCTGGCTGCGGCCGGATTCGGCCGCCCACACGTTCGGGGACGTCGCCGTGGCGCCTAACGGTGACGTGTACGTGTCGGACAGCCAATCGCCGTGGATCCTCAAGGTGCCTCGCGCCGGGGACACCGTCGAACGGTTCATGACGCATCCGCTCTTCCGGTCGCTGCAGGGGATGGCGATCACGAGCGACGGCCGGACGATGTACGTCGCAGACTACTCGCACGGCCTCCTGCGCGTCGATCTCGCGGCGCGCACCGCGAGCGCACTTCAGGCCGCGTCCGGAGTGACGCTGCTCGGCATCGATGGGTTGTACCTGCACGACGGGGCGCTCATCGCCGTGCAGAACGGCGTCACCCCGACGCGCGTGGTGCGATTCTGCCTCGATCGCGACGGCCACGGCGTGCAGCGCGCCGAGGTGCTCGATCGCAGCCCGGCGACCGCTGACGAGCCGACGCTGGGGGCGATCGTCGGCGACTCGGTGTTCTACGTCGCGACGAGCCAGTGGGAGACGTTCGACGACGCCGGCAAGCGGAGGGTGGGCACCGTGGCGCGTCCGGTGACGGTCCTGGGCGCACCGCTCGCGAGCGCGCGTGCCTGCCTCGCGCCGTGAGCGCGACCCGTGCTGCCTGACGAGTCGTTCGATCGAGCGCGGTGACGGCCGGCGGACAGTGAGGGTATCACGGGTGCCTGACGCGAGGAGCGTACATCCGTGGGACCCCAACTGCCTAACGCCGGCCGCCGGCGTCGGTCCGCCACCGTTCGTTGCGCGCGCGTTTCGCTCGTCGCGACCGGTCTGTCTGCCGTCGTCGCCTGTCATCCCGACGCCCCGGTCGCCTCGGTCAGACGGCCGGCGTCGCTTCAACGCGTCAGCGGGAGCGGGCAGTCGGCCCAGCCGGGTACGGAGCTCGCGCGTCCGCTCATTGCCCGGGTGGTCGATGGCGACGGGCACCCGGTCGCTGGCGCCGACGTTCGGTGGCGCGCAATGGCCGGTCAGGTCACGCCGCCCACGTCCACGAGCGACGGGAACGGCGACGCCCGTGCGGCCTGGCGTGTCGGCAGCACGCCCGGCGTCCAGCGCGTCATGGCGGAGGTTGACGGCGCCGACGCCATCGAGTTCGTCGCCTTCGTCGATCCGGCCGCGCTGCCGGAGCGCCTGCCGCTCCGCGCCATCCCGCTCGCGACCTATGATGGCTCGGGCCAGGCAGTACACCCTGACTTCCTCGCCGCGCCGTTCGGCGGGCTCGACGACCGTAGCCGACTCGCCATCACGCCGTATCCGTGGGGAAACGCCGTCATGGAGAATCCATCGCTGTTCGCCGGCAGCGAGCCCGATGGCTGGTCCGTCCCCGCCGGCGTCACCAACCCGATCGTTAGGCCCGACGGCGGATATCTCTCCGATCCCGATCTCGTCTGGGATCCCGACGCGCGTGAGCTCCGCCTCTATTACCGACACGTCGCCGAAGAGAACCGCATCCTGCTCGTGACGTCACGCGACGGCGTGACGTTCTCCGGGGCACGGCTCGTCGTCCGCGCGCCGAGCCACCAGATCGTCTCGCCCACCGTCGTCCGCCGCTCGGCCACGGAGTGGATGATGTGGTCCGTCAATTCCGGTCCCGTCGGGTGCAGCGCGTCATCGACGACCGTCGAGCTCCGGCGCTCCACCGACGGCGTACAATGGTCGGCTCCGACCACGGTCAGCCTGTCGCAACCCGGCGTGTTCGCGTGGCATCTCGAGGTGCAGTGGATCGACGCGCTCGGAGAATACTGGGCGGTGTTCAACGGCAAGGTACGTGGGTCGTGTACGACGCAGGCCCTCTACATTGCCACGAGCACCGATGGCATGACGTGGCGCACGTTCCCATCGCCGGTGCTCCGCAGCGGCGTGATCCCCGAGCTCGACGACATCGTCTATCGCGCGACATTCGCGTACGAGCCAGAGCGTGATCTCGTCGCGCTCTGGCATTCCGGCGCGCAGTATCGGAATGGTGGGTACGAGTGGCGTGCCGCGTACGAGCGTCGCCGCCGGTCCGACCTCTTCGAGACGGTCGCGCGCGCGGAGCCCGCGTTCATCGCGCGGCGTCCGCGAGCCGAGCTCGATAACGCCACGGCTCCGTAGGCGACGCGTCCGCGCGGCGAGCTATTTGCCTCTCATAGTCTGTTCACGATCACGAACAGCAGAGGGGGACGTATGGCACGGAAGCAAGGAAACGGGACGCCGCAGCCGCGAACCAGCGCGCGCGGTGTCGCTGAGCTCGCGCGAGAAGCCGCTGAAGGCACGCTTCTGTATGAGACCAAGAATCCGCTGCCGGCGGACACGCGCGCGGAGGTTGTCGCGTTGCTCAACGACCGGCTCGCTGATTGCGCGGACCTGCAGTCGCAATGCAAGCAGGCACACTGGAATGTGAAGGGCCCGCAGTTCATCGCGCTGCACAAGCTGTTCGACGACATCTACGAAGCGACGGGGGAGTACGTCGACCTCATCGCCGAACGGATCGTCCAGCTCGGCGGGATTGCCGAGGGCACCGTGAGGGCCGCGGCCGCCCGGTCGTCGCTGGCCGAGTATCCGCTCGTGCTTTCCTCGGGCGAAGAGCACGTGGCGGCACTGTCGAGCGTGCTGGCGCAGTTCAGCGAGAAGGCGCGCGAGGGAATCACGACGCTCGAGGAGTTGGAGGATCCGGACAGCATGGACATCCTCACCGAGGTCTCGCGCGGCGTCGACAAGTGGCTGTGGTTCGTCGAAGCCCACGAGCAGACTCGTCCGGCCTCCACTGACGGCGGCACGGCAAAGCGTTAGTCACGCTCTGGGGCAGTCGGTGCACCGCGATGAACGATGCCGGCTCGACGGCCGTACAAATCGATGGGACTCACCGGAGGACGGGAATGCAGACGGGATCGCACAGCATCCTTCGCGAGGGCGCGGTGGCGGGGGTGATCGGGGCGACGGCGGTCGCCGTCTGGTTCTTCGTCGTCGACGTGCTTGGCGGGCAACCGATGTTCACACCGCGGGTCCTGGGCGAAGGGCTGCTCAGCATCTTCGGAAGCTCGCCCGAGCCCGCCGCCGTCAACGTCATCGCCTACACAGTCTTTCACTACGCCGCCTTCATTCTCGTCGGTATCCTGGTGGTGTTTCTCGTGCACACTGGCGAGCGAATGCCGTCGGTCCTCGCCGGGTCGCTGATTCTCTTCGTCGCGATCGAGCTCGGCTTCTACGGGCTCGTGGCGCTCCTCCAGGAGAGCGTGTTAGGCAACCTCGCGTGGTATCAGATCCTCGCCGGTAACTTGCTCGCGGCGGTACTGATGGGAACCTACGTTTGGCGGGCCCATCCGGCGCTGCGTGACGGGCTCGTGCGAGCGCTCGAAGGAACGAGCGACTGAATCCGTGCCGGACCGCGCACATCGGTCAATACGGCCGATTTGCGGCGCGCTCATTTCTTGCTGACCTTCATGCAGTCGTATCAGGAGTGAGATTCATGCGCTGGTGCCAGCGCTTCTCGGCGCTCGCCCACGCGATCGTATCGGGGGCGTCGCTGATGGCGATCGTTGCGTGCGGCGTCACGGACGCGGAGCGAGCCGCGGTGGAGGCGATCGACGTAACGCCCGACGCGCTGCAGCTCTCCACAGGCGCGACGAGCGCGCTCGACGCGCAAGCCACGGATGCGGCCGGGAATGTGTTAGGCGACCGGCGCATCGTGTGGGCAAGCTCGAATCCGTCCGTCGCGACCGTTTCCGAACGCGGAGTCGTCACCGCCGTCAATGCGGGGCGCGCGGATATCGCGGCGACCGCCGAAGGGAAGACCGGTGTCGCAACGGTCACCGTGACCGCGCTTCCCGCGCGGGTGAACTCGGTTCGTATCACGCCGAACGCCACGAACCTGTTCGTGGCCGAGAGCACGAACCTCGTCGCGACGGCGCTCGACAGTCAGGGTGGGACGATCGCCGGTCGAACGGTCGTCTGGACGACAAACAACGTCGCCGTCGCCGCGGTTTCCCAGACGGGTCGGGTGACCGGCTTGATTCCTGGTACAGCTACGATCACCGCGGTCATCGATGGTCAGGCCGCGACGGCCACGGTGACCGTGCAGCTCGTGCCCGTATCGCGCGTGACGATCTCGCCCACGAATGTGCAGATCGACCCCGGCAAGAGTACGACGCTCACGGCGCGTGTACTGGACGCGGCGGGGAATGTCCTCTCGGGGCGTGCGGTGACCTGGACAAGCTCCGACACGCGGATCGTGACGGTCGATCAGTCGGGCGTCGTCCGCGGCGTCAGGCGCGGGTCAGTAGTGATTACCGCGACCTCCGAAGGAAAATTCGGCACCGCGACTGTACGCGTCGACTGATTGGCAGAGCTTGCTTCCGAGCGAACGGAACGGTTCGTGCGGGCCCCCGACGCGCACCGTCTTCCGTGAGGTAGCCATGGGACTGCTGGACAACCTGTTCGACAAGGACGACGACAAGGAGAAGAAGAAAGCTGACTTCTCCGGAGTCGTTGCCGGAGGGTCGACGACCGCGCCGAAGCCGAAGGCCGAGGCGCCGGTGACGTCCGACGTCGAGCGCACGTACACCGTTGTTGCCGGCGATACGCTCTCCAAGATCGCGAAGCGCGAATATGGCGACGCGTCGAAGTGGAAGCGGATCTACGAGGCGAACCAAGACACGATCAAGAATCCGGACCTGATCTATCCGGGCCAGACCTTCAAGATCCCTGACGCCTGACCGAGGAGACCCAACACATGCTCGTGAATTCTCATGCGCGCTCGTTGCGCGCAGCGACCGTCGCTGCCCTGATGCTTGGCGTCCTCGCCGCGTGCTCGCGCGAGAACCGCAACGAAGCCGCCGGCGACGTCACACCGGGCGCGGCTGCACCCGCCCCCGCCGCTGCGACGATCGCGGTCGCGGAGATCGACCTCGGGAAGTCGGTCGCGAACGCACGCGTGACCAATCGCGCCGACAGCTTCAGCGCGACGGACACGATCTACACGTCCGTGCGCACGACAGGGACGTCGTCCAACTCGACGGTGATGGCACGCTGGACGTTCGAAGACGGTCAGGTTGTCCAGGAGTCGTCGCAGGCGATCGCGCCGACGGGCGAAGCGTTCACCGAGTTCCACATCTCGAAGCCGGGCGGCTTGCCGAAGGGGAAGTACAAGGTCGAAGTGTTCCTCGACAGCAAGTCGGCGGGGACCAAGGATTTTGAAGTGAAGTGAGCCGGCCCGCCCGGAGCGAACGGCCATCGCTGACCGATGACCGTTCGCCCTGGGCGATCGGTGTCAGCCGTCAACTCGCCGCGAGCCGAGAGTTGCTCGCGATCACGCGCTCGACGGCTTCCACCGTTGCGTCGATCTCGATCGGCGCATTCGCGTACGTCGGCGCGGGTGTCTGCTCCTGGTGGTACCGGAGCAGGGCGCCCGGGTCCTTCAGGATGTGACCCGTCAACACCGCCACGACGCGCTCGCCCGGCGTGATCACGCCGTCCCTCACGAGACGCCGCACGCCCGCGACGCTCGCCGCGCTCGCGGGCTCGCAGCCGACTCCGGCCGCGTCGATGACCGCCTTCGCGTCGAGAATCTGCTCGTCGCTCACGGTCGTCACTACACCGCTCGTGAAGCGGATCGCATCCACCGCCCGATCGAACGAGGCCGGATCGCCGATGCGAATCGCCGTCGCGACCGTCTCGGCCTTCACCGTCGGGCGAGTCGAGAACTGCTCGCGGAACGACTGCGCGAACGGCGCCGCGCCCTCTGCCTGAATCGCCGCGAGCCGCGGGACTCGCTCGATGAGTCCGAGCTCACGCGCTTCACGCAACGCCTTCCCGAACGCCGCCGTGTTGCCGAGGTTGCCCGCGGGGAGAGCGAGCCAGTCCGGCGCGTCCCAGTTGAGCTGCTCGAGGATCTCGAGCGCGATCGTCTTCTGCCCCTCGACGCGGAACGGATTGATCGAGTTCAACAGGTAGATCCCGAGCCGCGCGCTCGCCGCCTGCACGAGCGACAGACAGGCGTCGAAGTCGCCGCGGACGAGCAGCGTGCGCGCGCCGTACGCCAGCGACTGGGCGAGCTTGCCTAACGCCACCTGCCCGGCGGGAACGAATACCAGCGCCGGGATGCCGGCGTGGGCGGCGTACGATGCAAGCGACGCGGACGTGTTGCCCGTGGACGCACAGGCGACCACGCGTGCGCCGATCCGTCGCGCCTGGGTGACGCCCACCGTCATCCCGCGATCCTTGAACGAGCCGGTCGGATTGTGCCCCTCGTGTTTGAGACCCAGCCAGTCCACCCCGGCGAACTTCGCAACGGCGCTGCGGGAAAGCAGTGGCGTGTTGCCTTCGGGATGCGACACGATGTGCTCGCCAGCGTTAGGCAGCACGATCTCGCGGTATCGCCACACGCCGGATTCCCCATCCGAGCCGTCCGCGCGCCGCGACGCGAACAGGGCGCGGAGGTCGGCCCCGCGCCGTGCCGGAGGGTCGTGAACGATCTCGAGCAACCCACCGCACGTGGCGCAGCGCGGAGCCGGGTCGGTGTCAGGCGTCTCATTGCCGCATCGCGCACAGCGCTGGCGGCTCGTCGGGCCACTAGCCAGGGTCGTCACGCTTCGACCTCCACTCGGGCGCCCACCCGATCGACTTCACACACGCGAACTCGACTCTCGACCGCCTGCGCAGCGAACGCGGCTTCCATTGCGACGGCAACGGCATGCGCGCACTCGACGGATGGCGCGAGGGCGAACGTCGTGGGGCCGGCGCCAGAGATCGACGCCCCGAGCGCGCCAGCGGCGAGCGCGGCTGCCTTCGCCTCGCGGAAGCCCGGGATCAACGGAGCTCGCGCCGGCTCGGCGATACGATCGTCGATCGCGCGTCCGAGCAGGGCCAGATCGCCTGACGCGAGCGCGGCGACGATGGCACCGACCTGCGCGATCTGATGCACCGCAACCGCCCGATCGATCGTCGCCGGCAACACGGCGCGGGCATCGGCGGTGCGCAGACGCTGCGACGGGTGCGCGAGCACGACGAACAGCGACGAAGGGACGGGCAGCCGTACCACGTCGATCGGATCCATCGACCGAACGAGGCAGATGCCCCCGAGCAGCGACGGAGCCAGGTTGTCCAGGTGCCGCCCCGCTACCGTCGCCTCGGCCAGCAGGCAGGCCTCGAGGAGCGCGTCAGTGCCAAGGGGCGATCCGCAAAGCGCGTTCGCCGCGACCGCTCCAGCCACTGCGGAGGCGGCGCTTCCGCCCTGTCCGGCGGAGAGGGGAAGATCCTTCCTCACCGTCAGCGCCACACCGGTGGATCGGCCGCGACGATCGCCGCCTAACGCCTGACGCAACACGGCGGCGGCGGCGATCGCCGACGAGTGGAGCGACGGGTCCGTCGGAAGCTCCGCGTGGCCGGCGTCGCGGACGACGACGCCCTGGTCGTCACACCACTCGGCGATGACGGTGTCGCCCGCGCCGGTGACGGCACACCCCAGGACGTCGAGCCCGGGGCCAAGGTTGCCGATGCTCGCCGGCGCGAACGCGCGGACCCGGCGTGGAAGTTCACCCATGACGGCGACTCACGACGCGGCCAGCCCGAGAATGTCATTGAGCACGCCGGCCGCCGTGACGGCCGGCCCGGCGCCAGGCCCGGTGATGATGAGCGGATTCGTCTGGTACCGCATCGTGGTGAACGCGACCTGATTGTCGGTGCCGTTCAGCGA
>Ga0075430_100005310_pt1 | contig 10871 bp, 6 predicted proteins | sample RhiMetdeltSRZDD4_FD_75294 | JGI IMG/M metagenome (GOLD analysis project Ga0075430, IMG submission 75294) | Populus rhizosphere microbial communities from Tennessee, USA - Rhizosphere MetaG P. deltoides SRZDD4 | ecosystem: Host-associated > Plants > Roots > Rhizosphere > Soil | place: USA... | reverse complement strand
GTGAGCCGGGCGGCGAGGCGGCCGAGCAGGGTGGCGGCGCGCTCGAACCGCGGCAGGTCCCAGACCGCGTCGGCGACGGTGCGGACGTCCTCCAGCCACATCGCGAGCCGCTCGTCGCCGGTGTCGTGCACCCGGTACAGCCGCGGCAACCGCAGGCCCGCGGGCAGCAGGTCGTGCACGCCGGACCAGTACACGTCCACCTCGTAGTCCCACGGTGCCACCCGCATCGCCCAGTCGAGCAGGCTGGGTGGCATCGCGGCCGGCAGCTCGACGTGCCGGTACGAGCGCAGCAGCTTGACGAACACCGACCACGGCGTCGCGCCGGCACTGGTCACGGCGATCCCGCGGACCCGGTACAGACCCGCCGTACCGGGCTGCACGACCTGGTAGTCGACCGGCTCGACCCACCAGTCCACGACCTCCGCATCCTGCCGGTCCAGCACGCTCCGCACGATCGACCGCAGCTCGCGGGCGGATGGCATCGCCCAGCCGAGCAGGTCGCGGTTGCCGGTGTACTCGTCGAGCTCTGTCATCGGGCCACCCCAGGTCGTCACGTCTGCAGCACGTCGAACGCGCAGTACGCACCGGCAAGGGGCAGCGGTTCAGCCCCAACCCATCCGCCCTGCGCCGCGCGCCGAATTCCCTCCGAGTCGATCGAAAAATGATCGAACTCCTTCGCGCTGGATGTCGTATTTCGGTTGGTTGCTTCGACGTACTAGTGAAGGCAGGCAGAACCGGCTACCGGCTACCGAGAACAGGAGAGGTCAGCATGTACGCGAACACAGAGCACCAGAAGATCGTCACGATGCTGGCCGCCGGGCGCCCGGTCTGGTACGTCGCCGCCGTCACCAAGCTGAACGCGCACGACGTGTACGCCGTCGGCACCGGCTACGGCTACCCCGACCGCACCAAGCTGCGCCTGGCCCTGGCCAGCATCACCGGCCCCACCGCCGCCTAGACCCTGGCTCAGACCGGGACCGGGCGGGACTCGGCGCCTTCCGGGTTCAGGAAGAGCAGCGTCGCACCGGACACCTGGTTCCCGGCCTTGCGGACGGTATCGACGTACGAGCGCAGCTGAGGGGCGTAGTACGCGACCCGCGGCGGCAGCGCGGCAGCCGGGACCGCGTCGGTCTTGTAGTCCACGATCACCAGGCCGCCGTCGTCCTCGCGGTAGATCAGGTCCACGAAGCCTTCCAGGACCGAGCCGTCGTCGCGGGCCGTGCCGACGTACGACTCGCGCCAGTGGTCGCGGGCCGCGGCACGTCGGACCACGTCGGATCCGAGCGCGGACCGGGCCAGCGCGGCCACCACCTCGGTGAAGTCGACCACGCCCTCCGCGACACACTGTGCGGCCACGGCGGCGTCCAGGCCGGCGCCGGTGACCAGGTCGACCTCCTGGAGTACGCCGTGCACGGCGCGGCCGATCGCGGTTCCGTACCGGCCCTTCGACCACGGCGGCAGCTCGACGTCGCGGGCACCCTTGGCCAACCCGGCGTCGTCCGGGTCGACCGCGGGGTCGGTGCCCTCCAGTCCGGACGCGCTCTGCGCTGACTTCCACCGGCTCGCCTCCCGGGCCGCGGTCATCCGGTCCAGCCACTCCGCGTACGGCGGCGGCGCGGTGGCCCGGTCCGACGTGGGCAGCCCGGCCGGGACCGGCGTACCGGAGAACGCCACCGCGCCGGCCGTGGCGGCACCGTGCGCGGCGAACAGCTCGGCGTTGCTGTCCATCCGCCGGGTACCGCGGTGCAGCGACACCACCAGATGGTCCCGCGCCCGGGTCGCGGCGACGTACAGCAACCGGCGTCGCTCGTAGGCGTCCATCTGCTCGTCCAGCGGCTGGACCAGGTCGAAGTCCTCGGTCTGCACGGTCGACCGCACCTTCACCGCGTACCCGCCCTCGGGCGGCCAGATCACCTGCACGCCCTTCTGCCGGTTCGGCGACGCGGTCATCCCGGACAGCACCACGATCGGGAACTCGAGTCCCTTCGCGGCGTGAATCGTCATCACCCGGACCGCGTCCGTGTCGGTCTCCGGCAGCACCGCCTCGGCCACCCGGGAGGTCTCCTCGCCCTGGTGCGCGGCCCAGGCGAGGTACCCGCGCAGCCCGCCGTGCTCCACCTCGGACCACGCCCGGGCCTGGTCCACCACGAACCGCAGCCGCCGCCAGGCGTCCCGGGTCCTCGGACCGGTCGCGGCGACCTCGAGCATCCGCCGGTCCGCGACGATCGCGGCCAGCACCTCGCTCGGGGCCAGCCAGCGCGACTCGTAGTGCGTCCGCCGCAGCCACTTCATCGCGACCCCGACCGGGTGCGACATGAGCTCGTCCGGGACCGGCGCGGTGAGCGTGAACGAGCCACCGGCCTGCTTCCAGGTGAACAGGTCGTCGTCACCGCAGCCGAACAGCGGCGACCGCAGCGCGGTCACGGTGGCCAGCTGGTCGCTCGGGTCGGCCAGCGCCCGCGCACACGCGAGCAGGTCGCGCACCTCGGCGGTCTGGTAGACCAGAGAGCTGGCCTCGGCTCGGTACGGCACGCCGGCACCATCCAGCGCCTCCTCCAGGTACGGCAGCGACGTCCGGGCCGGTACCAGCACCGCGATGTCGCCCGGACCGGCCGGCCGCCAGTCGCGCCGCCGCGCGTCCCAGATCCGCCAGCCGTCCTGCAGCGCCCGCTGGATCACGGCCGCCACCTCGGACGCCTCGCGCTCGCGCAGCACCGAGGCCTGCGCCCGCGGCAGGTCGGTGTGCTCGGTCGCGCCGAGCACGGTCACCACCGGCGGCTCGTCGGACGCCGACCCGTTGAATGGCAGCGCGAGCTGTCCGGCCGGCCCGGCTGGTGTGGGATCTGCGGCGGCTCGGTGCGGCATCAAGGGTTGGTACGACGGCTGTGCCCCGTCCACCGGCTGGATCAGCGCGCCGAACACCCTGTTCACCCAGGCCAGCACCGGCGGCACCGTGCGGAAGTTCGTCGTGAGCGCGACGGTGTCGCCGAGCGTGTCCTGTGCCGAGAGGTAGGTCGCGATGTTGGCCCGGCGGAACCGGTAGATCGACTGCTTCGGGTCACCCACCACGAACAGCCGGCCGGGCGGTACGGCGACGTCGCGCCAGTCCGGGGCCGAGGCTTGTGAACCACCCGCGATCCGGACCGCGAGCTCGATCTGGATCGGGTCGGTGTCCTGGAACTCGTCCAGCAGCAGCCGCTGGAACCGTTGCTGCAGCGCGTCCCGCACCGAGGCGTCCCGGCGGAGCAGGTCGCGGGCCAGCACCAGCAGGTCGTGGAACTCCAGCCGGCCCTCGGCCCGGCGCAGCTCCGCGGACTCCAGGACCCGCTGCGCGACCCAGTGCGACAGCTGCCGCAGGCTCGCGTCGAGCAGCGCCTCGACCAGCTCGGTGGCCCGGGCGACCAGCGCGACGCAGTCGGCCCGTACCGCCTCGATGTCCGGCCAGTTCGCCTTCCGGCCCAGCCCGAACTTGAGCCCGCGGACGGACTGCAGTACGGCGAGCCGGGTCTCCGGGTCGGCGGCGACCGCGAGGTGGACGCCGAAGTCGCGGATCGCGGTCACCTTGGGCAGCAGCCGGTCCGCCGGGTCCCGGCAGTCGTCGATCGCCGTGGCGATCCGGGCCGCCTCGGCGACCAGCGGCTCGACGTCCGGCATCCGCACGGCGTCCGGCGGCTCGGCCAGCACCCGCTCGCCGATCAGGTCCCAGTCGTTGCCGAACAGCCGGGCCAGCGACCGCAGGTGCTTGAGCTCGACCCCGACCGCCATCGCGAGCAGCAGCGGCTGCGCGATCCCGTCGTCGTCCAGCAGCTGCTGCCGCAGCTCGGCCCAGCGCTCCTCGAACGCCACCGACGACCCGACCTCGTCCAGCACCTCGACCAGCGGCGGCAGCCCGGCCTCGATCGGGTGCGCAGTGAGCAGCTGCTGCGCGAACGAGTGCAGCGTCCCGATCGATGCCGCGTCCAGGTCGTCCAGCGCCTGCTCGGCCCGGTCCCGCTGTCCATCGTCCCCGGCGTCGTACAGCGCCTTCTCGAACTCGACCCGCAGCCGGTCCCGCAGCTCCGCCCCGGCCTTCTCGGTGAACGTCACCGCGGCGATCGCGCTCAGCGGTACGTCGTCGACCAGCACCAGGGTCCGGACCCGGTCGACCAGCGCGCTGGTCTTGCCAGACCCGGCCCCGGCCTCGACGAACAACGTCGCACCGGTGTCGGTCGAGATCCGCCGTCGGGCGGCGGAGTCGGCGAGCTCAGTCATCCAGAACCCCCGGCTCCACCAGTCGCACCAGCCGGTGCAGGGCGGCATCGAACCGCTTGCGCTCCCAGCGTGCCCGGACCTCGCCGTGCCCGATCCCGTCCGGGTTGCAGTACGGGCACTGCACCCAGGCGAAGTCGGCGACCTCGGGCGCCTTCGCCGGGAACGCGCCGGCCGCGATCGACGACACGATCACGTCCAGCGTGTCGGCGTACCGGTCCTCGACCTGCGGCGTCAGGTGCACCGGGATCCGTCGCCCGCGGTCCTTGCGGACGAACCAGTACGACGCCTCGACCGGCAGGTCCGGGTCGCCGAGCACCGCCCGCGCGGCGTATGCGTAGACCGGCAGCTGCAGCTTCGTCCCGGCCACCACCGGGTCGACGTCGATGCCCTCGAACCTCGACGCGCTGCCGGTCTTCACGTCGGTCACGTAGATCGTGCCGTTGCCGCCGACATCGATCTTGTCCGCGCTGCCGCGCAGCAGCACCCGCCCGGAGGCGACCGGGATCTCGACGGGCGGCTGCCCGTTCAGCCCGAAGGAGAGCTCGGTCGCGACCACGGTCGCCTTGCGCTCTGCCCGCCAGCGGTCGTCGTCGGTCAGCAGCCAGGTCAGGTCGGCCAGGATCCGGGCCCGCTCCCGCTGCCACAGTCGCGGATGCCCGGTCAGCCCCTCGGACTCGAACTCGTCCGCCTTCGCCTCGGCGATCTCGAGCAGCCGGGCGCGCTGCTCCGCGGTCCACGGCGCACCCCCGGCCGGCAGCTCGTCGATCAGCTCCGTGACCAGGGCGTCGATGCTCTCGTGCACCAGGTTCCCGATCTGCAGCGGGCTGATCACCAGCAGGTCTTCGGGCTGCTCGACCGGCTCGACCCGGAGCAGCCGCTCGACGAAGAAGGCGTGCGGGCAGGACGCATACGACTCCAGCGCGGTCGGCGAGATCGCCCGGTCCTCGCGGGCGTAGTCCGGCAGCCCGTCCACCCCGGCCAGGTTCCCGTCGTACCTGGTGAAGGCGTCAGAGGCCCTTGCCCTGAGCAACGACCGGGCCGCGTCCAGCACCGGGTCCGCCAGCTCGCCGCCGGCGACCGCGGTGCGCACCTGCCACTCCTGCGCGCTGGCCGGCTCGGCCGAGGCCAGCGACCCGGCGTACGACGCGGAGGTGTGCATCGCCGCGCCGTACGACGGCTCCTCCCAGTGGGTTGCGGCCAGCCGCTTGTCACCGGCCAGCGCGCGCAGCGTCGGCAGCAGCCAGCGGCTCGGCAGCCGGTGGCTGGACCGGCGCAGGTCGCCGCGCGGGAACGATGCGACCACCTCGGCCGCACCGGCAGTGAAGGCGGCGAGCAGGTGCCGGTGCTTCGCGTCCAGCCGGTCCCGGGACAGTGCCAGCTCGCCGTCCGCGGCCTGCCGGGCCGGCTCGGGCAGCAGGGCGTCGGCGTGCAACCGGCCCGGGTACAGGTCCTCGGCCAGGCCGACGACGTACACCACGTCGGCCGCCAGGCCGATGCTCGCCGACAGCGGCGCCACCAGTACGCCGGTCCCGAACGACCCGACCCGCGGCAGCGACTGCTGCAGTTCCAGGTCGAGCACGTCGCGCAGCACCGTCAGGCCGACCGGCGCCGCGAGCTCGTCCAGCGTGGACAGACCGTGCAGCGAGCCCTGCACCGCGGCCGCGGCGTACTGCTCCTCGACCGGCAGCTTGTCCGTGTCGCCGGTGAGCGTCTCGAACAGGTCCAGTACGGCGTGCGCGAGGTCGCGCCAGCTGGTCAGCTCGTCCGCACCGGCGAGCCGGCGGCGTAGCTCGACCGCGAAGTCACGCAGCCGCTCGGTCTGCTCCGCGGTCCGCCGGGCCCTGGCGATCACGCCCGGTCGCGGGTCCTCGGCCCGCTCCTCCTGCGTGATCGTCCGGCGCTCGGTCTCGGCATGCCGGGTGAGCCGCTGCTGCCAGTCGTCGCCGCGCACCACGCCCGCGGCCCGGGACAGCCGCTCCCACTGCGCGACCGGGATCCGCTCGCCGCTGAAGTCCCGCACCGGAGCGCCGGCCAGGGCCCGGAACAGCTCGGCCCGCGGGAGGTCGTGGTCGGCCAGCGCCAGCACCTCGCGCAGCGTCCGAGCGATGGCTCGCTCGTGCACTGGCCGGGTACCCGGACCGTTCACGGTGATCCCGGCCGCACCCAGGTGCTCGTGCAGCAGCCGCGCGTACGGCGACTCGGCGGCGTAGAGCACCGCGACCTGGTGCGCGGGCGTCGTGCGCAGCGTGCCGACCAGGTCGCGGACCACGCAGCGCACCTCGTCGTCGGCGTCGGACGCGTTCAGCACCCGGGTCGCGACCGGCGGCCGGGCCCGGTCCCGGTCCGGTACGACGAGGTCGAGCCGCTCCAGCGAGCGCAGCACGGTCCGGTCGGCCCGTCGTACGTCGGTCAGCGCGGTCAGCACGGCCAGCTGGGCCGAGCCCGCGAGCGCCTCGACCAGCCCGGCCTCGGCCCGGGTCAGCTCCTGGGGCAGGTAGAGCACCAGCGCGCCGAGTCCGTCCACCGCGGCCGGTTCGGTACGGATCCGCTCGGCGGCCGCGACGAGCAGGTCGGTCGCGTCGTACCAGCCGCGGCCCAGCTCGCCGGTCACCAGCCGGTGCAGCCGGACCAGGTCCGCGCCGAGCCTCGAGGTGCCGGCGACCGCATCGAGCGCGGTGTGGCTCAGGTCGCGCAGCTCGCGGTGCGCCGCGGTGAGTGCCTGGATCGTGGCCGGGTGCTCGGCGACCTCGGCGAACAGCCCCGGCGCGGTGGCCAGCGCCGTGCGCCACGAGGCGGCGACGACCGGCCGGGTCGCGGGCCGGCGCGGCGCCAGCGACGAGGCGGCCAGCTGCTCGGCGAGCCGGGGGAGGGTGGCGAGGAACAGCCCGGCGACACCGCCGCCGGCGGAGGCCAGGAACCTCCGCGCGGTCAGGCCGGCGGTGTTGTTCGGCAGCAGCACGGTGACCGGGGTCATCGGGTCGGGCCGCTTGAGCTCGGCGACCACCTCGCGCAGCCGGTCCAGCGCCGCGGCACCGTAGGCCGTCGTCTCGACTCGTGTCCCCATCACCGTCCCCAGATTCTGGCGGCCTGCACTCGCAGACGCTAGCCCCCACCCCGGACAGTCAGCCGAGCAGGAACCGTTCGATCTCCGAGAGCAGCACCGGCCAGGCGGGCTCGTCGGCGGTGACGGACCGGGTGCTCGCCGCCGTCACCGTGGATCAGGCGGTCAACGCCGCCTTCCTGCGCGTGCTGAACCTGATCGACCACCCACAGGCGCTGTTCCGTCCGCGGGTTATGGCGAGGGCGCTGTCCCCGGCCGGCACCGTCCAGCACGGCTCGGTCGCGGAATTGGCCGCCGAACGTCGCGTCACGAACGCGTGAGGTACCCGGCCAGAACACGGAGGGGACGGCCCCGGCGCCTGGTTGGCTGGTGTCGTGGACATTCTCATCCTGGGCGGTACGGCGTGGTTGGGTCGGCAGGTCGCTCGTCAGGCGGTGGACCGCGGTCATGCGGTGACCTGCCTGGCGCGCGGCTCCAGCGGCGAGGTCGCGGACGGCGCGAATCTGGTCGTCGCGGACCGGTCCGACCCGTCGGCGTACGACGCCCTGCGGGACCGGGACTGGGACGCGGTGGTCGAGGTGTCCTGGCAGCCCGGCTTCGTCCGTGATGCGCTGCGCGCGCTGGGGGAGCGGGCCGGGCACTGGACGTACGTGTCGTCCGGCAACGTGTACGCCAAGCACGACACGCCCGGCGCCGACGAGTCCGCACCGCTGCTCGAGCCGACCGATGCCGAGACCGTGGGCCGCGAGCTGTACGGCGAGGCGAAGGTGGCCTGCGAGCTTGCGTCGGCCGAGGCGGTCGGCGACCGGCTGCTGATCGCCCGGGCTGGGCTGATCGGCGGGCCCGGCGACCACACCGGCCGGTCCGGCTACTGGGTCGCGCGGTCCGCCCGCGCTCCGCAGGACCCGATGCTGGTGCCGGACACCCCGGACCTGCCCACGTCGGTGATCGACGTCCGCGACCTCGCGGACTGGATCCTGGACTCAGCCGAGGGCGGCGGCACCGGAACCTTCAACGCGGTCGGCCCGGTGATGTCGTTCGGCCAGTGGATCGCACTGTGCCGCGAGATCGGCGGCCACACCGGCCCCGTGGCGCTCGCGCAGCCGTCCTGGGTCGTGGAGCAGCAGGTCGAGCAGTACATGGGGCCGGACTCGCTCGCGATGTGGATCCTGCAGCCCGGCTACGAGGGCTGGTCTGCCCGCAGTGGCGCCGCCGCCGTCGCCGCTGGTCTCCGGCACCGCCCCCGCCACGAGCTGGTCGCCGACCTGCTCGCCTGGGAACGCGCGCAGGGCCTGGACCGCCCCCGCCGAGCCGGCCTCACCCCCACCCGCGAACGCGAGCTCCTCGCCCTCCTCACCTGATCGATTAGACGTGCGGAGGCGGAGGGCGGTGTTGATGTCTTGACCGTGACGGTGGTGTGGCAGAGGGTAGGAGAGAGCGCTCTCAAGCCTCTCCGACCGCCCGAAGGAGACATCATGCGATCCCTTGCACGCTCACATCCACGAACTCGCCGGACGGTGCTGCTCGCCGTACCGCTGGCGCTGCTGGCCGCCGGGCTGGCGACCACGACCGGTACCGCGGCGCCCATGGCCGACACCGCCGCGGCGTACCGCACCGACGCCGCCGGGCGCACGCTGATCCAGCAGACCGGTGCGGCGTACCAGAACAGCCGGCTGCCGGTGTCCAGCCGCGTCGACGACCTGCTGGGCCGGATGACGCTGGCGGAGAAGATCGGCCAGATGACGCAGGCCGAGCGCGGCGCCGTCGACGCCGACCCCACTCTCGTCACGACCTGGATGCTTGGCTCGGTGCTGTCCGGAGGCGGCTCGGTGCCGACGCCGAACACCCCGCAGGCCTGGGCCGACATGGTCGACAGGTTCCAGTCGCACGCGCTACAGACCCGGTTGCAGATCCCGCTGCTGTACGGCGTCGACTCCGTCCACGGCCACGGGAACTTGCTCGGGGCAACGGTCTTCCCGCACAACATCGGACTCGGCTCGAGCCGTGACCCGAAGCTGATCGAGCGGATCCAGCACGTCGTCGCCGAGGAGACCCGCGCGACCGGTCCTCAGTGGGCGTTTGCGCCGTGCCTGTGCGTGGCACGCGACACCCGGTGGGGCCGGACGTACGAGTCGTTCAGCGAGGACCCGCATCTGGTCACCAAGCTCGCCGCCGGTATCGAGGGCTTCCAGAGCGAGCACGCCCGCGACCTCGCGGACAACGACCGGGTGCTGGCCAGCGCCAAGCACTACGCGGGTGACGGCGACACTGAGTTCGACACCGCGGCCGGCGACTACACGATCGACCAGGGCATCACGATCACGAACCGGCACGACTTCGCCAAGATCGACCTCGCGCCGTTCGTCGCCGCTGTACGCAGGCACGACGCCGGCACAGTCATGCCTTCGTTCTCCAGCGTCGACTGGACCGAGGACGGCATCGGCAACCCGATCAAGATGCACGCCAACCGCGAGCTGATCACCGACGTGCTCAAGGGGCACATCGGCTTCGACGGCTTCGTGATCTCGGACTGGGAGGGCATCCACCAGATCCCGGGCGACTGGGCGACCCAGGTCCGGACCGGCGCCAACGCCGGGATCGACATGTTCATGGAGCCGTTCTCGGCCAAGCCGTTCGAGGACACCCTGCTCGCCGAGGTGAACGCCGGCCGGGTGCCGATGTCCCGGATCGACGACGCAGTGAGCAGGATCCTGGCCAAGAAGTTCGAGCTCGGCCTGTTCGAGCAGCCGTATACCGACCGCTCGAACCTGGGCCAGGTCGGATCGCCGCAGCATCGAGCGCTGGCCCGCGAGGCAGTTGCGAAGTCGCAGGTGCTGCTGAAGAACGCGGACGGCGCGCTGCCGCTCTCAGGTAACGCCAGCGTGTACGTCGCCGGGCGGAACGCCGACGACATGGGCAACCAGGCCGGCGGCTGGACGCTGAGCTGGCAGGGTGCGTCGGGCCAGCACCGGATCCCGGGCAACACGATTCTGGACGGCATCCGGCAGGTCGCACCGGGCGCGCAGGTGACCTACAGCAAGGACGCGTCCGCGCCGATCGGCAACGCCGACGTCGGTGTGGTCGTGGTCGGCGAGACGCCGTACTCGGAGGGGTTCGGGGACGTCGGCGGGCCGCGCTGGGGCTTCGACCCGGAGGACGGCGGCGTGCTGCGCGAGCCGAAGAGCCTGAACCTGCAGCCGGGTGACTCCGCGGTGGTCGACAAGGTCTGCGACGCGGTCGAGACGTGTGTCGTACTCATCGTGTCCGGCCGTCCGCAGGTGATCCCGCCGGCCCAGCTGGCGAAGATCGACGCGCTGGTGGCCTCGTGGCTGCCCGGCTCGCAGGGTGAGGGTGTCGCGGACGTGCTGTTCGGCAAGCAGCCGTTCACCGGCACGCTGTCGCACACCTGGCCGGCCAGTGCCGGGCAGGAGCCGATCAACGTCGGCGACGCCGACTACCACCCGGCGTTCCCGTACGGCTGGGGGCTGCGGACCCGGTGACCTCGCGTACGCCCGCCGCACATGTTGTCGTGCGGCGGGCGTACGGTCATCGGGATGGA
>Ga0075430_100005308_pt1 | contig 10875 bp, 8 predicted proteins | sample RhiMetdeltSRZDD4_FD_75294 | JGI IMG/M metagenome (GOLD analysis project Ga0075430, IMG submission 75294) | Populus rhizosphere microbial communities from Tennessee, USA - Rhizosphere MetaG P. deltoides SRZDD4 | ecosystem: Host-associated > Plants > Roots > Rhizosphere > Soil | place: USA... | reverse complement strand
CCAGCCGACCAGCGCGGCCGTCCTCGCACCAGCCCGCCAGGCTCTCCGCCAACGCCATCGCCGCGGCTACGATCTGCGCGGGGATCGGGCGCGTCATCGTCCGGCTCCTCACGGCCGCCGGTGTCTTCACCCCCGGCGGCCTCTCCTCGTGATCGCCCACGATCCCCCGACCTACCAGGGCTACAGAAGTGAGTCACACCCGCCTGGATGCGCCTCCGTTGCCAGGGACGTAGGCGGCGCGTATAGTGGTCATGAGCCCGCTGGCACACCAGAGGTCCGCCGTGCAGCACGACCCGGCCCGCCGCTTCCACGCCGAGGACGACCGGACGGCCGACGAGTCTGTCCGGCGGGAGCAGGCGGAGGAGGCACAGGCGCGGCTGGCGGCGATCGTCGAATCCTCGGATGACGCGATCGTCGGCCTGACGCCCGACGGCGTCATCACCACCTGGAATCCCGGTGCGGAGCGCCTCTACGGCTACGCTGCGGGGGAGGCGATCGGCCGTCCCCTCGCGCTCGTGCTGCCCCCGAACGCCGCCGACGACTGGCCGGGCATCGTGGCCGCGCTGGCACGGGGCGAGCGCGTGGACCACTTCGAGACCGTGCACCACCGGCGTGACCGTCGGCCGATCCACGTCTCGGTCACCGTCTCGGCAATCCGGGGCCCGGACGGGGACCTGGTCGGCATCTCGACCGTCACCCGCGACGTCACCGGCCGGAAATGGACCGACGAGCTGCTGGCCGGCGAGCGCCGGGTGCTGGAGATGATCGCCCGCGGCCTGCCGCTGGCGGACGTCCTCGACGTCCTGGCCCGCACCGTCGAGGATCTCGCCGGCGACGGCCTGCTCGCCTCGATCCTGCTGCTGGACGACGACCGTACGCACCTGCGCCACGGGGCCGCCCCGAGCCTGCCGGACGAGTACATCAGGGGCGTCGACGGCCTGGCGATCGGCCCGGACGTCGGCTCGTGCGGGACCGCCGCGTATCGCGGCGAGCCCGTGATCGTGTCCGACATCGCCACCGATCCTCGCTGGACCGCCTATCCGCAGTTCTCCGACCTCGCCCTCGCCCATGGCCTCCGGGCCTGCTGGTCCACCCCGATCACCGGCTCGGACGGCCGGGTGCTCGGCACCTTCGCGATGTACTACCCCGAACCGCGTACGCCAAGCCCCGAGCACCGCCGGCTCGCCCCGCTCGTCGGGCGCACGGCCGCCATCATCGTCGAGCGCAAGCGCGCAGACGAGCTCGGCGCACGGCTGGCCGCGATCGTCAACGCCTCGGACGACGCGATTATCGGCACGACGCTCGACGGGGTCGTCACCCACTGGAACCCGGCCGCCGAGCGACTGTACGGCTACGCCGCCGCGGAGATGATTGGCCGATCGCTCAGGCACATCATCCCGCCCGATCGGCTCGACGAGTACCAGGCCGCGATGGACCGGGTCCGCCACGGCGCGCCCGTGCCGGCCTTCGACACGGTCCGCCTGCATCGCGAGGGCCGCCCGGTGGAGATCTCGCTCAGCCTGGCGCCCATCGCCGAAGAGACCGGGGCCGTGGCCGGGGTCTCGGCCATCGCCCGCGACATCGCCGGCCGGCGGGCGCTGGAGCGGTTGCAGCAAGAGTTCCTCGCCATGGTCACCCACGAGCTCCGCAACCCCCTGACCACCATCAGGGGATTCGCCGAGATCCTGCTGGAGCAGGGGACGTACAGCGGGCAGGCCGTCGAGATGATCGTCGAGCAGTCGGACGTCCTGGAGCGCCTGGTCAACGACCTGCTCGACGCCTCGCGGGTGCAGGTCGGGCACCTCCAGCTCGAACGGGGTGCGGTCGATCTCGTCGCCCTGGGGCGGGCCTGCGTCGAACAGGCCCGACGCCAGACCACGGAGCACCGGATCGCCGTCGAGGCCCCCGAGCTGCCCCTGGTGGGCCGCTGGGATCGGACCCGCCTCGGGCAGGTCTTCGCGAACCTGCTGACGAACGCCATCAAGTACAGCCCGGCCGGCGGCGAGATCGTGGTCCGGATCGAGGACACCGGGACCGAGGCCCGCGTCTCGGTCAGCGACCGGGGCCGCGGGGTCGCGCCGGACGAGCTGCCGCGCCTGTTCGAGCGCTTCTACCGCGCGGACGCGGCCCAGGCGGCGCGGAGCCTCGGCCTGGGCCTATACATCACCCGGGGCATCGTGGTGAGCCACGGCGGGCGGATCTGGGCCGAGAGCGACGGCGTGGGCAGCGGCAGCCGCTTTATCTTCACCCTCCCCTACCAGGACTCGCCGACGACGCGCGGCGCCATCGGGCCGGACCGGGCCCGCGCGCCGCTGACCTCCCGACCCGAGCCGATCCGGCCGACACGCGCCACGACCTGACGGCCATTCGGCCGAGCGCCCCGTCCCGGTCAGACCGGCCAGGCCGCCACCCTGACCACCGCGTCTTCGCCCACCGCGCCGCCGCTGTTCGGTCGTGTGTCATTGACGATCCGTCAGTTTGGCACTACACTATTCCGACATCGAATAGCTGACTGCGTGGGCGAGACCGTGACGTCGAACGTTCTCTCGACATCCTGCCGCGGGCGGCGCGCGTTGCTGGGCCAGCCGCAAGGGCCACGACGGGGGGTTGTTGACCGTCGTTCCCCGCACCGCTCGTCCATGCGTCGTCGCGGACGACATTCCCATGTATCTCACGCGCTCCCCTGAAGGAGGACCGGTGAAACGCATCCGCTCGTCGTTCGGCCCGCTGCTGCTGGCCGTGGCCCTCTGCCTGGCCGTCCTGGTACCCCTCGCCAGCCCGTCCGCCCCGACCTCGGCGGCGCCGGCCCGGCAGGCCACCCTGACCGTCTTCGCCGCCGCCTCGCTGACCGATGCCTTCAGGGAGATCGGGCAGGCGTTCGAGGCGCAGAAGTCCACGCCGGTGACGTTCAACTTCGGCGCGTCGAGCCAGCTTCGAACCCAGCTCCAGCAGGGCGCGGTCGCGGACGTCTTCGCCTCGGCGGACCAGGCTCAGATGAACAACGCCCGCTCTGACGGCTCGATCGCCGGCCCGGACGTGACCTTTGCACGGAACCGCCTGGTCGTCATCACCCCGAAGGACAATCCCGGCGGTCTCCAGAGCGCCGCCGACATCGCCAGGCCCGGCATCCGGTTCGTGTCAGCTGGGCCCGAAGTGCCGATCGGCGGCTACACCCAGAACATGTTCGACACGATGAGCCAGCTCGCCGTGTTCGGCCCGGACTTCAAGGACCGCGCGAACGCGAACATCGTCTCGAGAGAGCCGAACGTCCGCCAGGTCGTGGCGAAGGTCCAGCTCGGCGAGGCTGACGCCGCCGTCGTCTACTTCTCTGACGTCACGCCGTCGAGCGCCCCGGACCTGATGACGATCTCGATCCCGGACGATCTCAACACGCTGGCGACGTACCCGATCGCGCTGGTCACGAACGGCCCGCAGGCCGAGCTCGGCCAGGCGTTCATCGACCTGGTGATGGCGCCGGCCGGCCAGGCGATCCTCGCCAGGTGGAGCTTCGGCACCGTCGGCCCGACGATGCTAGTGCCCGCCCCGTCGACTGACCACACGGCGCTGCTGCTCACGACGACACGCTGAGCGTAGCGTTCGGGGCCGGCCAGCCGTTCCCGCCGAACGAGGGGATGGCGCGGCGAGGCTCCTTGAGACGAGAGGCACGCCATGCGGTACGCTTGCCTACGGGGCCACGGTCAACGATGGATCGGTGAAGGCGGGAGTGGAGGCACGCGTGTCGCACCCGAGCACCGAGGGAATCGGTCGCCAGCTCGCCGAGGCAACGGAAGATGCCGCCATGGCCGTGCGCCTCGCGCGTGACCTCCCTCGATGTCTGGCACGGCCGCTCACCCTCGACGACGCTCGTCGGGGCATCCGCGAGCGGCTCGCCGCCCGCGAGCGATTGTTCCTGGGGCTCGTCGAGCGCGTCGTGTATGGCCACGTACGGAGCCCCTACCTGATGCTGCCGCGTCATGCCGGCTGCGAGCCGGGCGACCTCCGGAAACTCATCCTTCAGGAGGGGCTCGAGGGTGGCCTGCGGACCCTCGCCGATCGCGGGGTCTACGTCACCTACGATGAGTTCAAGGGGCGGCGCGACGCCGTACGCGGGAGCGCGCGATTCGCCTTCGCCGACCGCGACTTCGACAACCCCGTCGGCCCGACGCACTTCGTCGAGTATTCGGGCGGGTCACGCGGCCGTCCGACCCGGGCCCGTCGGTCGCTGGCGTCGCTTGCCGACAGCGGATCGTCGTTCCTTGTGGCGCTGGAGGCATACGGCATCCGCACCTGGCGGAACGTCTTCTGGCTCGGCGGTGCGCTGTCCTGGCCGCTGGTCCACCTCCGACTTGCGCAACCGATCGACGCGTGGTTTTACCCGATCCATCCGCTGCCCTGGCGCGCGGGTCGGCGTCCGCTACGTCGCCCTCCTCGCGCGGCGGTCCGGCCGCTACCTCCCGCTGCCACGGCGTTGCGACCTGCAGGCGGCCGACGCCATCGCGCGCTGGCTGCCCGACCGTCGCGGGGACGATCGGGCGCTCGTCGTGAACACCGTCGCCAGCTCGGCTGTGCGGATCGCCGCGAGTGCCATGGCGATCGGGAAGCCGTTGACCGGCGTCGTGTTCCACTGTCGGTCCGAGCCGCTCACCGAGCCGCGCCGCCGCATCATCAAGGAGGCCGGCGCGCGCGCCTTGCCGGCGTACGGCGCCGGCGAACTGCCGTCGATCGCGTACGCCTGCCCGGCGGGCGCCGCCGCCGACGACGTCCACCTCGCCTCCGATCGCCACGCGGCGATCCTGCGGGAGCGCGCCATCGGCGACGACGGGACCACGGTTCGCGCGATCTTGCTCTCGACGCTGAGCCCCCATGCGCCGAAAGTTGCCCTCAACGCCGAGCTGGGCGACACGGCGCGGCTCGAAGAGCGCGACGGCGGCTGCTCCATGGGATCGCTCGGACTGCGGGTCCACCTGTCCGAGGTCCGCAGCTTCGTGAAGCTCTCCTCCGAGGGCACGACCTTCGTCCGCTCGACGGTGCTGCGGATCCTCGAGGAGGTCCTGCCGGCCCGGTTCGGCGGAACGGCCGTGGACTACCAACTCGCGGAAGAAGCGGGCGCGGACGGCGCGACTCGATTGGTACTTCGGGTCCATCCGGGCATCGGCGCGATCGACGAGCACGCGGTCCGGAGCACGCTGCTCGAGCACTTGGGCAGCGGCGGCATCGTCGACGAGCATCAGGCCCGTCTGATCCGTCGCGCCGGGCCGATCGAGGTGCGCCGGCTCCCTCCTCTCGTGACCCGAGCCGGCAAGGTGCTGCCGCTCCGCCTGCTCACCTGAGGAGGGTCGCCTCCCAGAGCGACGTGACAGGTCGCCGCTTCTCCAGGTCCGGCAGGAATGTCTCCTCGTGCAGGTCGTCAGTCCTGGCCGCGGGCTCAGTGCCCGACCGCCTTCACCGACTCGGCGTAGAACAGGTGCTCGCGCTCCTTCCAGCCGTCGGCTTCGACGTAGTCGGCCACCCTGATGCTGTCGACCGCCTTCCTCGCCTCCTTGACGAGCACCAGCCTCACCCGTCCGTCCCGGTTCACGATCGAGACGGATGGGCCGTCGGCATCCCGGCCGACCTCCGCGACGTCCCCCTCGGTCGACTCGTCGTCCTTGTTGCCCCGGTTGGTCCGCTCGCGCTGCCGCTTCTGCGCCTCGGTCAACCGGGGCGGCCGGTCCTTCGGCTCGTCGTCGTTATTCGGCGAGACGGCCGGACCGGCACGCCCGACGGTGACGTGGCCGATCGCGTCGAAGCCCTGCTGCGCGCCCGAGTCCTCCACGGCCAGCGCCTCGACCGTGAGCGCCCGACCGAGCGCGGCCGGGGTCGGCAGTCATGGCGAGCAGCAGGAGGATCAAAGGCGAGGCGATGGCGAGCGGTCGAGGCGGGCATGGAGGCACGGGCACACCTCCGAGCGTCGATCGTGGCGGCCGAACATGCCGTTCGGCCGTCTCACAATCAAGCCGCCACGCGTAGGTCGTCCCCGGCCCGGCCACGGCGGGTGCCATGCGCCGCCCGTCGGGCATCCGGGTGATCGATGGGCGTCAGGGGGCAGGCGAACCCGCGATCACCCACGGCACCGAAGCCGTCGCCGCCTGCTTGGCGTCCCGATGGCGCCCGAGACGCAGGTACGCCGTCCCCGGCCTGGCTCCCTCGAGGATCGTGTCCCCGTACGTCGGGGTGCGCCGATCCAGATCCGGCACGTTCGAGCCGTAGGCCATCAACCCTCCGACCTCGACGAGCTCTCGGGTGGCGTCCATCGCCGGCAATCGGTGCTGTTGTGCGGAGCCCCGGATCGGCGGCCGTCAGCGTGTTGGAGCGTGCACCGCGTACGCCGTGACGGCGTGCTCGATCCCCTTCAACTGGAGCTCTCGCGGTCCATCCGCGTCGAGCCCTCGCCCGAGCTGCTCGTACGCGCCGTCGGACACCAGCACCTCGCCCGGGCGAGCTGCCCCCTGCAATCGTGCGGCCAGGTTGATCACCGGACCGATCGCCGTGAAGTCGCGGCAGATTTCGCCGACCTCGCCGATCGTGACCTCGCCCGTGTGGATGCCGACGCCAACGCCCACCATCTCTGCTTCCGACTCCGCGAACCCCGCCCGGATCGCCTGGCAGCGTCGCTGAAGGTCCAGGCCGGCCTCGACGGCCCGGCGGGCGTGGTCGTCGTGGCGGATCGGGAAGTTGAAGATCGCGAAGACCGAGTCGCCGATCAGCTTGTTGACGATCCCGTCGCGCTCCCAGATGGGGGCGGCGCAGTGCTCGTAGAACTCGCTCAGCAGGCCGGCCATCCGCGACGCATCCAGCCGCTCGGACAGGTTCGTGTAGCCGCGTACGTCGGCGAACAGCACGGATGCCTGTACTCGGACCTGCTTGCTGCCCTTGACCCGCTCGATCTGGGTCTCGCAGATCGTGCAGAGGTTCGGGTGCATTCGGCTCACGCGGATGCCGGCCAGGCGCAGCGGGAAGGCGAAGGGACCCCGAATCGGGATCGGCATCTTCATCTGATCCCAGCAGCCCCGGCACAGCGTTGATTCGGCGAGAGGCATGGCTTCCGATCCTTTCAGTGGTGCGGGCGACTGCCAGCAGATCGGGAAACCCGAGTTCGATGCTCGCCGCTCATCATACCCGTGCATGTGCATGCAGGTCACCCGCTCCTGAGGCCTGCTACAACGCCTACTGCCGCGGCTCAGAGGGAGGCCAGGGCGGCAGCCGCTTCAGCCTCGGCATCGTAGTTCGCGATCCAGGCGCGGTCCATACTCTCGCTCCTGAGCTGCCGATCTCGCGTGTCGACGGTGGTCGAGGCCTCAAGGCGCGCACGGTGTACCCGGGACATCGCCTGGACGCGAGTCGTGCGCTCACGCCGAACGGCCTCGTAGATTCGTAACGCCTGGGGCACCGCTGCTCGGTCTGCCTGCGCCAAGATCGTGGCGAGCGCGACCCCGTCCTCGATCGCCTGGCTCGCGCCCTGCCCGGCGTGGGGGAGCATCGGGTGGGCAGCGTCTCCCAGCAGAGTCAGGCGACCTCGGCTCCACCGACGCAGTGGCTCGCGGTCATACACACCCCAGCGGAAACAGGTCTGGACCTGGGCGAGGACCCGCTCCACCAAAGGATCCCAGCCGGCGAACTCGGCCGCGAGCGCGGCCGGATCACCCGGAGCGGACCACGATTCCTTCATCTCCTCGTCCATGGGCATGAAGCCGACAAGATTCAGCAGGCGATTGGCACGCACGGGGTAGACCATGAGGCGCTTGTCGCCACCCAGCCAGTGACGCATCGCGCCGCTCGGCCAGTCGACGCTCGCAGCCGAGATCACGCTGCGGTACGCCATGGATCCCGACGAGATCGGCGCTGAGGGCTCAACGACGAATGCCTGGAGTGCGGAGTGGATGCCGTCCGCTCCGACGACGACATCGGCAGTGGCCCGCTCGCCATTGGCGAAGAAAACGGTGGCTTGATTCGAGTCCTGCTCGAAGCCGACGCAACGATGCTCGGTCTTTACGATGCCGGCGGGCAGACGGTCGACCAACATTCCGAGCAGGTCAGCTCGGTGCATGCCGAAATGGTCAATCTCACGCGCCTGGTCAGGCGTCCAGCGTTGCGCGATGAACGTGCCGTCCGAACGATACTGCCGAGGATCGAGCCAACGGACGCCAAGGCGTTCAATTTGGGCGCCAAAACCAAGGCGACGGAGAAGACGGACGCTGTTCGGTGCAACGGCGACGCCCGCGCCGACCTCGGTGAGCGCCGAGGCCTGCTCGTACACCTGAACGTCGAGGCCACGCTGGAGCAGGGCGTTGGCAGCAGCGGCACCGCCGATGCCGCCACCGACGACCGCCACCCGCAACGCACTCGAGCTCATGGCAGTCGCAATCATCACATGAGGATGATCGTTCCGGCAATCAGGAGCCAGTCGGCCGCTGACTCGGCCTGCCGGGACACGTCATCGCGAATGAGCAAGAGCCCCAGAGCCGGGGCCAGGTATGTCACCCAGCGGATGACATGAACGGCTGACCGGCGACCAGGCGTTCGAGGAAGGTCACGGCCTGCTCAGGTCCAGGCAGCCCCTCAATCTCCGCCCGCAGACGCTCGGCGTTGCGGCGGTAGGACGGATCACCCAGCGCGTCGAGGACCGCCGCGCGGGCGACTGACGGGCTCAGTGAGTCCATGTCGGCGACGTGGGCGAACCCAAGGTCACCACAGCGGCGGGCGTTCTGCGGTTGATCGGCCCCAATGGGCACGAGCACGAGCGGCAGACCGTGCGCCAGCGCGGCCATCACCGTGCCGGAGCCGGCGTGGCAAATCACCAGATCGCAGCGGGGGAACACCAGCGTCTGGGGAATGTAGCGCTCAATCCTGGCATTTGCCGGCGCTGGCCCGAAGTCGCCCGGCTCGTTATTTCGGCCCACGGCAACGATCAGGTTCAGCGACTGCTCAGCCAACCCCTCGATGAAGGCCCGGAAGATCGCCCGCCGTGTGTTGAACAGCGGTGAGGTGCCGAGTGTGAGGTACACGGTTGGCTGGTCTGGCAACGCGTCGACCCAGGCGGGCTGGCGTTCATCGCCGGACTGGTCGAACGGTGTGGGGCGGATGGACAGCCAGGGAGTCGCCGTCACTCGGTCGGGCACCGAACGATAGCTCGGCGGGAACGGGCTGATCACGGCCTGACGCTCCACGATTCGCAGGTCCGGATCGGGCGGCAGGCCGTGCGCTGCGAGGACACTCGCGAGCCCGTCGCTGAGGAGGGCCAACGCTTCCCGGTCGTACCCAGCCGCGATGACCTTCACGGCGGCGTAGGGGATGCCCAGCCGCTCGGCGGCGATGCAGCCACCGTATTCGCCGCGCTCCCGGACGAGCAGATCCGGTCGCCAGGCGGGGATGAGGACCAGGAGATCGGACGTCATCGCCGCCGCCTGGGCCGGCCGGACGTGCCCCAGCACGTAGGCGGTCTCCTCGGGGCCGTGCAGGGCGCGTAGCTCGGGGAACGCCTCGGCGGTCGGCTTCGCCATGCCGGCTGGGAAAGCAGCGAATCCCGACCGCTCCACCGTGGGCACGAACGGCGCCGGCGTGGCAAAGGCGACCTGATGGCCAGCCGACTCCAGAACCTGGGCGATCGGGGCGAGTGGATGGAAGTGCCCCAGCGCCGGCTGGGAGGTGAAAAGGACGCGCACGGCGTGGCCTCCTGCCCGGTCGGTCGCCGCTACCGGAGTGCCCCTGGCACAGCGTAACACGGAAGAGCCGGCCAGGAGGTGGATCGAATGCGAGGGCGACGCAACCCGCAGCCTCCTCGTACACACCATGTCCGTGTTCGTGGTGAACAGCGCACGCTACCATGATCGGGAATCGGGCCAGGAGATGGTTTATGGGCTGGTCAGGGCAACGGAAGACAGGCCTCACATTCCACCGTCCGGCGCAGTCGTTCAAGGGGTACACCCTGCTCGCACCGATCGCGAGCGACTGCGCTCTGCTCCTCGACATGAGCGGTCGCATCGTCCATCGGTGGACCTTGCCCGGATTTCGGGTCTTCCAGGCGCGTCTGCTGCCCACCGGCAACCTGCTGGTCCTCTGCGCCGACACGTCGCTGCCCCAGCCAGCGCCCATCCCGTTCGACCAACCACCGCCACCGTTCTCCCAGCATGTCCGCCGGCTCGGGGGCAACGCAACGCACCTCCGAGAGCTCGATTGGGAGGGCAACCTCGTCTGGGAGTACCAGAACGAGGGCATTCACCACGACTTCGTGCGGGAGGCAAACGGTCACACGCTCGTCGCCGAGTGGGTCGAGCTGCCGACTGAACTGGCCCACCAGGTCCAGGGTGGAGCTCATCGACCAGGGGAGCAGTTCCCGCCACTGCTCTCCGACGACATCGTCGAGCTGGACCCCGCCGGGCGGGAGGTTGGCCGCATCCATCTCTGGAAGCTGCTCGATCCCGTGCACGACCCGATCTGCCCACTGGAGCAACGCTGGGAATGGACCCACCTCAACAGCGTGAGCCTGATGCCGAACGGCGACCTGATCTTCTCCTGCCGCACGAACAGTCGAGTCGGTATCGTCGAGCGCTCCACCGGTCTGCTGCGCTGGAAGTTTGGCGCGCCCGAGATCGTCCATCAGCACCATGCGACCCCGGTGGGCGATGGCAACGTCCAGATCTTTGACAATGGCATGCACCGGATCGGCTTGCCATTCTCGCGTGTCGTCGAGGTCAACCCGACGAGCAACGCGATTGTCTGGGAGTACACGGGGGAGCCGCCTGAACAGTTCTTCAGCGGCCACATCTCCGGCGCCGAGCGTCAACCCAACGGCAACGTCCTGATCTGTGAGGGATCTTCGGGCCGAGTATTCGAGGT
>Ga0075430_100005304_pt1 | contig 10877 bp, 11 predicted proteins | sample RhiMetdeltSRZDD4_FD_75294 | JGI IMG/M metagenome (GOLD analysis project Ga0075430, IMG submission 75294) | Populus rhizosphere microbial communities from Tennessee, USA - Rhizosphere MetaG P. deltoides SRZDD4 | ecosystem: Host-associated > Plants > Roots > Rhizosphere > Soil | place: USA... | reverse complement strand
TGGGATATCGAAGGGCGCGTACGGGTCGGCGTCGAAGTGTTCTATACCGGCCGGCAGCAGCTCGATGACTCGCCGTATCGCGAAGAGAGCAAGCCGTACACGTTGTTTGGCGTGATTGGCGAGTGGCGCGTCGGTCGCGCGCGCATTTTCATGAACGCGGAGAATCTCACCGGCGTGCGGCAGACTCAGTTCGATCCGTTGGTGCGTCCCTCACGAGCGGCCGACGGTCGCTGGACGGTTGACGTGTGGGGCCCGCTCGAGGGACGGGTGTTCAACGCCGGCGTGCGGCTCGGGTTCCAGTGAACAGCGCCGGCGGCGTAGCGTGCGCACTTCTTATGAATCGATGCTTACTCATTTTGCAGGACGAAGAACATGATGACCGCACGGGTTTCGTTGTTCTTCTTGACCACGCTCATAATCGCGACGCTTGCCACGCCGATCGCTGCGCAGACCATCGTTGGTTCTGCCGAAGACGCGATCAGGCTGGGCGGCCTCCTACCGGACATCATCGACGAGATACCCAAGCATCTCAGCGTGCAAAACACTCGGCAGCGCGAGTTTCTCCGTTTCTCCACGACACACTGGAACTTTGGCGACGGGGCGTTGCAGGTCAGAGGCGGCGGCCAGGAATCTCCGTGCCTCGTCGATGGTGTGCAATCAGTGTGCACGTTTGCGAAGCAGGAAATCCTCGATGCGAACGGACAGATTGTCGCGCTGCACGATGCCGGCGTCGCGCTGTTTCACCCTGAGCACAACCACTGGCATCAGTCTGAAGTCGCCGAATTCGCCATCAGGCAGACGCTGGATGGTGCGCCGGTTGGTTCACTCGTCTTCAAGACCACCTTTTGTTTGATCGACTTGGACAGCAGCGATCTCGTGCACGAGCACAAGACGAAAGTGTATTGGGACTGCGACGCGGACCTTCAAGGGATCTCAGTTGGATACGGCGACCCGTATCACCATTCATTGGAAGGGCAGGAGATCGAGATTACCGGTTTGCCGGCCGGCGACTACTATCTGACCTTTGACGCGGATCCGGCGCAGCACTGGCTCGAACTCGACGACACGAACAATCGTTCGTGGGCGAAGTTCCGTTTGAGCCGCCACGGAGCCAACCCTTCGGTCACGGTGCTCGAGACAGACGGCTATGAAGGGAATACGTCGAACAAATAGGGGGACGATCCGGGCCTGGGAAGCACCTGAGGTGGCAGTGCGCCTCCGCAACGAAGTCTAATGAGTGGATGACGAAAGGATGGCTGATCGCCGCTACGGCCATCCTCGTCACCACGACGCTGGTCGCCGCGCAGGAATCCGATTCTGCGCTCGTCGCGAAGGCGCGCGCCATTCATCAGCGCGTGCTCACGATCGATACGCACATCGATTTCGAGCCTGCGCATTTCACCGCCCAATGCAACTACACGCGCCGCCTGGTCACGCAGGCGAACCTGCCAAAGATGCGGGACGGCGGCCTCGACGCCGCGTTCTTCATCGTCCATGTGCCGCAGGGCCCGCTGACGCCGGTTGGCTACGCCGACGCGTATCGCCAGGCCGTGGCAAAGTTCGACGCCGTACATCGGCTGACCGAGCAAATCGCGCCGAAAGAGATCGGCCTGGCGCTCACGTCCGACGACGTGACGCGCATTGCGCAGAGCGGCCGCAAGGTGGCGGTCATCGGGGTCGAGAACGGTTACCCGATCGGTACTGATATCGGGCGCGTGCGCGAGTTCTACCAGCGCGGTGCACGCTATCTGTCGCTCGCGCACACGGGGCACAACCAGCTCTCGGATTCCCACTCAGGCGAGACGACGAATGATGCGCCAAATGGCGGGATCAGTGCGTTCGGTCGAGAAGTGCTGGCGGAATTGAACCGCGTGGGCATCATGGTCGATCTGTCGCATCTGTCCCGGGCGGCTGCGCTGCAGGCCATGGCCCTGTCGAACACGCCGGTAATCGCCTCGCACTCGTCGGTGCGCGCGCTGGTCGATCACAACCGCAACCTGGACGACGAACAACTTCTGGCGCTGAAGAAGAACGGTGGTGTCGTCCAGGTCGTGGCCTATGCCGGCTATCTCAGGGCCGGAGCCCGTACCGGGCGAACACCGATTCGGAACGAAGTCGCGTCCGGGTCTCTGGCGCCGTGTCCGATCGAGGCGCCCGCAACGAAGCCGTTATCGGTGGAGGGACGTCCCGGCGTGAAGGAGCTCGTCGATCACATCGATCACGCCGTGAAGCTGATTGGCATCGACCACGTCGGCATCTCGTCCGACTTCGATGGCGGCGGCGGCATCGAGGGGTGGGACAGCGCGGCGGACACCGCCAATGTGACCATCGAGCTCGTGAGGCGCGGCTACAGCGAGGAGGAGGTCGCCAAACTCTGGGGCGGCAACCTCCTCCGCGTGTGGCGTGAGGTGGAGCGCGTCGCTACCGAGCGAGACGTACGGCGAGGGCGTTGAGCGCAGTCCGCCACTGCGTGCGCCGCTCGTCGACCGTCGCGGCCTTGGGTAAATTGGTGTTGGTGACGACGACGGACAGCTTGCTTCCGCCTTTCGGCAATAGATAGAACTGCACGGTCGTACCATCCCACTTGTAGCGATAGCGGCCCTGGCCGTCCGGCCGCACGACGAATCCCTTCGAAGCCGATGTGTCGAGGGCCGCTGCGAGGGCCCTCGTCAGGTTCGTGTCTACGCCTTTCATCCAGCGTCGCCGCTCAATCTTGTTGAAGGCCTTGATCACATCCGCCGTGCTGCCAGCCACGACTTTCGAGACTGACACCTCGTATGCGCCGTCACCGCGCTGATTGAGCACGCGCACGCCACGCGCACGCTCATAGGCGACCGTAATGCCCTGCGCATACCAGCCGGGCACATGATGCGCTTCGTAGAGATGACGCGCCGCCGCGGTGTGCCCTTTCTCCACCGCGCCGAATCGATCGAGCACGTCGAACCAGTGGCCGAGTCCGTGTCCGGTTTTCGCGAGTGACGCGGCGTCGGAGACACTGCCTTTGGATGTGTCGTAGGGGCCGCCTTTAGGCGGCCCTTGCTTCGCACGCGCCGCCGCCGCGGATTGCTGTTGCAACTCGTTCAGAACATGGCGGCGAGCGGTCGTGTAGCGTTCGCCAGTCTTGGCGGCGCGAGCTCGAATGATTTTCTTGAGGGCGGCAGCGCGAGTCATGACGGGTCCTTCTCTGGCCACACGACCGCCAGCCCCCGCCTGTTGGTCGCGCGACCGCTGAAGAACCCACGTTCCGTAGCCCGAGGTGTGGACCCCTTTGCCTCGATCGCAGGCTCCGCGGGGGGAGGCCCAGGTCGAGGTGAGGCGCCAGGCCAGCGCCAATGCAAGACTTTGCCATCTGGGTACACGGCAGTCAAGCCGCGGCGAGGACCAAGGACCAAGGACCAAGGACCAAGGACTAAGGACCAAGAGCCGCGCCGGTGTCAGCATCGAAGAGGTGCACGCGATCCCGTCGCAGACGGAAATGCACGCGTTCGTTCACATGGACTGGCGTGTCCACGGATACCACCGCGCGGACGAGTTGGTCCGAGAGACCATCGACGTGAAGGTGAACGACCGTCACAGGGCCAATGGGCTCGACGATCTCGGCCCGCCCGTTGCCGTCCGCCTCGTCCTCTGACACCAGATCGATCTCGTGAGGACGTATGCCGAACGTGACAGGACCGCCCTTCACGCGCGTGATATCCGGACTGTTGACGTCAACAGTGCACACCGGCGACACGATCCGAATCGAATCGGGTGTGCGCTCGACTGTCGCCGGCCACAGATTCATTGCTGGAGCGCCTACGAAGCTGGCCACGAACACATTGGCAGGACGTCGGAAGACCTCCAACGGCGCCGCGAGCTGTTCGACGATGCCCTGGCGCATCACGGCGACGCGGGTACCGAGAGTCATCGCCTCCTCCTGATCGTGGGTGACGTAGATCGTGGTGGCGTTCAGCCGCCGATGCAGGAGCGCCAGCTCCGTGCGCGTGCCCAGCCGAAGAACCGGATCGAGATTGGAGAGTGGCTCGTCGAGCAGAAACGCCTGCGGCTCGCGGATGATCGCGCGTCCAAGTGCGGTGCGCTGCCGCTGGCCGCCCGACAGTTGCCCGGGCTTGCGATCGAGCAGCGTGTCGATCCCTAGCGCGGCCGCGGTCTTCTTCACGCGCGCGTCTATGTCCACGGGATCGACGCGTTGGACACGAAGCGCGAAGGCCAGATTCTCGCGGACGGTCTTGTGCGGGTACAGGGCGTAGCTCTGAAAGACCATCGCGACATCGCGCCGCTGCGGAGGCTCGCGCGTGACGTCGCGCCCGCCGATCAGGATGCTTCCGGACGAGGGTGTCTCGAGCCCCGCGATCAACCGAAGCACCGTGCTCTTGCCGCATCCCGAGGGGCCGACGAGCACCAGCAGTTCGCCGTTCTCCACATCGAGCGTGAGCTGGCGCACGGCGGTGTGGCCGTTGGGATAGACCTTGCTCACATCCTGCAGGCGGATGGTCGCCATGTCAGCCCTTCACCGCTCCGGACGTCAGCCCGGCAATGATGCGGCGCTGCGCGACAAACACGATGACGGCGACCGGCGTCGTCGCTACCACGGCGCCCGCCAGGATTTCACCCCACGGTACTTGGTACTGGCCGCGGAACAGCGCGATCGCAACCGGCACCGTATAGCGTTCGGGTCCCAGGGTGAACGACAGCGCAAAGAGGAATTCGTTCCAACTGTAGAGAAACGTCAGGATCGCCGTCGTCGCGAGCGCTGGCCTCGAGAGCGGCAAGACGATCTCCCACAACGTTCGAATCCGGCTCGCGCCGTCGACCATCGCCGCGTCTTCCAGGTCCACTGGCAACTGCCGGAAGAAGCCGACCAGCAACCAGATCGCGAGTGGCATCGAGAACGTCAGGTAGGGCAGTACCAGTCCACCGTAGGTGTTGAGCAGATGGAGCTCACGCAGCAGCAGAAACAGCGGCGAGACGATCGAGATCTGCGGGAACATCGAGACGGCGAGGACGAAAGCCAGGGCGGGCGTCTTGCCGCGAAAGGCAAGACGAGCAAGCGCGTAGGCGCTGACCGCGCCCAGGGCGACCGACAGGATCGTCGTTGCCCCCGCGACGATCAACGAGTTGCGGATGGGCGTCCAGAAGTCCCGTCCAGAGAAGAGCGCTCGATAGTGTTCGAGCACGAGTCCGCGAGGCACGAAGCTCGTGATCGTGAACAGACGATCTTCTGGCGTCACCGACGCCAGGACGGCCCAGCACAACGGGAGGACGATCGCAGCCGCGAACACTGCGGCGGCCCATGTCCAGCGCACGGCTCTCATGCGTCGCGACTCCGCAGCGCCCCGGCCCCGAACACGCGAAGACCGAACAACGCCAAGGCGAATGCCAGCACGAACGCGATCACCGAGAGCGCTGAACCGTAGCCGAACCGAAGATGCTGCAGCAGCGTGCTGAACGTGTACATGGCGACGGTTTCAGTGGCGGTGCCAGGGCCTCCTCCGGTCATGACGAACACCACGTCGAACACGCGGAACGCATCGAGCGCTCGAAACAACGCCGCCACAAGCACGGCCGGCTTGAGCAAAGGCAGCGTGATGTTGATGAACTGCTGCCACGGTCCGGCGCCGTCGACGTCCGCCGCTTCGTAGAGCGATCGATCGATGTTTTGCAGGCCGGCAAGCAGCAGCAGCGCGACAAAGGGCGTGGTCTTCCAGACGTCGGCGAGCACGAGCGGTACCCAGGCGGCGAGTTCGTCGGCGAACCAGGTCGGTGCTGCGACGCCGACTTCTGCCAGGGCGGCGGTCGCGAGTCCTCCTGGAGACTCGAAGATGAACCTCCAGACGAGCGCGGCGACCACGGTCGGGATCGCCCATGGAAGAATCACGATGGTGCGGACGATCCCTCGGGCTCTGACGATGCGATCGAGCAGGAGTGCGAGCACCAGACCCGCGCCGAGCTCGAGGGCGACTGTCACCACCGCGAACAGGGTGGTGCGTCCAAGCGCGTTCCAGAAGCGCGCGTCGCTCGTCACTTCGACATAGTTGCCCCAGCCGACAAACGGCCGTCCGAGCCAGGGCATGCGCAGGTCGTCGAGATGCAGTGATTCCCAGAGCGTCCAGAGCATCGGAAACACTGCGATGAGCGCAACGATGCCGAGGGCGGGGAACGCGAGCGCCCAACCCAGGCGCTCCTCGCGCGACTCCTTCATGACGTACGGGCGGCGAGGCCGGCTCTCGCCAGCAAGGCGCGCATGGCGGCGGCTGCCTCCCGCAGCGCGGGCCCTGGCTCCTGTTGCCGCGTCAACACTCGGTGGATCGAGATCTGAAGAATGTCGGAGAGCTGACTGTAGACGGGTGTGATCGGTCGCGGCGTGGCTCGCTGTATGACCTCCAACGCCTGGTCGACTGGAATCGTGAGCGCATCAGCGAGCGCCGCAGACTCGTACAACGCTGGACGAGTCGGGTATTGGCCGGCGATCCGGGCGCGCTCGAGCATCTGCTCGGGCCGGAGCAGGTAGTCGATCAACGCGTAAGCGGCGTCGGGCTGCTCGCTGAACGCGTTGATGGCCAGGGCAGATCCTCCGAGAGCAGCGGTCGCCTTGCCGCCCTGCGCGGGTGGCATGGAGGTCACGGCAAATCGTCCGGTGACGCGCGATTGAGAGGTGTCATCCAGAAGCGTGTACGCGTATGGCCAGTTTCGCATGAACACTGCCTGACCACTTTCAAACGCCAGACGCGTCTGCTCTTCCTGCCAGGTGAGCACCGCGGGAGGCACGATGGCGTCGGCGTAGATCGTGTCGCGCATGAACCCTAGCGCACGCTCTGCGGCTGCCGAGTCAACGACCACGCGCCCGGCATCATCGAGAATCGCGCCGCCGAACGCGCCGAGATGCTCGAGAAAGACGGTCACCAGCCCTTCGTAGCGGGCGCCCTGCCAGACGAAGCCAAACGGCACGCCGTGTTCACGCTGCGCGTCCTTCGCCAATCGGACGAGCGTCTGCAGGTCCTCTGGAGCGCGCGGGACGAGATCGGTCCGCCGGTAGAGCATGCCGACGTCGATGAACCAGGGTAGGGAGTACAGTGCGCCGCTCCATCGATTCGCGGCGATGGCCGTCGCAAAGAAACTATCGGTCGGCGGATGAAATCGATTGAGATCGGCGATCCACCGCGCAGCGGCGAATTCCGGCGTCCACACCACGTCGAGTTGAAGTACGTCGGGATCGGGGGCTCTGGCGTTGAGCCACTGCACGAAGAGTTGATGTCGTTGATCGGCGGCATCGGGAGTCGGCCGCAACTCCACCGTGATCTCGGGGTGTACGCGCGCGAAGCGCTCGAGTTGCCGCGTGATGACGTCGCCCTCGCGGCCGACGCTGCTGCCGGAAAAGGTCAGGACAGCCGGCCCGGCGGAACATCCGAGCACCTGAATGAGCGCTCCCAGCGCAACGAGGCTGCGGAGCGCCGATGTCATGGCGACTGCGGTCCGGGGGGTCCAGGAATGGTTCGCGTGTGATGGAACGTGTACTCGCCGAGCACCCGCTCACCCCCTGCATCGTCCACAGCGAGCAGCCGAGCGATCATCGACGAAGTGGGTGAGGCCTTCGCCCACGTGATGGACTGCTGGACGATCACGCCGGCGCCATCGGCGCGAATGGGAATATCGGCCTGGCGCTGAAGTTCGACGCCGCGTAGATCGCACCAGCTGAGATCGACCCGCGATGCGGTCGTCAGGTCCGCCGCGAGCCGGGCGACGAGCAAGTCGTCGTCGGCAGCCACGGTGCACTGCACGCCTTCTCCGCGAGGCGGAGCGTACTCGCGCACGCGTAGACCTGTCTCCGCCGCATGCTCGACAAACCCATCGGAGACCACCACCTGCAGCGAACACGAGCGCGCCAGTGTGCGGAGGCCATCGGCGAGCGCGATGGCGTCGCGGAGCCGGTCTCCGCACGTGTCGCACGTCATCAGGTGCAATTCGACGACGTCTTCTTCGGGCGGGCCCAATGCGCCAAGCCAGTAGTCCATCAACACCGTCGCGTCGATGGGGGTCGAGCATTCGCCGCGAGGTGAGGTCGTCATGCAACGGCTCCCATGCAGGCGCGGAGCAGTTGAAGCGCGCGGTGGCGGATCACGCGGACGTTGGCTTCCGAGATTCCGAGCGCCCCGGCAGTTTCCGCGGCGGTGTGCTCGTCGTAGAAGGTCATCACGACTACCGAGCGTTCACGTTCTTTGAGCCGTTGGACGCACAGTGCCAGTTGGCGATCGTCGAGCTTTGGCATTGGCGGCGCCTCGGGTACGAGATCGCCGCCGAAGATCGCCAGAAGCTCCTCCTGCCGTTGCGCGCTGCGGCGCAGGTCGAGCACCGTCATGCGACACGTGCCCAGCACGAAGTGCGCGAGCTTGTTCGCTTCGCGCAGCCGTGCGCTCCGCAGCGACTCGAGGACCTTCAGCAGCACCTGCTGAACCAAATCGTCTGCCGCCGACGACGATCGGAGGTGTCGGAGGGCATAAAGCCGGATTCGTGGTGACATACGGCGGCACAGTTCAGCTTCCGCTTCGCGATCCCCATCGGCAATGCGCGGAGCGAGGTCGGCGTCGCTCAACCCGACATACATCCCACCTCATTGTAGGCGGGGCCTTCTGACTCATTCGGGCAGCGGGCCGTGAATATCGATCTTGTATTTCGCGGCCACAGCCATGAGCTTCGCCATGTCGGGCGGCGCCGGCGCCGGCTCGCTCATCTCGACGACGAACTGCTCGAAGCCGCCAGGCGCGCACAGCAACAGCAGGCGCGCCGGCTTGTCGCCCAGCACCTTGAAGCCGTGAGGAATGTTGCGAGGCCCGAAGACAAAGGTGCCAGCCTTGGCCTGGGTCCACTGGCCATCGCACACGAAGGCCATTTCGCCCTCCAGGACGTAGAACGCCTCGTCCTCGAGCTGATGGGTGTGGTAAGGCGACGCGAATCCCGGCGGCATCACGTTCTCCACCAACCCAAACGCGCCGTTGGTCGTCGGTCCCGTGGCTCTCAGGATGGTTGGCAGTCCCAGAAAGTAGAGTGGCGGTGCATCGATCGTGTTGCTGTAGGGCTGAATGGTGGACATGGGCATCGGATTCTCCCTTCAACCACCATGTGTGATGACTAGGGGCTTGCGTTACACGGGCAGTGATCCAACGCCTCTGGGCCGCTATACTGCTGTCTTCCACAGACTCCGCAGGCAGTCTCTGATGAAAGTCGCTCTCTTGGGCGTGTACGGTCTGCTCGCCTACCTCCTGCTGTTTCCCGGGCGGGACCTCAGCGCACAATCCGGCCCGGCAACCGCGTCCACCTCGGCGCGCGAGCCGCAGGTGGCGAGTTATATGGAGCGCATCCGCCGGGAACCGCCGGCGCTTCGCGCCTTCCTTCGTGCGTTGCCAAAGGGCGCCGATCTGCACACGCACCTGTCGGGCGCGATCTACGCGGAGAGCTACATCCGATGGGCGGCAGAACTGCCCTTGTGCGTCGAGCTGTCCACGTCGAGTTTTGTCGCGGCGGTCACCGGTCCGCCAACGACCTGCAGGAATCCCGCGGAACAACGCCCGGCGTCGCAGATACTCCAGGACCCTGTCCTCTACCGCAACGTCATCGATGCCCTCTCCACGCGCAACTTGAATTCGGGTCGAACGACGGGTCACTACCAGTTCTTTGACGCGTTCGTGAAGTTCGATGCTGTACCTGCGTTACCCTCACTCGTTGGGCGCGCCATCGCTGAAATAATGCACCGGGCGGCGCTTCAGAACGTGATGCACATCGAGCTGATGATGTCGCTCGACACCCCCATCGACGTTTCACCTGCCGGCCTGTCGTGGGACACCGACGAACAGTTCGAGTCGCTGCGCGAGCGGCTGCTATCGTCGATTCCTCTTAAACAGCGCATCGATGAACGACGCCGATGGCTCGACACGGTCGGTGCAGAGGTGCGAACGACGCTCGGATGTGGCACGCCGTCGGCCAGACCCGGGTGCGACATCTCGCTGCGTTTCATCGCGTATTCATTGCGCGGCCTGGCGCCTGAACAAGTCTTTGCTCGGGCGATGTTCGCGTTCGAGCTCGCCGCCGCGGACCCGCGAGTCGTGGGCGTCAACCTGGTGATGCCGGAGGATTGGTATGTGCCCATGCGCGACTACGACCTGCACATGCGCATGTTCCGGTTCTTTCGAAAGCTGCACCCGACGGTGAATGTGGCGCTGCACGCCGGCGAGCTCGCGTTCGGACTTGTGCCGCCGGAGAGCCTCGGGACTCACATCCGCCAGGCCATCAACGTCGGCGACGCGCAGAGAATCGGTCACGGTACCGACGTCATGTACGACGCCGATCCGGCCGGGCTGATGCGGGACATGGCCCGTCGACGCATTCCCGTGGAAATCAGTCTCAGCAGCAGCGACCTGATTCTCGGCGTGCGAGGCGAGCGTCATCCGATCCGAGAGTATCTGCGTGCCGGCGTGCCGGTAGTCATTGCCACCGACGATGAAGGCGTCGCTCGATCGGATCTGACGAATGAGTACCAGCGGGCCGTGGAGGAGCAGGGCTTGAGTTACGCGCAGCTCAAGGAGATTTCACGGAACTCCGTCGAGTACAGCTTCCTGCCGCCGGACGAGAAGGCGCGCATGCGGCGCGCCCTCGAGACGGCACTCGACCGATTCGAGGCGGGGTTCTAGGGGTCAGATCTTGATTTTTGCGCGAACGTCTCGCTCGCAAAAATCAAGATCTGACCCCGTCTCTACCAGCCACCGACTAGACAACATGGAAAGACCGACCCCGGCTTGTAGAGAATCGCGGATTACTCTACGCGCTGGTTCAGGGCTCGCTGAGCAGAGCCGCATACAAGGAGGTCGGTCATGGCGAAGTCTACT
>Ga0075430_100005298_pt1 | contig 10883 bp, 6 predicted proteins | sample RhiMetdeltSRZDD4_FD_75294 | JGI IMG/M metagenome (GOLD analysis project Ga0075430, IMG submission 75294) | Populus rhizosphere microbial communities from Tennessee, USA - Rhizosphere MetaG P. deltoides SRZDD4 | ecosystem: Host-associated > Plants > Roots > Rhizosphere > Soil | place: USA... | reverse complement strand
TTCTGCCGGCTATCGCCGCCCCTCGATCGGCGGTAGGGTTCCGCGACCAAGTCACCGAAGACTTCCTGACGGCAACGTCACCGTGCCTTAACCCCTCCCCCTGGGTCGCTGCCTGGTACGTCGGATATCCCGGTCCACGTGCCAGGCAGCGACTCGTTGTGCGGCCCGATCGGCGTGCCGGTGCCGGCGGCGGTGGCAGTCCCGCTCGTCCGAAGCGGACGGCGCAACGGCGGGGGGCGCAACGGCGGGCCGCTTCTTCGAAGGTGCGGCATGCCGGCGACGCGGCGGGCCGGACTGGGTCCCCCGCTCCTGGCTATGAACCCGGGGACGTTTCGGCGGACTGGCCTGCGCCGGTACCCCCGCCTTGGTTCCCGGGCGTGGCCGCGCGGGCGGTTCGGGGGCGGCGATGGCCGGTGGGGTCGGTCTGGTCGGGACGACGACCGGGCCGGCCGGCCGGGCGTCCAGGAACGGCGTAGTCGCGCCCTCCGGCTCGGTCAGCGAGCCCGTGCCTGCGGCGATCGCGATCAGGGTAAGCAGTGACACGAGCGCAACAAGTGTGATCATGGAAGAGGTGGACGGCGCGTGGCGGGGAGAGTGATCTGGCACGCCGAACAGGGTGACTCAGTCATTTTCCGCGCGCACGCACATCAAACAATATGACCTGACAGATTTAGGACTGTTTTCGGCCATAACATCAACCCATGGTGTAAGGACGTCGGCCTCTTCTGCCATATTGGACGCGGCGGCAACGAGGCCGTGGCTCTCCCCCGATCGGGGACGAGTGCGGCCAGCTGCCACGGCTGCGCCGGCGCCGGTCACCCCGACTGCCGGCGGACACAGACAGGGAGAGACGGATGGCTAAGGCCGAGGGAGGCCGGACCAAGGCGAGCGCCAGAAGCGAGCCTGAGTTCGTGCAGTTACTCACCCCGGACGGGGAGCGGGTCGACCACCCGGAGTACACGGTCGATTTCACTGACGAGGAGTACCGCGGCCTTTACCGCGATCTCGTCATCGTCCGCAAGCTGGACGCCGAGGCCACCGCTCTGCAACGCCAGGGTGAGCTGGGCATCTGGGCCAGCCTGCTGGGCCAGGAGGCGGCGCAGGTGGGCTCCGGCCGGGCCTTGCGGCCGCAGGACATGGCGTTCCCGACGTACCGAGAGCACGGCGTGCTCTTCTGCCGGGGGATCGACCCGATCATGCCGCTCGGCCTGTTCCGGGGCGTCGACCAGGGCGGTTGGGATCCGAACGAGTTCAAGTTCGGGATGTACACGATCGTCATCGGCGCGCAGACCCTGCACGCGACCGGCTACGCGATGGGTGTCGCGATGGACGGCGCGATGGGCACCGACGACGGCGAGGCCGTGATCGCGTACTTCGGCGACGGCGCGACCAGCCAAGGGGACGTCAACGAGGCGTACATCTGGGCGAGCGTGTTCAACGCCCCGCTGGTCTTCTTCTGCCAGAACAACCAGTACGCGATCTCCGAGCCGATCGAGAAGCAGACGCGGGTGCCGCTGTACCGGCGGGCGGCCGGTTTCGGCTTCCCCGGCATCCGGGTAGACGGCAACGATGTACTCGCGTCGTACGCCGTCACCCGCGCCGCGCTCGACCACGCGCGGCACGGTCAGGGACCCACGTTGATCGAGGCGTACACCTACCGCATGGGGGCGCACACCACCTCCGACGACCCGACCCGCTACCGGATCGCCAGCGAGGTCGACGCGTGGCTGGCCAAGGACCCGATCAAGCGGGTACGCGCGTTCCTCGAAAAGCAGCAACTGGCCGACGACGCGTACTTCACGGAGGTCGACGAGGAGGCTCAGCGCGAGGCGATTCACCTGCGTGAACGCGTGCTGTCGATGCCCGACCCGGACCCGCTGACGCTCTTCGACCACGTGTACGCGCACGGCTCGCCGCTGCTCGACGACGAGAAGGCCCAGTTCGCCCGGTACCTGGAGTCGTTCGAGAGGAGCGTGCACTGATGTCGGAGACGCTCACGCTTGGCAAGGCGATCAACACCGGACTCCGGCGTGCGATGGAGAACGACCCCAAGGTCGTCATCATGGGTGAGGACGTCGGCCGGCTCGGCGGCGTCTTCCGGATCACCGATGGCCTGCAGAAGGACTTCGGGGAGGAGCGGGTCATCGACACCCCGCTCGCCGAGTCCGGGATCGTGGGTACGGCCGTCGGGCTGGCGATCCGCGGCTACCGCCCGGTGTGCGAGATCCAGTTCGACGGGTTCGTCTACCCCGCGTTCGACCAGATCGTCAGCCAGGTCGCGAAGATGCACTACCGGTCGCAAGGCAATGTGCGGCTGCCGATCGTCATCCGGATCCCGTTCGGCGGCGGTATCGGCGCGGTCGAGCACCACTCCGAATCCCCGGAGGCGTACTTCGCGCACACCGGCGGCCTCAAGGTCGTGTCGTGCGCGACGCCCCTGGACGCGTACTGGATGATCCAGCAGGCGATCGTCTCGGACGATCCGATCATCTTCATGGAGCCGAAGCGGCGGTACTGGGAGAAGGGCGAGGTCGACGTCGACGTCGCCCTCTCGGAGGCCTACCCGCTGCACTCGGCCCGGGTGGCGCGGCCCGGCACCGACGTGACGGTGCTGGCGTACGGGCCGATGATGCGTACCGTGCTCGACGCCGCTTCGGCAGCCGCCGAGGAGGGCCGCGAGCTGGAGGTCATCGACCTGCGCTCACTGTCCCCATTGGACATGGCGCCGGTGTACGAGTCGATCCGCAAGACCGGCCGCTGCGTGGTGGTCCACGAGGCGCCCGGCAACGTCGGCCTCGGCGCCGAGCTGGCCGCACGCATCACGGAACAGTGCTTCTACTCGCTGGAGGCACCGGTGCTGCGGGTGGCGGGCTTCAACACGCCGTACCCGGCCGCCCGCGTGGAGGAGGAGTACCTGCCCGACCTGGACCGGGTGCTCGACGCCGTCGACCGGACGTTTGGGTGGTAGGCATGTCGCGGATCAAGGAGTTCAAGCTGCCCGACCTCGGGGAGGGCCTGACCGAAGGCGAGATCATCAAGTGGCTCGTCTCGGTCGGCGAGACCGTGACGCTGAACCAGCCGATCGTCGAGGTGGAGACGGCCAAGGCGGCGGTCGAGATCCCGGCGAAGTGGGCCGGCAAGGTCACCGAGATCTTCCACCCCGAGGGAGCGACCGTCGAGGTCGGCTCCCCGATCATCGCGATCGACACCGACCCGTCGGCGCCTGCGCCGGAGGCTGAGCCGGCACCGTCGGCCGCGGCGCTGGCCGCGGTCGAAGTGGCCCCCGCCGAGGGCGCGGTCGAGCCCGGCTTGATCGGTGGTCCGGCGCCCGGCGGCCGGACAGCCGTCCTGGTCGGCTACGGCCCCCGCACCGGCGCCGCCAAACGCCGCCCCCGCCGCTCCGACGCCCCCGCCGCGCCCACTCCCGCCGAGACCACTCCCGCCGAGACCACTCCCGTTGATCATGAACTTAGTTCACAGGTCGACGGCGTGTCGAGCGACGAACTTCATGATCAACCCGAAGAGGGGCGGGCGGCAGCCGCTCTCGCCAAGCCTCCGGTCCGCAAGCTGGCCCGCGACTTGGGCGTCGACCTCACCACCCTCACCGGCTCCGGCCCGCAGGGGTCCATCACCCGCGACGACGTACAGGCCGCCGTCAACGGAGGAGCGCAGGTCACCACCGCCGCCGCGCCAGGCCGCGAGCAGCGGATCCCGGTCAAGGGGGTACGCAAGCTCACCGCGGAGAACATGGTCGCCTCAGCGTTCAGCGCGCCACACGTGACGGAGTTCCTCACCATCGACATGACCAGGTCGATGCGCGTACTCGACCGGTTGCGACAACTGCCGGACTGGAGGGAGGTCCGCACCTCGCCACTGCTCCTCGTGGCGAAGGCGTGCGTGGTGGCGCTGCGACGGTACCCGATGGTCAACTCCACCTGGGCCGGCGACGAGATCGTGGTCAAGGATTACGTCAACCTCGGCATCGCCGCCGCGACGGAACGGGGTCTGATCGTCCCGAACGTCAAGGACGCCGATCGGCTCACCCTGCGGGAGCTGGCGGACGCGCTGACCGCACTCGTACATACGGCCAAGTCGGGTCGAACGGCACCCGCCGACATGACGGGTGGAACGTTCACGATCACCAATGTGGGCGTCTTCGGCATCGACAGCGGTACGCCGATCCTCCCTCCGGGGGAAGCCGCGATCCTCGCCTTCGGGGCCATCCGCGAGATGCCATGGGTGCACAACGGCAAGATCAAGATACGTCAGGTAACGACTCTCGGGCTCTCGTTCGACCACCGGATCATCGATGGCGAACTGGGATCGAAGTTCCTACGCGACATCGGACAGTTCCTCGCCGACCCGGAGACCACGCTGCTCGCGTGGAGCTAGACCGACGATCCTTCGGTGCTGTGGCTGGACTCACCGAAAAATCGTTGGCAGCGATGGGGACTACCGCGATGTAATTGTTCCCATGAGCATGGTCGAGCGGATCCGTCAGCGCCGCGACGCCGCGCGCCGAAGCAGAGCCCTCGAGCGCGCGCTGCGCGGCACCACGTCACACGCCGTCCGGCAGGAGATCATCGCGATCGCCCAGCGGGACATGTAGCCTCCACGAGATCGAAGACCCGTCCGGCGCGAGCCGGGCGGGTCTTCGGCTGTCCGCCCGCAGGATTGGCGTCGGCTGGCCCGGCCGGTACGGTGGGGCTCGCCGCTCGTTACGGCTGGTCACGCTACCGGCCTGCGGGACACGGGGGTGGAAAGCGAAAGAGGAGGCGCTCAATGTCGTTCGAGGGGCCCCGGCATGCTGGCCCGGAAGGGACAGAACCGGACGAACCAGCGCCGGAACCGACGGGCGCCTCGTCGGGCTGGCCGGAGCCACCAGCCTCGATGCATCAGCCCTCGGCGCCTCCGCCTCCCGCGCCGATGCAACCACCACCGCCGATCAGTGTGCGGGCCACCGCATCGGTGCCCGTCGCTCGGGCTACCGCCTCGGTACCGCCGGCTCCGGCCGGGCCGCCACCGGTCGCGCACGGCCCGTACGAGGGCCTTCCCCCGAACTATCTCCCGCCGCAGCCGGCCGCCGTTCCGCAGCCACCGGCCTACCTCGCGCCGCCTCCGCCTCCGCCGCCGCCACCGCCTCCGCCCGTACCTACCGGTCAGATCCCGACCGCACCGGTACCGGTCGGCCGCGCCCCGACCGCTACCGGCCGGGTGACCGCCTCGGCGTCGGTACCGGGGCAGCTCCTCCTCCAGCAGCAACCCGGCACCGCACCGCCGCCCCGGCTGCCACAGTCGACCCCCCGGGTGTACGGCCGGCCCGCCGGTTATCCGGATGCCCCACCGAGCTACGCGCCACCGCCTCCGGCGTACCGGCCTCCACAACCTCACGAGCGGCCACCGGCGCCGAGCCCGACACCCGTGCCGAGTCGGACGCCAGTGCCGAGTCGGACCAAGCCCCGGCGCGGCATCCTGATCATCGGTGCGGCCGCCGCGGTCGTGCTCGTCCTGCTGGGCGTCAGCGCGTTCTTCCTCCTCCGCGACTCCGGCGGCGGCGCCAACCCGTTCCCCGTCGGCTCGTGCGTCAAGCAGTCCGGAGGTACCGCCACGGCTGCTCGCTGCACCGACGCCGGCGCCTTCGTCGTCGTGTCCAATGTGGACAGCGTGGACGAGTGCAACGACAAGTCGCAGCCGTACCTGCAGCTCAGCGGCACGGATACGAAGCGGATCCTCTGTCTGGCACCCGCGGCCGGCTCCGGCGGCGCGTCCCCGTCGCCGAGCGCGCAGCCCTCGAGCAGCTCGGACTGAGCGCCGAGGCAGGATCGTGGTATGTCGGTAGAGATCCGGGTACGCGCTCCCGAGCTTCGCGGTCGCGGCTGGCTGAACACGGGCGGGCGGCAGCTGGCGCTCGCCGACCTCCGCGGCAAGATCGTCCTACTCGACTTCTGGACCTTCTGCTGCATCAACTGCCTGCACGTGCTCGACGAGTTGCGGCCGCTCGAGGAGGCGTACGCCGACGTGCTGGTCGTCGTCGGCGTGCACTCGCCGAAGTTCGAACACGAGCGGGATCCGGAGGCGCTCGCGGCCGCGGTCGAGCGGTATGGCGTAACGCACCCGGTCCTCGACGACCCGGAGTTGATCACCTGGCAGCAGTACACCGCCAAGGCATGGCCGACGCTGTCCGTGGTGGATCCGGAGGGGTACCTGGTCGCCAGCATGGCCGGCGAGGGACATGCCTTGGGACTCCGCCGGCTGATCGACGAGCTGATCGTGCGGCACGAGGCAAGGGGCACGCTGCACCGCGGCGACGGGCCGTACGTAACATCCGAGCCGCCGTCCACCACGCTGCGCTTTCCCGGCAAGGCGATCCTGACGCCCGACGGTACGATCCTCGTCTCCGACTCCGCCCGACACTCCATTGTGGAGCTTGCTGCGGACGGGGAGACGGTGGAGCGCCGGATCGGCTCGGGGCGCCGGGGACGGGCCGACGGACCACCGGAAGCGGCGGAGTTCTCCGAGCCGCAGGGCATGTGCCTGCTGCCGCCGCACACCGCCGAGATCGCCGGCTACGACCTCGTGGTCGCCGATACGGTGAACCACATGCTGCGCGGGGTGCGGCTGTCCGACGGTACGGTCACCACGGTCGCCGGCACCGGCCGTCCCTGGCGCTCCACAGTGGATGACCACGCACACGACGCGTTGTCGGTGGACCTGTCGTCACCGTGGGACGTGGCATGGTACGACGACCGGGTGGTCGTGGCGATGGCCGGTATCCATCAACTGTGGTGGTTCGATCCGGTCAAGCGCACCGCCGGGGTCTACGCGGGCACCACCGTCGAAGCGCTGCGCGACGGCCCGCTGCCGGATGTCTGGCTCGCCCAGCCGTCCGGACTGTCGGTGTCCGCCGACGGCACCCGGCTGTGGGTCGCCGACTCGGAGACGTCAGCCCTGCGGTACGTCGAGGACGGCGCGCTGCACACCGCGGTGGGTCAAGGCCTGTTCGACTTCGGGCACGTCGACGGTCCGGCGGATCGGGCCCTGTTCCAGCACCCGCTCGGTGTCTGCGCGCTGCCGGACGGCTCGGTACTCGTGGCGGACACGTACAACGGTGCGGTCCGGCGCTTCGATCCCGAAGCCAACAAGGTGTCCACTGTGGCCGGTGAGCTGGCCGAGCCCACCGACGTGCTGCTGATCGGTGACGCGATCGTCGTCGTCGAGTCGGCCGCGCACCGGCTCACGAGGCTCGCCCCGGTGGGCAGCGTCACGGTCGACGGTGGACGGCAACGCACCGAGCGGCCGCCGACCGAGGTGGCCGCCGGCGAGGTCACGCTGGACGTCATCTTCACCCCGGCACCGGGGCAGAAGCTCGACGACTCGTTCGGCCCGCCGCTGCGGCTGGAGGTTTCCGCGTCCCCTCCCGAACTGCTGGTCGAAGGCGCCGGTGTCGGCACCGAACTCCAGCGGCGACTCGTCACTGCGGCCGACGTACCGCAGGGCGTGTTGCAGGTCGTCGCCCAGGCGGCCACCTGTGACGCGGAGGCCGCACATCCCGCCTGCCATCTGACCCGGCAGGACTGGGGGGTACCGGTCGTGATCCGAGACGGTGGGGCGCATCGGCTACCGCTGGTGCTGCGCGGGCTCGACGCCTGACTACTGCTTTTCGGCGCGCGGGTCGTTGATCGCCTGGTAGATCCGCTGCGCCTGCCGCCGGGCGTTCTCCGCCCGAGCCGGATCGGTCGTGGCGAGCGCGTCGGCGAGGACGTCCCACCCCCTCGCCTCGCGCAGCGGGAAAGGTACCGAGCGGGCAACTTCGATCTCGGCTTCGGCATGCGGCACCGCCTCGGCCGGCCGGCCCAGCTTGACGAGCACCTCGGCCAGGTCGTGGTGTGCGATGCACATCATGGACAGATCGCCGGCTGCGGTGGCCAACTCGAGTCCGCGCCGGAACTCCACGAGAGCCTCGTCGTACCGCCCCTGGTCGCCGTAGAGCGAACCGAGGTTGACTCGGGCGAACGATCCATACGCCGGACTGTCGGCGTACTCCGGAATGTCGACCGCACGCAGTTGGTGGTACTCGGCGCGATCGAGGTCGCCCAGCTCTGTGTACGCGTAGGCCATGCTGTCGTAGTCCTTGCCGAGGCGCACCGGTTCGCCGAGCGCTATGTGGAGCCCGGCGCTGATCAGCCAGTTGTCGATGGCCTCGGTGTAGCGCCGAGCGAGGAGCAGTGCGGATCCGAGGCTGCCACGGATCCGCCCCTCGGCTGCCTTGTCCGCGACCGCCTGAGCGGCGGCGAGGCCCCACTGCGAGACCTGTATCCAGGTATCGACTTCGTGCCGCGCCACCAATCCACCCCGCTGCACGTACGCCAGCTGCCAGGCCTCGGTGTACCAACCACGGTCCAGGGCGTATCGGGCCGCTTCGAGCAGGGTGTCACGCTCGGCGGCGAACCATTCGGCGGCGGCCGCGGCATCGGTGATCGTGGGCAGGGGTCCGGGCGGGCTCTCCAGCGCCTCGTCGAGGTCGACTCGGCCCGGGGTGAGAACGTCGCCGACCGCGGCGCAGGCCGCGATGTACCAGCGGAGCAACGTGCGTACGCCGGCGTCGGTCGCCGCAGGGCCGTCGGCGAGCGCCTGCTCGACGGCGAACGCCCGGACTAGGTCGTGCAGCGCGAAACGCTGTCCGGGCCGAACCGCTACCAGGTGGACGTCGGTCAGCCGGTCGAGCTCGCCACGGACATCCACAGTGGACGACGATGCGAGTACGGAGGCGGCGTCCAGGCCGATGTCCGGGCCGGGCGTGCTGCCCAGCAACCGCAGCAGCCGGCGGGCCGAGTGGCCCAGGCCGCGATAGCTGATCGCCAGGCTGGCCCGTACGCTGCGGTCGCCGGCGCGCAAAGCATCGAGCCGGCCACGTTCGTCGTCGAGCAGTTGGACAAGTTGCCCGATGTCCGTGACCGTACCGGAGGCCAACCGCACCGCCGCGATCCGCAGGGCCAAGGGCAGGCCACCACACAGCCGCACGATCTCCCGTTCGAGGTGCGGCGCCGCGGCGACCCGCTCCGGCCCGGCGACGAGCGTCAGCAGCTCGACACCCTCCTGTGTGGACAGTTCGGCGAGCGGGACGAGCTTGGCTCCGTCGAGTCCCTGCAGGAGCGACCGCGTAGTGACGATGACGCCGCAGTCCACGCCACCGGGCAGCAACGGGCGCACGTCCGTCTCGTTGGCCGCGTTGTCGAGCACGACGAGCAGGCGGCGCTCGGCCGTCACCGTGCGGTACAGCCCGACCCGCTCGTCGGCGTCATAGGGCACGGACCGTGCCGGTACGCCCAACGCCCGGAGGAACGACCCCAGCACGGCATGCGTGTCGGCGGTCTCTCGCAACTCGATGTAGAGCTGCCCGTCGGGAAAGTGGTCCCGGCAGCCCCGGGCCACCGTCACCGCCAGCGCGGTCTTGCCGACGCCGCCCATTCCCGATACCACGACGAGCGCGGGTGGCACCGTTTCCGAACCCCGTAGCCACGCCCGGATCTCCGCGGCTTCCTTCATCCGGCCCACGAAGTCGGGCACCGCGGGCGGCAGCTGCCGGGGGACGCCGTCCCGGTGTACCTGGGGACTCGGCGCCGGTGCCGTGGCGACGACCGGGACGCCACGGAGGATCGCCTGGTGCAGAGTCTGCAGTTCGGCGCCAGGATCCGCGCCGAACTCCTCGACGAGGCGCCTGCGGATCGTGCGGTACCGGTCGAGTGCCTCCTGGTCGCGACCGGCCGCATGCAATGCCTGCATGAGGACCGCGACGAGCGGCTCGACCAGTGGGTGCTCGGCGACCTCCTGGTGCAGGCGGTGGATGACGGACTCGTGGTCGCCCAGACGCAGCTGTACCCGGCCCCAAGCGGTGACCGCGTCCAGATACTGCTGCTGGTAACCGTCCCGGATCCGGTCGACCCACGAGCCGGACAGACCCGAGAACGGGATACCGCGCCACAGCCGCAACGCCTCGTCGAGCATGTCCGCGCGTTCGTCGTCGCTGAACCGTGCTCCGAGTGCGCCACTGACCAGCTTGCGGAAGCGGAGCACGTCGACGCACTCCGGATCGATACGCAACACATAACCGCCAGGCCCGCGATCGAGCCGCAGCGCGACCGACGCCAGCGCGCGACGGATCCGCATGAGGCGCGGATCGTCGTCCCACACCCGGCTGACGAGCGTGTCGACCGGCACCACGCGCCCCGCGTCGACGACGAGTGCGGCGAAGACGGTCCGTTGCTTCGGCGGACCGAGGTCGACCGAGTTGCCTCCCGACCACAGCTCCACAGGGCCGAGCACCCGAACCTCTGTCACCGTCTCCCCCCAACGGCGCCGCTATAGGGCGATAAGACGTTCGTAAGGTCGCCGACCAGATCGTACCCGCACGCTGCTAGCCGCGACGGCGTTGCCGTCCGGTGGGCAGAAGGGGTGCACATGTTGGGAGTCACGGGGGCGCGTTCCGCCCTTCTCCGCGCGATGGTGGTGCTCGCTCTAGGCGCCGGTGTACTCGTCGTGGTCGGTTCTCCACAGACGGTCGCGGCGGCGGCCGCGCCGGTCTGTGCGCTCGAACAGGGGAACGACACGGAGGCCGCCGCGATGGCGCGGGCCTGCGGCCAACGGGTCGAGATCACCCAACGGCGTACGCCGACCCATACGTTCTATTCGAACCCTGACGGCACACTGACCGTGGAGTTCACCCAGAAGCCAACTCGGATGCGGTCGGCCAGCGGGGCTTGGGTACCGGTGGACCTGACCCTCGAACGGCGCCCGGATGGCTCGATCGCCCCGCGGGCGCATCCCAATGACCTCAGGCTCGCCGGAGCCCGCACCGGGGGCGAGGGCGACCTGGCCTCCTTCGG
>Ga0075430_100005296_pt1 | contig 10885 bp, 16 predicted proteins | sample RhiMetdeltSRZDD4_FD_75294 | JGI IMG/M metagenome (GOLD analysis project Ga0075430, IMG submission 75294) | Populus rhizosphere microbial communities from Tennessee, USA - Rhizosphere MetaG P. deltoides SRZDD4 | ecosystem: Host-associated > Plants > Roots > Rhizosphere > Soil | place: USA... | reverse complement strand
CAGATCGAGGAGGGGGACGACGACGCCACCGTCAGCGCCAAAATTGAGCGGGGCATGGAGGTCCTCGGTGAGGAACTCCAGCCGGCCATCCCACATGTCAAATACCTGTTGTCTGTCCCCCCGGGGGACGACACCGTCCTGCGGATGGATGCCCAGCAGCGGCGCCTCAAGCTCTTTGAGGCTTTACGGGCCATGACGCTGCAAGGGGCTCAACGCCGCCCCCTCGTGCTCGTGGTCGAGGATTTACACTGGATCGATAAGACGTCTGAAGAGGTCCTCCTGCACCTGGCCGATAGTATCCCCACGGCTCGGGTGCTGCTGCTCATGACCTATCGCCCCGGCTACCAGAATCCCTTTGGGGAGCGTACCTACACGACGCGCATCGGGCTGCGCACGTTGTCCGACCACGACAGCCTCCGACTCGCGGCGGGCATGCTGGCCATCTCAGAGTTCCCCCCGGAGCTTCGCGACCTCATCGTCCGCAAGGCGGAAGGGAATCCCTTCTTCCTGGAGGAGGTGTTCAAATCCCTCCTGGAGGTGGGGGCACTCCAGCAGCGCGACGGCCGGTACATGCTGACGAAACCCATCGCCGAGATCTATGTCCCCACGACCATTCAGGATGTGATCATGGCCAGGATCGACCGGCTGGAGGAGGTGCCCAAGAAGGCGTTACAGCTCGCCTCCGTCATCGGGCGTGAGTTTACGGTCCGTCTCCTGGAGCGCATCTCGGACATGCACGCGCGGCTCGAAGGTTTCCTCCAGGAACTGAAAGTGCTGGAGTTCATCTACGAGCGCAGCTTCTATCCGGAACTGGCGTATATGTTCAAGCATGCCCTGACGCACGACGTCGCTTATAACAGCCTGCTGATGCAACGCCGCAAGGAGTTGCATCAGCTGATCGCCATGGCCATCGAGGAACTGTACGCCGAGCGCCTGCCGGAGTCCTATGAGGTGCTCGCCTATCATTACGAGCACGGGGAGGTATGGGAGAAGGCGCTGGAATACCTGGTCAAAGCCGGGCACAAGGCCCAGCAGGCCTATGCGAACCGGGAAGCCCGCGAGCACTATAGCCGGGCGTTACACGTGTGCGAGCGGTTGGGGGCCGCCGTGGAGCCTTCGACTCTCTTGACGCTCTACGCCGGCCAAGGCGCGGTGCACGTTCTCCTCAGTGAGTTCCGCCTGGCCGCTGAGGCCTACCAACGCATGTTGGCGGCGGCCCGGCAGCTTGGAGACCGGGCGAGGGAGGCGGAAGCCCTGGCCCAGATCGGGTTTGCGTTTTTTTGGGCCCACGAGTTCGAACAGGCCCTCGACTATGCCGAACAGGCGAAGACGTTAGCGCGAGCGATCGGCGCCAAAAGCAGCCTGGCGACCAGTCTCTGGGTGATTGGCAAGGTCCCCATGGTGCTCGGCAAATTCGACGAGGCGGCCCCCTATTTTGTGGAAGCGCTGGAGATCAGTCGGGAGGCTGGGGACAGAGTCCAGGAAGGGTATAGCCTCTTCGATCTTGGGCTCCTCCATAGTTGGAAGGGGGAGTACGAGCAGGGGCTCCAGCTTGAGGAGCAGGGGATCCGCTTCGGACATGCGCACAACCTGGCGTTGGTCTTGATCTGGAATGTCTGGGCCAAGGGTCTCACATGCTGCGGCAAGGGGGCGTATGATGAGGCAGTGGTGTCATTGCAAGAGGCCCTGAAGTGGAGTGAACAGCTTGGGGATCAATTTTTCAAGTGTCGCATCCTGAACACCCTGGGCTGGGTGTACGGGGAGCTGTACGACCTTGAGCAGGCCATCCGGTACAATCACGAGGCCGCGGAGGCGTCGTACACGACAGGCGAGCCCGAACACACCCGGTATGCGGAGATCAACCTAGGCAACAACTACCTGCTCCTGGGAGATCACGAGCAAGCGGAGCGGTATCTTAAGAAGGTCTACCGTGAGGTGCAACAGCCAGGGACGTGGGGAGACGAGTGGATGAAGTGGCGCTATACCCAGTATCTCTATCATAGCTTAGGAGAACTGTGGCTCACCAAGGGGAATGCGGCACAGGCGTTGGCGTTCGCCGAGGAGTGCCTGAAGCTGGCCGAGCCGACTGTGAGCCGTAAAAATCTGGTCAAGGGCTGGCGGCTGAAGGGGCAGGCCCTCCTGGCTCAAGGACAGGGGGAGCAGGCCGAGGCAGCCCTGTCTCAAGCGCTGACGGTTGCGCAGGAGATCGGCAACCCACCACAGCTTTGGAAGACGTACCAGGCCTTAGGCGAACTGTACGAGCGGCAGGCCGACCTGGAGCGCGCCAGAGCGGCCTATCGGAGCGCGATGGAGGTCATCGAAAGGGTGGCGGCGCGATTGCAGAATCAAGAACTCCGACGGACGTTCCTGGACACTCGGCCGGTCCAAGAACTCAGAACACGCCTCACAGAGATGAAGCCGGCATGAAACATGGGGATCAACGCAGCGGCGGGGCTCCACGAGCGGGTCGCGTCATGGTCCACGAATGGCTGTCACATGGCGACACTGACGCTCTATACTTCTCTACATAGAAGGCGACCTGGCGGGCACGCCTGGGTCATTCTCGCCGAGCGTGCGCAAGCGGCGCGGTTCTCAGGCAGACCGTGGTGTTCTCAGGCAGGAGGCCGCGGTTCTCAGGTACGCGTCGCGCGTCATTCGCACCACGCGTGCGCAGAAATTTGCCCCGTTCTCAGGCAGGGCGCCGGATGTTCGCGCGCGCCTACACCTACGATGTGGACAAGGCTGAACGCGGCCTGTGACGCGCCCCTGCGATGCGGCCCGGGTCGCGCCATCCCGCCCGACAGCAAAGGAGCACACCATGGGATTCTTCAGCACCATTTTAGCGAAACTCGGCCTCGGCGGCGCGGACGCCGCCACTCCCGCTGCGCCACCCGCTGCCGCGCCCGCGAGCCCGAGTCCGCCGCCGGCGGCACCGCCGCCCCAGGCGGTCGCCCTCGTCGATGTCGTCGCGCAACTGGAGCAGCGCGCCGCGGCGAACCCGCAGCCGCTAAATTGGCGGACCTCCATCGTCGATCTGCTGAAGCTCCTCGACCTCGACAGCAGCTTGGCGGCGCGCAAAGAGTTGGCCACGGAGCTGGGCTGCCCGGCGGAACTGATGGGGGATTCGGCCCAGATGAACCTGTGGCTCCATAAGACCGTGCTGGCACGCATCGCCGCCAACGGCGGCCATGTGCCCCAGGACCTCCTGGACTGAGTCGGCGGCGCCACCACCCTAGGAGTCAGGCCCATGCCATTCACCGATATGCTCGCCCAGACGGGCGGTCTCCAGGCGATGGCACGGGAATTGGGCGTCAGCGAGGCCCAGGCGGCCAGTGGCGCCGCGGCGCTCCTCCTGGCGGTCCTCTTGTCCCATGCGCCCTCCTCCCGTTGTTCGGCCGCGTGAACGGGTATGGCGAAGCTTCTCGGGGCCTTTGGAGTATCTATGTTGCAAAATTTCATTTTCTCTCTAGCACGTGGTGCGTAGAATACCCCCGACACATCCGTGTGTGTAGGAGGTGCAGATAACTCCGCGCCGGGCCGCCCATTTTGACGGGAGCGGGCAGACCATTGCGGCGCACGTCGATGTGATTTGTTCCGTTATGGCGCGCGCCGGTCCTCACGCTCTCCCACAGGAGCACTAGCAGGCTGCTGAAAAACACCATTCAGAAGCTGGACCATGGTGTTGGCAAAGATGGCGGATATACGACGGGAGGATCTTTGGAGCGTCTGACAGTGGTGAACACCCCGTTCGGGCAAGGGCGGCGACGTGCAGAGGGGGTTCTGCATACCTGTCTGCCCGTGGCCTCATGCCGCTGCCGCCAGCGTGCGCATCCGCACCAAGTTGTACACGGCGGCGGCACAGGTGAACATCCAGCCCACCCGGGCGACTCCACGATGCCGGACCTTCCGCAGCCGCCCAACAGTCTTGAGCCACCCCAAGATCTCCTCCACATATGTGCGTTTCCTCTGACTGATGGCAGAGCCCGGATGGCGAGTCGTACGCCCATCAATGGCGCTGGAGCGCCCAGCGGTGTTCTGCGCCACATATGGGGTCACTCGCCGCCCGCGCCGCGCGCGGACGCAGTCATGCGTATCATCGGTCTTGTCGGCCCCCAGGGTCACCCGCTGCTGCCCAGGCATCGCGTCAGCCATGGTTCAGGCCGCCTCACGCTCGGCTGTCCCGGTCGCCTGCGTCACCCGGGTATCGACCACCAGGCCGTGGCGATGCTCCCTGCGCACATGCCCCAGAGAGGAGCGCTTGGCCTCTTGTCCGTTGGCTTTTTTGTACAGGCGGGCCTCCGGGTCGGTTGTCGCGGCATGGGGGGCGGTGGTGCGCCGTTCCCCACGGAAGTCGAGGCTTGGGTTGCCGGGATCATCAGGCGGCGATGGGGGTGCCGACTCCTGCTGCTGGAAACTCTTCTGCCCGGCCCACGTTGCAATCAACGTCCCATCCACGGTGCAGTGGTCGTCCGACAGCAACTCGCGCTCGCGGGCCCGTGCCCGCACCTGGTCGAAGCACATCTGGGCCACCTCCCCCGCCAGCCAGCGCTCGCGGTTCGTGCTGACTACCGTGGCATCCCAAACGGCGGCCTCCATGTTCAACCCGACAAACCCGCGACCCAGCAGATTGTCGTCGAGCGGCTCCATCAGCAGGCGCTCACTGCGGATGGTGTAGAGCCCTGGCAGTCGCAACGCCCGCAGCAACTTCTCCGGCGCCATCGATGGGCGGCCGGTATGCGAGGACAGCGTGTCAAACTGGCGCGACAGCTCGTTCAACACTCCATCGACCAGCACTCGAATGGCGCGCAGGGGGTGCTCTTTGGGCACGCGTTCCTCGGGCGAGAGAGAGCTGAACATGGCGGCTTACTGGGGATCGTCTCCACGCATCGCCTGGTCCTCCGTGAGAGGGGCACAAGGGCTCGCAAGATTGTACCCGATGCTCAACCTTTCGCGGGATCACAATCCGGAGTTTTTCAGCAGCCTGCTAGAAGAGCGATATCCTGAGCGGTTTGCGGCGATCCAGGAAAAATACGATGGACAGATTGACGCCATCAACCAGAAAATTGTGGAATTGGAACGGGTGAACACCTGAGTTGTCGAGCTACGTATGTAGTGAAAAAATTACTACAACCGTAATACTTTGTAGCAGCCGTTCATATTATTAGGGAGTTTTGCTAGACAATCGAAGATGCCCTGCATGGCAGCGGTCTTACATACCAGACACGGCCGTGACAGATGCTGTTGATTAATCCAGAAATGCCAAAATGGCGAGGTTTGTTCGGCGGCAAGTAGAGCCTGTAGGGTTTCTTGCCCCGCCCGTGCGAAGTTTTACTCGAAGAGAGCATTGGGGAGTCTACACAGCCATAAACGGTCTCATTTTCCTTTTCTCACGACCATTATGCCCCGGAAGGCACGACGAGATAGATTTCAGAGCCCTATGTTTTCACATGGGTTTAGAGCTTATCGTAAATTTTTGTTCCGTCGGGGCAAGAGACCCAACAACGGCGCACCGAGGACGCCTGTAGCCGACACGGGGGACATCAGCGCCGCTCAGGTCATGCGGCGTGCCGCACCGCATGGGATGATCCTAGAGGGACCGGCGTAGTCCTACGCACGCCTCGCGACGAGGAGCCGGTAGAGCCCGAGCAGGATGAGCGCCCCGATCAGCGCCATGACAAAGCCCGCGGCCTCGTCCGGGCCGTACAGTCCGATCGCCCGCCCGAGCCAGCCGCCGAGCAAGGCACCGACGATGCCCAGCACGATCGTCACGATAATGCCGCCTGGGTCGCGCCCCGGCATCACCAGCTTGGCGAGGGCGCCGATAATCAACCCGAAAATGATCCAGCCCAAGATGCTGAACATCGTCATCTCCCCTGTGAACTTGTGTGTCGCCGTGGGCCTGTGCGTCGCCATGGAATAGCCACGTACGTGCAGCAGTGCACGTGGCTTCCGCACCAATCTCCGGCTGGTGCGGTGTGCGGGAGGTATCTCCGTAGGACGGACCATCAGGAGACATTCCGCTCATAGGCCGCCAGAACCTGCGGCCGCGTGTCGGTGACGAACACCTCCAGGAGCGTGCCATTCAGACCGTCATAGCACCCCGTCCATTGGATCGGATACCACCCGTCCTGCCGGAAGCGCGCGTGCCACGCGGCGATGTACCCCTGCACGGCGGCGATGACATCCGGACACAGGCGCGCCATGGTGTCGAGCACCGTCTGGGAGGACACCCCATCGACTGCGGGCGCGAGATGCGTGAGATAGATCGTTCGCCCCTCATCTCCCGCAGTGAGATGCCAAATCACCATGCAGGCTTGGGCCAGAATGGTGCGCCGGTCCGCAGCGGTGCACCCGTCGAAGGCCCCATAGGCCTGCAAACGCTGCGCCACGATGGCCCGCAACTCCAGCAGTGAGGGGGTGTCCACGGACTCGATGTGCATGCCGCACCTCCTATGCCGTGACCTGTAAGCCCGCCTCTCACCTGCTCCACATCCAGCCGGTGCGTCTGGCCTCCCCTTTCCTCAATTTGATAAATTGATCACGTTGAAAACTAAGATAACATGAGGGGTGACCAGATGGGGGTTCCAGGAGCAAGCGCCGGAAAATGTACGGTAAGCAGGATCACCGAGAAATTCCTCTTGATAGTTTGCACCTGTTTTCATCAGTAAAATAAGGTGTTCGAGGCATGCTACCGGACATGATAATCGGGGAGCAACCGCATGCCTTTTCAGCAGGCGCCTCATCGTTGCCTGTTTTAGCCGAGGCTAACTTCTTCATCTACAAGCACTTCTGGCTTACCGTACATTTTCCGGCGCTTGCTCCCGAAACCCCAAACAGTTTCGGCGCTTCGTGATGCAGCTCAACCGCATCCTCCACGGCCATCACTGGCTGAAGCACGACCAGGGCATCGAGTGGGCGCGGACCCTAGAGTACCAAGAGCGGGGGGTCCTGCACTATCACGTGCTTCTCGCGGGCGTCTCCGGCCTGCGGCCGCGTGACTGCGCGGCGCTGTGGTACGCGCGGGGAGGTCTGGCCAACATCGGGCCGATCCGGAACACGGTGGCCGCCCTGCGCTACGTCAGCAAGTTCGTCCTCCAGGGCGGGGAATTGGATTTTGAGCCGCGGATGCGCCCGCCGCAGCGCTGAACCCCCGAGCGACGCGGCCATGCCCCGCTCGGGAGACCCGCCGCACTAGACGGGAGGAGTCTGTCCGCAGCCAGGGGAGCGGGGGGGTTGTGACGCGCGCAACACCACGTCCGGCGGCTCGTGCGCATCAGTTTCCGGCAGGCGCGTTCCCACACCTCGCGCGCATGTCTCCTCACGGCACTCCCGCGCGCGCACTTCCACCCGTGCTGTCAGTACAGGGTCACGCGCCTCGCGTCGACTGGTCCCCACACGCCTCTCATCGGGCATGTCGCCGTGTGCCTTCGGACACATGCAATCCGCTCCGTCCGTGTCCTGCGCGCTCATGCCCATTGTCCGATGCCTGCGGTGACGCCGGTGGTCCGTGCGCGATCAGGCCGTGGGGCACGTCAGGCGGCAGGCGTCCTCCGGTGTATCCGCTCGATCGCGTGGCGTGGGCCGGCCGTGCGTGCCGGTCACGGCGTCCCACCGCGCTTCGCTGGTGTCGTCGCCCACCGCGCCGTCGTCCTCGTCGAACAGCGGCAATTGCAGCCCGAAGCGCGCCTTGGCATGCTCCCGATACGTCTGCGCCTTGACCAAGTGGTGCCGCGCCATGCCGTAGTGGTAGGCCACCACCTGCCGGTACTCCTCCGGCCCGAACAGCTCCTCCTGCATGAACATGCGCTCCGGCCGGCCGTCCTCGCCCGCGCGCACGATGTTGGCCAGGGTCGGCCAGCCGCGCCCGTCGGTGACCTGCCGCAGCATCCGGCGCACGTGGATGCGCTCCATGTGGGCCACGGCCTTGCGGTAGAACGCCTCGGTGAAATAGCCCTGGCTGCGGCACAGCTCGACATACTCCTGGATGGTGCCCCAGCGTTGGAGCTTCGTGACCTCTGCAAAGTGCTCCCGCGTCCCCGGGGTGGGAACTTCGTGGGGGCTCGTCATGGTGGACTCCTCCTCGCACGGGACTCGACGCTGATCACCGGGCGCCGGCCGTCTGATGCCCGCTCCCTGTCGTGGCAGGGCTCTGGCCTCCCGAGGCGTCAGCGGATCCGCCTGACCCGTGTCGCCCGCCGGCGCCTCGGGTAGCCGATGAACTCCGTGTTCACCCGGGCAACACACTAGGCCTCGGCGGCAGCGCCCCGCAGCCCCCGGGCGTCGAGCAGGACGCAGTGACCGCAGAGGACCGGCTCGGGCCTCTCAAGCTTGGCCAGGGCCATGAGTCGGTGCCGGACCTGGCGCCGCAACTCCGTCAATGTCGGCATGGCCGTGCGCCTCCTTGCACCGGCGGTGCGGGCGCTTGAGGGCGACCCGCCCGGCCAGCCCGTCCTCCCCAAGGGCATCCGCCGACCGTCGTGGTCAGAGGACTGGCATATTAAAGGCGATTGACTGAACACGATTAACTCTGCATCGTACCAAACATGAGGCTGAATTCGCAAGGAAAAAGTTGCGCGCGTCGACCTGAGAGAGCCTGAGCGTGGGCGACGTCTTCGCCTTGGAGGCGATGTTTGCGGCCAGTATACGGTTGCTCAGGATGACTCCCAGGGTGCAAGGATCGAAAACCCTTGCGCAAACGGCCAGGCGACCAAGATCGTTAGCGACCTGAGCCATCATCGTGCGACCGTGTCATTCAGCGCCATGGATGTCTGCTCGGCGCGCGGTGGCCGGGAGTGGCGCCTCAGCCCCTGCGGCACACGGATCTGCCGGGTGTGCCTGCACCGGGCGAATCGGGCGGGCTTGCGGCTGGACGAGTGGGCCGAATCGCAGGCCGCGCAGCAGGCGCGTGAGGTGGAAGCAGAGGTGGGTCGCACGATGGCCTGGTATGCCACTGACTGCGCGCGCCTCCATAGGCCATTGTGAGATCGGACGGTTGACGCGATCCTCGCGGGCGTGGAGTTGTGCGCAGAATGTGGTCCTCCGGTCGGAGCACGTCAACGGCTGCACGAGTGCAGCCCTCATGACAATTTCCCAGACGTTGGCGGGGCATTCACTCGCCGCGAACCGTGGTGATCCTACGAGCCATCACGACGATCGCCTGATGGGCGCGGGACGGAGGATGTCGATCCCTCCCAACATCGGGAAATATTATAGCGCTGTATGCCCCGGGCATCCGGCTCTGCCTGACGCACCCCGCTGGTCGCCGCCCGAGCCCACTCTGCCAACTCGTCGCACGTTTCCCGGGTCTCGAAGGGACCGACGACGTCCAGTCGGTACCCCGGTCCGGTATTCGTACTGGCGAGGAACCACCAGGCCCAGAGCAACATGCCACTCCAGGTGAGTCTTCGCATGGCGTGTCCCTCCCTCCTTTGTGCTGGCGCGACTGGTACGCGCACGCTTCCTGTCATGTTAGTCACACAGACGGCCTGTTGTACGGAAGGCCGCGAGGTCCGTCTATTGAAATCATCTGATCCCATCACGCTTTACGTCTGCATAGCGACCAGTAGCGGAGCACCCGCCGCCGACTCGTCTGAGCCACGGGCCTTGTGCTATGAGGAAGGCGGACTCGGGGCGGACGCCCAACGCGTGGCCACGTCTTTCACCATGGCCATGAAGTACGCGCCTCTCATCTTGGTAATACGGCGCTCGCGGTTGGCCTGGCGGGTTTCGGAGATCGCCATCCAGAGCAGACCCTCGGGGTGCTCGCGAATCACCTTCTGGTACGCCGCCTGATTCCCCGCGTCGCCGCAGACGGCAAGGATTTCCTCGAGGAGGGTCTGCTCGGCGCCGTTGAGCGCGGTGTGCGCAGGGTTAGCGCACGTCTCGAACTGTTGGGTGAGCTGCTCCGCTAACTGCCGGCGGATTCCTCGCGGGCCTGCTGGTCCTCAAAAAGCTTGTGCCCCGGCCAGTAGGTCACGATGTAGTCTTTGTGGTTCGCGGCCTTGCGGTACTCCCACCTGGCGAGAAACCGTTCACGTGCCAGTTCGCGATGTGAGGGATCCAGTTGCTCTTTGATGGGAGAGATATGCGGACGATCCTCAAGCAGAAATCCCTGTTATATTCATATCTCCCTACTGAGTAGCTGGCTATAAATTGGTTATAAGCTCCCTACTGAGTAGCTTTCTCATCCCTAGTATATAGCCACCTAATTAATAGCCTCCTACTGAGGAGGTAATATCTACCTATTATATAGCCGGATACTCAGTAGCTATCTTTACGTAAGATAAGGCGTTGTCCGACGCAATAAACAATTGGTCTCCTATTGATGCCTACACATTCGCGAGTTGTCACACCTTTGCCCCTATTTCCCTTGACATCTTATGTAAAGAACCATATGTTTGCTCTGATTTCAGCCGGATTGTCATAGAATACTCAGGAAAACCTTTGTCATGAACAAGCGAACCCCTAGCGCGAACGGGTATTTGACCATGAAAGAGGCCTGTCGGCGTCTCGGCATTTCGCCGCGGACGCTGCTTCGGAAGGAAAAGAGCGGCGACATTCCTCCACTCCCCCGGGACCCTCAGAACGGGTACCGGCGCTTCACGGAAGAGGATATCCTGCGGCTGCAGCTCATCCTGAGTTCCTGAGGTATCACCGTATGGGGCTAGTCATAGCGGTGTCGAACCAGAAGGGCGGGGTCGGCAAAACGGTCACCGCAATTAACCTCTCCTACACCCTGGCGACCCTGGGTGAGCGCGTGTTGTTACTTGACCTCGACCCTCAGGGGAACGCGACCTTCGGCCTCGGACCGGATCCGGACGGGCTCGAGGGCAAAACCGCGTTCGACGTCCTCATGAGCGAGCCGGGGATGACCGAGCTGAGTCTC
>Ga0075430_100005291_pt1 | contig 10886 bp, 10 predicted proteins | sample RhiMetdeltSRZDD4_FD_75294 | JGI IMG/M metagenome (GOLD analysis project Ga0075430, IMG submission 75294) | Populus rhizosphere microbial communities from Tennessee, USA - Rhizosphere MetaG P. deltoides SRZDD4 | ecosystem: Host-associated > Plants > Roots > Rhizosphere > Soil | place: USA... | reverse complement strand
CCGGCGTAGAGCCGACGACTGGTCCTGGTACAGTAGCGGCGGAGGTGGGTGGAGCGGGGGGTCGTCCGACGGAGGATTCAGCGGCGGCGGCGGTGATTTCGGCGGCGGAGGTGCCAGTGGTGACTGGTAAGTTCATTCTGAGCGAGCAGGATAAAGCCCGCATCAGCGAGGCCGTGCGCGCCGCAGAAGCACACACGCGCGCGGAAATCGTGCCGATGCTCGTGGCGCGCTCTGGTCTGTATCGCGATGCACAACACCGTGCCGGGCTCGCGCTGGCGCTGGTCGTGCTCACGAGTCTGCTCATGGGTGAGGGATTCTGGGCCTCCTGGCGATGGCAGACCGTCGAGGCGGCATGGCTGCTGGTTGCCGTCTTGCTGTCCTATGCGATCGGCTCGTGGATCGGCACGTTCGCTCCGGTCATTCGGGCGGTGACGTCGTCCGAGCGTCTGCGCCGCAAGGTACAGTTGAGGGCGGAACAGGCCTTTGGGCAACACAACCTCTCGCGGACACGCCAGCGTACGGGGGTGCTGCTCATGGTCTCGCTTCTCGAGCGGCACGTCTATGTCTTGCCCGATTCGGGAATCGGATCGGGCATTGCTCCGGCTCAGTGGAACGACGTGGTGGAGGCGGTCATCACCAAGCTCAGAGAGAACGACATCACCGGAGGATTCTGCGCTGGCATCGAACGATGCGGTGTGATTCTGGCTCGTGTCTGTCCTGCGGCTCCAGGTGACAATCCGGACGAGCTTTCGAACCGCCTGTTGCAGGAACCATCATGAGTAAGAAGGAGAGTATGTCGCCTGCCGAGCGGTATCATTAGAGACTTTCCAGAGATCCTGCTAAAATCCGGTACGATGTCCGACCGCACCGCCGTCTCTCCCGTCTCCCTGCAGCAGGAAAATCACTCGCTGGTGAAGGCGGCGGGCGTCATTGGGATTGCCACCTTTTCCAGCCGTATTTTGGGCTTCATACGCGACATGGTGCTGGCGCGGCTGTTCGGCGCCACCCCCGCGGCCGACGCGTTCTACGTCGCCTTCCGCATACCCAGTCTGCTGCGGGAATTGTTTGCCGAGGGCTCGATGTCCGGCGCCTTCATTCCGGTGTTCACCGAGTACCAGTCGCGCAAGTCCAAGCAGGAAGCCTGGGAGCTGGCGAGCGCCGCGTTCACGACATTGCTGACGATCGTGACGCTGGTGACGCTCGTGGGCATTGTCACGGCGCCATGGCTGGTGCAATTGCTCGCTCCGGGTTTTCATTCTTCGCCTGAGAAGCTGGCGCTGACGACGTTGCTGGCCCGGGTGATGTTCCCCTATCTCCTGTTCATTAGTCTCGCTGCGATGGCGATGGGTATGTTGAACTCGGTCCGGGCGTTCGCCGTTCCCGCCTATGCCGCTTTGTTCCTGAACATCTTCATTATCGGCTGCGCATTGCTCTTGTCCCCCCAACTCGAAGAGCCGATTCTTGGGGTTGCGATCGGCGTCGTGGCCGGAGGAGTCGCGCAGTTCGTCATGCAACTACCCAGCCTCAAAGTGCGAGGGCTGCTGTTTGGCTTCCGTTTTGAGCCGGGACATCCCGGCGTGAAGCGGATCGGCCAACTGATGGTCCCGTCGTTGCTCGGGATGTCGGTCACGCAGGTCAACTTGACGATCAGCACAATTCTGGCGTCGTTCATCGCCGGTGCGCCGACCTATCTCTTTTACGGCATGCGGCTGATCCAGTTTCCGCTGGGCATCTTCGGCGTCGCCCTCGCCATGGCGATCTTGCCGACGCTCTCGGCCCAGGCGACGCGCGGCGCCATGGAAGAGCTCAGGGCGACGCTCGGTTTCGGATTGCGGATGATCGTCTTCATCATGTTCCCGGCCATGCTCGGGCTGATTGTCCTGCGCACGCCGATCGTCCATTTGTTTTTCGAACACGGCACGTTCACGGCACACGATACCGCCGAGACCGCGATGGCCGTGCTCTGCTATGCCGTCGGCCTCTGGGCGTTTGGCGGCGTGCGCATCATCGTGGCGGCCTTTTATTCTCTGCAAGATACGAAGACACCCGCCATTGCGGCGGCCGTCGCCGTGGCAGCCAACATCGTCTTTTCGCTCTTGCTGATGTCGTCGCTGGGCGCCTCGGGTCTGGCCCTGGCTACGGCGCTCGCAGGAATGGTCAACGGCGGCATTCTCGTTGCCGTGCTCAATCGACGCCTTGGCGGAGTCGAATGGGGAACGGTCGGCCGGTCTGCCGGGCGTGTCATGGTCGCTTGTATTCCACTCGTACTCGCCTGCCTGTGGGTGGCTGGGGCGCAGGTCTGGACGCATGAGGGGGAGTGGGCGGCGAAATCAGTGATGTTGGCCGTGGCGATTGGGCTGAGTGTGAGCGGATATCTGGGTGTGCACGCCCTGTTGCGCTCTGAAGAACTGGATCTGGTTTGGGGAATGGTCCGAAGCAAGATTGGCCGGATGGCCGGCCGCTAGGAATCGGCATGTATCGCCTCTTGATGTTCAAGTCGCGCTGGGGCTGGATGGGGGTCGCGGAATCGGAACGGGGCCTTGCCGCGATCGTTCTGCCGCAACCGTCCAAGGCGGCGGTTGCAGCCGGTCTAGGCGTGGAGGCGGCGTGCGTGCCACGCGCGTCATCGGCCACACTCCGAGAGGCCAGGAAGCAGCTGGTTGAATACCTGACGGGAAGGCGCACGTCGTTTGATCTCCCGCTCGACCTGTCGCGAGGCACAGCGTTCCAGCGTCGAGTGTGGAACGCGCTACGGGCAATCCCCTATGGCCAACTATGGTCCTACCGAGGTCTGGCCTCACGGGTCGGGGGGGTACAGTATGCTAGGGCCGTCGGCGGAGCGGTTGGTGCCAATCCCTTGCCGATCGTGTTGCCGTGCCACCGGGTCATTGCGCAGGACGCGTCGATCGGAGGATTTTCTTGCGGGCTGCAGGCAAAACGCAGGTTGCTCGCGCTTGAAGGCTCGCTGTCCCGGTTGCGCCCGTCGGGCCGCGACCGATGAAAGCGGTCATTCAGCGGGTGATGCGGGCCTCCGTCGAGGTGGAAGAGCACATTGTGGGGACGATAGGCCCCGGGCTGCTCGTGCTGCTCGGCGTGGCGAAGGGGGACGGCGAGGCAGACTGCCGGTTCATGGTCGAGAAGCTGCGTGGACTGCGCATCTTTGCCGACGATGCCGGAAAGATGAACCGCTCGCTTGTGGATGTGGGCGGCGCCGTCCTCCTGGTGTCTCAGTTCACCTTGCTGGGCAACACCAAGAGCGGCCGACGCCCTGGCTTCGAAGACGCCGCGCCGCCCGAGGACGCCAAGCGATGGTACGAAGAGGTGGCGGCTGCCCTGAAGGCCCAGGGCACCGCGGTGGAAACAGGTGTCTTCGCGGCTCACATGAAGGTGGAACTCGTGAACGATGGTCCGGTCACCTTCGTCTTGGATAGTCGAGGTGCGATTTCAGCGGTCTCGTGAAGAGAGTCTGCTATAATAGGACAGAGCGCATCTGATCGAGTGAGAGGGAGAGATGGGAAGTTCGATCCCGGCTCGACACCCGCTGCGGCAACTCTTCAGCGCCTTGACCGAGAAGACCTTCACGGAACAGCTCGGCTGGCCCGATCTCAACGTCACGACCTACGTCACCAATCTGCTCGTCGACTTCACCCATACCGACCAACTGTTTAAAGTCAAAAACCAGCAAGGACAGCAGGTCGATACGGTCGTGGATCTCTTGTTCGAATCAGAGGTCTTGCTTGAAGCGCAATCCTTGGATCGTGAACGTGCCGTTCACCAACACATCGGGGACTTCACGCTGTTTATGGCCGGGCTGTTTCCGGAATATCTACGCCGTCTCAAAACAGCTAGCCTGGTGTATCACAAGGATTTTCTGGTGGACTACGTCAAAACGGGGAAGCGCTCGTACGGCATTGTGGCTCAAATAGCGGACCAGCCCGCGCAAGACGACCGGCCGCTGTTCGCAAAGTTGTCCGATAACTTTGAACTCTGCGTCACTGGATTGGGATTTGTGCGGTCCGACCTCGACCGCATGCAGAATCCGGCGTATCAGCAGGCCAAGGATCTCCTCCTCAATTGATCCGTCCCCGTCCCCTGATCCTCGCTCACGGCGGTGCAGGCCGGCGCGCAATGACGCCGCGCCAAGCCTGCTGCCTTGCCGAGGCGCTGGCTGCGGGCCATGCCGTCCTCCGGCAGGGAGGGCACGCCCTGCTCGCCGTCGAATGTGCCATCCGCGTGCTTGAAGACTCCGGGCTCTTCAATGCCGGCCGTGGCTCGAAACGGCAGCTGGATGGGGTCCAGCGAATGGACGCCTCTCTTATGGAAGGGGCTGGTCTACGAGCAGGCGCGGTCGCCTCCCTCGAAGGCTTTGTCCATCCCATCACAGCAGCGAGGCTTGTGATGGAAGAGACCGAGCATGTGTTGCTGGCCGGACCAATGGCCGCGACGTTTGCCCGGCAGTTCGACCTCGAACGACACAAGCCACCCGCGTCTCGTCGACCTTCGTACACACGGATCTTTTCTCGGCGAAAAACGGGACTGCATCCCCATGGGACGGTCGGCGCAGTCGCGTTGGACCGCTCCGGGACTGTGGCCGCAGGTGCCTCCACTGGCGGCATCGATGCCATGCTACCCGGCCGGATCGGCGACACGCCGCTGATCGGCTGCGGCGTCTACGCGGACAACCGCACGGGTGCCGTGTCCATGACGGGCCACGGCGAGGGCATCATTCGTCTGGTGGTAGCCAAGGCCATTTGCGACCGGCTCGCCGGGGGCCGCGGCCCCAAGCTGGCGGCCGCAACGATGCTCCGTCAACTGGTCTCGCGGATCCGCGGCGCGGCTGGTACATTGGTGATGAGAGGGGATGGGCGGTTCTCGATTGCGCACGTGACTCCAAACATGGCGGCCGGCTGGTGGGACGGGTCGGCGAGACCGATAGTCAAAGGTCGTTGGAGATGAGCGGTATCCTGTTTCATCTGGCCTTTCCGATTCACGAGATCGAAGCAGCCAAGCGGTTCTACGTCGATGGGCTGGGCTGCACGCTCGGCCGCGAATCGACCCATGCCGTGACGTTCGGGCTCCACGACCACCAACTGGTGGCCCATGTCGTGGACCAGGCTCCTGACGAACAACAAGGCATCTATCCCCGGCATTTCGGCCTCGTGTTTCTCTCCAAAGCGTCATGGCAGGCGCTGGCCGACCGGGCAAAGGCGAAGGGATTGACGTTTTATCAACAGCCGCGCGTCCGTTTTCCCGGAAGCCGCATCGAACATCACACCTTCTTTCTTGAAGATCCTTCCCGCAACTTGCTCGAATTCAAACACTACACGCACGAATCGGCGATTTTCGGCGAGCACGATGTTCGTGCGGTGGGCGACACCTCAGCCGGGGATTGACGTCACACTCAGTGCACACTCCTCCCATGATCAGCAGCGGACTGGCCAGCCCATTCAATGTCACGGATTGCGCCGTGGGGTGATTGTAGCGGCTGCCGAGCTAGTCGATCCGCGTCTGACGACGCGTGCTCTGGCTCATGCGATGGAGAACACGCTCGTACCGTCGAACGAGCGAAGTGGTTTTCCGCAGAGGATCGTAGCGCCGAGGCGAAGGCAGGATGGCGGCCAGCCACGCGGCGTCATCCTCGGTCAACTCGGAGGCGGATTTTCGGAAGTGATGTCGTGCCGCCGCCTCGGCTCCGTACACCCCGGTGCCCCATTCCGCAACGTTGAGATACAATTCGAGGATGCGCTCCTTCGTCAGATGCTGCTCCAGCGAGCGGGTGATGAGCGCTTCCTGCGCCTTTCTGAGCACCGATCGCTCGGAAGACAGGTAGAGATTTTTCGCGAGCTGCTGCGTGATCGTGCTGCCGCCGCGCTTGAGGGCGCCTTGTTCGAGGTCGTACAGCGCGGCATCCTTCATCCCTTCCCAATCGAACCCTTCATGGGTGAAAAACGCTGCATCTTCGGCCGCGACGACGGCGCGGCGCAGATGAGGCGACATGCGTGACAGAGGCACCCAAATCCAGTGCCGGCTGAAGCGCATCCCGCTGGCTTTCGCCTGCTCCTGGCGCAGATCCATCAATGCGGTCGTGGCCGGGTTGGTTGTGCGGAGCGCCGCCACATCGGGGAGCGTGATGAGCCAAAGCAGCCCCAACGCCGCGCAGGGGAGCGCCAGGCAGACGAGCAGCACGAGAAAGAGGCGATGGGGACGTCGCTTGGTTGACTTCCGCATTCGGGACCCGTATGACAAGTCTCGTGAAAATTCTGAAGGCGGAGTTTATCAGAAGTTGCGCCGGTCCAGAACAATTTCCGACGGGTCCTCTCCGGGAAATTGCCGTCGTCGGCCGTTCGAACGTAGGCAAATCCTCCCTCATCAATTCGCTGCTGCAGCGCAAAGGGCTCGCTAAAGTCAGCCGGACTCCCGGGAAAACACGCGCCATCAATCTGTTCACGGTCGTCACCGACGATCCGCAGCTTCCGCGGTTTGTGCTCGCCGATCTGCCCGGGTATGGCTATGCCAAGGTGTCGAAAGCGGAACGAGCGCAATGGGCGCCGCTCATCGAGGAATATTTAGGACGCCGACAGCACGTATGTACGGTCGTCATGCTGGTGGAGAGTCGCGTCGTGGGCTCCCATGACGCGGAAACGATTCAGTGGCTTCGCGCGATTGGGTACGATCCGGTGGTGGTGGCGACCAAGGCCGATAAGTTGAAAGCGAGTGAGCGGGTGACAGCCTTGCGCCGTCTTGAGGATGTCCTCGGGATGACCGGAAACCTTACGGCTTACTCGTCGATGACGGGAGAAGGGCGGGAACGCTTGTGGTCTGCTTTAAAGGGGCGCTGTCGAACTTGATCTCGATGTACGCCTTGTTCTTCAAGTCTGCGAGCCAGGCTTGAAACATGTCCTCGCTTTTCTGCTGAAAGACCAGGGCCTGGATCTCCTGCCTGACTTCCTCATACGGCCGGAACTGCTTCGGCTTCTTGTCGTCCAATCGGACGATGTGCAAGCCGATAGGACTCTCGATCACGTCCGAGACGCCACCCGGCACCAGATTGGCGACGCCTCGTTCGATAGCCGGCAGCAGTTCTCCCTGGCGGACCAGGCCCAATCGTCCGCCTCGTGAACCGGTGGGATCGTCCGAATAGCGAAGCGCGAGATCCTCGAACGGTTCACCTTGTTTGAGCTGCGTCATGATTTCTCGAGCCTTGGCTTTGAGATCGGCGAGATCATCGGACGTCCGGGCTTTGAGGAAAATTTGACTCAACGTGTACTCCTCTGGAAGCGCGAACCGATCGCGGTGCTCCTGATAGTACCGTTTCATTTCCGGGTCCGCCACCATCACGCCGCTGCGGACCTCGCGATCGACGACTTTGAGCAAGGTGAGCTGATCGCGCACGCTCTTCATGCTGGCGGGATCCTTCTCATCGAGCTTCTCGCCCTGCTGGATCAATTGCTTGAGCGCGAGTTTGACCTCCTGATCTCCGACGTCCACATTGCGAGCCTTCGCCTCCTGAATCTGCAATCGGCGTTCGATCATTCTGGTCAATGCCATGGCTTCGGCCATTTGGAGGCGGCGGGACAGGTCGTCACCTCGGTAATGCTTCTCGATCCGCTCGCGCTCGGGGGCGAGCTCACGCTTGACCTCGGACAACATGATCAGGTCGGAGTTGACGATCGCGACGATGCGGTCTTCGACTTTTGCTGCGAGCGCGGGACGAACGAGGCCGGCAGCGGCCAGGGTCAGCAGCAGGGCGACGGCGATCGAGGCGGACATGGATGTGCGGAACGAGATGATCATGGCTTGTCGGCGCGACGACTTGCGAATCGCGCGACGCACCCGGTGATTGTACAGGATGTAGCGAGGGATGCGGAAGCTGCCGCTTGCTACCGCTTGGTCAGACCGTCGGCGACCGGGTGTGAACCATCGGCCAGCTTGACGACCGCCTTGGCTTTAATTTCCGCGATCACGCTGTCGAAATATTGTTTTCGTTTGAGATAGAGCAGTTCCTGCCGCAGGCGTTCCCGCTTGGCCAGATCCGCCTGAATGATTTCGGGGTCCAGCGCCGTAACCTGGACCAGATAGTACCCGGCCTCCGTCTTGATGGGCGCGCTGACCATGCCGGGCTTCAGGGTCTTGATGACCTCGTCGACTTCAGGGATGACCAGGCCCTTCCGGTAGGGGCCGAGGTCGCCGCCTTTCGCCTTGGTCTTGTAATCGACCGAATAGCGTTGGGCGAACTTGCCGAAATCCCCGCCGCGGTTGACCTGCGTCTCCAGGTCCTTGGCCGCGGGAAAATTGGGCAACAACATTTGAGCCACGCGCACCTTGAGCGGGGTCAACAGCTCCCCGGCGTGCTCTTCATAGTACCGGTCCAGCTCTTCCTTGGTGAGCTCGACGGTCGTCTTCATCCGGTCTTTGAGCAGCTCGTCCTTCAACAGCTTTTCTTTGTATCGTCGCACGCGATCGCGAATCGCGTCGCTCTGATCGAGCCCTTGCTTGCGCGCTTCCTGCAGCAACAACTCATGGTCGACCAGTTCCTTCAGGAAAACCTGGCGCCCCCCCTCTTTCTCGTAGCGGGCTTTCGTGGCGTCGGGCAGATCCGACCACTCGTGGTCGAACTCGGTCTGGGTGATCGGTTTGCCGTTGACGAACGCCACGACCCGCTCCTCCGACTGCGGCGGCGTGCAGCCTGTCCACGGCGCAAGCAGACCCGCAACAATGAGCGTGAAGAGTCCGGCCTGGCGGACCGCCGAAGCAGCGGCAAAACCCGTCGTTGATCGATGCATCGGAGTGTGAATCCTCGTGGGATTAGTCGAGCGAAGACGATGTCGTTGTGCTGTTGGTATCACAGACTCCGAGGCTTTGCAAGGTTGCGGTGAGTTCGGGAAAGATGGAAGGCCAGTCCTGATGCGGCATTTGGAGTTCAAAGGCGAGCGGAGAGAGAAACCGGATACGGGATTTGTACCGGTCCATGAGATGTTGGATTGCCGTCTGGGCGACCTTGCTGTTGGCGTCGAGCGTCACCACGACCGACCCGGTTTTGAGCTCGATCGAGGACAACCGCAGCACCTTCGCCTGCAGGCGCACCTGCATCACTTCGAGCAACCGCTCGACCGGCTCGGGCGGCGGTCCAAACCGGTCTTGAATCTCGCCGTGGAGAAGGGCCAAGTCACCGACCTGTGTCGAAGAGGAGAGCCGCTTGTACAACGAGAGGCGCTGATGCGGATCGGCGACATAGTCCTCCGGAATAAACGCCGACACGTTCAGCCGCAGGGTGGGATCGGGCTCTTCCTCCACGACCTGCCCCTTGAGGCGCTGCACGGCCTGTTCGACCATTTGCATATAGAGATCTAACCCGATCGCGGCGATATGTCCTGATTGCTGCTTCCCGAGCAAATTGCCGGCACCGCGGATTTCCAAATCGGCCGCCGCAATCCGGAAGCCGGAGCCCAGCTCGGTGAACTGCTGAATGGCCGTGAGGCGCTTTTGCGCGTCGTCGGTCAGCCGGCCTTCGTCCGGCACGAGGAAGTAGGCATACGCCTGGTCGCCGCTGCGTCCGACGCGTCCACGCAATTGATAGAGCTGCGCCAGGCCGAACGTATCGGCCCTGTTCACGATGATGGTGTTGGCGCTGGGTACGTCGATGCCCGATTGAATGATGGCCGAAGCGACCAGCACGTCCGCCTCGCGGTGGAAAAACTTGAGCATGACCGCTTCGAGCGGTTTGGCATTCATCTGCCCATGCGCCATGACGATCCGCGCTTCGGGTACGATTTGTTGGAGCCAAGCGCCGGTGCGTTCCATGGTCTCCACCCGGTTATGGACAAAGTACACCTGGCCGCCGCGACCGAGCTCGCGGAGAATGGCTTCCCGAATGAGCTTGTCGCTCGACCGAACGACTTGGGTGCGGATGGACAACCGGCCTGCCGGCGGCGTGTCGATGATCGACAGGTCTCGCACGCTGGCCATGGCCATTTGCAGCGTCCGCGGAATCGGCGTTGCGGTCAGAGTCAGGACGTCCACCTGGGTGCGCAGTTCCTTGAGGCGCTCCTTGTGCTTGACGCCGAACCACTGTTCTTCGTCGATGATGACCAGGCCGAGATTGCGGAACTGCACGTCTTGCTGCAGCAGGCGATGGGTGCCGATGACGACGTCGACGGAGCCCGCCGCGATGTCCTTCACAATCGCCTTGGCTTCCTTCGGCGATTGGAACCGGGACAACAGCGCCACCCGCGTTGGAAATGGGGCAAAGCGCTCGGCGAAATTGTCGTAGTGCTGGTGCGCCAGCAGCGTCGTCGGAACCAGCACCGCCACCTGGCGGTTGTCCTCCACGGCTTTGAACGCCGCCCGCATGGCGACCTCGGTCTTGCCGTACCCCACGTCGCCGCAGACCAGCCGGTCCATCGGCTTGCTCGACGCCATGTCGTGGGTGATGTCGTCGATGGCTTTCAGCTGGTCGCCCGTTTCCTCATATTCAAAAGCGGCTTCGAACTCGTGATACAGCGTACTGTCGTATCCATAGGAGTGCCGCTTGGCGAGCTCGCGGTTGGCGTAGAGATCGACCAATTCCTGCGCCATTTCCTCGATGTCCTTCTTCACCCGCGCCGTCGTCCTGGCCCAGCTCGTTCCACCCAGCCGGTCCAGCCGGGGCACGTGACTCTCGGCGCCGCTGTATCGTTGAATCTGGTTGAGTCGGTCCAGCGGCACGTAGAGCGTGTCGCCGCCGTAAAATTCCAAAATCAGGTAATCGCTGTCGAAGTCCTGAACCGAAAGACGCTTGAGCCCGCGATACTTGGCGATGCCGTGCTGGACGTGCACGACGTAGTCGCCAATGTTGAGGTCTTCCAGTGACGATAGGAAGGTGGCCGCCTTGCTCTTGGTCTGTGGTT
>Ga0075430_100005290_pt1 | contig 10886 bp, 4 predicted proteins | sample RhiMetdeltSRZDD4_FD_75294 | JGI IMG/M metagenome (GOLD analysis project Ga0075430, IMG submission 75294) | Populus rhizosphere microbial communities from Tennessee, USA - Rhizosphere MetaG P. deltoides SRZDD4 | ecosystem: Host-associated > Plants > Roots > Rhizosphere > Soil | place: USA... | reverse complement strand
AGCGTCGTCCGATGCGAGCCGATCAGCTCCGCGAGACGGTCGTAGTACTCCTCCCACACTTCGTGGGCCATCACCGCGCTGAGCGGCGATCGAGGTATTTCGAGCTCTAAGTCGATCGCCCTGCGGTGACCTTCGTCGACGATGGCGCACTCGTCGCGCGCGGCATCGGCTCCTACCAGAAACCGTGCAACCGTTTCGACCGGCCGTTGGGTCGCGGAAAGCCCGATTCGCTGGAGCGGCCGCTCGGCGAGCTCCTGCAGGCGTTCCAGCGACAGCGCCAGGTGCGCTCCGCGCCGTGTGCCGATGACTGCGTGGATTTCGTCGATGATGACTGTCCGGACGGTGCTGAGCAGGCCACGGCTCCGCTCAGCCGTAAGCAGCAGATATAACGACTCGGGGGTGGTGACGAGGATGTGCGGCGGTCGCTTGAGAATGGCGGCGCGTTCAGTCTGCGTCGTATCGCCCGTACGCACTGCCGCCGTGATGCGAGCAGCTTCGATGCCCTGCGCTTCGGCGAGTTGACGAATGCCGCGACGCGGCTCTGCGAGATTCTTGTGGATGTCCGCGCTAAGTGCCTTCAGCGGTGAGACATAGACGACGCGGACTTCGTCTGGCAGCGCGGCGGACGCACCTTCACGGACGAGATCGTCAATCGCCGTCAGGAATGCGGCCAGCGTTTTTCCCGACCCCGTCGGCGCGGCGACGAGGGTATGCCGGCCTGCGCGAATAGCCTCCCACCCAAGACGCTGCGCGGGCGTCGGCTCGCCAAGCGTTTGGCTGAACCATTCCGAAACCAGCGGGTGAAAACCAGTCATAAACTTATGCGGCCACGAAACCTATGGCGCGACAAGCGCAGATGGTTGCGGCGGGAGGCTGTAGACCCGTGCGTGCGGGGAGCCAATTGATCATATCAGGCAGTTGCCATCGCTGCCCTCTACAGGAAAAGTCCATATCCCGCCACAGTAGAGATTTTTGTTGCGTCACGGCCGACAGCTACGGAAACTACCGCTTCTTGCGGAGACGTTTCGCCTGATGACAATGCGATCCGACGGTATGGCACGGGCAAGCCGACCGCGAGTCCTCATCGTCGATGACTATCCGGGACTCGTGAGCGCCTGGCGGCGCTGGTTGCAATTGTCGTACGACATCGTCGGGGGAGTATCGGACAGCGGCCAAGTGCTCAAGACCGCAGTCGAACTCAAACCAGACGTAATTGTGCTCGACGTCGTGATGCCCGGCACCAACGGATTGGATCTCTGCCGGGACATCAGGCGGACCGCTCCGGAGACGAAAGTCGTTCTCGTCAGCGCGGCGGATGAAGAGCAGGTTCGATCGATGGCGGTTAACCTCGGGGCATCCGCGTTCATTCTGAAGTCGTCGGAGCCACAGGAGCTCGACCGTGCGATCCAGCATGCACTTCGCGGCGAAACCTATTTTCCGCCGCTCGTCCGAAGGTACCGGTTGCGGAATTGAGCGACCACGCAAATGACCGTTCTGAAGGCCGTCACCGCCGAGCCCCTGGCCGATCCTGCTTTTTCGATTGTCGGCATCGGTGCGGGCGAAGGCGGTCTCGAGGCCTTCGAACAGATGCTTCAGGCGTTGCCGCGGGACACCGGCATGGCCTTCGTGCTCGTGCAACACCTGGAGTCAACCGACATTGACACGCCATCCGAGATCCTGACGCGCACCAGCACGATGCCGGTCGTGCAAGTGCGCGGCGAGCCCTCGCTCGAGCCAAACCACGTCTACATCGTTCCCTCGGCGCACGACGTCGTGATCGAGGACGGTGTTCTCAAAGTGCTCCCCCGCGACGAGCGTGCGCCGGCGTTGGCACCGGTCGATTGCTTTCTGCAATCACTCGCCAAAGCTTGCCGCGAACGCGCCATCGGGATCGTGCTATCTGGAACCGGGCACGACGGAACGTCGGGACTGGAGGCGATCAGAGCGGGTGGAGGTCTTACATTCGCTCAGGATGAATCGGCCCGGCACGACGGCATGTCGCGCAGCGCGATCGCCGCCGGATGCGTGGACTTCATCCTGTCGCCAGGCCGGATGGCGCAGGAACTCAAATGTCTCAGCCAGCCCCGTGAAAAGGTGTTGGCTGACGACCCCCGCGACAGCACCAGGATCGATCTTTACCGAAAGGTCACGCGCCGCATGGTCCTCAACGAGGTTGAGGAGCTTCCGGAGTACGCGCAGCTACTCAAGAGAGAGACGCAGGAGGCAAAGGCGTTCCATCAGGACATGCGGTTAGCTGCCACCAGCTTCTTCCGCGATGCTGGTGCGTTCGATGTCCTCACTGCGAAGGTCTTTCCGGCGTTGGTTCAGAACCGAACGGGCAACGAGCCTGTCCGCGTGTGGGTGCCGGGATGTTCGACAGGCGAGGAGGTCTATTCCCTCGCGATCGCATTGAAGGAGTCCGTTGCGGAGGACTCTGTTCCGATTCGCGTTTTTGCGACCGACGTCGACGAAGAGGCTATACAGGAGGCGAGGGCTGGCCGGTATCCTAAGACCGTTTCGGAATACGTATCGCCGGAGCGGCTGCGCCGCTTCTTCGTCGAGAGGCGCGACGAGTACCAGATCGCCAAATCCGTTCGCGATATGTGCGTGTTCGCCGGGCAGAATGTGCTGACCGACCCACCATTCTCGCGTATCGATCTGATCGCCTGCCGGACGCTTCTGCTCTCGTTGGACCTGTTCCTGCAACGTCGCGTCCTGCCTCTGCTTCACCACGCCCTCAGGCCTTCCGGTTTCCTCGTGCTCGGTCGATCGGGAACGATCGGCGCACTGGCCGACCTATTCGAGACGGTCGATGCGCGTCACAGGATCTATTCGAAAAAGGAAGTTGCAACGCCCACGTTTGCTGTTCCGCTTCCAGCGTCTGCTCGCGAACGTCTTGGCCGACCGCGGCTACAGAGCAGCGATGGCGGAGTGGATGCACAGCACGAAGCGGACCGATTAGTTCTCGCTAACTACGCTCGGCCCGGTGTGCTCGTCAATGCCGACTTGGAGGTATTGCAGTTCAGGGGAGATACAAGGCGATATCTGACGCCTCCACCCGGCAAACCCACCACCAACCTGCTGCGGATGGCTCGCAAGGGGTTGCTGGTTGGACTGCGCGCGGCCGTGCAGCAGGCGCTCCAGAGTGGAAGCGCGGTCCGAGAGGAGGGGTTTCGCGTTAACACGAACGGCGTGACGCATGAGGTCGATCTCGAAGTGGTGCCCATTCGAACCGGGACAGCGAGCCAGGTTTCTTTGCTCGTGATGTTCGAGGAGAGAAAGCCATCCAGTGGCCGCGCCACGAGGTCGACACCCCGAATCGAAACGCCCAAACTGCAAAACAGGCAGGAGGACCGGCGGCACGTGGCGCGGCTCATGCGGGAGGTCGCGGCCACTCGCGATTACCTCCAGTCCGTGATTAGCGACCTGGAGGCCGCGAATGACGAGCTGCAGTACGCGAATGAAGAAATTCTGTCTACGAATCGGGAGCTACAGAGCATCAACCAAGAGCTGCAGGCCTCGAGAGAAGAAATCCAGTGCAGCAACGATCAGCTGTCGCAGCTGATCCAGGAAGTGGGCCGGCGCAACCAGCTCCTCGCTCAGGCCAACAGCGACCTAGCCAACTTCCTTGCCAGTGCTCACGTGCCGCTGGTGATGGTGGACTCCGATCTCCGCGTGCGACGGTTCACGTCGGAAGCCGCAAGGTTGCTCAATCTCACTGCTGCTGACGAGGGGACGCCGATTCGCGACCTCATACTGCCGCTCGCCGTCAGAGACCTCGATGCGTGGTTCACGGAAGTAATTGACTCCGTCGTCGTCCAGGAGCACGAGGTGCAGGACAACCAGGGTCGCTGGTATTCCTTGCGTCTCTGCCCGTACAGATCAGCGGACAACACGGTCAACGGCGCAGTGATGATGCTCGTCGATATCGACGCCCAGAAGCGGATACAGGGCGCGATCGAGGAGAGCGAGCAGCGATTCCGGCTGCTTGCCGACGACGCGCCCGTGTTCATCTGGCTGGACGGAATCGGGGGACGCGAGTTCGTCAATCGCACGTATCTGGAGTATCTCGGAGTTGCTGAAACGGATGTCAGGGGGTGGAACTTCATCAGGTTCATGCACCCCGACGACCGGGACAGCTACGTCATGGCCTGCGACGAGGCGTCCAGTAGCCGCGGTCCCCTCGAGATGAAGTTCCGGCTGCGGCGTGCGGACGGCGAGTACCGCTGGATGATGACGACAGGCGTGCCGCGTCTCACCGAATGCGGCGAGCTGCTGGGGTACGCCGGCTCGACTCACGACATCGACGACCTCGTGCGCGCGCAGGACGCGCTGGCGCGCAGCGAGAGGTCTCTTGCAATCGAGCTGGCGGCGATGAGGCGGCTTCAGGAAGTGAGCAGCCGACTGGTCCAGGCGGGTGACACCGATTCATTGATGGAGGAGATCCTCGACGCGGCGATTGCGATCACGGCAGCCGATATGGGGAGCATCCAGTTGCGCGACCGCAATTCGAACACTCTGCGGATCGTCGCCAGCCGACGATTCAACAGGCCATTTCTTGAGTTCTTCGCCGAAGTTACAGACGATCGGACCGCCTGCGGTGCTGCCATGCAGTGCGGCCAACGCGTCATCGTCGAGGATGTGGCAACCAGCGGGATTTATGCGGGAACGCCCGCGTTGGATGCCATGCTTGCCGCCGGCGTCCGCGGTGTCCAGTCCACACCGCTCATCAGCCGATCCGGCGTACTGCTCGGGATGCTCTCCACGCACTACCGGACACCGATGCTGCCCGCGGATCGGGATCTGCGGGTGCTCGATCTGCTGGCCCGCCAGGCTGCCGATGCGATTGAAAGAATTCAGATTGAAGAGGCGCGCCTGGAGGCCGCGAGCCGGTCCCAGCAGTTGCTCGATGTCATTCCTGCCGGCGTGTACGCGGTCGGCAGGACCGGAGTGATCACGAATTACAACCGGCAGGCGGCGGAACTGTGGGGACGGGCACCCAAACCGGGCGACATCGACGAGCGCTTCTGGCTTGCCGTGCACGAGGCGGGTGACTCTCCCCGGCGTAGCCACGTCAGCGCGGTCAAGGACGCCTTGCGCTCGGGCACGCCTGTCCGGGGTGAGGAGGCGCTCATTGAACGGCCGGACGGATCGCGTATCCCTGTTCACATCAACGTGGACGCGATCCGCGACGCTGCTGGACGCATTGCCGGCGCCATCGTGGTCTTTCAGGACGTCACGCATCTGAAGCGCGCCGAAGCCGCCCTGACGGCGGACCATCGCAAGGATCAATTCGTGGCGATGCTTGCCCACGAGCTGCGCAATCCGCTCGCGGCATTGCGCCTCACAGTCGAGCTGATGCGGCGCGACAACAACATGGGCGAGGCCTCCAGCGACCTGAAGCTCATCGATCAGCAGGTGGGGAACCTTGCCCGTCTCGTGGACGACCTCCTGGACGTCACGCGCATGCGGCAGGGAAAGATCAGCCTGCTCAAGGTGCCGATCGATCTGAGGACCGTCGTCGTATCAGCAATTCAGTCGATCAATCCCGATGTGGACGCGAAGGGGCTCACGCTGTCGGTGGACCTGCCAGACGAGTCGGTGTGGGTCGATGGAGATGCTGCCCGGCTCGAGCAGGCCGTAGTCAACCTGCTCGACAATGCGATGAAGTACACCGACACGGGCGGGCGTATCGCTGTCGCGCTCGCCGCCGACACTGCGCAAGCGGTGCTGCACGTGCAGGACACGGGCATCGGCATACGGCCGGAGATGTTGCCGTGCATTTTCGACCTGTTCGCCCAGGACGAAAGCTCGCTGACCCGCTCGCGTGGGGGCCTCGGAATCGGATTGTTCATGGTGGCGAAGCTCGCCGAGATGCACGACGGAGGTGTCGAGGCTTCCAGTGCCGGCCTTGGGCAGGGATCCGAGTTCAGTATCCGCCTGCCCCGGTTGTCACCACGACAGTTGCGCCGGTTACGCGCGAGGCAGGCCGGCGCGGAAGCAGCCCCGACCCTGCCCGCATTGCGCATCCTGTTGGTCGAGGACAACGTGGATGTCGCTGACAAGCTCACGGCGCTGCTGCGTTGCGACGGTCATGAGGTGCGGCTGGAGCGTGATGGCCCGTCGGCCATTGCCGCAGTGGGCACGTTTCAACCTTCGGCTGTGCTGCTCGACATCGGTTTGCCACTCATGGACGGCTACCAGGTGGCCCGACAGATCCGCCTGCAACCCGGACTCGAGAACGTCGTGATCGTCGGGCTGAGCGGCTATACGCACGAAGAAGCCCAGCGCCGATCGGTTGAAGCAGGATTTGACGAGCTCGTGGCGAAGCCATTTGATCTGAACGTGCTCGGAACCAAGCTGGCGCGTCTGGTCGTCGGCGAAAACTAGCTTGCCCACAAACCTGTCGTAACTCGTTCGTCAGCAGACAAATTAGTAGGCAGTAGGCAGTAGGCAGTAGGCAGCGGGCAGTAACCGCGCCCTACGTACTGCTCCTGCGCTTCGCGTTCGTCGTAGGGCGGCCTTCACGGCCGCCTCGCGCGGCTCCGCGCGCGTCACGTTGTTGCGTTCACTGCCTACTGCCTACTGCCTACTGCCTACTGGCTATTGCGCCGCACATCCTTGTCGCCGCGCCTCTCAAATCACACAAACATGTGGCGATTGCGCGCGCGTTTCTTGTGCGATCGGCGCGCGCGCTCACGTTGTTGCGCGATTTCAGGCGAAAAAACGCGTTCTCTTCGCGCGTGATCTCGGCTGGTCCGTGCCTTGCTCTGCGCGAACTCGCAAGAGGAGAGCGCATCGATGATCCGTCCCGTCATAGTACTCGTCTGCATGATCGCGCTTGCGCCTTACGATGCGCACGCGCAACAGGAAGCCACACTGAGTGGCGCAGTGATCGACTCGTCGGGAGGAGTGATGCCCGGCGTGACCATCACGGCGCTGCACGAATCATCGGGAAACACGTTTCTCGGTGTGACGGACGAACGCGGGGAGTTTCGTCTCCCCGTTCGAGCCGGACGCTATCAGCTCACGCTGGAGTTGTCAGGCTTCGCGCCGCTCGTTCGCCGCGTCGAGCTGCTGGTGGGACAGACGGCGGCGCTGAAGCTCGAGATGGCGCCATCTGATGTTTCGGAAGCGGTCACCGTTACAGGCGAGGCACCACTCGTTGACACCGCCACGTCCACGCTGGGAGGCAACATCGACCCGCGACAGATGCAGGAACTGCCGATCAACGGTCGTAACTGGATGGATCTGGCAATTCTGGCGCCGGGCAGCCGGCAGAACGAGGCGAGCAACATTCCGCAATCGCGCCAGGGGTACTCGCAGATCAACATCGACGGGCAGCAGATTACCCACCTGATCCCAGGTACCGATCAGAATCAGCCCAGCTACGGCATGGACGCGATCGCGGAGTTCGTGCTGGTCACCAATCGCTTCGATGCCTCGCAGGGGCGTTCGGCTGGAATGCTGGCGAACGCCATCACGAAATCCGGCACGAACATATTTGCCGGCACGCTGTCAGGCTTCTTCCGGCACGATCGCTTCAACGCCGCCGATTTCATCCAGCAGCGCGTCGTCCCCTACTCGAACCAGCAGGTGAGCGCCACGTTCGGCGGGCCGATCGTCCGCGACCGTGCTCACTTCTTCGGGAACTACGAGATCGAGCGTGAGCCGCGAACCGTGACGTTCTCGAGCGCCTTTCCGAGCTTCAACATCGACCAGGCGGCGCTGAACCGTCAGCGCAAGGCGGTGGCACGGCTGGACCTGCAGCTCTCCCCGCAAATGCACTGGTACGCGCGCGGACAGAAGTACTACTTCGACCAGCCGTTCGGCGGCACCGGCGGCGCGACCAATCATCCGTCCACCGCGCGACGCGAGCGACGCTACAGCAATCAGATCTTCTCCGCGTTCACGCAGGTGCTGGGCAACAGCACCGTGAACGAGGTCAAGGGGGGCGTCGCACTCTACGACTACACCCGCGACTCGCATGTCACCTGGATGGGTGGCTGTTTTCCTGATGCGCCGGTCGACTGCGGCGGCTCGGTGACGATCAGCTTCCGCGGATACAGCATCGGCTCGGCCGTCGGGCAGCACCAATGGCAGAACAACTACTCGATTCGCGACGACTTTGCCTCGTCTTTCACGATGGGCGGGCGTCACGACGTCAAGATCGGCGGCGAGTACATCAGGCAACCGACGATCATCGACTGGTGCGCGCAGTGTACCGGCGCGATCGAGGCTAATGGCGGACCGATCCCCGCCAACATCGAGCAGCTATTCCCGGTCTGGAACGATGCCTCCACCTGGAACCTGGCCGCGCTCTCGCCCATCACGGTGCGCGTCCGGAGAGCGGTGTCGAATACCAGCTTCCATTACGAAGTGCCGCAGGATCTGTATGCCGCCTGGCTGCAGGACGACTGGAAAGTTGCGCCCAGACTCACGCTGAACCTGGGCGTTCGATACGACGTACAACTCGGCGTCCATTCGGAGGATGTCGTGCTGCTGCCGTGGCTCGACGGCAACATGCCGCACGACTTGAACAACATCGCACCACGACTGGGACTTGCGTGGAGCATGGACGACCGCACGGTGCTGCGCGGCGGGTACGGAGTGTTCTTCACGCAGGTCTCAACCGACGAGGCGCACCAGTCGGCCCTCTACACCGTCAGCGCCGTAGCGGAGCGGCTGAACGACGGACGTGAAGATTTCGCTGAGAACCCGTTCAACGGTCCCGTTCCGTCGTTCGAGGAAGTGCTCGCCACGGCGTGCGACGTCACCGGAATCCGTCCCGGATGTCTCCGGCGGGAGCTGACGAGCGAAATCAATCATCCGTGGCGGAAGGGGTCGTACTCGCATCAGACGTCGGTTGGTATGCAGCGGCAGCTTGGCGCGACCATGGCGGTCGAAGCGAACTACGTGTTCACCGGCGGCCGCGGCGAAGAGAACACCTACAACATCAACCTGCGCTACGACCCGGCGACAGGTGTGAACTATCCATTCCGGGACATCAACCTGCGGCCGTTCCCGGAGTGGGGGCTCGTCAACTTCGGCTTCCTCGAAGGGAACTCCAATTATCACGGACTGGAGACGAGCTTCACGAAGCGGTTTGCCAATCGGTGGCAGGCCTCGGGAACGTATACGTTCGCGGGTTTCTGGGACGGCACGCCACCGCCACCGGTCATCGCGATGGTCGACGGCAAGCTGACCAGGGGTGAGCTCGGATTCGACGTTGCGCCTGATCTCGGCGGCGAATATTCGCTGGCCGCGGCTGATCAGCGCCATCGTGCGGTCTTCAACGGCATCTGGGACGTCGGAGCAGGTTTCCAGGTGAGCGGGCTCTACTTCTTCGGCTCCGGCACGCGCCGAACGACGAGCTACGGGGGCGATCTGCGCAACGTGGGGGGCACGGCAGTCAGCGAACAGCGCCTGCGCCCGGACGGCACGATTGTCGCGCGCAATGACTTCGTGAGCGATCCCATTCACAGGGTGGACATGCGCGTGCAGAAGCGGATCGGTCTCGGTGGCAACCGCTCGATTGCCGGTGTGTTCGAGGTGTTCAACCTGTTCAATCACGAGAACTACGGGTCGTATACGACGCAGGAGAGCAGCGCGAGCTACGGGCAGCCGTCATTCAACAGCAACCTGGCGTATCAGGCTCGCATGCTGCAGCTTGGCTTCCGGTTCGCGTTCTGAAAGGCGCATGAGGCGACTAGTCGTAACAGGAGAACCCATGTCGAACCCGACGAGATTTGCGATCAAACTGCTGGCGCTCATCGCTGTTACATCTGCGGCGGCGCTCAACGCCTCCGCGCAGGACATGCATGCGGACCTCTACGTGCCTTCGCGGCCGCAGAACTTGACGTGGGGCGCGTTTCCCATCGACAAGGCGCCGGTCGCCACCGTCAAGTCAGGACAAACAGTCCGCATCGACACGCTGTCGCATGCCGGCTCCACCCAGGACGAGCCTCCTGCGGCATTCCTGGCGGGGTACGGTGTCAAGCGCGATGAGATCCTTCAGGACGTCCTCGACTTCTGGGCGGCGCGCAGCACGCTGCGGCAGCCCGGCGGCGGCGGCGGTCACGTGCTTACCGGCCCGATCTACGTGGAGGGTGCGGAGCCGGGCGACACGCTCGAAGTGCAGATCCTCACGCTCCGGACGCGCGTGCCGTACGGAATGAACAGCACGGGACCGACCGGCGGCGTGTTTCGGGAAAGCTATCCGGGTTTCAAGGAGGGCGACGCGCCGCTCGAGATTCCGGAGGGCACTCGTCACCTCATTCGGACGGGCTCGGTCGACGGCCGCGATGTCGCGTTCTTCTCGGACGCGATCCAGGTGCCAATGAACCCGTTCATGGGCATCATGGCAATCGCGCCGCGCAACCCCACGATGGGCGACGTCGGCGTGCGTGCACCAGGGCTTCAGGGTTCAGGTCCCCCCGGAGAGTATGGCGGCAACATGGACTTTCGAGCGCTCACCACAGGTACGAGCCTGTACCTGCCTGTCTTCCATTCGGGCGCTCGCTTCTACGTGGGCGATCCGCACGGGGCGCAGGGTGACGGCGAAGTGAGCGGCAACGCGCTCGAGCAGTCGCTGACCGGCGTCTTTCGCTTCGTCGTCCACAAGGGCAAGACCATCACCGCGCCGCGCGCCGAAAACGCCACCCACTACATCGTCATGGGCATTGACGTCGATCTCGATCGGTCGATGAGGCTGGCGGTGGCAGAAGCCGTGAAATTTCTGGTCGAGGAAAAGGGGTTGACGCCGTCCAAGGCGCTGTCACTCTGCAGCGTCGGAGTCGATTTTCACGTGGCCGAGGCCGTGGACGGGCGGCAGGTGGTCGCCGGGAAGATTGCGAAGAGTATGTTCCTGAAGAAGTAGGCAGCGG
>Ga0075430_100005289_pt1 | contig 10886 bp, 9 predicted proteins | sample RhiMetdeltSRZDD4_FD_75294 | JGI IMG/M metagenome (GOLD analysis project Ga0075430, IMG submission 75294) | Populus rhizosphere microbial communities from Tennessee, USA - Rhizosphere MetaG P. deltoides SRZDD4 | ecosystem: Host-associated > Plants > Roots > Rhizosphere > Soil | place: USA... | reverse complement strand
CCGACGCCGAACAAGAAGTCGAAGGCAAGCGGCTGGATCAGACGACGATCGAGTCGGCGGCGCGAGCAGCCATTACCCGTGCGCGTCCGCTCGCGCAGAACGAGTACAAGGTTGCGCTCGTGAAGAAACTCGTGCGCACCGCGCTCATGGAGCTCGCGCAATGATTGATGTACTTCGGCGTTGGTTCAGTCGCACGGATGTGCGCCTCGAGCGGAGGTCTCGGCTCCAGCCGAGGCCTCGGCTCCAGCCGAGGGCGATTTCCGGGCGCGAAGTCGCGTTCGCGGAGGGTTACAGCCTGCTGGAACTCGAACGCGCGGGTGTCACCGAAGACCAGGCGATCGCTGCCGGCCTCACAATCGATCGCGATCGCACGTCATCGCTCGGCTGCAACGTCATGCAGCTCGAAAAGCTGGCTCAACGCAGGAGATCGTCATGTTGAAGCGAAGCGTGTTCTTCGTGATTTTCATCGTTGCGACGGTTCTGGGGCTCGCCGCGCCAGCGCAGGCGGACGACATCGTCAATGGCAGGCTCGGCCCGGGAGCGCTCTATCGCCTGGTTCGCCCCACGGCTTGGAACGGCGCACTCGTCGTCTACGCGCACGGGTTCGTCTTTCCTGACCAGCCGGTCGCGATTCCGTCGGACGCCGAGAGAGTCATCGCGATCCTTGCGCCTCAAGGGTTCGCCGTGGCAGTCTCGAGCTTTTCAGAGACCGGCTGGGCCGTGAAAGACGGTACGCAGCGCACCCACCAGTTGCTGGGTATTTTCACCTCGAAATTCGGAGCTCCCAGTCGCGTCTATGCCGCGGGTGGGTCGATGGGTGGGCTGATCGCCATCCAGCTCGTGGAAGCCTACCCGGGGAAGTTCGTCGGTCTGTTTGCGGCGTGCCCGGTGGCAGGCGGACTGCGTCCGGAGCTCGACTACTTCGGAAACGTCCGCGTCCTGTTCGACCTCTTCTACCCTGGCGTCCTTCCCGGCAGCCTCGTGGACGTCCCGGCGAACATCAATGTGACGTCTGACATCATCGCCCCAGCAGCCTCGGCGATGTCAGCCGATCTGACGGGGGCGTCCACGATCGCCCGGATCACACAGACGCCCGTGCAATTCGCGAGCGTTCCGGAGCTCATTCAGTCCATTGTGACGGCGCTCGTGGGCGCGACCGCCTACCCGCACGTCCTCGCCCTCACCCACGGGCGGCCATTTTTCGACAACTCGGACACCGATTACACAGGGGCTCTTCCGCCGTCCATTCTTCAGTCCATCAACGCGAACGTTCAACGTTTCTCGGCCTCGCCCGCAGGGCTGAATTACGTCGACCACAATTACACGCCGACTGGCGATCTTCAGATCCCGGCGCTGACGGTGTCGACGTTTCGCGATCCGCTCGTGCCGGGCTTTCACCGCGATTTGTATGGCGCCGCCGTCGCCGCGGCCGGCAATTCCGATTTGCTGGTTCAGCGCTCGGTTGCTGGGACTGCGAACGGATACGGCCACTGCACGTTCACGCCTCAGGAGTTCGCAACGGCCTTTTCTCAACTCGTTCAGTGGGTCGAGTTCGGAATAAAGCCGGCTCCGTAAACCTTGATCACCCTACGAGCGTAACGCCTTCGCCCACGACGGGGATCGTGTCCATGAACAGGCGCCACCTCTGTTCGACACTCGTCCGATTCTGCGAAAGCGAGCCGCCGTACCAGACCGTCGATGCAGAGTTCGACTCGGAACGTGTCCATCTGCGCTGCACCGTGAACGCAAGATCTGCGACCGGCACGCGGACGCTGAAGACAGGCGGAAGTACCGAACGTCGATCGCCCGGCAACTCCAGGCGCAGTCCCTCCGCGCTGACGTCGACGATGTGCCCGGGGACGCCATTGACAACGGCCTGGATCGGATTGACGCGTTTTCGCACGGAGCGGCGAGCCGGCTTCTCCTGCAGCAGCGCCATCGTCACAAAACAAGTGAGCATCGCTTGATCGACAGGTCGCGTGAGGTGCATCCTCCGCCCACTCCAGCTGACAGGCTGCGAGCCAGGGTCGCCGATCAGGATCATTGGGGCGAGTGGATTGCGCGCGCGACCTTCACTCTGTAAACGACCATCCATTGCGAAAAACGAATCCGCGATCACAAGATCGAACGGTTGGGCTCGCATTGCAGCCCCAGCCTCGTCGACAGTTGAACACCACACCGGCTCAAATCCAGCCGAGAGAAGACCATCGTAGACGGACGCGCCTTCAAAGGCATCTGACAGCGCTACGATCACACGCAGACGGTCACTCATCATCACCAACCCGAAATGACAAGTTCGGCAACCGCCGTGCCAGTCCAAGCCCTGGGGCCGGTGGCACAAACGCTGAAGGAAATCGGGCTCCCTCGTCAGTGCTCGGGGATTGTGGCCGGAACGCCGCCAGATCCGTGCGCCTTTCTTGAACACCATACGGACCAAACCGAGTAGCAAGTCGCTGCAACGACGTCGGTTATGCACGATCACGGTCTTAGCAGGGCGGGGCTCAATACAGCACCCGGGCCGACCCGGCGTGTTCAACACGGCGAGACCCTGTCTACCCCTAAGTTGTAGAAGGCGCCGAACCGAGATCTGTAAGGGGGTTACCTGGCATGTGGAATCAAGAGGACGCAAGACAAAAGCAAGTTCAGCCCGGCGATGCGAGCGACGGGCGCGCGCATTTCGGACGCTCCATTTTCATCAAGGGTGAAATCAAAGCGTCGGAAGACCTGACGATCGACGGTACAGTGGAAGGCCGCATTAACCTGCCGAATCATGTATTAACGGTGGGGCCAAACGCGACAATCATGGCGGATATCACGGTCAGAGTGGCCACTGCTCTGGGATCAGTTGTGGGGAACGTCATCGCGCACGAGAAGCTCGACGTGCGCCAGGGAGGTTCAGTAGAAGGAACGGTCTCGTGCGGACGCCTGATCGTGCAGGACGGCGCGAACGTCAACGCCAAAGTGGAAACGAAAGTTGAAAGCAAGCCGAAGGGTAAGGCGAAGCCGGAGGCCCTACCGTCGGTCGCGTAACACGTTTTTCCTGGCTGCGCGCCAGGTCCGACACCTGGCGCAGCTTCGCTAGAAATTCAACGTCAAGTTCACCCGCGCGAATCGGGGCGGCACAATCGACGTTGGCTGCAACCAGCTTGCGCCTTGTGTTGCATAGTCAAAGGTCTGCTCGTAGCCTGCCGGATCGTTGGTATTGAACAAGTTGAGCAGATCCATTCCGACATCCAGTCGTCGCGTTCCGAACCGAAAAATCTTCGCGAACCGCATGTCGATCTGGGTCACGCGGTCGCCGTAGACCTGCGCCGGCTCCACCAGGTTCACCGTCGTGGTGCCATTCGCATTAGAGCCGGACGGCAAGCGGCCGAGCAGACTCTGAACGACCGTGTTCGGCACGTTGTAGTTGGCTGCCAACGATGCCCCGTTGGTGGCCGAGTTATTGGCTTGCAGGAAGGGGATCGTGGTGCGCAGCGAGCGGAAGGCTCCGCTCACCAACACATCGACTTTCGGGATCGTATAGTTTGCCAACCCGCGGACCGCGGTGATCCATGGCTCTGTTACCGCGCAGCCGCGTGGATCCGGACTGTCGATTTTGACCACCGTCTCGCATCGATCCTGTACGCCGCGTCCAGTGCTCGTGCCCCCCTGGATGTTCACCCCGGCGCCCAGTCGGGCGTTGGCTGTGACGTCGATCCCGTGCCAATACCACGTGCGTCCCGGCCCGAAGTTGGTCTCGAACGTCTGGAAGTTGCGGGCGCCCCGCGCGAACGCGGCCGGCGTGGGATCGTACGACGTGACCGGATAACCACCACCACCGGGGAGATCGGAATGCAGCGGCGCCGTCAACGTCCACGGCTGGTAGTCCTCCGGTCCGATCAGCAGATTGTCGGTGACGAGGAAGTTCTGGAACCATCGCCGGTTGTAGCCGACCTCCACACCCACGCGCGGTAACACTTCCTGCTGCACCGAGACGCCAAACTGCCAATCCGATTCCCGGACACCCCACCCTTCGAGGATGGCCGGATCAATGGTCGTCAGGTTGGGATTGGGATTGCCGAAGTTGAGGTCATTCCCGCCGAGTGCCGCACAGCGGTCGCCGCCCGATGCCAGACTGTCCTGCAGCCTTGGGTCGGACAGATTGCAATCGATCCGGAAATTCCGGTTGCCATCGGTCCACGGCCGCGCGGTCACTCGCGTCACCGTCTTCACCGCCGGGTTGTTCGCGGCGTAAACGCCCCCGACCTCGGCGCTTTTGAGGTACTTCCCGAGATTGGCCTTGATCGCCGTCTTGCCGGTGCCGAACACATCGTACGCGGCACCCAAGCGCGGAGTGATGTCGTTGTAGCCCTTCACGTTCACCGTGCGCTCGAACGTGATCGGCTGAGGATTGAAGCTCGAGGTGTCGGTCGTGCCGTTGCCTTCGGCCGGCGCCCAGCTCCAGGCGCGGTCGTAGCGAATCGCCCCTTGCAGCGTGAGCTTGCCCAGCGTCCATTGATCCTGGGCGAACAGAGCGGCCGTCATCGTGTGGTCGGTCGTGTCCCAGCGTGGGGAGAGGACGTAGCCAAAGCTGATGGGGCTCCTGTTGTTGAACGTGTATCGCAACTGGGAATCGTTAGCGACGCGACCTGAGGTCTGGATCAAGCTGGAACCCATGTAGCCGATCTTGAAGTTGTGCGCGCCGCTGACATATGCGACCGACGATCGCCACTGGATCGATGTCGCTTTGTTGTCTGCGAATGCGTGAGCGTTCGGATCGTAGAGTCCGCGATAGCTGAAGTTCGCGAGTCCGTAGATGCTGGACTGTTCGGTCACCGGGATCAGATCGGCGAGCCCGTCGGGCGGCACCTGGCCGTTGCCCGCGAACCGGTAGTGGAACCGCGATAATCCTGCATCGACCAGCAACCGGCTCGAGACCGGAGACGACCAGGTGGCTTGCGTCACGTAATACGGGAAGTCGTGATAGCCGGGAAACGCCTCCGGTGCGTTGGTCGCGTTTCCGACCGCGATCCAGTCCCCGCTTCGCGCCCGGCAGCCCTCCCCGTTTTCCGTAAGCGTGGAACCCTGACACCGATACTGATTCTCCTGGGAGAACGACACCCGGTTGCGCGGCGTCAGCTGGTCGGTGAATCGGATCGAGAAGACGTCATAGCGGGACGCGCCACGCGTCACCACGCTTTCGTCGCGCGCGTAGTCCCAATGCGCCGGGTCGCCGGCGTAGAGGTTTGCGTACGCGCCGGAGACTGCCGTGGCCTGTCCGAACGTCCGGGCAGAGCCGAAGAACCACAGGCGGTCTCGCAGAATAGGACCGCCGAGGGATCCGTTCACGTCGAACGAGTTAATCAGCGCGGACGGTTCCAGAATACCGATCGCCCGCAGCTCGTCGTCGACGTTATCCGCGCGAGACCATTCGCCCGCCCCGCTGTAGAAGCCGGAGCCAGCGAAGGTGTTGCCTCCCGACCGCGGCACCAGATTCATGAGAGGCCCGCCGGTTTCCGCTTCGCCCAGCCCACCAGACACGAGCACCTGGATTTCATCCACGTTCGAAACGTCGTAGGCGAGGGACGAGACGCCCGCTCCGGCGCCCGGCTCGGTCACCAGCAGGCCATTGATGGAGATGCGTCCTTCGTTCTGGCGACCTCCGTGCGCTGTGAAGCGATTGATCTGACCCGGGTTTATCTCTGCGCCGACGCCACCAGTCGGCATCAGCGAGGCGATGTTGGTCATGATGCCGGTGTAGCTGCGAGTGAGCGGCAGCGTTTGGATCACGTCGTTGCTCAGCACTGTCTCTCTGCGCGTCGTCTGCACATCGACGACCGGCGACTCGCCGGTCACCGTGACCGTTTCCTCCAGGCTGCCGAGGCGTAGTTCGACATCAACGCTCACGGCACCGGAGCCGGACAGCATCAACCCTTCACGCACGACCCGCGAGAAGCCGGGCAGCATGTACGTGACCGAGTAAACGCCAGGCGGCAGATCGGTAATGCGGTACTGGCCGGAGCCATCGGTGACGGCACTACGGGTTTTGTCGATGAGCGCCGAGCTGCTGGCTTCGACCGTGACACCCGGCAACACACCGCCGGACGGATCCCGGACGCTGCCGGCCAATGTCGTTTGCGCATATGCGAAGGAGGGAACAACGAGGAATGCAAGGAGGAACAAAGAACGCGCGACTGACCTCATTGAGACAACCCCTTCCTCATGAGTCTGCGTCCGGCGAAACAGAACGATGTGGTTAACCGGGAGACATGCTACACCGCATCGGGAAAGGGCGAAGTTGAAAGTTCAAAGGTCCAGACTTCTCAAGACCGCCGCCGGGGCCACCCACATGGCGCGGCGCGCCGGAATCCCGCAGGCGACGAGGCCAACCACGAGCAGAAGCATCCCGACGCCGACCCATGTGAGCGGATCCGTCGGCTCCACTCCAAACAAATTGCGTGCGCACGAGTCGTACGCTCGCTGCCGCTCCTACCAGGCCCAACCCGAAACCAATCGCGAGACGAAGGCCAACCTTTCGTGTGCGCTGCCTGACGATATCCGCCATCACGCCGTAAAGACCCACAGCCGCCAGCAGCAAAGACATCACGCTGAGGATTCCGGTGAGTCTCGCCAGCACGCGCTCTGTTTCGACCGAGCGATCAAATTCATCGACCAGTCGCCGTGGACGCGTCAACGCCAATTGCGGATCCAGTAATCCAGCAAACGCTCCGCCGGTGCACGGCTGGCCGATCGAATCTCTCCCGCAGTCTGTGCCGTCGTCGTCAGCGCGCGCGCCGCGCGTGCGAGCGCTTCGTCATGATCGAGTCCGGCACTGCGCTGCTCTCGATAGAGGTCCTCGAGGTGTTGCGCGAGCTCTTCGAGGATGTCGGGCTCGCGGGGCGTGAGGAGCGACGGCAACTGATCGCGTGCGTATTGACGGAAATCCCTGGGGAATCACCCGATCGGGTCGAAGCCGGCAACGCGGCGAAACGCCGTGAGGAGGGCGTGCCAGTCGCTGCGTTGCGTCAGGAGAACCTTGCGGCCAGCGGGCGTGAGTCGGTAGTAGCGGCGACGTCGCTGACCCGCCTTCTCGATCCATTTGCCTTCGATCCAGTCGCGCCGTTCCATGCGGTAGAGCATTGGATACAGCGACGCGACGTGAAACCGAAGCTTCCCACCAGAACGGTCATCGATCAGCTTGCCGATCTCGTAGCCATGCCGCTCGCGTTCCTCGAGACTCGCAAGAATCATTAGTTCCGCACTGCCGCGCTTGAGTTCGGTGTGCGAGGCCATATGTGGCGGGACTATATATATCCAGGCCGCACGTGGTCAAGCAGGCGTCCGTGAGCGCCCACCGTCGACTATCATCGAGAGCCATGAACGCATCCCGATTCGCCGCCCTCTTCTTCCTCGTCGCTAGTGCTGCTGCCAGCGCCCAGATTCCCGTGACCAAGGAGCCGCATCATCGGGTCGTCTTCGAAAACAGCCAGTTAAGGATCCTGGATGTCAACCTTCCGCCTGGCGAGACGACGCTCGACCACTCGCACGATCGGGATGTGGCCACGATCGCGATGAGCAATGGCGCTACTACACGAATGCAGTTGCCCGGCCAACCGTGGACCGATCGTCCGCGCCGATCGCTCGGGAACATCGAGACCTCGGAGTACGCAGGAAAGCCGACGAGTCACACTTTCCAGAACGTTGGCCAAACCACCTATCAGTTGTTCGCCGTCGAGAACCTGAAACCGAGCGGATGGTCGACAACGGCCGCGCTGACGGCAGCGGGCACGATGCTCGCGAAGGAGTCGCGATCATTCCGCGTGTACACCGTCGCCCTTGGGAAAGACCGGCAGCAGACCTCTCACACCCACCAGGTCCCGACCATCGTCATGCTCTTGAGCGGCAAGGTGATGTCAGAGGGGCCGGACGAGAAGGCCAAGGCGAACGCGCCGGCACCCGTCGGCCTCAAGCAGGTCGACGCTCCTGGTCAATGGGTCCTGGTCCCGGCTGGGGACGCGCATCACCTGGTGAAACTGGGCAACGACGACGGCCAGGTGATCGAGATAGAAGTTCGGTAGCGTAGGGCGAGTCCTGCCTTGTGGACTCGCCGTCGCCGTAGGTCGGGTCCTGTTCCCTGGACCCGCCGGGACTTCAGCGTCGCGTCAGCTTCGCATTCCGATCCGGCTGCGGGCGAGATTCTTCGAGCTTCCAGCCGCAGGTGTTCCCGACCAGACCGGCAAGCTTGTCGAAGCCTTGCACCGAAAATTCGGCGGTCACCGGCTGCGCATTGTACGGCGTGAAGCTGAAACGCAGCCGCTCCGCGGTCGCCAGACGTCGGGCGACCGCAACACTGTTCGGCGCAAAGAGCTCCTGACCCGTCACCGAGTCGGTCCATTGCTGCGCCACTTCCTGATCATCGTCGATCTGCAGACGCACGGTATGGCTGCCCGCCTGTCCTTCGATGCTCGCCGCTGATTGGATCGCTACGAACACCTCGGTGGTGCGATAGAGACACCGGACGACGAGAAGCGGGCGGACGCGCGACATCCACACGTTCACGTCATGTGTGGCTTGCAGCTCGAATGAGATCGTCTTCGATCCGTCGTTGGCCCACGTCGCCTGCCGGTTGCCGACCCACTTGGGTGCCGGCGATGAATCGACGACCGGAGCGGCAGGAGCTGGCTTCGTTTGAGAAGGCTGGATCGTTGCGACTGGCTGAGGCGATGCGGCCGGCTGCAGCGATTGCAGTACGACGATTGCGATAACACACACGAGGACTCCGGCGCCACCGACAAGAGCAAGCGACCACGACTTCTTCTCGCGCGCGGGCACCGCCTCGCGAGGTTGCACGGTCGCCGCCACCGGCTCCGGTTCTTTCCAGTCGACCAACGGGATCTGATCCGTCGCGTCGGCCTCCATCGTGACCGGCCTGTCGATCGGCGCGGACTCGGTGGCCAGAAACGCGGGTTCAGCCGCCCTGACCGCCGGTTCGGCGGTCGCGATCACCTGACCGCACGTCCAGCACGTTCCTGACGGCGAATCGACCGGCGCCCCACAATGCGGACACTGACGAGAGTCTTTCACATCACGCTCCGACATAGACATGTCCATAGGAACCAGTCACGAGCTCCGCCTCGATATCCCGGCGAAGCCCTCGACTGGTCCGCAGCATCTCTTGGCGCGCTTCGCGCGCCAGCCCGTTGTGCGGTAGTCGCAACGAGTACAAAATTCGCGTTGAAGCCCGCACAACGGGCTACGTCGCAAGGCACGTGCCGCGCCATTGCGCGCCGAAGTGTGAGGACTTGATCGCTCTGCTTACAAAATGGTCGACGCCCCTACAGGATCAGTCCTTTGAGGGTCGCTGCTCGACTTCGGCTGACGATGAGGGTCGTGCCATCCAGGAGCGTGACCCGATATCGGCTGCTCCCGGCGGGCTGCACTTCAGCGATTTGATCGAGCCGCACGATTGCTGATCGGTGGATGCGCAGGAACTCCGCATCATCGAGCCGCATCTCGAGGTCGTTGAGCGTGCGGTAGACCAGGTAGGTCTTGCCATCGGCATGGATGCGCGCGTAATCACCCTCGGCCCGGATCCACTGGATGCTCGTGAGCGCGAGTGGCACCATGCGCTGGCCATCAGGCACGAGCAATCGATCGGGCCGTCGTCCCAGATCACGCAGCAGCCGCGGGACGCCTGTCGTTCCACCGGCCCCTCGACCGCGTAGCCGCGCAATCGTCGACTCGAAGCGCGACGCCGTAAAAGGTTTCACCAGGTAGTCCACGGCATTCACATCGAACGCACGCACGGCGTAGCGATCGTAGGCCGTCGCGAAAACAAGCGCCGGCAAGCGATGCTGCTCGGCGACGTGTGCGATGACGTCGAAGATATCCTCCCCTGGCATCCGCACATCGACAAGGGCCGCTTCGGCTGGAACATCGACGAGCGCCATCGCCAGCGACGACGTATCGGTGCACTCGCAAACAATCTCGACACCCGCGCACCCAGCCGTGTACTTCCTGATCAGACGCCGCGCCAGCGCCTCATCATCGGCGACGATCAGGCGAATCCGATCAGACACCGTGCGGCACCATCGGCAAGTCGAGACTCGCCGCGAATCCGCCGGCGTCCGGTCCGGCGCTGAAGCCGATACCCTCATCGCCATAGACAGTCCGCAGACGATGGCGAGTCAGCGCGAGACCACGTCCCGTGCCGCCACGACCGTTTGTGCTCGTTACTGTGTTGGCGATTCGGATTCGTAAACGCCCACTCTCGGCCTGTGCCTCCACACGGAGACTTCCCGGGCCAGCATTTGGCTCGATACCGTGGCGCACGGCATTTTCCACCAACGGCTGCAACAACAGCGGCGGCACGAGCGCACCGGCAGCGCCGCCATCAGCTTCCACGGTGAATTGCAGCCGATCGCCGAACCGGATCCGCTCCACCTCGAGATAGTCGCGCACCATGTCGAGCTCGCGAGCGAGCGGAACGAATGGCTCGTCAAGACCATCGAACACGGTGTGCAGGAGCGACGAGAGGCGGCTAATCATCCGGCGCGCCTCGGCCGGATCGTCGTCAATCAGCACCAGGATGGAATTGAGCGAGTTCAACAGGAAGTGTGGCCGAAGCTGACCTTTGATCGCGTCGATTTCAGCGGCGTGCGCGGTTGCCTCGAGCCGTGCCTTGTGCTCGCGGAACTCGTGCTCACGGTCGAATGTCTGCACCACGAGGCCGAGTCCGAACGCGGCCCCGTAGGTGAACACCGCACCCAGCAACTGATACATCCACGTGCCCTCAAACACGATGTTCCAGAAGCGAGGGCCGACCCAGAGTCGCATCGCCGCGAGCTCGAGCGCGCACCAGATCGTGATCCCAATCAGGCCCAATCCGAGGTAGGCCACGATCG
>Ga0075430_100005286_pt1 | contig 10891 bp, 7 predicted proteins | sample RhiMetdeltSRZDD4_FD_75294 | JGI IMG/M metagenome (GOLD analysis project Ga0075430, IMG submission 75294) | Populus rhizosphere microbial communities from Tennessee, USA - Rhizosphere MetaG P. deltoides SRZDD4 | ecosystem: Host-associated > Plants > Roots > Rhizosphere > Soil | place: USA... | reverse complement strand
CGGTACTTGCCCCCGACACGAACATCCATCTCACAGGAACGCAGGGACATGCCCATCGACTTCGGCGCCCACCACCGCCTGAACAGCTCGGGCTTGGTCCACGCCTCGAACACGATGCGCGCCGGGCCGTTGAAGGTTCGCGTCACGACTAGCTCACGCTCGGACTTCCGTTCCACCGTCGTGCGGTTCTTCATGAGGCTAGGCTCACTCTCTCTTCTTGCGTCCATCGACCTTCTCCTTCCGTTTCAGTTCCTCAACAACCTTGTCCAGCTCGTCGAACCGTGCGTCCCAGCGCTGGCGGTGCCTCTCGATCCATGCCGCCTCTTCATCCAGTTGGCGCAGGCCGAGCTTGCAGGTCCGCACGCGCCCGACCTTCTCCGTGGTGACGAGCCCCGCCTGCTCCAAGACGCCGACGTGCTTCTTCATGCCCGTGAGGGTCATGTGGAACTTCTCGGCAAGGTCCGTGATCGAAGCGTCTGCCCGCCCGAGCTGCTCCAGAACGCCGCGTCGGGTGGCGTCCGAGAGCGCGGCGAACGAGGCATCGAAGCCGGTCCGTGTATACTGAACCATATGGTTCAGTATACACACACACACGGATTAGCGGCATGCAAGGGGAGGCTGAGCGCGCGCTGCGTTGCCGGCCGCCTTCACTCCCAAATCGACCTCATTTCGATGCAGATTCGATCGACTCGGCGATCCCCAGGAACTAAGAGAGGAAGCCGCCGCGCACGGCGTTGACGTGTGGACGTGGCTTGCAGGTGAGACGAAGAAAGACGATCAAGACTTTTGATCGGTAGGCACTAGGCGACTGCTCATTACCTATCGAGGGCCCACTGGGTCAGGACAGGACTGCCACTGGCGCTCGCGGTCTAATCTCGGATTTCCGCGTTTATGTCGCCAGCGGCAATTCCTCGGCTTTGCTCGAAGTAATCCTCGAAAGTGTGTGTGTTCACGGGGCTTCGCCGCGAGACAATTTGGACGGATAATCTCGCTCAAGTCGTGCGGTGGGCGGCTGACTCGGCACGCTTGCGACCCGATGGGCTGCGGACGTGTGTTCTTGGATGGAGAGCGAGGCACTATGCAGGTAATTCGAAGATTCGCCAGTGCTGCTTGCGTTCGACAACATCGTCGCCGAGCTGGCGCAGAAGGCATGTGCCGCATGATTACCCCGCGGCGTTGGGTCCTTGCTGCCATCATTCTTTTCATTGGCGCCGTCACACCCTCCGTCGTGGCTCAGAACGCGAACGTCTCACGACCTGCCGCCAGCGCACCGGCCCCGCAGGCAGTCGGCCCTTCGCCCGGTTGTCACAACGAGCAGGGTCTGACCTACCTGTGTGACCTCAGCGTCCCAGAAGATATCCTGAACGTTGGTTCATCGGGCCTTCTACTTGTGTCCGGTCACCGTGCGCCCGGTCATCTGTATCTGATCGATCCTGCGAGACGGACGCAAGCGGAGCTGATCCACGGTGCTGCATTCAGGCTCCAGCACGACACCCGCGCCTATCCCGGCTGTTCGGGCCCGCTGAACCTCCAGGCCTTCGATGTCCACGGGCTTAGCCTGGCCGAGACGTCGCCCCGGTATTTCAGCCTGTACACCACGAGCCATGGCGCGCGGGAGGCCATCGAAATCTACGATCTCGACCTTCGCGGCACGGTGCCGATTCTCACCTGGAAGGGCTGTGTCCTGCTGCAGCAGGATAGTTACCACAACAGCGTCGCCCGACTCGCCGACGGCGGATTCCTGACGACCAGAATGCGCGACCAGAACTTCAGAGTTGGTGAAGGTGCCCCAGCCGGCATCACCGGCCATCTGGTCGAGTGGCATCCGGGCGGCCAACCGCAGCGGCTCCCCGACACCGAGATGTCGCTGCCGAACGGCATCGACATCTCGAAGGACGAGCGCTACATCTACGTGGCCGCCTTCGGCTCGCAGGAGCTGGTTCGTTTCGATCGCCGGACGACACCGATGGCCAAGCGCACGATGTCACTGTCCATTCGGCCGGACAACATCCACTGGGCCACCAATGGCAAGCTTTTGACCGCTGGCCCGAACTACGTCGCGCCCGCGGTGTGCAGCGGCGCTGGCTGCGCCACGGGCTGGTCGGTGCTCGAAGTCGATCCGGAGACGTTGGCCTTCTCGCGGCTCGGCGGCGCGGATCAAACGGCCGCGATGCAGCGCGTGAGCTCGGCCATGCGAGTGGGAGACGACATCTGGGTTGGCAGCAACGACGACCGTATCGCCCGCTTCTCGCTGCACCGGCCTTGAACACACTCGGGGATCAGTCCCGTCAACAGTTGATCGAGCACCGTGCATTCGATGAACTCCTAGCACCCCGTCCCGCGGTTGCGGCGTGAACAGAAGCGGCGCTTCCCCATTTTCAGCACCATCTGCCGGGCACACCATCTGCTGGGCGCCGGCTAGCTCGCTGAGTTGTGCGCGTCTCGCCTGACTAAGTTAGCGGGCCGAAGCTGTGGCCATCGAGCGACTGACTTCATCTCGCACGGCCTCGCCAGCCGCGATGGCCGCACGGGTTTCGATCACGCCTTTCACTTCAACGCCGTGCATTTTGTAGAACGAAAAGATGTCGAGGTCGGTTCTGAGGCGGGCATCGCCGAGTACCTCGAGTGCGTGCTTCAGCTCGTGCCCGATAGCCGCTGTCAAGGTGAGATCGTGGTGTTGTGCGTCGACGATGATGTTCAGCACCCGGTGTGGCCCGGCCACGCTCATCCGGTGCAGAAGGCAGGCGCGCAGGCGCCCGCACGTTCCGACTGTGAGGTAGACGAGTCCATCGGTGGCGTCGATCGCGGCGACCAACTCACGGAACGTCTGCGATCGTTCGGAGGCATCGCCGACTAACTTCCTGAGGATCGGACTAACCGTTCGAATCGTCGATTTGTGCAGACCGAGTGCCGACGCGGGGCTGTCCTGGGCGGCGGACACGGTAGGTCCAACGCAAGTGAGCCCGAGCGTCGCGAGAGCCACGATGACCACATGTCGCGATGGCGTTCCCATGACGTTTCCTCCGCCAGGCGGGGGATGGGGCCGCCTGCAGCTGGGAATGCGAGAACGCCGCGCGACAGGGTGAACATGCGCAAAAATCCGCCAGAAAACCACCGATGGCGAGCTGATCGGTCCGATGAAATGTGGGATACTGCGCCACCCGAGAGGAACATTGACGACACCGTCGCCCGGCGCGGTCACCGAGTTGCTGCGGGCGTGGAGCGATGGCAACGACGGCGCACTCGAGCAGCTGATGCCGCTCGTCGAGGCGGAGCTGCGTCGGCTGGCCCGGGCCTATATGGGCCGGGAGCGGCGTGGCCACACGTTGCAGCCGACGGCGTTAGTAAATGAAGCCTTTATCCGGCTGACGGACGCTCGACAGGTTCGATGGCAGGACCGTGCGCATTTTCTCGGAATTTCGGCTCGGCTGATGCGCCGCGTGCTCGTCGACCACGCGCGGTCGCGCGGATACCGCAAGCGCGGTGGCGGCGCGCGGCAGGTATCGCTGGATGAAGCCCTGGTCGGCTCGACGGGACCAACGTTAGACCTCGTGGCGCTGGATCGCGCATTAGAGACATTGGCAACCGTTGATGCTCGAAAAAGCCAAGTCATCGAGCTGCGATTTTTCGGTGGCTTAAGTGTGGAGGAGACCGCCGACGTGTTGCATGTCTCGACCGATACAGTCAAACGTGACTGGCGGTTGGCGAAGCTCTGGTTGCTCCGCGAGCTCGAAGGAGAACAGAAGTGAAAGACCCGCAGCGCCGGCGCCGGATTGAAGAAGTTTGTGACGCTGCGCTGGATCGCGACGCCCACGAGCGACCGGCGTTCGTCGCAGCGGCCTGTGCAGGCGATGAGACGCTGCGAAGCGAGGTCGAGGCGTTGCTGGCACACGCGCAGTCGGCCGAAGCCTTTCTCGCCGCCTCGGTGGGCGATGTTGCCATGGACGTTATGGGTGAAGCGCCAATGGCATCACTTGTAGGCCAGCAGATAGGTTCGTACCGAATTGGTTCACTCCTTGGCGCAGGTGGGATGGGCGAAGTCTACCGCGCTAGCGATGGAAAGCTCGGTCGTGACGTTGCGATTAAGGTCCTGCCGGAGGTTTTTCTTTCAGACCCAGAACGAGTGGCGCGTTTCGAACGCGAGGCAAAGGTACTTGCGACTCTGAACCATCCGCACATTGGGGCGATCTACGGACTGGAGGAAGCCGACATTTCGACCCCGTCAGGGCCGGCCACAGTGCGGGCGCTCGTCCTCGAGCTCGTGGAAGGTGAGACGCTGGCCGAACGGATCGCGTTGGGTCCCTTGCCTATTCAGGAGGCGCTGACTGTCGCCCGGCAAATCGCGGACGCGATTGATGCCGCACACGAAAAGGGAATCGTCCACCGGGATCTGAAACCTGGAAACGTCAAGATCACCCCTGCCGGTATGGTCAAGGTGCTGGACTTTGGCCTCGCGAAAGTGGGAAGCGCAGACGGATCGGTCCCCCATCAGGGACCAACGGTAACAGCCGGCAGCACGCGAGAAGGCCTCATCCTCGGAACGGCCGCGTACATGAGCCCCGAGCAGGCCCGGGGGAAGCCCGTTGATAAGCGTACCGACATCTGGGCGTTTGGCTGCGTGTTGTACGAAATGCTCACGGGACGACCCGCACTGGCGGGTGAAACCGTGTCCGACACGATTGCAGCGATTTTGGAGCGCGAACCGGAATGGCAGGCGCTACCAGGCGGCACCCCGGCCTCGGTGCGGAGTCTGTTGAAGCGCTGTCTCGAGAAAGATCCCAGGCAACGCCTGAGAGATATCGGCGATGCACGGTTGGAGCTCGATCACGCCTTGGCCGCCGATGTGCCCCGTGTTGCTGTCGCGGTGCCGACCCTCGGTGGCGAGGTACCGGTGCCAACGCGCTCTTCTCGCTGGTTCGTATCTGACGTTCGCGCGTGGCGATGGCTGGCGGCAGCGATTGTTCTTACAGGAGTGATCGGCGCGGCACTCTTTTGGCGTGGTAGCGAGGCAGGCGTTGGGGCCCTCGAGATACGTTCCATTGCCGTACTTCCTCTGCAGAACATGTCCGGCGATCCAGAACAGGAATACTTTTCTGACGGAACAACTGAAGCACTGATTTCTCGGCTGGCACAGGTTCATACCCTCGACGTCATCTCACGCACCTCGGTGATGCAATACAAGAAGACAACGAAGTCGTTGCGCGACATCGGCCGGGAGCTGGGTGTGGACGCGATTGTGGAAGGCTCCGTGCAACGAGCCGGAGGCCGGGTCCGTATTACGGCACAACTCATTGGAGCGTCTACCGACCGCCATCTGTGGAGCGGGACCTACGAGCGAGACATGGTCGACATCCTTAAGGTGGAGGCGGATGCTGCGACCGCCATCGCCCAGCAAATCCACGCGTACGTGAGTCCTGATGAAACTCGGCGGTTGAGGCGAGCTTCACAAGTTCAGCCCGCCGCTCACGAGGAATATTTGCGAGGGCGCAATCTGCTCCTCGTGGTGCCGAAACAAGCTGTGGAACACTTTCGCCGCGCCATACAACTGCAGCCTGACTATGCGCCCGCGCATGCCGACCTGTCGAATGCGCTCCAGAATTTGCGGGATCTAAGCGGCGCACGAGTTGCAGCCGACCAGGCGCTTCAACTTGATCCGGAGCTGGCGGAGGCGCATACTGCCCTGGCTGGTCTCAAAACGGAGGAATACGACTGGCGAGGCGCCGAAGAGGAATTCCAGCGGGCGCTGAACCTGAATCCGTACAGCCTCAGCACGTGTATCTGCTATTCGGTCCTGCTAAGAGCTCTTGGTCGGTTTCCCGAGGCGCGTGCACTGATCGAGCGAGCGGCCGTCACCGATCCGCTCTCCTCAGCCATCCAATCGGAGTATGGCATCGTTCTCTATTTTTCCGGGAACTACCAGGAAGCAGTATCCAAGTTCGAGCGAGCGCTTGAGCTCAATGCCGGGAATCGTTTGGCCTCGTACGTTTTCGCTCTAAATTACCTGAAGCTTGGCGAACCGGAGCGCGCCTTGGCGGTGCTGGACCGGCCGGAGTTCCGACCGAGCGCCGAACTGGGCCTAGCTTATGCCGCGCTGGGCCGGCGTACCGATGCGCTGAACACGATCGCGGCCTTGGAAAAACAAAGCCCCATGCTCGACGCCGTAACCATTGCGGCAGTCTACTTCACGTTAGGAGACAAGGACCGCGGCTACCGGTGGCTCACGCGAGCATTTGACGAGCGCCAGTTGAGAGCACGGTTTGTGAAGTTCCATCCAATGTTCGACAATCTTCGCTCGGAGCCACGTTTCACCGCTTTGGTCGAGACCTTGAAAATCCCCACCTAGAGGAAGCGCGAACTTCGGCGGGTCCGCCGAAGCCCAGACGAGGATGCCATGAAGGCCGGGGACACGTTAGGCCCTACCTTGATGAGGTTCCAGATGAACCCTCTCAGCCGATATCACGCGTCGATGATGGCTACTTCGCCTCCGGCATGAGCGTCACCTTAACGTAGCGGTTCGCGTCGAGGTAGACGCGCGCGGCATCCCTGATAACCGCCGGCGTGAGCTGGTCGTAGATCGGGCGCATGTCGAAGACCTCGCCGACGTCTTCGCCGTTCTGATACTTGAAGAGCAGCCGGTTCAGGAGGTACTCGTTGTCGGCGCTGTTGGTCTCGAAGTCGCGCGCGAGCGTCGCGCGGGCGTCCACGACCTGCCCGAGACTCGGTCCCACGAGCTTGAACTGGTCGATCACCTGAAGCGCTGCCTCAACCAGGGCATCTGTCCGTGCGGGATCGCAGGCGAATCCAATCGTGATCCGGTACTCCTGGGTCGGGCGCTTGGTGAAGCTTGCCGCCACGTTCACGCCGTAGGTGCCCCCCAGGTCTTCCCGCAGTCGCCGCTGGAGGTTGCCACTCAGCGTGTCTCCCATCGTCCGGGCTACGACACGATGCACCTCGTCGTTCTGGAACGCACCGGTGAACACGATGCTCACCTGGCTCCGTGGTTCGATCCCGGCCCGCACCTGCCGCTCGACGACACCAGACGGAGGGCGTATGCCGACGTCGCGCCAGGTCTCGTTCCGTCGGGTCGACGGCAGACTTCCCAGGTACCGCTCCACGAGCGGCTTCATCGTCTCGAGATCGAAGCTCCCGACGAAGACAAAGATGAAGTCGCTCGCGTCGGCGAATCGGTCCTTGTAGAAGGCCAGTGCCCTGTCCAGGTTCATCAGCCCCACCTGACCAGCTGTGAGCGGGCGCGCCCGCGGATGGTCCTGCGTCAGCGCCGCGGTCAGCGCCCGGTTGAACACGGTTTCCGGCATCAGGTCCTGGTTGGCGAGCGCCACCTTCAGTCGGTCGGTCAGCGCCCCGAAGGCCACAGGATCGGCCCGCGGCGCAGTGAAAGTGAGATAGACGAGCTGGAACATCGTCTCGAGATCGGCGCGCGCGGCGCCGCCGCTCAGTCCCTCCTCGGTCAAACCGATGTCGGCACGCACGGCCACCGTTCTGCCCGCGAGCATCCTGTCGAGATCGATTCGTCGGTGAGCGCCGAGTCCGCCTTCGTCGATCGCGCTCGAGGCGATCTCCGCGGAAACGACATCTTCATCGCCCGCGAGCGAGGTGCCCCCGGGGCTCACCGCCCTGAAGAGAATCTCGTCCTGTTTGAACGTGGTTGGCTTCAAGACGACTCTGACACCGTTCGCGAGCTGCCATTCCGTCAGACCGAGCGCGTCGTTCGTCGAGGTCTTGACGACAGACCCTGGTGCCGGAAGGCTTGACAAGAGCGGCTGCGTGCTGACCGTATCGACGTACGCCGCGATCGGCGCTCCGCTGCCATTGTTGAGGATCGATGCAAGCCGCTGCTCACTCGGCAGCGATGCTTGATCCTTGGCGGGCGCGCTCAGGACTACGAGCCTGTTGCGGTCGGGCATCCAGTCCTTGGCGACCGCATTGACCTCCTCAAGCGTGATCTCCGGAGTGAATCGCTGGCTCAGCGCGTACTCGTAGGCAATTCCCGGGATGGGCTCGGCGTGGATGAAGTTGCGGACGTACTCGTCGGCGAGCGGCTGCGACGGCGTCTTGTCCTTCTCGACGACGCCTATCTGCAGATAAAGCTGCGAACTCCGCTTCTGGCGCTCGAACTCCGTGGCCGTGAAGCCAAAGCGGGCGACGCGTTCGAGCTCCGTGATGAGGGCGGCCAACCCGCGCTCGACGCCCCCCTGCGGTACCACCGCCCCGAGCGTCGTCGCTTCCTCGGTGCGCACGAAGAGCGCGCGACCCGTCTGCGCGCCCACGAACGGTGCCATCGGCGACTGCGCGACTTCGTCCAGCCGTTCGTTCAGCATTCCGGCGAAGAACCGCTCCACAATGCTCCGCCGGTAGTCGCCGAGCGTGATGAAACGCCGTGCCGCCATCTTGGCGATCAGGCTGATGCTCGTGTTCGTTGCCTCCGGGTCCGTTTGCGCCAGGAACGTCGTCCTCGGGGTATCGGGCACCGTGAACACTGGCCTGGGCTTCGGAGACGCAGGCGATGGAATCGACCCGAAGTGGCTCTTGATCGACGTTTCGATGGCTGCCGTGTCCACGTCACCCACGACGATGACCGCCATGAGGTCGGGGCGGTACCAATCCGTGTAGAACTGCCTCAACCGGTCGTAGGTGACGTTCTGGATGATCTCCGGCCGGCCGATCGGTACTCGATCCGCGTAGCGTGAGCCCTTGAGCAGGACCGGAAACCGCGCGTCCTCCATCCGCGCGTTGGCACCGAGCCCGAGCCGCCACTCCTCGAGGACGACACCCCGCTCCTTGTCAATCTCAACCGGGTCGAATGTCACGTTGCGGGCGAAGTCCTCGAAGATGAGCAGCGACGCGTCGATGACTGCCGGGTTACCCGTCGGGATCTGGAGCTCGTAGACCGTTTCGTCGAAACTCGTGTGGGCGTTCACGTGGGCGCCGAAGCGCATGCCAAGCGACTGCATGAAGTTGACGACGTCGAGTCGCGGGAAGTGGAGCGTGCCGTTGAAGGCCATGTGCTCGACGAAGTGCGCGAGTCCGCGCTGGTCGTCATCTTCGAGCACGGAGCCGGCATTGACGACGAGCCGGAGCTCGGCACGTCCCTCCGGCTGCCGGTTGGCGCGGATGTAATAGCGAAGGCCGTTCTCGAGGGTGCCGACGGTGATCTGCGGATCGACCGGCACCACGACGTCGAGCGGAGCGTCCTCGGCCCGAGTGGAGACGGCTGGCTGCTGCGCACCGACAGTGCCGACCGCCGCCATGACGGCCGAGAGGAGCAGCAAGAGCCTCGCGTGCGTGCGAAGAGTCATAAGAGATCCGGGTCGACGAGAGCCGTCAGTGGCCATAGCTCTACGTCTCAAGAAGAGTTCCATGCGCTCCGAGACAACGATACAGGTGTCCGTCTCGTCCTCGAGGCGGCTCCAGCGAAGGGTAGTCTTGTCTCGCAGCGGAGAGTCCCGCTTACACTTTTGGCTGCTCGGTTTACACGCGAGCAATGGTTGTGACACCTTCGGGTATGGGTGGATGCATGACCGGTATTTTGATCGTGCCATAAAGTTTTTTCGTGTAGGCATCTCGTGATAACGCCGTACTGACGACCGATGCGGGCGAAGTCACTCGCCATTGGGCGACCCACGACCACACAGGACCTATTCTGCGACCGCGCCGCACACGAAGCGATGCCTCTCGCTCGCACGGTGTCATGCAGGTCGGCCTAAGACCGGGGGCGCGTACAACCCACAAGGACATCAACCGCTTCTCAAGCAAGGATTTCGAGGAATCTCTGCCCTTGAGAGAGCCCTGTTAGGCTGCGACGTTCGTAACCGTGCCCGCGATATGCTGATCGGCCTGCTGGAGTTAGCCTGACGAGAAGCAGCATGATCTATTTCGGCTGAAATGAAGACCAGGATAACCCGCCGAAACGCTACATTGCTGGTGTGTGCTGCTGGGCTTCTTGTTGTCATCAGTGCAGGTTCAGCAACAGTCCGTGCGTGGGGAACACAGGGGCACCGACTTGTGGCCCTGGTGGCGACGAACCGTCTGAGTCCGACGGCACAGCAGAATATGGTGTGGTTGCTTGGAACTGAGACGTTAGCGGATGTTGCGGTATGGGCCGACCAATACCGGGAAGTCAACAAACAGACCTCCCTCTGGCATTACGTTGACATTCCGCCCGAGGCAAGGAGCTACGACCGAGACCGCGACTGCCCACGGCAGCCTGGAGTTGCCGCAGGAGCTCCACTCGACAGGTGGCGTGACTGCGTCGTAGACCGGATCACGTATAACCGAGAACGTCTGGCCGACCTTTCGCTTGACCGAGCCGATCGGGCTATCGCGCTCAAGTTTCTTGTCCACTTGATCGGCGATCTACACCAGCCCTTTCATGCAAGCGGCATGGAACGTGGCGGCAATCGCATTCTTGTTTCAGCGTTTGGATCGGCTACCTGCGCGAACGATTCCGGAGCGACCGCTCGATGTAACCTTCACCTCGTTTGGGATACCGTTCTCATCGCCCGTCGTCAACTTAACGAACAGCAGCATCTGAATGAACTCGAACGGCTGATTAGCGACCGTCGTTCGGACAATGACGCCAAATCGTCGCCGAGCGAATGGGCCATGGAATCGCACAACCTGGTAAACGCACTACTGCCGACACAGGGGAATGTCGATGAGGCGTATTACCGTACCCGTATCTCTGCGATCGACGCGCGGTTGGCAGCAGGCGGCGTGCGGCTAGCAGTTGTGTTGAACGAGAGTCTCTCTCAACCGCCCCCACGATGAAGGCGTGCAGGCTAACAGCGCGATGGAGCCGATGTGCGCAATCTCTCGATAAACTCTGTTATCGCGCAGCTCATTCGATACCTAGCTCGCGATTAACGCCGGA
>Ga0075430_100005285_pt1 | contig 10892 bp, 12 predicted proteins | sample RhiMetdeltSRZDD4_FD_75294 | JGI IMG/M metagenome (GOLD analysis project Ga0075430, IMG submission 75294) | Populus rhizosphere microbial communities from Tennessee, USA - Rhizosphere MetaG P. deltoides SRZDD4 | ecosystem: Host-associated > Plants > Roots > Rhizosphere > Soil | place: USA... | reverse complement strand
CGTCAGAAGACGCACGAGCGGTGCGTGTTCGCGCAAGAGCTCCGGGGATGGCCTGGCGTGGGCGGCGGGTGTCGCCGAGCGTGGGGCCGGTGCAGCGGCCATGTCACTCACCGTCCTTCCAGGTCACGGGACGGACGCGAAGAAGGCGTCGGGCACGGCGCGCATCGCCTCGGCGGCGGCCTCGGGCCAGGCAGCGCCCTGCCGGGGCAGGACGATCGAGACGGAGCGCACCCGAAATGCGTTCGGGTCCAGCGCCGGCGGCTCCACACCCTTCCGGAGATCCCTGGCCGCGCGCAACAGCCGTCGCCGCATCTGGACGATCGCCGAGTCCGACGCCCCGAGGCGCTCCCGCGTCCGGTCGAAGATCGGCCCCATCCCCTCCTGCACCGCCGTGTCTTGCTCGCTGATCCCAACGATGCCGCTGTAGGAGCGGCCGCTGCGCTGCGCCTCGCGGTCGATCAGGTAGTCGTTGCTCTTGTTGCGCTCCGGTCGGAAGGTGCCGGGGATCGTGCGCGGGTGGTGGGTGAGCCCTTGCTCGGCCTCGTCGCGCTCCTGCTCGGTCAGCGGGCGCGTCGGGTGCCAGGTGGCGGTGACGACCCAGCAGTTCTCGTCGTCGATCGGGACCCAGGCGTGCCCGACGAGCGGCCGATCGCCGTACGGCGGGACGACGGTGTACCAGGGGAGGAGCCAGGGGGTGATCCGCCAGTAGTAGCTGTCCTCCTCGGCGTCGCGGCGAGCACCGATCATGAAGCCGTAGTCGGTGTCCACGAGCTCGAACCTGGGGGCGCGGTCGCGCATGTACCGGCCGGATGGGGTATCGCCACGGGCGCGCCGGTCGCCGTGCAGGAACGAGACGTGGCTGGAGTCGATGCCGCCCTCCATCGCCTGGGCATAGTTGCACTCCTGCCAGCGCTTCGAGACGTAGAGATGCTCCGGGGCGATCAGCGCCCATTCCAGCGCGGGCGGCTCGGGTCGCCGCTCGGGCGGGCCGAGGTAGGTCCAGATGACCCCGGATCGCTCGACGCACGGATAGGCCGTGTGCCGCACCCGCTCGGCGAAGGTGCTCTCGGGCGGCTCGTTCGGCAGCTCGACGCAGCGGCCGTCGACGTCGAACTTCCAGCCGTGGTAAATGCAGCGGAGCCCGCACGCCTCGTTGCGGCCGAAGAAGAGCGGCGCGCCCCGGTGGGGGCAGAGGGCGCCGAGCAGGCCGACGCGGCCGTCGGTGTCGCGGAAGGCGACGAGGCTCTCGCCGAGCAGGGTGATGCGGACGGGATCGCCGTCAGGCTCGGGAAGCTCGCTGGCGAGGATGGCCGGGACCCAGTAGCGGCGCAGGAGGTCGCCCATGGCGGTGCCGGGACCGGTGCGCGTCAGCAGCTCGTTCTCTTCGCGCGAAAGCATCGGGCTCCTCCTCGAGCTCCGTTCGATCGAGCGTGCTCTCGATGGGTGGTCGGCCGCCACAGTGGGTACGCCGTCGCTGGCCCGGCCGATCGGGCCTCATCAGACCGTTCGGCTCATTGTGCGGTATCGGGCCGTTCGATGCCCGGAGCGGCACCCGATCCCATCCGGTTGACCAGATCGATTGGGTGATCTAGACTCGCAGCATCCTCGGGGGGGAGGCTGTGACATGGGGATCGGGAAGGTCTTCGGGATCGCCGTAGCGCTCGCCATGGTGGCCTGGGCTGCGGTCGCGTCACCGTCGATCGTGCATGCCACCGCTCCGGCGGTCACGAGTTTCGACTTCGTAGACGACGGGGTCGTCGCGAACTGCGGCACGTTCACCGTCGTGGCCCACTACACCGGTACCGTGAAGATCACGACCTACTTCAACGCTCAGGGCGATCCTATCCGCCGGCTCTTCCAGGGCACGGCGCGGGGCACACTGACGAACTCGGTCACCGGCTTCACCGTCAAGGATGCGCCGAGCATCAGGAATGGCTTCCTCGATCTCGTGACGGGCAGGGTGACCAACGTCGGGGTCGATTTCCACATCACGGTGCCGGGCTCAGGCGTCGTCGTGCTGCAGGCGGGCAGGATCGTCTTTGATGGGGCCGGCCCCCCGATCTTCATCGCCGGGCCTCACTTCCCTCCACCGGTGCAAATGGCCATGATCTGTGCCGCGCTCGATCGGTAGCGCGCTCCGCGGGCGGCGCAGGATGGGACCGGTTATCCCGATCCTGCGCTGACCTGGCAGGGCCCGGCTCGCTCACGCTCGCCGTGCGGACCTGCCACGATCGTGCAGGCTTCGTATTACGCTTCGCAGGCGCGGGCGAACGCCTTCTCGTCCAGCTCCAGGCCGAGGCCGGGCTTCCTGGGGACGGTCAGGTAGCCGTCCTCGAACACCAGCGGCTCCTTGAACAGCGCGTTGAGCCGCTGGTCCACGCGGGTCAGCTCCTGGGGTCGGTGGGCGTCCCGGAGGCTGGCGACGAAGTGGATGTTGGCGGCGGTGCCCACGGACGGCATCGTCATGTGGGGGACCATCTGCTTGTGGTGGGCCTCGCCGAGCGCTGCGATCTTGCGGATCTCGGAGAATCCGCCGCACTTGACGACGTCCGGCTGGATGATGTCGACCCGGCCGCGCTGGATCAGCTCGCGGAACTGCCAGCGGGTGTACTCGTGCTCGCCGGCCGCGATCGGGACGTCCAGAGCATCGGCGACCCGGGCGTAAGCGGCGTAGTCGTCGACCATGACCGGCTCTTCGTAGTGGTAGATCCCGAGCGACTCGAAGCGTCGGCCCTGCTGGATGGCGGTCGCCTCGGAGTAGCCGTTGTTGGCGTCGAAGCTGAGCGGGATGGCGTCGCCGGTGACCCGCTTGCACTCGCGGAAGATCTGCCAGTCGGTCTCGGGATCGACGTCGACGTTGTACTCCCAGTGCATGCGGATCTTGATCGCCGTGAACCCGAGCTCGACGTTCCGCTCCACCAGGCGGGCCATCTCCAGCGGGGTGCGACGGTCTCGCCAGTCCCGACTCTTCGCGACGCCGAGGCTGGCGTACATCCGGACCTTCTCGCGGTAGCAGCCGCCGAGCAGGGTGACGATCGGCACCTTGCCGAAGATGTCCCAGAGGGCGATGTCCACCCCGGAGATCGCCTCCATCTTGAGGCCGGTGTCGCCGAGCTTGTAGGTGTCGTAGTACATCGAGGTCCAGAGCTTGTCGATCTCGAGCGGGTCCTTGCCGACGCAGAGCGGCTTCAGGATGGTGTTGACGAAGTGGACCAGCGCGCCGAGGTGCATCGGGCTGCATTCGCCCAGGCCGGTGATGCCCTCGTCGGTGAAGACCTGCACGAACAGCGACGACCCGAAGACGACGCTGGCCTTGACGTCCGTGATCCGCACGATGCCCTCCTGCTCAGGGCCGGCATTGTAGTCAGCAAGCGCGGCACGGTTCGCGCATACACGGTCGGCACGACAGGGAGGTCGGGATGCCGGCGCAGATCGGGCGAGACGAGGTCCAACGGCTGATCCGGGAGGGGGCACAGGTTGTCGAAGTGCTGCCGGCTGAGATGCACCGCAAGGAGCACGTGCCGGGAGCGATCAGCATCCCGCTCACGAAGATGAGCCGCGCGGCGGCCGAACGGCTGGACCGCCACCGCCCGGTGATCGTGTACTGCTACGACCTGCAGTGCGACCTGAGCGCTCGGGCCGCCTGGGTGCTGGAATCGTTCGGCTTCGAGCAGGTGCACGACTACGTGGCCGGCAAGCAGGACTGGTTCGCGTTCGGCCTGCCGATGGAGGGCGAGGAGGCCGGCGAGCCGCGAGCCGGCGACCGGGCCGCCCGCGACGTGCCGACCTGCGGCCCGTCCGAGCGCGTCGGCGCGGTGCGCGCGCGGGTCAGGGCGGCCGGCTGGGACACCTGCGTGGTGGTCAACGAGCGGCGGATCGTGCTGGGACTGCTGCGACCGCGCGCGATGGAGTCCGCCGCCGAGGCGCCCGTCGAGGACGTGATGGAGCTGGGGCCGGTCTCGGCGCGGCCGGACGCGACGCTGGCCGAGATGCGCGAGCACTTCGAGCGGCTCGACCTGGAAAGCTCGCCGATCACGACGTCGTACGGCAAGCTGGTGGGGCTGCTGCGCCGCGAGGACGTCTGACCCGAGATGTCCGTGGCATGATGTAGGATGAACGGCGTCGGGCATGGTCGCGTTGTTGCCTGACTGTCCCCTGCGATTGCTACGTCCCTCTGGAGCGGACGCATGTCGGAAGATGAGCTGTTCGACGAGTCAGACAGCGCCGAGGATACCGTCCCATATCTTCCGCCACTCGCGTCCTATCGGGTCCAGATCCGATGGGGCGAAGTCCGCGAGATCGCCCCCATGATCTTTCCAGAGGACGACGTCCAGCTCGACGAGATCGAGGAATAGTTCGACGCATCCTGACGGTGCCGGTCGGTTGGGCCGAGGCCATCGCGACAGAGCAGTCGCCGCGCCTGCGTCTGCGCAGCCCCTGGAAGGAGCACATGGCGGCGGCCGTGGGGAACCTGTTCAGCCGGCCGGCGCTGCCGTACCCGATCCCGCCGATCCCGAAGATGCCCGATCCTCGCTGCTGACGCGCGCCGGGCTCGCGGGTCAGAGGGTGTAGCCGCCATCCGCGACGAGGGCGGCGCCGGTGATCGTCGCAGCAGCGTCCGAGAGAAGGAACGCGATCTGGCTCGCGACCTCGTCGGAGGTCGCGTAGCGCCCGAGCGGGGTCGTCATCGCCGCCATGCGATCGAACGCTTCCTGCTCGCCGCCGCTCTCCTGGACGAGCTGCTGGAAGAACGGGACGGCTCGCCAGATCGGGGTCTGGACTCCGGCCGGCAGGATGGCGTTGACCCGAATGCGCTCAGGCGCTCCCTCTTTGGCCGCCACCCGAGCGAGCTGGAGCACGCCGGCCTTCGATGCGCCGTAGGCGGCAATCCCCGGCTCGGCCTTCACGGCGGAGGCCGACGACACGACGACGATCGCCCCGCCTCGCGCGCCCTCGCGGATCAGGCGAAGGGACGAACGGAGGGTCAGGAAGACACCGTCCAGGTTGACCGCCAGCACCCGTCGCCAGGCCTCGAAGCTGTGGGTATCGAGCGGCTCACCGTGGGCGATGCCCGCGTTGGCGACGGCGTAATCGAGGCGGCCAAAGGTTTCGCGAACCTTTGGCTCCAGGGCCAGCCAGGCTGCTTCGTCGGCGACGTCGGCCGTGTGCGTCGACAGGCGAAGCCCCGGACGGTCGAGCCGGGCGGCCACGTCCTCGAGTGCAGCGCCGTCGCGGTCGGTCAGCACGAGGCCACCGACTCCCGGTGTGACGGCGAGTCGAGCGGCCGTCGCTGCGCCGATGCCGGAGCCGGCGCCGGTAATCAGCGCGACCTTCGCGTCAAGGATGTCCACGATGTCAACTCCCTGCCCTCGGGAGGAGGCCGGACTCGGCCGCCTCGATGCTGGCCGCTGGCGTACACCCCATCCCCACAATGATGGCAGACGTGGACGATCGGAGAAGCACGCCGATGGTGCCGGACATCGAAGCGCTGGTCGCCGAGCAGTACCTGCCGGGCCTCGAGGTCCACTGCTCGCTGGTGCGCTCGTACATCAACGACGTCTACCGTGCAGGCACGGATGCGGGGAGGTGGTCGTCAAGGTCTACGGGTCGGGATGGCGCTCGGACGGCGAGCTTCGGTACGAGATCGACCTGCTGGAGCACCTGGCCGGGACGGGCGTTCCCGTCGCGCGGACGATCCCGGGTCGTGACGGCGCCCGGCTGCACCACCTGGAGACGACGGAAGGCCGGCGGCGCGTTATGGTCTTCGAGGTCGCGCCCGGCGCGAAGCCGGTTCGGCCGTTCACGACGGCGCTGTATCGCGCGTTCGGACGGGCGGCGGCGGGGATGCACGCGGCGCTCGATCACTTCGCGACCCCGCATCCGCGCTTCCGCCAGGACGCCGAGTACCTGATCGACCGGCCGCTCGAAGCGTTGCGCCCGTACCTGGAGCCACGCCCCGAGGCGTGGGCGTTCCTGATCGACGTCGCCGCGCGGGTGCGGGCGGACATCCTGGCGCTGGCCCGCGACGGCCTGGACTGGGGCGTCATCCACGGCGATCTGACACTCGACAACCTCCACGTCGCCGAGGACGGGCGGATCGTGTTCTACGACTTCGACGACGGTGGCCCAGGCTGGCGCGCCCACGAGTTTTATGGGGTCTACCAGTTCCAGCGCGAGGCGCAGAACGGCGTCTGGGACGCGTACCTCGACGGATACCTGACCGTGCGCGGCCTGTCCGCCAACGACCTCCGGGCCGTCCCGAGCTTCGTCGTCGCGGACCAGGTCTGGAGCATGGGCGTCGACGCGGAGCGTCGCCTGCCGGTCTTGACCGCCGAGCAGGTGGATGCCCGCATCGCGCGGTGGTTTGTTCGGCTGCGGGCACTTGTGGCCGGATCGTGACGGCAGGCAGCTCTCAAGGCCCTAGAATGCGCTCGTGAGCGAGGGGCGCCAGCTGATCCGACCGGCTTTGATCATCGTGCTGATCATGCTGACCGGCACGATCGGCTTCATGGTCATCGAGGGCTGGGGCGTCCTCGACGCGCTCTACATGACCGTCACCACGATGGCGACGGTCGGCTTCGGGGAGATCCACCCGCTCTCGCCGCAGGGCCGGGTGTTCACCATCGCGCTGATCGTGCTGGGGGTCGGCGGCGCGCTCTACTTGCTGACCACGATGATGCAGTTCGTCTTCGAGGGGCACCTCGGGCGCAACCTGGAGCGACGACGGATGCAGCGACGAATCGACCACCTGCGCGACCACTTCATCTTGTGCGGGTTCGGGCGGGTCGGCCGCCAGGTCTCGCACGATTTTCGGGCGGCCGGCGTCCCGTTCGTCGTGATCGACGTCAATCAGTCGTCGCTCGACGCCGCCGCCGAGGAGGGGTGCCTCTGCGTCCGCGGCGATGCTGCCGACGACGACACGCTGCGCCGGGCCGGCATCGAGACGGCTCGCGGGCTGGTCACCTGCGTCAACAGCGACGCCGACAACATCTTCGTCACCCTCTCGGCCCGCGCGCTCCGGGCCGACCTGTTCATCGTGGCGCGGGGCAACAACGACGAGGCCGCCCCGAAGCTCCGACGGGCGGGGGCGGACCGGGTCGTCTCGCCGTACAGCATCGGCGGGCGGCAGATGGCGATGCTGGCAACGCGCCCGGCCGCCGTGGAGCTGATCGACCGGGTGCTGAGCCACGCCGACGTCGACCTGCTGCTGGAGGACTTCACGATCCGCGAGGGCTCGCGCCTGGTCGGGCGGACGGTCCGCGAGGTCGGACAGGAGATCGCACCCGGCGTGCTGATCCTGGCGATTCGCCGGCAGGCGCAGCTGGTGACGCAGCCGCCGTGGGACGCGGCGGTGGGCGTGGGGGACGAGCTGGTGGCGTTCGGGACGAGCGCGCAGCTCCGGGCGCTGGAAGCGGCGTCGTAAACCCGAACCCCGGCCCTTTCTACGCCGTGGAGAAGCGGGAGTCCCCGCTGACAGCGGGGACGGACCGCGACTCACAAATCCGAGCCGGGCATGGCGGCTGCTCGCAGCCGTTGAACGTCGCGCATCGGCGGTTCCCCGAAAAGGCCCTTGTACTCGCGGTTGAAGTATGAGGCGTCGTCGTACCCCACGCGGCGGCCGGCGGTTGTCGCGTCGAGATCCTCGGCGAACATCAGGCGGCGAGCTTCCTGGAGCCGCAGCTGCTTCTGGAACTGCAAGGGGCTCATCGCGGTGACCGCCCTGAACTGGGCGTGGAAGCCCGAGGCGCTCATGCCGAGGTCGCGCGCGAGGCTCTCGATTCGTAGCGGCTTGTCATAGTCGCCGCGGATGCGCTCCAGGGCCGTGGCGATGCGGTTCGTCGCGCCGCCGAAGGCCGCCAGATGGCGGAGTCGATTGCTCTGGGCGCCAACCAGCAGGCGGTAGACGATCTCTCGAGTGACCAGGGGCATCAGGATCCGTGCCTCGGTCCTGGAATCCACGAGCCTGACGAGCCGCACCGTGGCGTCCAGCAAGCCGACATCCAACGGACTCACGTCGATGGCCTTCGCACCGGCTTGCCCGCGCGGAGACGGAAGGCCGGCCTCGACCATGACGGAGCCAACGATGGCGGGGTCCAGATCGAGTCGGAGACCGAGGTAGGGCCGCTCCTTCGACGCATCGCCGATCTGGATCACGATCGGCAGCTCGACCGTCGCGAGCAAGTAATGCGCGGGGTCGTACCGGTAGTAGTCCTCGCCGAGATAGATCTCCTTGCTGCCCTGGGCGATGACGCAAAAAGCCGGGACCGACACGCCGTGAACGGGCTCCGTGGGCGTGGACACCCGATGAATGTGCAGGCCCCGCAACGGCTCCACCATGCCGTCTTCACGGGCAGCCCGCGCCATCCGCTCGACCAACTCTTCCCTCTGGGCCTCTACCTGCCGCTCCTCGCGCTCTCGTCGCTCGTCGTCCACCGCCATCATGCCGGCCCCTTCGCGCGGCTCGTCCCGGCGTGAGCGAGCCGTAGAGTATCAGACAATCATCCTGGAGGATTGTCCCATGGATCGCCGCTCTGCGAGGAACATACTACAGGAAACGAAGCGTGTGCGAGCCCCAGGCCCGAAGTGAGCTTGGAGATCTCTTCAAGCGAGGACTGAGGGCAGGCCTCGTCGCGACGGGCCGGGCGACGAGCATCAGCCTCCGACGAGGAGTACCCGCTGTGATCGCACCGTCCCGCTGTGCCCCTGGTTGAGGAGGAGCCATGCCCAGACTCTACAGCCGTTTGTTCGGACTCATGGTCACCGCTGTGCTGGCTGCTGCCTGCGCGCCGGTCGCGGAGTCCGCACCGACGAGCAGCGCCGAAGCCCGCGTGACGGTGTCGCCGCCGCCGGAGCGGTCCACCGGCCGGGACATGGGCCAGACGCGCGTACGGTTCACCGTCGGTGACACCGAGATCGTCGTCCGCGCTGCCGATAATCCCACCAGCCGCGACTTCGTGTCGATGCTGCCGCTGACGCTGAACTTCAGGGACTTCAACGCCATGGAGAAGATCGGCGACCTCCCCCGCAGACTGACCACCCAGGGCTCGACCGGCAGCGCTCCCGCCAACGGGGACCTCATCTACTTCGTCCCCTGGGGCAACCTCGGCTTCTTCTACAACGCCGAGCGTCGGGACGCGGCCTTTGACCACCAGGTCATCCCGATCGGCACCGTCGAGACCGGCTATGAACGGCTCGGCGAACTCGAGACCGGGCCCGTGCGCGTCGAGCTCATCCCGTGACAGCAGGCCGGCGACCTCGACTCCCCTACGAAACTCCAAACGAGAGAAGGAGCTGACGAAGCATGACGACGAAGCCTAAGATCGCCGCGCTTGCGCTTGCGCTGACCCTTGCGCTTGTCGTGTCCGCGCCTCTGTCCGCACAGGACTGCACGTCTCCGTTCGTCGGTGCGTGGCGTATGACCTCCTTGGAGGTCGCCACCGAAGGAACGCTCCAACCCGTGCCGTACTCCGGCCAGATCATGTTCACCGGGGCCTGCACCGTGTCGGTCCAGGCTATGAATCCCGACGCCAACGCTCCGGCAACGCCGTACACGACGAACGGGTACGAAGCCTACTATGGGACCGTCACCATCGACGAAGCGGCGAAGACGTTCACCATGACCGTCGAGTCGTCACTGGTGCGCAACCTCATCGGACAGCGCATGACGCGGGTCTTTGACGTGTCGGGTGATACCCTGGTCCTGACGCCAACCGATCCGGCAGAAGGCTGGCGCGTGACCTACGAGCGCTTCTGATCAGGGAAGCCCCGCTCATCCGCGGGGCTTTTCACTGAGGAAGTCGGCGCCCCAATCCAGATCCGGACCGTCACGTTGTCGAGAACGCCACCATGATCCTGCTGGTGGGTGCGCAGGCGAGAGCCGCGACGCTCTCGTTCGTGCCCCGCGTGAGAGCGTGATTCCTGGTGGTACCGCAAAGGACGCGCGATGCAGACGCACCCACAGACCCTCAAGGCCACTGACCCCGAGCTGACCGAGGTCTTCGAGCGCTTCGCCTTCGACGAGGTGCTCCGCTATAGCAACCTCGATGCGCGGACACGTCTCATGGTCCATCTCGCATCTCTGATCGCCTGCCAGGGACCAACCCAGTACCGGGTCATGCTCAGCACCGCGCTCACGGAGGGCGTCACGCCCACCGAGGCCAAGGAGGTCGTCTACCAGGCCATCCCCTACGTGGGCATGGCGAGAGTCTTCGACTTCCTCGTCGCCACCAACGAGATCCTGGCCGCTCGTGGCGTCGAGCTACCCTTCGGAGGGCAATCGACGACGACGCCCGAGACCCGCGAGGAGCAGGGCCGCGCGCTCCAGAAGGAGATCTTTGGCGCGGCCGTCATCGACCAGATGGTCGCCGCCGCGTCCGCCGACGAGCTGCACTTCCAGCGCCTGCTGTCCGCGAACTGCTTCGGGGACTACGTCACGCGCACCGGCCTCGACGTAAAGACGCGCGAGCTGCTCACGTTCGCCATGCTCGTGTCGCTCGGTGGGTGCGAGCCCCAGGCCAGGGGCCACGTGGCCGGCAACCTCAACGTCGGCAACGACCGCGGGATACTGCTCAGCGTGATCACCCTGTTGCTGCCGTTCATCGGCTACCCCCGCACGTTGAACGCGCTCAGGGTGATCAACGAGGTGACGTCGGCGTGAGCGCAGCCGATCGCGGCCGGAGAGCGCACCCCGGTCCCACACAGTGGGGGAGCCAGGCACCCGCCGCTGCTCGTTGGCGGGCCGGCCGATGAAAGGCGGGATACCAGGTGGGCCGTAGAGGCTATCTCAAGACCGGCATGAGGACTGCATCACCTGCTGAGCAGGAGGTGCGGAATGGCGAGCGAGCCGGCGGAGCGGGGTCCGTTGCCGACGATCTGGCGGGTGCCGGATGAGC
>Ga0075430_100005283_pt1 | contig 10894 bp, 10 predicted proteins | sample RhiMetdeltSRZDD4_FD_75294 | JGI IMG/M metagenome (GOLD analysis project Ga0075430, IMG submission 75294) | Populus rhizosphere microbial communities from Tennessee, USA - Rhizosphere MetaG P. deltoides SRZDD4 | ecosystem: Host-associated > Plants > Roots > Rhizosphere > Soil | place: USA... | reverse complement strand
CGAAGATGTTTTCCAGCGTCTTTTGCGAGGCCAGCGCCACGGCTATCCCGCTGATGCTGAGACCGGCCAGCAAGGTCGTCACTTGATAGCCGAGATTGTCGAGCCAAAGCAGGACGGCACCGGTGACAAGCAGCAATTTGATCAATCTGGTTATCGGCCTTAGTAAGAGCACTGAGCCAGCCAGGCCCGACCGATCAAGCCGGACGGCGGTGCGAGAGGACAGGAAGTCCAAGCAGCGGAGGCCTATCCAGGCCAATGCCACGATGATAACGGTGTACGCTTGGCCCACGGACTCTATGACGATAGAGCCGCCGGTGAATAAAAACAAAGCTCGCGCAAGGAGTGCCCAGAGGAGAAGCCGAACTGGACCTATGAAGAGCCTCATATCCTGAAGCAGGTCGGGACGGAATCGCCCGATGAGGTATATGATTCCAGCGGTCAGGAGGAAGGCAACCGGTATACTGATCAAAGCCACGGCGATCGCAGCCCCCCACAACCAGACCTCGATGCTCCAGATCCGGTAGTCGAAGAACCAGGATGGCAGTAAGTTCTCCAGTGGGCCATAACCAAACTCGCTATAGAGTTGAGGAATATCCGCCACAGTCGAACCCGCAAACTTCCAGATGTACACACCATCCTCGCGCGGCACGCGTTGCAGCAAGATATCGTAGGTCTTTGTCTGGCCGGTGATTTGTCCCACCCGGTCACGCCCCTCAGGCAGGAGATCGGCCGTGTCTCCTTCGGGACTATTGCTCAAGCGGTCTGGATCAACATAGAGCTTCCGACCTGCGGCAATCCGAAGCTGTCGTGCTAACTCTGCGCCGGTATACCCCTCCAGCTCGGGCGGCAAATTGCTCAAATCCAGATACTGAGCTGCCTGCTCGAAGTTTCTTTCCCGTGTGGCTTTAGCGTAACCATGTACAGTGGAACGTGGGGTTCCTCGATTGAATTCATCGTCTGGCGCGCCGGCAGGTGTCGGGGCCGGTGCAAGGAACTTGGCACGACGTTCCATCTGTTCTTTCATTGTGGGGGGATTGCTCTCGGCGAACAAAGGCATCGCCCATAGCGTCCCGAAGGCAATCGTGACTGATCCCACTATTGCGGCAAGTCGCCGACTCAGACCTCGTCTGTCCATGTCAACCTCCTCGGCTGGTGTAGAGATGATGCCGCAGCCTTACAGCCGGTGCCGCGGTCTGATACTTGTGAACTGAGAAACCGTCCAGCTATGACCGCTACAGGGGAGCAGCCTCGACGATCAACGCAGGGAGAGTTCCAGAGATCCATCCGCGACGAGCAGAATTTCCACCCCGCCGGGCGCCGGATAAATCGTGCGCGGCTTCAGACTAGTCACAGTTCCTTCCAGCCAGGTGCCGGGAGCAAGTTCGCGAGTCAAGTTCCTTGAGAGTTGCCGGCGAAGCTCCTCGATACGATCAGCGAGATCGATTCGAGTCCGGGGTTCGAGACGAAACAACAGGTCGTCGTAAAACAGCCAGTCGGCTACCCGAACCAGCACGTTCTTCGTATCCACGGTGAAGGCGAGCTGCTGGAAACTCAGGGTTTGCGTTGCTGCGTCGAAGACCGGTTTCCCAGTGGCGTACAAGTTGCCATTCACCGCTCCGGTGACGCCAAAGTTGAGGATCAGGTTGGCCCCGCTCCCGTACATGTGAACAGAGGCGATCTTCAGCGGTTCACCCAGTGAGGTCGGAAATTCTTGACCGACCAGTTGTTGTTCAAGCCGGCGGTTGATGACGGAGTATTCGGCTAGGATAGGCACGGCGAGGTGAAAGCCGTCCTGCGAGTGGGAGGTCAACTCCAGCGGCGGCAGGGGTCGATCGCCACCAATCGGCTTAGACCCGGCCTGCGCCTTCGGCTCCAGAATGAGACTCACGGATGTCCGGATGATGTGATCGCCCCCGGCCCCAATGGGGCCGGCTTGAGCACCGACTGGATTCAGGCTGAGCCATAGGGCTGGCTCCAATTCAGCTGGTTCTTGAAGCCTCTGCCAGATCATCTCGGCGCGCTTAGTCGTTTCAGTCCTCTCCCGGACTTTGGTATCGATGGCCTCTGCCACCGAGCCAAGCCGTGCGTTCATGAGGGACGTCAGAATCGGAGTCGCATCAATGCCGAGGTTCGTAAGGCGGCAAGGCTCAAGAGTTTCCGGTTGGTCAAACGACGTGTCGGATTTGAGCGTCCACCTGTCCGTCCAGCTCAGGAGCGAGTGAGCCGTCAGCCGCAATCGCTTGGGAGGATCATCCCCGTATCCACACCGACCTTCCAGAACCTCGCCTTCAGGCCGGATCAGGCGGACGGCGATACGGTACTGGATGTCGGGAACATGGGTGGCAAGCCGATTCTGCGCCATCCGCCATTGGAGCGGCCCTCGCACGATCCGGTATTGATATTGGAGAGAGCCTGAATATGGAGGTCTACCCCCATTCAGCCATGTCTCTTCCTGCCCTGCTTCAGTGGGGAGCGCCGCGTCGGCCGCAATAGCCAGCTCGTTCACGGGAACGCTGACCTTCAGGTGCACCACCGACTGCTCTATGGACGGTGCAGGTGGTGGTGGCTCCAAGACATCGGTGGGCTTGGGAATCTCCACACGAGTGCTTCCACAACCTGTGAGCAGGCATGACACGAGCATGAGAGCCATGGTGTGGAAGAAGATCCAAGCAGAGCGATTCATGGTGGGGGAAGCGGCGGGTGGTGACGGGGCTGCATGGCCTCGCATGATCTGCTTTTGTCTAGCATCTGGCAAGCACGTCATACCGTACTTGCCGAGATGGTCTTACAATGGCCATTCACTATTGGAGAGGATATGGCTGGAGCTGACTCGCCGCGTGGCGTCAACGCGACCCCGCCGCGATTACCTCTTATCGAGCTTGATGAATTTGGAGCCTTCCAGCGTGAGGTTGTACATGAGTCCTTTTTGACCGAAGACGAAGCCGACGATCGGATCTTTGATTTTGGTGGTATCGATCGAGCCTCCGGCGCCGGCCGTCACCAACGCGACCGACCCGTCTACTCCGGCTTTCCAGCCCTCGCTCATCCGAAATCCCTTGAGACTTTCGTCCTGCATGAAGACCAGCACCACCGTTTTTTCCTGAGCGCCGAACTGAAATCCAAACGACGCCGAGGCGATGCTGTAATAGTCCACGGATTTCCCCTCGATGCGCAGCGCTCCCTCGCCGTACTCGCCGCCGAAACCGAACCCTGCCTTGATTACATGAGGGAGTACGAGCACCCCTTTGCCGCTTGCCAGGAATTCCTTTCCGCCGGGGACTTCCTGCTGCAACTGCTCCAATGCCACATCTACGCTCACATCGATCTCTTTGGCTGTTTTGGCCTGACAGATCTGGGCGACACACAGTGTCAGGAGCAATGCCAGCCCGACAGACCACACCCGCGCAGCGGATTGCTCAGGCTTACGGCGCATCCATTCGACCTTTTTTGCATCGTTCATCGAGATCACCTCCGCACAGCCACTCATAGGCATACAATGGAGAATACCGGTCTCAGTCTCAGGGCATCATCACTTCTGAGGCATTGGCTGTGATTTGAGTCCGGCCTCGTATTCATCTCCCGAGATTTCTTTGACCTCCGACGATTGCAACGTCACGGTCCCTCCAGACTTGTCATCCTTAAACTTCACCGCTCCTGCCTTGCCCGTTTGCTTCACCTTTGTCGAATAAAAGGATTTCCCCGTAGCCGGATCGCTGACCTTGTAGTAGCTGCTACAGCCTGCGGCCACGAACACAAGGCCGAGTCCGCACCACATCATCACCGTCACGAGATGGTTGCGCATGGTATCTCCTCTTTTTCATGTCATTGAGATTGTGCCGTCTTCAATCCATCGACTGCAGACCTACCGGATTTGGCGCCTAATACACAAGCGGAATTTGTGCAGCAAGCTCCGCTTTCACCGCGGCTCGGATCTTGTTTTCGATCTGGATGTAGCGCGCGACCTTCGTCGCCGGTAGCACGGTGCCGAGCTTCTTGGCGTACGAGCGTTTTAGGTTCACCTCCGCCTCCTCAATAGCCAACGCCTCCCCGAGCAGCTTCTTCGCCAGGTCGTTCGAGACCGTGCCCTTGTTGTACGCCTCGGCGTATTGCTTGATCGTGCGGCCGAGCTGGTGATTTATCTGCCCCAGCTCTTTCTGGTAGGCATCGTACATCGGCCAAAAACTCTTGGCTTCCGCATCCGTCAGGTCCATGTTGCCGGCGACAAGGAGCTTCTTGTCGGCCTTCATCTTCTGGACCAGGATCTCCATGTTCGCATCGGTGGCGCTTTGAGCGATTGCCATCGTAGCGAACAAAACAGTCCCGATCAGTACGAACGTTGCCAGTCCTCTCATGAGATGTCTCCTTTCTATATGGTTGCAAATCCCTATAGCACTCTTTATCCGGGGAATACTAGGCCAAGTAACTGTGAGATTTCGGTCAACCACAGAGCCAAGGGAGACGTGGACCGGGCAGCCAGTTCAAAGCGAGCAGCCGGAATCATCGGAGGGTGATTCCAAGTAAGTACCACGTCATTCAATAGGCACAGGAGGGCGTCAGGTGGCGGCGACAGGTGATTTCTTGCAGCAATAGAAATAGTTTTATGGTAAATGAAGCCGCAGTCGAGCCGGATGTTCTTGTCTATCACCAGGCAGGCGCAGGAGCAAGCCAAAGAACCGCATGAGGTAAGCCTCAATGGATACAAGCGCACCTCTTCATCGTGCGTGACCGGACGCGGCTATACCGTCGGTTAGTCCGGAAACCCTTTATCCGAAAGGAGTGTCAATGAAGTTGAGCACCCTGGCTGCGTTCAGTTCGGTGCACAGGAAAGAATGGCATCAAAGATCAGATCGTCGGATTCCTATCCGGCCAGAAGGTCCCCAGGCAAAACCTAACTCTTGAAGAGGGAGGCTATATGCGGCGTGAATGTCTCAGGCGGCTGATGCGCGGCGAACAAATGTGCTCTATTGCAGGAGTCTCATGCTGGTCGTTGGCCCTGGCGATGACAGCTGGCCTGCTCCTTGTTGTACCGTCCCTGACGCGGGCAGAAGACGCAAAGCCCGAGCCGCAGGTAGAAACGCAGCCCGAGTCGCAAGCAGAAGGTCCAAGGCCTGAGACCCAGGCAGAAAATACAAAGGCGGAGACGCGGTCAGAAGATACAAAGCCCGAGACGCGGGCAAGAAACCCAAAAACGGGGGAATTTTTCCCCGAGCGATTCATGATCCGCGGCGGTTGGAATTACGTCTTCAACGCCGATACGACCTTCTCCCTCAACAGTCCCGGAGGAGCGATCGGCACGACGATCGACTTTGCCAGGAACCTGAGCGGGCAGCGGGAGGACAATTTGTGGCGGATCGATTCACTCTATCGCTTCAATCCCCGGCACAGCATTGGATTTAGCTATTACGATGTGACGCGGAAGGGTGAGAGAACGCTGGACCGAGATCTTACGGTCAGGAATACGACCTTCACCGCGGGCGGCAACATTTCGAGCGAGCTCAACATTAAGCTCTATCGGTTCATATACAATTATTCCTTTCACCATGATGACAAAGTCGAACTGGCCGGGTCCTTTGGCCTGTATTTTGCCAACATCGGCGCCTCGCTCAGCTCGAATCTGACCTGCACCGGCGGACTCACATGTGGGGCGGGAGCGACGTTGACGCCGGGGAGCACGTCGAACACCCTCACGGTCCCGTTACCTTCAATCGGTTTTCTGGTCAATTATAACTTCACCCCTCGGCTGATGGGTACAGCGCGTTTCGATTGGTTCTACATTGAAACTGCCCAGTTCAAAGGGGCGATGACGGAAATGTATTTCGGATTGGAGTATCGTCTGTTTAAACATTTCGCGCTCGGTGGCGCATTCAATCGGCTCGACATCGAAGCGGATGTCGATCCCAAGAAAGGCGGCGGATTCAGTCTCGACAACGATTGGAATACCGTCTTTCTCTACGGCGCGTTGTACTTCTGATCATCGTGAGTCCGAGTATCACCGGTGCGGCCGCGTGTGGGCAGCATATGTATGGAGCGCGATGGCACAGGACTGAATGGCGGTGTGAGTCTTTTGACTGAGCCTGGCGTTTCTGTCGACCGTTGCCTGCCCGGCCGCAGCTGAATGGTCCGCGAGCGCTACCGGCAACCTGTTTTACACCGATGATGTCGCGCTGTTTTCGGCGACGCGACGTCTCAACCTCCACGGTGATCCGACGCAGCCTGTCGGTCGGGCTGCATTTCGAGCGCAATGATTGGACCAGTGGGATCGAAGGGGATGAGCGCAAAGGCGGCCACGAAACCGTCTGGCAGGGCGAATGTACGTTCCGTTATCGCGTGGCCGAGCGTGTTGCCATCCTCGCCGGATTCCAGCGGTCACAGCGAAAGCAGAGTTTCGAAGAAGAAGTCGTGCACAATACCAATTTCTCGGTCGGCGCAACGTACGCGTTTTGAGGAAGCGGCGCCTGTTGAATCCAGCTTCACCCTCTTTCTGTACCGTTCACGGAATCTGTGCCTACCTGTCAGTTTTGACAGTGTGCGTCCCTCCTGCCGACTTGTAATATAGGCTGCCCGCCTTCAGGAGGACTGCCGACCATGAGCATTATCTAAGGAGACGCAGGTGATCCATGCCAGATGAGCATAAGAGCCATACAGGTCCAGAGACAGTCTTTACACCGGAAGGATCGCGGCGTCGTTTTTTTCAATGGGTCACGAAGGGGGTGATGGGTGTCATTGGATTCTCCCTAGGCATTCCGCTGATCGCTTATGTTGTTTCTCCCGCCCTGAAACGCCGCGAGAAAACGTGGGTTGATGTCGGAAGCGTGAACGAGGTGCCGGTTGGCGAACCAGCGCAACTTGAATACATCGCGACGATTCGCGACGGGTATGTGGAAACCAAAACTCATAAGGCGATCTGGGCAATGAAACAGTCGGATGGACAGGTTACCGCGTATTCTCCGATGTGCCCCCACCTTGGTTGCGGCTACGCGTGGGACGGAGGGGAAAAGCATTTCAAATGTCCCTGCCACGGCAGTGTGTTCGATACATCGGGCCAGGTGTTAGGAGGTCCGGCACCTCGCCCACTCGATCGGCTGCCGTCCAAAGTGGAGAATGGGCGTCTTTTCGTGATCTATAAAGACTTCAAGTCCGGCGTCAGGGAACAGACCGAGCTGTAACCGCCTGAGGTATTCGAGAGAGGGTAGGAGACAACCGAGGTCGGAGGACATATGGATGCCCAGGAGGAGACAATAAGTTCGGCATTATCGCACGACGCTGCAAGAATCTCTCAGTCAAGGTTCCGAAAGTTCACGGCAATCCTGGTCATCTCATTCGCCGTGGGGATCGGTGATCGATCCGCCCCAGCGGCGACGCCATCGCCATCCACGAAAGCTGACCAGAAGAGCGGAACCACCATGGGCAAATCCAGCAGTGCTCCCGCATCAGCTACGAAAGCAGTCCTGACCGATGCGCCGCTCGTGCCGTCCCCCATCAAGCGCAAGCAGCCTGCGAAGCTCATCGTGGAATTGGAAGTCACGGAGGTCAATCTGCCCATCTCCGAGGGAGTCGAGTACACCTTCTGGACTTTTGGAGGCAAGGTACCGGGAAAGTTTATCCGTGTGCGGCAGGGTGACACGGTCGAGTTCCATCTCATGAATCATCCTGACAGCCGATTTCCACATAACATCGATCTCCACGCCGTGACCGGTCCCGGAGGCGGAGCCGCCAGCAGCAATACGCCGCCCGGCCATCAAACGCAGTTCAGCTTCAAGGCTCTTAACCCTGGGCTCTATGTCTATCACTGCGCCATGGCACCGGTAGGTGAGCATGTGGCAAATGGAATGTATGGCCTGATTCTCGTCGAGCCGGCAGGTGGCTTGGCTCCGGTAGACCGGGAATACTATGTGATGCAAAGCGACTTCTATACTGCCGGGAAGTATCGCGAGCAGGGGCATCAGCCATTTGATATGGGCAAGGCCGTTGAAGAACATCCGACCTATGTCGTGTTTAACGGATCAGAAGGGTCTTTGTTGGGTGACCGTTCGCTCAAGGCCAAAGTTGGGGAACGTGTCCGCCTGTTCGTGGGGAACGGAGGACCTAATTTGGTGTCGAGCTTCCATGTCATCGGCGAAATCTTCGATCGTGTGTATCCCGAAGCCGGGACCCGTCACCAGGAAAATGTCCAGACCACGCTTGTTCCGGCCGGCGGAGCGGCCATCGTCGAGTTCAAGGTCGAGGTCCCCGGTTCCTATAAGCTCGTGGATCATTCCATTTTGCGCGCGTTCAACAAAGGCGCGCTCGGAGAATTGAAGGTGGAAGGGTCGGAGAACAAGGCGATGTATTCGGGTCAGCAGGCAGAATCGAAATACGACGCGACGAAATCACCCGGCGCGCACACCGCGACCTCAATGTCCACGAAGGCGCCTCCCACTGATGATCCGTCTGCGCATCTGGCTGCAGGGGGAACACTCTACAAAACCTACTGTATGGGGTGCCATCAGGCAGAAGGACAAGGAATTCCGGGGACGTTCCCACCGCTCGCGAAGTCGGATTACTTGATGGCCGACAAGTCACGAGCGATTGAAACAGTCTTGAATGGTCTTACCGGACCCATTGAAGTGAATGGGCAGCGTTATAACGGCGTGATGCCACCCATGGGGCATCTCAAGGATGACCAGATCGCCGATATCCTGAGCTACGTGCGCCAGTCATGGGGCAATGAAGGAGATGCCGTCTCGACGGCCGACGTTGCCGCGGCGCGGGCGAAAATCTCGCATTGAAGGGGTTGTCTTCTTCGGTGATGTGCTGACAAGGATGGTTTGCTGGTTGAGAAACCACTGGCGTCCAGGAGGGGCACGATGGCATCCCGCATGTACGACTGGTTTGACAGCCGTTTGAATTTGAAGTCGATTCAAAAAACGCTGCTGGACGAACCGATTCCCGGAGGCGCCAGCTGGATCTACGTGTTCGGGTCTGCCACGCTTTTTCTCTTCGGGCTGCAAGCCATCACCGGCATGTTCTTGGCCGTCTATTACGCGCCGACCCCCGACCATGCGTATGACAGCGTACAATTCATCGAAAACCAGGTGACGTTCGGCTGGTTCGTTCGCGGGTTGCACCATTGGGGCGCGTCGGGGATGATCATTGCCGTCGGCCTGCACATGCTGCAAGTGTTCTTGTATGGCGCCTATAAGCCTCCGCGCGAGTTGATGTGGATGGTGGGTGTGCTCCTGCTATTGATTGTCCTGGTGTTCGCGTTTACCGGCTACCTCCTGCCGTGGGACCAGACTGCCTACTGGGCCACGCAGGTCGGAATCAATATGGTCGGCACGGTGCCTCTGGTAGGTGATGTTCTCATCAAAGTGTTGCGGGGCGGCGAGACCCTGGGCGCGCTCACCCTCTCGCGGTTCTTCGCGGTACATGTCTTATTTCTTCCGGCGGTGATTATCACGGGAATCGCACTGCATATGCTGATACTTCGGCGAGTGGGACCAGCCGGCCCTTGGGATGAACGGAAAGCGGCTTCACGCCGCGAGACCTTCTATCCTCGGCAGGTCTATATGGATGCAGTGGTGATGCTCTGTGTCTTCCTGGCGCTGGCTGCCTTGGCAACACTGGTGCCGTTCCCACTGGCGGATAAGGCCAATCCGTCCGACACCAGCTTCGTGCCGGTCCCGGAATGGTACTTTCTCTTTTACTATGAGTTACTCAAACACATCCACGGACCCTTTGAGCCCCTGGTCACATGGGTGTTGCCGATCGTGTTCGTGCTCATCGTTCTGTTCTGGCCGTTACTCGATTGGAAGAAAACTGTTCGAGCCCCGGCATCGCGTCCGATCGGTATGACCCTCGGCGCTGTGTTTCTGCTGATCGTGTTCTCGTTGCTGGGCGTATCTTTGAAAAATCTGTATGCCGTGAAGCGTGCCGATCCAGGCATTGCTCACGGCAAGGTGCTCTATACGCAATTCGGCTGTGCGGGTTGCCACCGGATTCATGGAGAGGGCGGAGCCCTGGCTCCGGACTTGTCATATGTCGGCGACGCGCGCTCCGATCGCGAATGGCATGTGAAACACTTCCGCGACCCGCAGGCGGTTTCACCGGGCACTATCATGCCGAAGTTCCCTCTGACCGAGCCGGAGCTGAACGACCTGACAAGCTACATGCTGAGCCTTAAGCGCTCAACTCCTTGACAACCGTGGCGTACAAGAAAATCCTCCCCGGCCTGCGTAGTTCCTGCCGCGAACACTGCCCAGCGCGTTGAAAATGCTCTCACGGTCGTTCTTGATGATGGGGCGTACTCGCGGTTTCCAACGCTCAGAACGCAAGCAAAGCTCCGACGCGACGTCGCACAAGACGAATATCTCTGTAGTCGCAACGACCTGTCACCTTTGACAGTTGTGCTGTTCCGCCGGATGATCCATTGTGCCCCTCTGTCTCGAGCAAGCCAGTCACGTATAGCCTCACGGCTGCTCTCATGAAAGAGGAGATCTCACGATGAACGACGCAGGAAAAATGGCGGTTCATGGGACAATGCTGATGTTGTCATGGGGCCTGATGCCCATGGTATTGCCGGTAGCCTATTCGCAACCGGTGCCCCCACAGCCGGTCCCCATGGAGCCGGTCCCCATACAGCCGGCGCCTCCACAGCCAGTCCCCGGGCAACCGTCGCCGACCATGACGCCGACAGAAGCCGAACGGGCCAGGGAAGCCGAGCAATTGAAACAGGCGGAACGAGCGCGCGCGGCCGAGCCGGAAGTGAAAACTGAACGGATACAGATGCGTCCGAGCGAGACGTACGTGGCAGGGTTCGGTGGCTATACATTCGGCGGAAAGATCAGTGACGTGGAAGGCACGGGATTCCTGTCCGGACTCAATCTCAATGATCGTGATCTTGCGGATTCGGGAG
>Ga0075430_100005282_pt1 | contig 10895 bp, 10 predicted proteins | sample RhiMetdeltSRZDD4_FD_75294 | JGI IMG/M metagenome (GOLD analysis project Ga0075430, IMG submission 75294) | Populus rhizosphere microbial communities from Tennessee, USA - Rhizosphere MetaG P. deltoides SRZDD4 | ecosystem: Host-associated > Plants > Roots > Rhizosphere > Soil | place: USA... | reverse complement strand
GGGGGGCGTCCCGGGGCCGGGGGTGGGGGCTACTCCGAGGACGAGGCCCGGCGGGCGTTGCTGCGCTGGCGGCTGGTGCTCGGGCCGCAGTCGGCGGGGCAGGGCGGGGGCGGCACGATCTGGAGCGATGCCGACGCCGCGCTGGCGGGCGATCCGCGCCTCCAGGAGATGGACGGCGCGCTCGACTTCCTCTACGGCGAGCAGAGTCAAGATCGGTCGGCCGGGTCGGGGGCGAGCAGCCCGCACGTCGCAACCTGGCTCGGCGACATCCGGCGCTACTTCCCGCGCGAGGTGGTGGCGTTCATGGAGAAGGACGCCGTCGAGCGGAAGGGGCTGCGGCAACTGCTGATGGAGCCGGAAGTGCTCCAGTCGCTCGAAAAGGACGTCGGGCTGGTCGCCACGATCCTGGCGTTCAAGCACCTGATGCCGGAGCAGACGCGCCAGACGGCCCGGGAGGTCGTCGCGGCGATCGTCGAGGATCTGCGGCAACGGCTGGAGAATGAGACCCGCCAGGCGTTGCTCGGGGCGATGCGGCGGGATCGGCACAGCCCGCTGAAGGTGGCGCGGAACCTTGACCTGCGCCGGACGGTTCGCGAGGGGCTGCGCCACTACCAGCCGGAGCTGAAGAAGGTCGTCCCGGAGCGGATCCACTTCTTCGCGAACCAGCGGCGGTACCACGAGTGGCGGGTGATCGTGCTGGTGGACCAGAGCGGCTCGATGGGCGAGTCGGTGGTGTACGCCTCGATCGTGGCGGCCGTCTTCGCGTCGCTGCCGGCCCTGGACACCCGCCTCGTCTTCTTCGATACCGCTATCGCCGACGTCAGCGACCAGCTCTCCGACCCGGTCGAGATCCTGTTCGGCGTCCAGCTCGGCGGCGGCACCGACATCGCGAGAGCGGTCCGCTACGGGGCCTCGCTGGTCGGGCAGCCGGAGAAGACGCTGTTCCTGCTCATCACCGACCTGTACGAGGGCGGCAACGCGGCCGACCTGCTCCAGCAGCTTGGGGCGCTGAAGGAGGCGCGAACGCAGGTAATGTGCGTGCTGGCGGTGAACGACGGCGGCACGGCCTCGTTCGACCGCGACATGGCGCGCAAGGTGGCGAATCTGGAGATCCCGACGTTCGCGGCGACGCCGAACAAGCTGGTGGATGCCGTCGAGCGTGCCCTGCGAGGAGATCTGAGCCGTGACGCCGACGACGTTTGATCCCGTGGCGCACCCGCCGCTGACCGACCTCGGCGGGCGCCTCCGCGAGCTGGCCGGGGACGCGGCGTACAAGGCCGGCCGCGACTACCTCCGCAAGGGCCGGGTCCAGGACGCCACCGTCGCCGAGACGGCGGCGTACGCCACGGTGAAGGGCAGCACCGAGTACCGGGTGACGGTGGCGTTCCCGAGCGTCGAGACGACGAAGGTGACGTGCACCTGCCCGGCCCACCGGCGCAACAAGTACTGCAAGCACGTGGTGGCCGTCTGCACGGCGCTGGTGGAGCAGCCGGCGGCGTTCGCGGTGATCGACGCGTTGCCGGAGCCGCCGGCCGCGAAGAAGGCGGCGTCGCGCAAGCGTGGGGCCGCGGCTGCCGCCAGGGCCGACCCGGCCGAGCTGCGGGCGGCCGGGCTGGGGGTGTTGGATCGGCTGCTGCTGGAGCTGACGGACGGCGGGCTGGCGCAGCTCGGGCCGGAGAAGGCGGCGCTGATCGAGCAGTGCGCGGAGCTGGTGCGCGCCCTGAAGCTCAGGCGGCTGGGGAACCTGCTGATGCAGCTTCAGCGGGCCGTCGCCAACCCGCTGACCCTCGCCGGCTCGGCGGAGGGCCGGGGGGCGGCGTTCGCGCAGTTGCTGCTGGATCTGTACCTTTGCCGGGCAGCGACCGGTGCCCAGCTCGAAGGAAAGGTGGCGCTCGATCCGCGCCTCGCCGAAGACCTGGTCGGCAAGACCTGGCGGGCTGAGGAGCTGGAGCCGGTCGGCGGCCTGGAGCTGGTCCAGGTGGCGGCGACGCGCGAGAATGACGGCGAGTTCGTCGTGCAGACCTCGTACCTGGTCGATCTCGGCTCCCGTGAGTTCTACGCCGAGCGCCAGATCACGCCGGCCCGGCTGCGGAACACCGCGCCACTCGCTCCCCACCGCGTCCGCCTGGCGGTGGACGAGGCCGGGCTGTATCCGGGCCTGGCGCCGCGTCGAATCCGGCTGGGGCGGTTCCGGCGGGCACCGCTGCGCGACGCGGATATCGACCGCCTGGTCGACGGCGCCACGGATGACCTCTCGGAGATTCAGCGGCGACTGGTCGAGCGGGCGCAGGTGCCGTTCGGGCAGCCGGAGGTGGCGGTGCTGTTCCGTCCGGCCATGCTGCTGCGACCGCCGGCCGATCGGCCCGGAGCGCGGACGTCCGTCGGGCGGACGGGCGGCGCCGTTGATGCGGCTGGCCGCTTCGTCGCGCTCGATTGGAGAGCGCTCTGGATCGAGGGCCCGGAATCGGCACTCCCGGCCGACCAGGTGTACGCCATCTTCGGGCTGGCCACGCCGGATCAGGCGGGCGTCTCGCTCCGCTGCCTGTCGATCGTCGGAGCGCGCGCCGTGCCGACGACGACGCGTGGTCCCTTCGGGCGGATCTTTCCGGCGCCGTGATGGGAGCGACGAGATGATCGAGACGGCAGCGGCGCGCGCACTTGCCGAGCAGCTTCGCCAGGTCGAGGATCGGCTCGGGCGGCTCCTGATCTCCGGCTGGCGACAGGCCCGCGCGGAGGCGGCCGAGCTTCGCCACGAGGCCGATCAGCTCGCGGAGGCCGGCCTGCCGGAGCTGGCGGCGCGTGTCCGGGTGGTCGCCGAGGCGAGCGACCCGGCCGAGGTGCTCAAGGCCATCGCGCTGGCGACGAGCGCCTGCCGACTCCTCCGGGTTCGGTTGCCGGCCGCCCCGCAAGGATGGACGCCGCTCACGCCGGCCAGCAAAGCTCGGCGCGCCCGCACCGAGGCGTTGGTGCCGATCTCACGTCTGCTGCTGGATGGGCGCGAGGTCTGGGTCTGCGCCCGCCCGAACCGAAACGAGATGCTGCTGGTCGAGCCGCCGTTCCCTGAAGCGGAGCCGGCCGAGCCCGCCGCCGCCGTGGCTGAGGCGACCGGCGTCTTCGGGCGGCTGCGGCGCCAGATCGCGCAGGCGCTCGCCGGCGAGACGAACGCGCCCTCGCACTGGCTCAATCGGCGGCTGGCCGGCACGTTGCGCTGGCAGGCGCAGTATCCGCTCGGGGTGCAGGGTGACGTCGGGTACTGGACGCTCGAAGACCCGAGCTGGGTGACGGGGCAGGACGAGCAGAACGGCCTGCGCGTGATCCAGGAGGTGCTGAGCACCGGCAGGCAGCAGGACGGCGCGCTCCTGTTCTGGAACAGCGGAGGCTTCCGAATTCGCGAGCTGGACCGCCTCGATCCGGCCTCGTACGTCTGGCTGGACCCATCGACCGCCGAGGCGTTCGGCCAGGCCCCTTCCGCGAAGCTCTGGGCGATCGTCTGGATGGAGGGCACGGCCGTCGTGCCGGTGGCCCTGCTGACGCTCGGCGGCCTGGTCAGCCCGCCGCGCCTGACCCACCTGATCCCCGGTACGCCCGAGGACGTCCTGGTCCGGCCCACCGGCTGATCCAGGCGTCGCACCGGCGGCCGCTTCTGGGACGGTCGATTGGACTGTGGCCAGTTCCGAAGACCGTGTGATCAAGGTCACAGGACTGAACTCGGACGGCATGCTATCCTCGCGCCGTCGTGCAGCAGGGTACACGGCCAGGGCCGGCGAGGGAGCATGATGGCTGGCGACGCCGCGAGGATCGCGCAGCTGGAGGCCGAGAACGCGGCATTGCGCGCCGAGCTTCAGCGCAGCAACGTCGAGCGGGACGAGGCGCTGGAGCAGCTGACGGCCCTTGGCGCGGTGCTCCGGGTGATCGCGTCCGCGCCGACCGACGAGCAGCGCGTGCTGGACGCCATCGTCGCGGCGGCGGCGCGGCTCACCGCGTCCGACGGCGCGGTCCTTCTGCAGGTGCGCGGCGACATCCTGTGGGGGATCGCCCGCTACGGCCGCTCGGTCGCCGCGTTGGGGTCAAGCAGGGCGGCCGGTCTCGTGGCGAGCGCGACATCACCGCGCAGCATCATCGGTCGAAGCCTGCTCGAGCGGCGGACGGTTCACGCCCCGGACCTGGCAGTCGCGGTCGCGACAGAGTACCCGGAGGCGCGGGAGTTTTTCAGGGTCAGTGGGGTCCGATCAATGGTGTGCACCCCGCTCCTGAGTCATGACGAGCCAGTCGGCATCCTGAACATGCATCGGTTCCAGCAACGGGCTTTCACGGAGCGCGAGATCAGCCTGCTGGAAGCGTTCGCGGATCAAGCGGTCATCGCGATCGAGAACGCCCGGCTGTTCTGCGAGCTCCAGGAGAGCAACCATCAGACCGCCGAGGCCTTGGAGCGGCAGACCGTGACGGGCGAGATTCTGCGGGTTATCGCCACGTCACCCACCGAGCTCCAGCCTGTTCTTGACGCGGTAGCAGCGAGTGCCGCGCGGCTCTGCGATGCCGATGACGTCATCGTGGCGAGGGTGGTGAACGAAGCGGTGCAGGTCGTCGCCAAGGTCGGCTCGCTGCCGTCGTCGACCTTGCCGCTGACGCGCGGCTCGGTCGGCGGACGGGCGATTCTGGATCGGCGCACCATCCACATCACGGACATCACGGCGGAGTCCGAAGAGGAATTCGATGTGTCCTGGTCGTGGTACCGAGCCTCCGGCTTCCGGACGATCCTCGGTACACCCTTGCTGCGCGACAACGCCGCTATCGGGTGCATCGCTATGCGCCGCGTGGAGGTCCGTCCATTCACAGAGCAGCAGATCGCGCTCTTGGAGACCTTCGCGGATCAGGCGTTCATCGCGATCGAGAACGCCCGCCTCTTCGAGGAGCTTCAGGAAGCGAACCGCCAGCTCGCCGAGGCGAGTCAGCACAAGTCGCAGTTCCTGGCGAACATGAGCCACGAATTGCGCACGCCCTTGAACGCCATCATCGGCTACTCCGGGATGCTCCAGGAGGAGGCCGAGGAGATCGGGGAGGAGAGCCTGATCCCGGACCTCCAGAAGGTCAACGCGGCCGGCAAGCATCTCTTGGGGCTGATCAACGACATCCTCGACCTCTCCAAGATCGAGGCCGGCCGCATGGACCTGTTCGTCGAGACCTTCGAGGTCAGACAACTGGTCCGGGATGTGGAAGCGATCGTCCGGCCGCTGGTCGAGAAGAACGGCAACACCCTGGTCGTCACCTGTCCGACCGACATCGGTGCCGTCCACGCCGATCAGACCAAGGTCCGGCAGACCCTGTTCAACCAGCTCTCGAATGTCGCCAAGTTCACCGAGAATGGCACCATCGAGCTGCGCGTCGCGCGAGAAAACCTCACCCCCCAGCCCCCTCTCCTGCGAGGAGAGGGGGAGCAGCTCCTCGTCTCCTCTCTCCATCGCAGTGGGGAGGGGTCGGGGGTGGGGGGTTCCTGACGTTCGCCGTCGCGGACACCGGCATCGGGATGACTGAGGAGCAGGTGGGCCGGCTGTTCGAGGCGTTCTCCCAGGCTGAGGCCAGCACGAGGAGCAAGTACGGCGGCACCGGGCTCGGACTGGCGATCAGCCGCCACTTCGCCCGGCTGATGGGCGGCGATCTGACGGTGACGAGCCGCTATGGCCAGGGATCGACGTTTACGGTGCGGCTGCCAAGGGCTGCGTCGACGTCTGGGTCGTAGCAGCCCGAGAAGGGCGGGCCCAGAAGTGTTTCATAACCCGGAGCGGAGGACAGGCTCGCTGAGCACCGCGGCAACCGGGCGGCCGTGGCCACCGAAATCAGAGGGCAGGGAGAGATGATGGCGGATATCAGCAAGTACCTCGACAAGGCCTACGAGCAGCAGGAGTTCTCCGGGCTGGCCGAGCTGCCGATCGACGCGCTGCAGGGGTGAGCAAGGCGGACACCGAGCGCTTACTGTTAGAGCCGTGTCTCCATAATCCGAGCATAGCGCTCGGCTTTGGCCGTCGGGTCGAATTGACTCATGGTGGCGAGTGTAAAGAAGCCGACTCGGCATCCTTTTCGCATCACTACCATGGTTTCAACCATGTTGCCCTCCCAATCGCTCGTGCGCTGGTAGGCACTCGACTCGTCGCCAAATTGGGGAAAGGTCTTGAGTTCGCTGACGCCACGCCATTCCTGCGACTCTTCGTTAAAGCTGCCACCCCACTCTTTCAGTTGGTTGTAGCGGGTTTCGTGGTAGCCCTTTACGGGGTCCGCGAAGGCATCGGCAGTTCCGTACAGGTATGCCCCCATCGGAGACGTTTTCATCTCCTCCGGGCCATTCCGTCTGAACACGAACCAGCCTGACCTGGAGTCATCGTTGGTCTCACGGAAATTGTAGGTCTCCGTGACACCGAAGTCGACGATGTTGAGCGCGGGAGAACTCAACTCCCCCGCAGCACAGACTTGTGCATCGGCGATGCTCGCGGGTGTCAGCACCAAGCTGACGACGAACGCCAGTGGAACCAGGAGCTTCAAACGCTTCATCATTATTCTCCTTTCGGACTGCGCCTTTAGCCGCGCAGATCAGGTAGCCTCGACTCGTCGTGATGTACGGGCTCCCAGCGTTTGCTGAGAGTGGGGCTCCGCCGTAGACGAACTCCTCTCCCTTTAGAACCTCAAAGAAGATGCCAACGGTGACGTTCAGCTCGGCGGGTTTACCATCTTCCGGCTCGAGCAACCAAGTCGGCCGGCCCGGATCCCGACCAGGCGCAAGCGTGCTCAGACTTTGCGATACCCCTCGCCGACGAACGGCGAGCGGGCCAGGGCGGCGCGGATTTGCTCGGTCAGCTCGGTGTCCGTCCAGGCCCTGGCCGCGCAGCGCCCGCAGCACGACCTCTGCCTTGCGCAGGGACGACCACCGGCCACGCTCACCGCCGGACGCACGCTCCTCGCTCACGGACACTCCCTCCTCGGGGCATCATGCCGCAAACGGGTGTCCAATCACACCTGGGGCGGAGGAATTCGGGCCTCTCAGGGCCTCGTTTCCTGCGAATCGACGGCCGCGAAGAAGCCTCTGAGGGGTTTTTCAGCAGCCTCCCTCGTTTGTGAGACTCACGGTTAACTTGTCGTGATCGCGTGCCCTGTCACGGACCCGGCGCTGAGGAGATCTGACCGGCCAGGCGGACTCGCCGCGTCGAGGCGAGTCCTCTGTGCTCAAACGCCAACGGTCCGTCGGCGTATCATGGCTCAGGCCCGGTACGTCAACCTGCAGAGCATGGCTGGGGGCAGAAGTGAGCGAGCTACCACGCACCATTGCTACCGCCGCCGAGGCGCTCCGGGACGGCAGGCTGAGCGCCGTCAGCCTGACCGAGGCGCTGCTGGCGCGGGCACATGCCGCCAACGACACGCTCGGCGCGTTCATCCACCTTGCCGACGAGACGGCGCTGGCGGCGGCGCGCCGGGCCGACGCCGACTTCGCGGCCGGCGTCGACAACGGTCCGCTCCAGGGCATCCCGCTCGCCATCAAGGACATCATCGCCACCGAGGACGCGCCGACCACGGCGAACAGTCGGGTGATGAACCCGTCCTGGGGCCAGCGCGCGGACGCCACGGTCATGCGGAAGCTGCGCCAGGCCGGCGCGATCATGCTGGGCAAGACGGTGCTGCATGAGTTCGCCTGCGGCTGGCCGGACGCCGAGACCGGCTTCCCGATGCCGAAGAACCCGTGGGACCTGACGCGGACCGCCGGCGGATCCAGCTCCGGGACCGGCATCGCCGTCGCCGCCGACCTGGCGATCGCCGGGCTGGGCACCGACACCGGCGGCTCGATTCGCGGGCCGTCGGCGTTCTGCGGCCTCAGCGGGATCAAGCAGACGTTCGGGCTGGTCAGCAAGGAGGGGTGCGTGCCGCTCGGGTACAGCCTGGACCACATCGGGCCGATGGCGCACACCGTCTGGGACTGCGCGGCGATGCTCCAGGTGCTGGCCGGCTACGACCCGAAGGACCCGACCACGGTGAATCGTCCGGTCCCCGACATGCTGGCCCTGATGGACGGCTCGCTGGAGGGGGTGCGGATCGGCGTCCCGACCGAGCATTTCTTCACCGCGCCGGCCCTGGAGCCTGAGGTGAAGCAGGGCGTCCTCGACGCGATCGAGGCGATGAAGGCAGCCGGGGCGACCGTGGTGGAGGTGACGGTGCCGCTGGTCGCCGAGGCGCAGCACGCGCTCTGGGCCACGATGGGCAGCGAAGCGCTGGCCTACCACCAGCCGGACCTGCGGTCGAAGTCGGAGTTGTACGGCCGGTACACCCGCGAGGCGCTCCAGGTCGGCATGCTCTACACCGGCGCCGACTACGTGCAGGCACAGCGGGTCCGCTCGATCGTCAAGGCCCGATGTCTCGCGCTGTTCCGGCCGGCCCTCGGGGCTGACGGCGACGGCGTCGACGTACTGATCACGCCGTCGCGCCCGACGGTCGCGCCGCTCCTGGAGGGGTACGACACGGATTTCCTGTTCCTGGGCACGAACTTCTCGGGGATCTGGAACGTGACCGGGCAGCCGGCGCTGTGCATCCCGTGCGGGTTTGGGCCATCCACGGGGATGCCGCTGAGTCTGCAGATCGTCGGGCGGCCGTTCGACGAGCCGACGGTGTTCAAGGTCGGCGACGCGTACCAGCGGATGACGGACTGGCACCTGCGGAAGCCGGCGCCGGTCTGGGAGGCGCAGCCAGCATGAACGAGAGCCCAGGGGTGACCGTCAGCCCAGAAGAGGCGGCGACGGCCGTGGACGCGATCCTGGCGCGGACCGAGATCCCGGTCTCGCCGGCCGAACGCGAGCGCCTGATTCGGTTCTATCCGCTGGTGCGCGACTGGATGGAGCAGCTTCGGATGGTGGAGGCACGGTATGAGGAGCCGGTCCTGATCTACCCCGCCGCGCCCCACGACTGATCGCCGCTCCCGCCGACGTATCATTCGTGGCGAGGAGGCGCGAGATGGCCGTGTCCGAGAATAGGCCGAAGAGGACAGTTCGAAAGCCCGGCAATCCGTGGTCACAGCCACATCAGGCTCGGCGCTCGTTGCCGATACTGCGACTTTTAACGTCAATCTCATCGATTCCCGAGGTTGCCAGGATCGAGATGCTCGTAGACGGCTCGGGAACGTATCTGCATGTCGTTATGGGCGGGGAGATCCGTGAAGCTGAGTACCGGATTTATCATGCGGAGCGTGACTACCTGAATGCGACAGAGCTCCATCACTTCAACCTCGACGTCGTTTCTTGTCGATGGTCCCGTCGCACATGCGCTAGGGGTATGGCTTCCCGGGATTCGAGACGGTCTTCGAGCGGCGAACGCATGCGGAGACCACATTCCTATCCTCTGAAACAGGAACTCAAGACCATCCCCCCAGCCCAGAAATTCGAGCCCTGGGTGCCGCTCAAGAACTGTCTCGCCAGAAGGTCGATGAAGTCGTCGACGACAATCTATAGGTGAGATACGCCAATGACGGTGCCCAGAGGTGCTCGCGATGATCCAAGTCACTTCATCAGTACTGATGAGGCGGTGAAACTCTGCGAAGGATTCAACCAGACCCTCCGAACTGGCGATAACAGAGGCTATGTCGACGGATTGATCGGGGCGCAGGAGCGTGCTGAGAGTCTGATGGCCAGAGGCGGATACGCCCAGTGGGCACACATGCCACGCCATCCATTTGCTGCGGGACTAGTGGCGCTCAACCGATGGAGAGCATCAGGATCAGGGCAAATTCCTGCCAACCTTTACACGATTCTTGAGTGGGCCTATCTGATCGAGAGCTTTCGCTCTGATTGGCAAGAAAGTAGTGATAAATTTGCGGCAGAGCTTCGTTCTGATAAAGCGCTATCGATAATATTCGAGCTTATGGTCGGTCATCAGTTTCGCCTGGCTGGACTACCCGTCAAATACATTTACCCTCAGGATGGCCCGGGTGGTACATTCGACCTCCTACTCGGGGAGTCCGAGTTGGTAGAGGTTGAGTGCAAACTTGTAAAGGGCTACGAGGCGATCATCGAGGAGATTTCGTCACAGATTTTCCCAGCTATGCATCGAGCACAAGACCATCGCGTGATATTGCTCAGGTGTCGCGACCAGGCAACACGTATTGACATGGCCCGTCTCGTCCGGGAGGTCAAGACTCGCCTTCGATATCCAGCACCCCAAGCTTTTACAACGCAGGATGGCCGATTCGATGTCGAAATGCTCGACGGTGGCTCAACAGCCAAGCCTCTCTCGGATATGGCGGCCTCGGAGCTACGCCAGCGATTGAGCAGTATAGAGGTGTCATTGTTCGAGGCTGAGCCTCTGAGCCGACTACAAGGGGATCCCCCGCGTGGAGTAGTCCGGGGTATTGGACTCATCATGGAAAAACCACCGAACCCGGCGCTGGGAATGGTCAAAGCCGCAGGGGACGCGTCTGGCCAGCTTTCAGGAAAGCGCCCTGGCATCGTGGCCATCGGACTCCGCAGTCCGATCCCACGGGATCAGGAGGATCTCGGCCCAATTCTGGCTGACATTCGCAGAGAGATTCTTCGGAGCCTCCGTCGCAAGGCAAGAGCAAGCGGCGTGGCGGAGAAGGTGAGCGGCGTCCTCTTGTGTTTCGGCGTTGAAGGCGATGAAAGTCACGTGGGGCCGGCAATCGATGGTGGTCTCAACCGATGGGGATGGTCGTATGGCGACCAACACACCTTTGGCGTACCCGGCGCTGCAAATCGATTGCCAGATATCTTCAGATCGGGCCCTCGTGCCATTTAGGCAGCGCCCAGTGACCGAGGAGTGAGGAACCTGTGAGTGAAGCGAAGGCCGACGCCACCTACCGCGTGGGCGTCGACATTGGGGGCACGTTCACCGACCTGATCCTCGTCGAGACG
>Ga0075430_100005281_pt1 | contig 10896 bp, 9 predicted proteins | sample RhiMetdeltSRZDD4_FD_75294 | JGI IMG/M metagenome (GOLD analysis project Ga0075430, IMG submission 75294) | Populus rhizosphere microbial communities from Tennessee, USA - Rhizosphere MetaG P. deltoides SRZDD4 | ecosystem: Host-associated > Plants > Roots > Rhizosphere > Soil | place: USA... | reverse complement strand
TGGGCCGGATTGACCTGAGGCAGACCGACGTGCATGGCGGGCCGAGCCGCCGCAATTGCAGTGGCGCGAACCGTGAGGCCGTCGCGGCGAGCCGAGTAGGTGGCGCTGGGATCGTCGGCCTGAATCGTCGTCGCTTTTCCAAACGTCAGCGGGAGCGACGGTCCGCTCGACCCGACGCCGGTCTCCGTCTGCCCGCCGAGATCTTCGAACTCGTTCGATCGGCGAAGCCGAACCAGGAAAGCGCTGTCGTCAACGCTTGCGAGCGACCCTGTCCCGGGAAGCGGCCATGGTGCCGGCACGGGTTCGTCCGGAGCCGGACATTCGTTGAGTCCCGGCGGTGGTCCCGGAGACGTCGAGTTGGGGTTGAAATCGTTTCGGGCATACGAGCCGCTGCCGCGCTGCGGTTCGGTGCACACCTCATCCTGCAATTCGTGAATCGCGCCTTCGGACGGAACAGGGTCGGCCGTGTAGCAGAATCGGCCGCTGACCATGTCGCCGTGCACCTGGTTCAACTGATTGAGCTGCAGGTCAGGTTTGTAGGCGTGCACGTCGGGAACACTGACCGTCTGAAGCGCGTGGAGATTCGTCGCACCTTCAGTCAGGTCGAGGATCGGACCCGCCCCGAACTGGTAGTCGGGGTCGCCGTCGGCAGGCTCGAGGTTATCGTCGAACGTCCAGCGGACGATGCGATTAACCGAGGCGCGGCGGATGCAGTCGCTGGCAAACGCGTCGTTGATGGTCTGGCCGGTAACCGGATTCCGGATACCGACATCTCGTTTCCTGAGCCCCTCGAGCGCCGCCGTGTCGGCGGCGTTCTGCATCTGTCCGCGCGTCAGCCTCGTGTAGCCAACGTCAATGACGAGGGACAGCAGCCCGCACAGGGCCAACGCCATGAGGGCGAACTGCACCAACATGTCAGGGCCTTGGAACGGCGGTCAGCGACCGCCTTTGTCCCATGATCGTTTCGACCACCTTGAACGTCTCGGACTCGTCATTCTGCAGGCGCTCCTCGCCGTTTGCCGTCGCGCCTCCACTCGCGCTCGCAAACGGACTGACCGGGCGCCTGTCGGGCGTCCTGCTGCTGACTGGATCATCGGGACGACCCGACCGCGGAATCGTCGTGAGCTTTGCCTGAACAGCCATCGCTTCGGTGAGGAGCGCGACCTCGTCGGGCTCGATGGCGATGACGGCCTCCTGAACGGGTCGCGTACGCGTCGCGGCTCCCTCCGTCAGCGTCGTCTGCAGCGTTGGCACAGCACGGGTCGTCATTGACTCGACAATCATCGCGTTCTGAACGATCACTCGCACGGTTGCCTGCTTGTCCCAATTCGAAAGCTGCGCCTGAAGCGCCAGTTCCTGGCTATACGGACCGGCGAGATTGAACGTCTGGGCATTGCTGCGGTTCGTATCGATCGGCATCGTCGCCAGCAGATCGAACCGATCGCCGGCGTTCAGCCCGTACAAGCCTTCAACTTGATCCGCAGAAATGCGAATGGCTCGCTTGCCCGCAGGTATGCCGGCGACGATCCCTTCGCGAGTCCCTCTGGGCAGAAAGTCCGCCTCAGTGAACACGTAACCCGGCTCCTTCTCATGATCGAGCACGCGGCCGAGGATGTCGGAGATGTTCACGAGCATTTCTTTGGTGACGGCCCTGGGCGGAAGGTAGACCATCGCCAACCGGCTGTTCGCACGATCCCACAGATGATCCCGCCGGACTCTCGCGTAGGCCGGAATCGCGGTCGCTGGAGTCGGGACGGCGATCAACCCTTCGGTCGATGGCTCGTTCGACCGGAACCGGGAAAGATCGACAACGCCGATCGCCATCAACACAGCGACTATCACCACTGCGGACGCGATGGCCGCCAGTGCCACGACGGACGCGCCGGGTGTCGGGGCGCCGGGACGACGTGGCGTGAAGGGTTTCATTGGACGACCTCTCGGCGATAAATCGCCTGAACCGAGATGAGCTTTCGAAACGGGCGAACGACTCTACCTGCGAGCGCCAGTTGTCGGCCCAATCCGAACGGCCCGGCATAAGGACCAATCGCGCCGCCGTCATCCACCTCGGCACCCGGGGCGACGTTGTTCTGCTGCACACCTCCATCGTCTGCGGCGATAGGGTTGGCGACATTGGGCGGAAACGGGTCGATGCCGCTAGGCGCCGACGGCAGAAAGCCAGTGAGAGCGGCGGCCTGGTACGGATAATTAATCCGCACCGCCGCCAATCCGCGATCGAGCAGCGGATCGGCATCGAGCGGTCCGCATTCGTCCTGGCTGGCAAGATAGATGAGACTGAACGGCCCCCTCGCCGGGCAGGCCGCATCCTGCGCCGCGCGAATTTCCTCGAGCACCGGCACCCACGTAATCGACTCGGCCCCGTTGGCGTCACGCGCCTCGACGAAGGGGATGCCCACCGTCAGCCCGGTCGGCCCCGCCTGCCCGTTGGGACCGATCGCGCTGCACGCCGCGCCGGTGGCGTCATTGAGCAGCGCGCCGGCATAACGCATGAGCGTGGGCCGTGCGGGCTCGGTAATCATCAGCGACCGCAGCGCGCGATTGACGATTGGCATGGCGGCAAAATAGCCGTCGGGATCGCCGGCCACCGCCGGGTCGGCAAGATCCACCACAAGGCAGGCGGGATCGAACACACGAGCCTTCAAGTCGACGAGACAGGCAGGGTCGGACGCTGCGTCGCACGACAGCGCGTACTCGAATGTCGCGTCGGCCCTGATGGGCGCAATCGCCAACTCGCGCGCCGCGACGCGCACTACATCCTGAAGTGCGCTGGCGTCGAACATGAGCCGGCCGAATTCGATCGCTCCCGCCAGCAACACGTACAGCACCAGGGACACGAGAGCGAACTCGACGAGCGCCGCCCCCCGCTCCGGGCGCCGCAGGCCGGACCGACGGCCCGCCTGCGCGCTGGAGATCACCGCGGCCCCCGCATCAACATGAGGACTTACTTGTTCTGCGTTTCGAGGACGAGCGACGAGAGTGATCCGTCTCCGCCGACGCTGTCACCGAGGCGGGTCGCACCGTTCGACTGAGTGATCGCATTGACGTCCAGGCCGATTCCGGTTGCAGAGTTGCCCGAATCGAACCCAGGCGTATTCGTGGACGTCTCGATGGTCCTGCCGCTGACGATCGGCGCATTGTCTTCCGCATGAGCGCCCGGTATCACGGCGGCCGACATGCCCAGCATGTCCGTCACCTTATGACCGAACACCGAGACGGCCGCGGCTCCAATGAGCGAGACGCCCGCGACGATGAGCGCATACTCAACAAGCGACGCACCCTTGTTGTTTCGCAACCGCTGTAGCATCTTCGACATTGGATCCTCCTGTCCGATCGTTACGGTTTGGGCCTTACGACCGGCCCTGTCATGACCGGGCGGAGCAACTCGTCCCGGCTGGGAAATGTCCACAAGGCAACGTCAGGGACTGGAGCTCGGAGAATAACGGGATTCACTACCACGATCAACTCAGTGTCCTGATCGTTGCGATTGAAGCTCTGGAATAACCAGCCCAGAATCGGCGTGTCCCGCACCCCCGGGGTTGACGCGGTATTCGTGGACGTATTGAGCGATAGCAAGCCCCCAATCAGGAGCGCCTGGCCATCCTGGAGCCGGGAGCTCGTGCGCAGCGCCCGGGTCTGGAACGCCGTGGTGGCCACAGCGGCGCCGGTGGTCTGGCGAATCGTATCCGTCAGGATGGCGTCCGGGGTCACGACCAGCGGCTGCACGTCCAGCGTAATGGTGTCGTCGTCACCCACGAGCGGCCGAATCTGCAGCTGCACGCCGAAGGGGACGAATTCAACCGAACTGAAGACGCCCGGTGTGACGGCGCCTGCCCCTGGCGCGACCGCGCCACCGAACGCCGGCGCAAACGCCGTCGGCACGGGCACTTCCCCGCCGACCTGCACCTGCGCCATCTCCCCCGACAGCACGGTCAAAGACGGCGATGACAAACTTTGGGCAATTCCTTCACGCTCGAGCAGGGACAGCGCCGAATCGATCGCAGCGTTGCCGCCTGCATACTGCAACTGGTTCAGCAATCCTCCGTTCAGGAACGACAGGACGTTCTGTATGGCCGCCCCGAAGCTGCCGACGCGGGCCGCCTGGTCGCCTTGAACCGTCACCGCAGACTGCGCGGGATTCAGCGAAGGCTGACGAAAGTCCGAAACGATTGCGACAGTATTCGGATTGAACGTCCGCAACTTCGTTCGATTGACTTCGACGAGCCGGATGTCAACCCGGACCTGCGGAAGATCGCTGACCTCGATGAACGACAGGATCCGGCCGCCTGCCGCCTCGATGGCTTTGGCCCGACCGAGATTCGTTCTCACCTGGTTGGTGAGCTGGTTCCCCCTCGCGCCCCCGAACAGGGACGAGGTGGCGCCGCCCCCCAACTGCGTCTGCGTGGTCTGCGCCTGCGTTCGTGCCTGATCAGCCAGCGCCCCACCTTCGTCCGCGAGCACACGAACGTCGGCTGCGGTGATGGTTTGTCCAGCAAACAGCTGCGCGGCAAGCACGAGGATTCTCACCAGCGCAATCTGGTTCGGCACGCGTCCTTCGAGTACCAGTGTGTCGGACGTGTCGTCTCGCACGTTGCCATGTAGCACACGCCGCACGGTTACATCCTGACCGCCGATCAACCTGATCGCGTCGAGCAGCTTCTCTTCCGGGAGCGGCGGCAGCGTGTCGAGTTCAATGAGGTTGATCACCGTGCCCGAGGGCTGCAGCACACCCTGGAGCTGACTGGCTGCGGCAGGCGCAGGCACGGGCACCTGAGCTGCCGGCGGATTCTGTCCCGCGGCTGGCGCACCAGGAGCGCCGCCGGCCACATCCGGGGGCGGCGCCGCCAAGAGCGGCGCTGGAACCCCACGATCACCACTGCCGGCGTCGAGATAATTGCGCGCGATTGCCTCCGCGGTCAGCGACGCATTGATGTCGGGAACCAGTCCTGTGAGCACGAGCGCGTCGCGGTCGGGTGCGCTCTCCACCTCGATGGACGGATGCACGCGCTTCAAAGCGCGTTCGAGCACCGAGAGGTCGCGTTGCACCGCAAAACGGAACTCACGTGACGACCCATTGGCGAACCAGACGATGACCGTCGTGTGGCCGGTCTGGCGACCGAGCACGAGCAACTCGCGACTCGTAATCAGTTCTGCGCTGAGGATTTCGGGGTCGGCGACAGCGATCCGCTGAATGTCCTGTACAAACGGTAATCGGCGGTACTGCGACGTGATAACAACGATCAGAGGCTCCGGGGGCTGGAGCACTGAAGGTGCGAGTTGACGTGCGGAAACCGCATCAGGCGCAAGTTGAAGCGCCGCCCATGCCAGGATGGTTGCCCTGGCCATTCGCGATATCGCACGTGTCATTGAAGCTGTGCGCGGGTCAAGCCGTCCCGCACAGTCGCCGGATTATATGTCGCGGCAACCGCGGGAACCAGTGGAGGTCGTCAGGCAATAACGTGACCAGCCGGTCGAAGCTGTGTAGCAGTCGAAGGGACCTTGCCGGGCCGTCCAGCGACGACAGATTGTCACAAAACGCGGACGCGTTAGTCTCCCGGGAAGCGGTCTTGTCGGCCCAGGGCGCGACTGGCTATGGGGGGGTTAACGAGGCTCCCACCCGTGCCCGCTCTCCCTTGTTGACGTAAATAGATGTGGCCCAACGACTGAATCCAGCCAGCTCGATGCCCACGACGTGCGTTCCTTCGGTGACGTCCGGAATTGACAAGGGTGTCGTCCCGACGACGCGACCGTCAAGAGCGACCTCTGCGCCCGGGGGGCGCGACACGACCTCGATGGAGCCTGGGGTTGTAACAGCGGACGCAACCGGCGCCGCTGTGGGCGGTGTTAGCGCCGATAGGCTCGTCGCGGTTCCCGGATCGGGCTCAACGGCGACCGGCCCGTTCGACTGAGTACCCACCGGCAGATGTTCCCCCGCATTGTTCGTCGTGCCTGTGCCGGCGGACGCTGCCGACAGCGGCGCCGGCTCGTTGGCTCGCGCGGGAATCGTCTTCGGGGGCACGACTGCAGGAGACTTGTCACTGAACAGAACACTCGTATAACCGCCGGCGAAGCCAATCAGGATTCCAAGGACCAGGAAGGCGACGACCACTGATCCGCCCACACCCCTGGGACGTGGCTCGGCCCAGGGCCCTCGCTGATATACAGCCTGGGGCACCGGGCTTCGCGCTACCGCGAGCTCGAGCCGCCCCACGGGCGGCCGCTCCGGCGTAACCGAAAGGGCTGCGGGCGATCGCTCCGGCGTAAAGGAAGGGGCTGCGAGCGACCGCTCCGACGTAAAGGAAGACGCTACGGGCGACCGCTCCGACGTAAAGCAAAGTAGGGGGTCGTCAACCTCAGCATCGATATTGATGAGGCTGCGAGGGGTGGTGCTGTTCGGAGGACCTACAGCGTCGCCAAGACTTACACGGGGACGATGTCTGGAATTCATTTTCGGCTTTCCTGGGGGGAGGCCGCGCACCTCATGCAAGCATCGGCCGCGCCAACTCCCTGATCCTTCACGCTTGTAGGCGTCGGTTGATGGTCATGACATTCTTGTTGCTCGCCGATCACCCCGACGGCTTCGGTTCAATCATCCGGAATTGTTTGTAGCGGTTTGAGATACCGGCGATCCGTATCACCAATCCGAGCCGGCACATCCGTTGCTCCAATTTTGTCATCCAACACATGTCCACTCCCCATACGAGCGCTGAGGTTGCGCCTGGGCAAGAGCTCCAGGCAATGGTCAACGACGTCTATGCGCGATGCCTGCCGATCGACGCCGGCGAGGTCGCCACGTACATTCCGGAACTGAGCAAGGCGAATCCAGACGACTTCGGCGTCTGCATCGCCACGGCCGACGGGCGCTTGTTCGAGGCAGGAACGTGCGACCGGCCGTTCACGATTCAATCGATCTCGAAGCCCTTCACGTTCGGAATGGCGCTCGAAGAGCTCGGTCATGACAAGGTCTTTCAGCACGTCGGCGTAGAGCCGAGCGGCGACGCGTTCAATTCCATTCAACTGCAGGGCGATACGAATCGGCCGTTCAATCCGATGGTGAACACCGGAGCGATTACCGTGACAGCGCTGCTCCACGCCGTCTACGGCGACCGGACCCTGGAGTATGTGTTGGATCGGTTCAGTGCTCTTGCCGGCCGGCGGCTCTCAGTAGACGAACAGGTGTATGAGTCGGAACGGCGTACCGGGCACCGCAACCGGGCGATCGCACATCTGCTCTTGAACTTCGGGCTCGTCCACGAGCAAGCGGAAGCCGCGTTGGACGTCTACTTCAAACAGTGCGCGATTCTGGTCACGTGCCGCGATCTCGCGATGATGGCCGCAACGCTCTCGAACATGGGCTGCCATCCAATCACCGGCCGCTCCACCTTCACAGTTCGCTACGTCAAGGACATCCTGTCGATCATGTTCACATGTGGCATGTACGACTATTCGGGTCATTGGGCGTATCGCGTCGGGGTACCCGCAAAAAGCGGCGTCGGCGGCGGTGTCATCGCCGTCGTCAACCGGCAGCTTGGGATTAGTACGTATTCACCGAGGCTCGATCGATACGGGAACAGCTGCCGCGGCACTGCCGTGTGCGTCGAGCTGGCGTCGCAGCTCGGGCTCCATGTGTTCGACTGTTTGAACGTCGGTTCTCGATTTCTCGACGCGATTCTGTAAAACGGATACTTCCAGGGATCGTCGGGCCCATCTTCCCTTCGAAACCCGCCTGGCGGCCGCCTCGTATAACTAGCGAGGCTGCGCTTCAGACCACCGAGCATGTGGCTCCGCCTCGCTAGGGCAGTATCTGCTTGCCCGCACTCCGTGCGGGCGAGACGTCTTGAAAGGCGAGTGGAAAACTTGACTCGTTTGTCACGAGTTTGGCCTTTCAAGGACGTCTAGAGGGACTTATTTATGGCACAGGTCGTCCGCCGGTTTCTGCTGGTCGAGGCTGCCACGTTCATTACAGCTGCTGCCATTCATGGCGGTTGGCTCATCAGGGGCTACGAACATCGCGAGGCACGCATTGCGGAAAGCGTCATCGCTGCCGTCCTGCTCGGCGGGGCCGCGATCGCATGGGCCAGGCCAGCGTGGACACGCACTGTCGGCCTGTTCGCGCAGGGATTTGCGCTGTTCTTCACGTTGGTCGGCGTCACGATGATCGCCGTGGGCGTCGGCCCGCGCACCGGGCCAGACATCCTGTACCACATCGCGATCGTCGCCGTGCTCGTGTGGGGAATCGTCGTAGCGCGAAGGGCACGCGTAACGACGACGTAAGCGCGGCCGCCGATGATTCTGTCAATCTAAGGGAGTCCTACCTCTAGTTGACGGCCTTCCATCTACTATGCTGATCAACATAGATGCCTGATCTCCGTGAAGACCTGGCCGCGCTCCGGATCGACCGGCACGCCGAACGTCCGCCGCGGCGGTGGATCGCCTGGCTGGCGGTGTCGATCGCGGCTTGCGCGGCCGGCTTCGGAATATGGACATGGATTGCCCGGGAACAGCCGATTCAGGTGGAAACGGTGACAGTTTCAGAGCGGGCTGCCGGCAGTCAGGCGGCTGTACTGAACGCCTCCGGTTATGTCACGGCGCGGCGGCGCGCGACTGTCGCATCGAAGATCACAGGCAAGCTTGTCGAAGTCAACGTCGAGGAAGGCATGGCAATTCGGGAAGGCCAGGTGCTTGCGCGGCTCGATGACGCCACCCTCCGGGCGACATTGGCGCTTGCTGAGGCACAGACCGATGCTGCGCGCCGGGGTGTTCGCGAGAACGAAGTCCGGCTAAAGGAGGCGAAACTGACGCTCGCCCGACTTTCCCGGCTCATCAAGGACGGACTCGTGACTCAGGCCGAGGTCGAGGCCGCGGAGGCGCAGGTGGACTCCTTCGACGCGCGCATTCTCGCGGCACACGAGCAAGTGCGCGTGGCCGAGCAGCAGGTCGCGCTCGCCAAAACGAACCTCGACGACACGATCATTCGCGCTCCTTTCAGCGGGGTCGCTATCTCGAAGGACGCACAGCCAGGAGAAACCGTGTCGCCGGTCTCTGCGGGCGGCGGCTTCACTAGGACGGGCATCTGCACCATCGTCGACATGCAGTCGCTCGAAATCGAAGTGGATGTCAACGAGGCGTACATCAACCGCGTGCGGCCAGGGCAGGACGTGAGCGCAGCGCTCGATGCCTATCCGGATGCACCGATTCCTGCGCGCGTCATTACAACGGTGCCGACGGCAGACCGCCAGAAGGCCACCGTTCTCGTGCGCATCGGCTTCAACGAGCTGGATTCACGGATCCTGCCCGACATGGGCGTGAAGGTGACGTTTCTTCGCGACGACGCGGACACGGACTCGGGCACGGCCCGGCCGGTCACGCTCGTGCCCAAGAGCGCCATCCGAACCGAGGGTGAGCGGTCCTACGCCTTCGTGGTGTCGAGTGCCGGGATCGTCGATCGGCGAGCTGTCAGCACCGGCGGAACCGATGGCGATCGACTCGAGGTAATCGCCGGTCTCGTTGCCGGAGAACGTGTCGTCGTATCTCCGCCGCCGGAGCTGGCAAGCGGCGCACAGGTGGAGTTGCAGTAGGCAGTAGGCAGTAGGCAGTTAGACGGTGCAAGTACATGAGTGAACAGCCGCTCGTTAAGGTGCGAAACGTCCACAAGCATTTCACTCGCGGCGGCGAACGCATCGACGTGCTGGCCGGCGTCAACCTCGACGTCCCAACAGGGGACTTCCTCGCGCTCATGGGCCCATCGGGTTCGGGGAAGACCACGCTGCTCAATTTGATGGGCGGCCTCGATTCGCCGAGTGGGGGTGAGGTCGAAGTCGACAACGTCCGGATCAGCGCGCTGAAAGGGGGCCAGCTATCCCGCTGGCGTTCGAGGCACATAGGCTTTGTGTTCCAGCTCTACAACCTCCTGCCGGTGCTGACGGCCGAGCGAAACGTGGAGCTGCCGCTGCTGCTCACATCGCTTTCAAAGGCCGATCGCCGCCGCCGGGTCGCTGTCGCGTTGCGGGTCGTAGGGCTCGCCGACCGTGCGAGACACTATCCGCGGCAGTTGTCAGGGGGGCAGGAACAGCGCGTAGGCATCGCGCGCGCGATCGTGACCGACCCCACGCTGCTCCTCTGCGACGAACCGACTGGCGACCTCGATCGGAAGGCAGGCGACGAGATCCTCGACCTTCTGCAAGCCCTCAACCGCGACCACGGTAAGACCATCGTGATGGTCACGCACGATCCACGCGCGGCCGAACGTGCGCGACGCACGCTGCACCTCGACAAAGGCGTCCTCACCGGAAACGGCCAGCCATGAAGTTCCTGCCACTGATCTGGAAGAACGTCTGGCGACGCAGGTTCCGGACGACGTTCACCCTGTTGTCGATTTTCGTGGCATTCCTCCTCTTCGGGCTCTTGATGACGGTCCGCGCGGCCTTCAGCCTGGGCGTCGACATCGCCGGTCTCGATCGCCTGATTCTCATCCACAAGGTCAGTCTGATCATGCCGCTGCCCTACTCGTACCTGGGCCGGCTCCAGCAGACTCCCGGAGTCGAGTTGGCGACGCACCAGACGTGGTTCAACGGCATCTACCAGGAGCCCGCAAACTTCTTCGCCAATATCGCCGTCGAACCCGAACCCTTTCTAAAGGTTTATCCCGAGTTCCGAGTGCCGCCCGACCAAGTGCAGGCGTGGCTGGCCGACCGGCAGGGCGCGATCGTAGGACGCGATCTCGCCGATCGTTTCGGGTGGAAGGTTGGCGACCGCATCCCACTCACCGGCACGATTTGGCAGCCGAAGCAGGGGCAGACGTGGGAATTCAATCTCGTGGGCATTTATGACGGCGAGGACGGCATCGACAAGACCCAGTTTTTCTTCAGGTACGACTATCTC
>Ga0075430_100005279_pt1 | contig 10898 bp, 9 predicted proteins | sample RhiMetdeltSRZDD4_FD_75294 | JGI IMG/M metagenome (GOLD analysis project Ga0075430, IMG submission 75294) | Populus rhizosphere microbial communities from Tennessee, USA - Rhizosphere MetaG P. deltoides SRZDD4 | ecosystem: Host-associated > Plants > Roots > Rhizosphere > Soil | place: USA... | reverse complement strand
TTACGACGACCCCGAAAAGGTCGCCGAGCTGGATCGGAAAGCGATCTCCTTCGAGGAGTGGCCGAAGCACGACTGGCGGTCGCCGGGCTTCGTCGGCGTCATCGACGGCGTGATGTACGACCCGGAGTGCTGGCCGCTTCAGTCGGTGGGCGCGAACGTCCCGAACCTGATCTACCGCGAGTCGATCCTCCAGAACCTTGACTGGATGCGCAAGAACAGGGTCCGCTGGATCCGGGTCTTCGCGACCGGGCACCGCGAGGCCCCGGAGAGCGACGCCGAGGAGCAGGCCCGGCTGGTCCGCGAGCTGACCACCCTGGTGGAGGCGTACAACAAGTCGGTCGGCCCGTCCGAGTCGATCTACATGCTGGTCGTCCTGACCGACTACTACGGCCACGGCGTCCCCGGCGACCGCTACATCCGGGACAACCCGCAGGGCTGCGATTTCTACGTCCTGCCCGCGCCCTGGTTCCGGCGCGGGATCCAGCGGTACAGCTTCAGGCCGGAGTGTGGCGACCCGGCCGTCACGGACGTGCCGAACTACGAGGTGTTCTACAAGCCGTGGGTCCGCCAGCTCGTCGGCGACCTGGCGGAGAGTCCGGCGATCCTCGGGTGGCAGCTCGGGAACGAGCTGAAGGCCCGCAACAACGTCCGCAACGAGATCGAGGACGGGTACGAATGGTACCTCGACTTCGTGAAGGACATGACGGACACGATCCGCTCCGTCGACAAGAACCACCTGGTGTTCGTCGGCGCGCAGTACTTCGGCGAGCTGACGGACATCCCGTACCGTCCGGGCTCGGGCGGGATCGAGCCGTTCCTGCGGACGGAGTACTTCAAGGCCGTCAAGCAGATGGCGACGGCGTGCGGCCAGTACTGCTGGAACGTCTGGCCGCTGACCTTCTACGACTTCAACCCGTACCCCGCCGACGACGCGATGATCCTGCGCCGGGGCGGCATCGCGACGCTGTCGACGGAGTTCGGGTTCACCCTCGGGACGCCGAGCGAGGAGAACGTCCGCTTCGGCGGGAACCGGCCGCGCGCGCTACGGATGGGCTTGAAGCGGGCCTGGGAGGACATCGACGGGAACTGGCACGATGCCCAGCTCAGCCTGGCGGACTCGATCAGCCAGCTCGAGCTGAACGGCGCCGCGCCCTGGGGCTCGCCGAATCCGGACCCGAGAACGGACCTGGGCAGCGACCTCGACCGTCGCCGGGGGATCAGCCAGGCGCCCGAGGGTATGGAGCTGTGGCAGGTCTGGACCAGCGTGGCGGCGGACCTGGAGTACCAGAACGCGAAAGCCGGCTTCACGGCGGACTGCTTCGCGGTCAGCAACTCCGGGAAGCCGCTCGGGAACAAGCCGGCGAAGCGGCCGGAGCCGGTCTCGGCGCTGGCGACGAAGTCGCCGATGCCCCCGAAGCCGCCCCTGGAAGTGGAAGGGATCGTGACCGGCATCAACACCGCTTCCGACGAGCCGCTGATCATCATCCGGGTGAAGAACACCAACTACCGGCTGCGGATCCCAAGGGAGCAGTCAGTGCGGATGTACAACATCGGCGACAACGTGCGGGTGCGCGGCTGGCCGATGGGCAGCGACGTGATGCTCGCGACCGTGATCGAGGTCATCTCCAACAAGCGGTGATCTCGGACGCGTCTCGAAGCCGTCTCGAAGGCGCGTCCGGCGCGGAATTCGCCCGTTCTGCCGCTCTTTGGACTTCCTGACCGCGTGGTAGCACGCATATAATCCCGCGCTTCGCGCCCGGGATGCCGCACCGATCGCGACGCGAGACGTGCTGATTGACTTCACGGACCTGACAACGGTGTCAGTACCGATTTGACCGTGAATCCGTCGTCGAAACCGGCCGGTGTTCCGCGCGTCATCATCGAATCATCCGATCCTGGAGGGTTTGCAGCTTGAACAGGCTCTTTTCTCTGCTGGCGCTCGTGGCGCTGCTGACGGCAGTGGTCCCGTCGAGCGGCCCGGTCCTGGCGCAGACGGGTAGCCCGGACTACGGCGCGAGCGTCTTCCTGCTCGGCAATCCGGAGACGACCGCGCGGGATATCGCGCTGGTGAAGAAGGCGAACCTCAACTGGATCAAGATCGCCGTGCCGTGGCGGAGCATCGAGCCGAGCTGCAAGAACTGCATCGACTGGGACGACCTCGACCGGGTCGTCCTGGCGGCGTCCCAGGCCGGGCTGAAGATCCTGGCGCGCGTCGATCACCAGCCGGACTGGTCGCGGGTGACGAAGGTGCCGAACGGGCCGCCGGACGACGTCTTCGACTACGCGGACTTCGTCTCGGTGATGGCGAAGCGGTACCGCGACGGCTCGCCGAAGGGGACGATCCAGGCGATCGAGGTCTGGAACGAGCCGAACCTGGACCGCGAGTGGGGCGGCGCGACGATCAACCGCGAGCAGGCGTCCCAGTACATGCACATGCTGAAGGAGACCTACACGCTGGTCAAGGCGGAGGATCCGACCAAGATCATCGTGAGCGCCGGCCTCTCGCCGACGGGGACCAGCGATGGCACCGCCCAGCCGGACGACGTCTACCTGGGCTGGCTCTACGAGGAGGGCCTGGCGAAGTACTCCGACGCGATCGGGGTCCACGGGGCGGGGTTCTCGCCGCCGGAGGCCGAGATCGGCTCGAACCCGGCTACGCCGTCGCCGACGCACTCGTTCGCCTACTTTCGGCGCGTGGAGCAGCTCCGCGAGATCATGGTCCTGAACGGCGACTCCGGCAAGCAGATCTGGCTGCTGGAGTTCGGCTGGACCACGGACAAGGTGAACCCCGAGTACGCCTGGTTCGCGGTGACGCCGGAGCAGCAGGGCCAGTACATCGTCCGGGCGTATCAGTACGCCAAGAAGAACTGGAGCGGCTGGATCGGCCCGATGTTCGTCTGGAACATCGCGGATCCGGCCTGGACGCCCGAGGTCGAGCAGTACTGGTGGAGCATCACGAACCCGGACGGGACGACGCGGCCGGCGTTCGACGCACTGTCGACGGCGCGGGCGGCGGGCGGCGCGCTGCCCTAGACGCCACGCAGATCCGTACCGCGAGCGTCAGCGAGCCGGACCCGGGCCGAGGGTCCGGCTCGCTGACGCTCGCGGTACGGTGGGCCATCGCGCATACTTCTCGCATGAGCATCAGCGACGAGCATCGTTTTGGCCTCTCGACCTGCTGGAACGGGGGCCGCCACGGCAGCAACCCGGCCGCCCTCCTCGACGAGCACGAACGCCTCGGCTTCCGCCGCCTGGAGGCGTACAGCCTGCACACCCCGACGCAGCTCGCGGAGCTTGCCGCCGCCGCTCGCGAGCGCGGCTTCGAGATCACCAGCCTCCACGCCCCCTGCCCGATCGCCGTCAATGAGCAGGGATTCCGAGCGCGCTGGGGCGACTGGCTGGCGTCGACCAATCAGGTTGATCGGCAGCACGCCGTCGACACGGTGAAGCGGACGATCGACGCGGCGAACGAGTACGGCGCGCGGGGCATCGTGATCCACCTCGGGACCACGGCGGCCCCATCCAGGCACCACGCGCTGGTCAACGCGACCACGCAGCAGGGACGGAACAGCCCGGCCCACCTGGAGCTGGTGGAGCAGTCGATCCGCGAGCGCGCGGCGAGCGCGCAGGCACACCTCGAAGCGGCGCTGCTTAGCATCCGGGCGCTCGGCGAGCACGCGGTCGGCTCGTCGGTCCGCCTCGGCGTCGAAGCCCGCGACCAGTATCAAGAGGTCCCGAGCCTCGACGAGATGGGCACGGTCCTGGACGCCTGCGCGGGGCTGCCGGTCGGGTACTGGCACGACGCGGGGCACGGCGCAAAACTGGAGTACTTCGGCTTCCTGGAGCACGAGGAGTACCTGCGGCGGTACGCGGACCGGATGATCGGGATGCACGTCCACGACACCCAGGGGGCGCGCGATCACCGCGCGCCGGGCCAGGGCGGGACGGACTTCACGATGCTGGCGAAGTACGTCAAGCCGGACACGATCCTGACGCTGGAGCTCCACCCGGACGTGCTGGCGGAGCACATCACGCCGGGGGTGGAGTGGCTGGTGAGCCTCGGGATGGGAGCGGCGGAGGGCGCGGCGCCAGCCTACTGGACGGTCCAGCCGCCGTCGACGATCAGCGAGGCGCCGGTCATGAACGCCGAGGCGTCCGAGACCAGATAGAGCGACGGCCCGACGAGCTCCCACGGATCGGCGATGTGGCCGAGGGGGGTCTGGGCTTCACGGTACGCCGTCAGCTCGCGGTTGGCGAGCCAGGGGGCGGTCAGGGCAGTGCTGGCGAAGCCGGGGCAGAGGGCGTTGACCCGGACGTTTGCGGCGGCCCACTCCAGCGCCAGCACCTTCGTGAGGCCGACGACGCCGTGCTTCGAGGCGGTGTAGGCTGCCGAGTTGGTCCCGCCGATGTGGCCCATCATGCTGGCGATGTTGACCATCCGGCCGCCGCCCTGGCGCACCATCACCGCGCCGACCGCCTTGGCGCAGTGGAAGACGCCGACCAGGTTGACGTCGATGACCTGGCGAAACTCCTCGGGCGTCATTTCGAGGGCGAGCTTGCGGACATTGATGCCCGGGACGTTGAAGGCGATGTCGATGCGGCCGAGCGCCGAGACGGCCTGCTCGACCATGCGGGTGACCTGCTCCCAGTCCGTGACGTCGACGGGGATGGTCGCGGTGCGGCGCCCGAGGCCGGCGATGATGTTGGACGTCGCTTCGGCGCCCTTCACGTTGAGGTCGGCGGTGGCGACGTCGGCGCCGTGGACGGCCAGGCCGATGGCGATGGCCCGCCCGAGGCCGGAGGCGGCGCCGGTCACGAGGGCCGCCTTGCCGGTCAGGTCGAACAGGGAGGGGAGACGGGCGAGGTCGTCGGGGAGGACGCGGACGTCGTCGGCCATCGGGTCACACTCACGGGTCAGTCTGGTTGTGGATGCTCGGAACCTGCCACAGTGTAGCCATGAGGAGTTGCCGATTGGCAGGCGAGCGCAAGAACCCGGGTCACATGCGGAGCAGAGGTCAGGGGTTGAAACCCCTGCCTACCCTCGTAGCGTCCCTACGGGACGCGGGGTGATGCGAGTGGCACGCGCGGCTGTGGCCGGGGTGGTCGGGGCGGTGGCGTACCTGGTCGCCCAGGAGGTTGACCGGCGGCTCGTCAACCCGCGCTCGAACGACCTGGTGCTGATCGGCGGCCTGTTCACGGCCAGTCGCTCGGTCGCGCGGGGGCTGCTGGGACTCGTGCTGCACGTGCTGGGCGGCGTCTCGCTCGGGCTGGCGTTCGAGGGGTTCGTCGCGCGGCACCTGCGGGGGCCGTACCTGCTGCGGGGCATCGTGATGGTCCAGGTCGAGAGCGCGCTGGTCTTCCCGTCCGTCTTCCTGTTCGATCGATGCCACCCGGCCGTCGAGAGCGGCGAGCTGGCCCCGCTCGGTCGCCCGGTCTACTTCGTGCAGCAGGCCTGGCGGCATCTCGCGCTCGGGGCGACCATCGGCGCGCTGCTCGGGCCGGACGACGCGCGAGGATCCCGATGAGGCCCGGACTGACGAGGGCAGGTGCGGTCGTCGGGAGCGGCGCCGCGCTGGTCGGCGGGCTGGCGCTGGCGAATCGCCTGCTGCTGATCGACGACCTGCCGCCGACGCTGCCGGGGGCGCCGCTCGACTGGACCTGGCGCGGCTGGCGGGTCCGCTACACGACGCTCGGATCAGGGCCGCCGGTCGTGCTGGTCCACGGCGTCCACGCCGCCGCCTCGTCGTTCGAGATGCGCGGCATCTTCGAGCCGCTGAGCCAACGGTACACCGTCTACGCCGTCGACCTGCTCGGGTTCGGGAAGTCGGAGCGGCCGAGCGCGCCGTACAGCAGGTCGTTTTACGCTGATCTGCTGGCCGACTTTCTGGCCGAGGTGGTGGGGCGGACGGAGATGTTGCTCGGGTCGTCGCTGAGCGCGGCGTATGCCGTGGCGGTGGCCCGCGCGCAGCCCGGGCTGATGGACCGGGTCGCCCTGGTCTCGCCGACCGACGCGACGAGCCTGAGTCCGGCCGGGCGGGCGTTCGGGTGGCTGCTGGCGGCGCCGCTGGTGGGGACGGCGGCGTTCAACGTGCTGGCCTCGCACGCGAGCATCCAGAGCTACCTGCGGAAGGTCTACGCCGATCCGTCGCTGGTGGACGAGCCGCTGGTCGAGCAGCACTGGGCGACGGCCCACCAGCCGAACGCGCGGCTGGCGCCGGCTGCGTTCCTGGCCGGGGCGCTCGACTTGCCGTTCTCGCACGCTGACCCGCCGTTCGGCGGGCCGATCGCGGCGCCGATCCTGGTGGTGCGGGGCTCGGTGCCGGGGATCGGGGAGCAGGCGTCGGATGGGGCACTACACGCCCTCGGCCGGCGGGTGACGATCGAGACAGTCGAGGGGGCCGGGCAGCTCCCGCACGACGAGGCCCCGGAGCGAGTGCTGGCGCTGATCGAGGGGTGGTTGGCCGAGACGGCGTAGGCTCAGCGGGCCTTGGCGGCCAGGAAGGCACGGGCGAGATAGAGCGCGGCGATGACGCGGGCGTCCATCAGGCGCCCGGCCGCGATCAGCGACTCGAAGCTCGCAAGCGGCACTTGCTCGACGTCGATGACCTAGGTCTCGTCGCCAACGAGCCGGCTCTCGGCGAGGTCGCGGGCAAGGTAGACGAACGTCCGGACGGTCAGGTACTTGGAGAACGGCCGCAGCTCGCCGAGGAAGTCGAGGCGGCCGGCCCGCAGCCCGACCTCCTCCTGGAGCTCCAGATTGGCAGTCTCGTCGTTCGGGCGGTCCGGGCTGGTCGAACCGCCGGGCAGGATGACGGTCGGGCCGGGGAAGGCGGCGGACGGCTCGACGGTGAGCAGGACGTCGCCGTCCTCGGTGAGCGCGACGACCATCGCCTCGCCGCCGCACCGGACGAGCTCGCCGTGGATCGGGTCGGCCACCAGTGCGTGGTACCGGCCCTGGTAGAGGACTTCTCGGTCGGCATTCATCAAAGCTCAGGGACTGAAGTCCCTGCCTACCATCGCAGCGTCCCTACGGGGCGCGGGTTTCAACCCGCGGCCCGGGTGACGCGGGCTTCGCACCACGGGCCCGCTGACGCGCCACTCCGATCACACGGCCCAGGCGATGTGGATTTCACCTCGCGGACCCACATTATGCAGCTCAGGGTGACCATTCAGGAGGGGGTCAGGTCAAAGCGGGGACGGGCGGGTGGCCCCGGACGGCGTCGGCGAGCGAGGCGAGGATCGGGAAGCCCTGCTTGCGGAGGGTGGAGACGTAGCTGCGGATCGTGCAGAAGCGGTCGGCGGCGAGCAAGGAGCGGAAGCAGCCGGAGATCTTCTGACGGACCTTCATCATGCGGAGGTCGCGCTCGGCCTGGTTGTGGTCGCAGGGGACGCGCCAGTCGGTCATGAAGGCGAGCGTCTCGGCCTGGTGGCTGGAGAGGCGCAGAGCGAGGTTGCCGGCCGGGCGACGCTTGGGGCGTCCCTGCTTGCCGCCGGTCGGTGGCGAGGGCGGGGTCAGGCGCAGCCCCTCGGCCACCAGGTCGGTGTAGCGTCCGCTCCAGCTTTGCTGGGCCGCTGGTGGCCGGGTCGGCACCCCGTCGGCGCGGGCGCGGTCGACCGCCTCCTTGATCTCCAGCAGCAGCGTCTTGAGCTGGCCGGCCCAGGCTTGGTTGAGGTGCTCCTCGACGAACGTCAACTCGCGCAGGTGGTGGGCGTTGCCGAGGGCATGGTCGCACTGCTCGTAGTGCCAGTACGCCCAGCGCCCGTCGTGGACCACCCGGCCCCGCGCCGCGGGCAGTACCCCGCGCGCATCCAACGCCTCCCGCCCGCGCTTCTGATGGGTGGCGTACCAGGTCAACCGGTCGGTGCTGGCCACGTGCAGCCAGGCCGTCTTGCCGCTCAAGCTCAGGCCGGTCTCATCGACGTGGAGGATTGCGGCGGCGATCACCGCTTGCTTGATCGCCGCAACGACGTCGGCCACCATCCGCTCCAGCGTCCCGTTGCTGATCGGGCAGTCGAAGACCTCACCCAGGACCCGTCCGGTCCGCTCGACCGGCAGCAACTGCTCCTGGTGCAGGTAGACCGCCAACGTGGCGACCCCAGGACCGTACTGGACGGGCGCCGGCACCTCGGCCGGGAACGGCGCCGTCGTCGCCTGCCCACACCCGGGGCAGCCCCGCGTCTCGGCCCGGTGCTCGACCACCTGCGCCCGCACCACCGGCAGGTCGATCACCTGCCGCCGCTCGGTCCGCAGCACCGGCGCGTCCCCCACTCCCTGGCCACACCCCGCACAGACCGACGGCGGGTGGACGACCACCTCGTCCGGCTGCTCGACCAGCGTCAGGCTGGCGCCCGGGTGGCCCGGCTGCCCGCCCGGCCGACGCCCGCTCGTCCCGCGCCGGCTCTTCGGCACCCGCTTCGCCGTCCCCGGCCCATCCGACGACGGCGGCTTGCTGCTGGTGTGGCTGTCTTGCGCCAGCCGTCCCCGCAGCGCCTGGACCTCACTCCGCAACGCCGCGTTCTCGGCCTCCAGCGTCCCGACCCGGCTCACCACCCGCTCGAGTTGCTCCTCGAACCCCGCCACCACACGCGCGACCAGCGTCACCACCGCCTCGGGGCCGGCGGCGTACGCCTGCAGCGCTGCCTCACGGAGCGACGAGCTGGCCATGCCGCATGGTCCCACACCACCACCTCGCCTGCAACTGTCAAGTCACAGTGCGCTTGCCCCCACCTGAATGGTCACTCATTTTGTCTTTTTGTCAGCGGGGGTTACCCGCACACACGCATCCCCCATCGCCGAGTGCAACAATCTGCGCGGCCCCCGCGTCCCACTGGTGAACGCGCGCACCACCCAGTGAGGAGACCCAATGGCCGCCCAGGTCCCGAGCAAGCTCTACCGGAGCCGCTCGCAGAAAATGATCGCCGGCGTCAGCGGGGGCCTCGGCGAGTACTTCGACGTCGACCCCGTCCTGATCCGCCTCCTGTTCGTCGTCACCACCTTCATCTCGGGTGCCGGCATCCTCGCCTACATCGTCCTCTGGATCGTCGTCCCGTTCGAAGGCGACGAAGGCCCCAGGTTCGACGCCCTCAGACGAGACTTCGACGACCTCTCCGGCCGCGTCCGCGACTACGTCGACCGGCCCGCCGCCCGAGCCGCCACGGCCACGCCACCGCCCACCACACCAGCCGAGGAAACGCCGATGAACCCCGAAACCGCCGCCACCGCCCCGGACAGCCCGTCCGCCCCCCCGATCGAGGACCCCTACGACGCCCCGTACGGCCCGCCGCCGCCCTACACCACGGCGCCGCCCTACACCACGCCCCCGCCCTACGCCGGCCCCTCGTACGCCCAGGACCCGTACCCCTCCGCGCCCCCGCCCTTCGCCCCCCCCGTCGACCGCCGCAAGCGCCGCCAGCACTGGGCCGGCGCCATCCTGATCGTCCTCGGCCTCCTCTTCCTCGGCAACAACCTCGGCCTCCTCTGGTGGATCGAGGCCCGCTACCTCCTGCCCCTGCTCCTCGTCGCGGCCGGCGCCTGGCTGATGTTCGGTCGGGGCCGTCGTGGCTAGCACCGCCGCCCCCGAGCCCGCCCCCGCCTGGACCCGAGGCCGCCACCTCGTCGGCCCGCTGATCCTCCTCGGCGCCGGCGTCCTCCTGCTCCTCAACAACCTCCAGGTCATCCCCTGGTCCGTCTGGCAGGAGATCTGGCCGTACTGGCCCGTCCTGCTGATCCTGCTCGGCGTCGAGGCGCTGGCGACCGGCCGCGTCGCCTGGGGCACCCTCGTCCTGCTCGTCCTGCTCCTCCCGCTCCTCGGGCTCGCCGTCACCGCCAGCAGCTTCGCCTCCCGCTGGCACGACGAGACCCGGCGGGACGCCGGCCGACAGACCTCGTCGTTCCTCCAGACGCTCGACGGCGCGACCACCGCCGCCGTCCAGGTCGAGTACGGCGCCGGCGCGCTCGTCGTCGGCCCCCTCGAAGGCACGCCGCCCCCCGATACCCTCCTCTCCGGCCAGGTCTTCGGCCACGGCGGCGCCAGGATCGACGCCCGTTCCACCCTCCAGAACGGCAAGCGCACCCTCCGCCTCAGCCCCGGCCAGGGCGGCAACCCGTTCGACCTCGGAAGGCTGGAGCTGCTGCTGACGCCGGCCGTCCCGATCGACCTCCAGATCGAGGCCGGCGCCGCCGAGACGACCCTCAACCTCGAAACCCTCCGCATCCCCAACCTGACCCTCGAGACCGGCGCCAGCCAGACGAAGATCGTCCTGCCCGCCCACGGCGAGACGAAGGCCCAGATCGAGGGGGGAGCGGCCGGCCTCGACGTCGTCGTCCCCCAGAACGTCGCCGCCCGCATCATCCTCGACGGCGGCCCGAACCGCGTCCAGATCGACGAGCGCCGCTTCCCCCGCCAGGGCGGCGAGTACCGCTCCCCCGACTTCGACGCCGCCCCAGACCGCGTCACCCTCCGAATTGAGGTCGGCGCCTCCCGCGTGAGCGTACAATGAGTCGTTCGAGCACCATCTTCAGGGCCGGCCCTCTTTTCCAGGACGGCCCCCGCCCCATCGGTGGACGACGCAGCGTGACCCAGCCGTACGTCAGCGGACCCGCACCTGCGGAGCGCGAAGGCCCCGCCACCATCCTGGTGGTGGACGACGACGACCGCCTCGTCTCGTCGGTGCGCCGCGTGCTAGCGTACGAGGGGTACCGAGTCCTGACCGCCACCAACGGCTCGGAAGGGCTCCAGCTCGCCCGCGACGAGTCGCCGGACCTGATCATCCTGGACGTCATGCTGCCCGGCCTCGACGGGCTGGAGATCGCCCGGCGCGTCCAGGCCGGCGGCGGCGTGCCGGTCCTGATGCTCTCGGCGAAAGACCAGATCCAGGACAAGGTGGCCGGCCTGGAA
>Ga0075430_100005278_pt1 | contig 10899 bp, 10 predicted proteins | sample RhiMetdeltSRZDD4_FD_75294 | JGI IMG/M metagenome (GOLD analysis project Ga0075430, IMG submission 75294) | Populus rhizosphere microbial communities from Tennessee, USA - Rhizosphere MetaG P. deltoides SRZDD4 | ecosystem: Host-associated > Plants > Roots > Rhizosphere > Soil | place: USA... | reverse complement strand
ACCTTGTCGTTTCGCACTTCCGCAAATCCGCCGGCGACCGCCACATGTCGCTCCTCGCGACCGATGCGATAGGTCAGCTCGCCCACGCCGAGCGTCGCCAGGAGCGGCGCGTGCCCTGGCAGCACGCCGAAGTAGCCCTCGCTGCCGGGCACGACGACCTCGTCGACGGTCTCGGCGACGACCATACGGGTCGGCGTGGCCAGCTCGAGCGTGAGGCGCTCGGCCATGCTCCTAGCCCTCGCCGCGCAGCTTCTTGGCCTTGTCGATGGCCTCGCCGACATCGCCGACGAGATAGAACGCCTGCTCCGGCAGCTCGTCGTGCTTGCCCTCGACGATCTCCTTGAAGCTCTTCACGGTGTCGCCGATCTTCACGTAGCGGCCGGGCGCGCCGGTGAACTGCTCGGCCACGAAGAACGGCTGCGAGAGAAAGCGCTGGATCTTGCGGGCGCGCGCCACCGTGACCTTGTCCTCGTCGGACAGCTCTTCCATTCCGAGAATCGCGATGATGTCTTGCAGGTCCTTGTACCGCTGCAGGATCGACTGCACCGCCCGCGCGACGCCATAGTGCTCCTCGCCCAAGATGTTCGGGTCGAGAATCCGCGACGTCGACGAGAGCGGATCGACGGCGGGATAGATGCCGAGCTCGGCGATCTGTCGTGAGAGGACGGTGGTGGCGTCGAGGTGGGCGAAGGCCGTGGCCGGCGCCGGATCGGTGATGTCGTCGGCCGGAACGTAAATCGCCTGCACCGAGGTGATCGAGCCCTTCTTGGTGGAGGTGATCCGCTCCTGGAGCTGCCCCATCTCGGTGGCCAGCGTCGGCTGGTAGCCGACGGCGGACGGCATGCGTCCGAGCAGCGCGGAGACTTCCGAGCCGGCCTGCGTGAACCGGAAGATGTTGTCGATGAACAGCAGGACGTCCTGACCTTCCTCGTCGCGGAAGTACTCGGCGGCGGTGAGAGCCGTCAGCGCCACGCGCAGGCGCGAGCCCGGGGGCTCCGTCATCTGGCCGAAGATGAGCGCCGTCTTCTCGAGGACGCCCGACTCCTTCATCTCGTGATAGAGGTCGTTGCCCTCGCGCGTGCGCTCGCCGACGCCGGCGAATACAGAGATGCCGCCGTGCTGCTTCGCGATGTTGTTGATCAGCTCCTGGATGAGCACGGTCTTGCCGACGCCGGCACCGCCGAAGAGTCCCGTCTTGCCGCCCTTCGTGTACGGCTCCAGAAGGTCCACGACCTTGATGCCGGTCTCGATCATCTCGACCTTCGTCGACTGCTGATCGAATGCCGGCGCCGGGCGATGGATCGGGTACGTCTTCTTCGCCTGGATGGGCGCGCCCTTGTCCACCGGCTCGCCGACGATGTTCAGGATGCGCCCGAGCGTTTCCTTGCCGACAGGGACGGTGATCGGCGAGCCGGTGTCCTCGACGCTCATGCCGCGCGACAGGCCCTCGGTGGCCGCCATGGCGATCGTCCGCACGTGACTCTCGCCGAGGTGCTGAGCGACCTCCAGTGTGAGCTTCTGTGAGTAGGCAAAGACGTCCTTGTTCTCGACACCCTGCACGAGCAGCGCGTTGTAGATGGGCGGCAGCTTGCCCGTCTCGAACTCGACGTCCACCACAGGCCCGATGACCTGGACGATCTTGCCCTGGCTCATGCCTCCGCTCCTTGCTTGAGCGCCTCGGCGCCGCCGACGATGTCGAGCAGCTCCTTGGTGATCTTCTCCTGGCGCGCCTTGTTGTACTGGATCGACAAGATCTCGATCATTTCCTTGGCATTCTTGGTGGCGGCTTCCATCGCCGTCATGCGAGCGCCGTACTCCCCGGCCAGCGACTCCATGAGCGCGCGGAAGACCTGCATCCGCACGTGCCGCGGCAGGAGGTCGCCGAGAATCGCCTGCGGGCTCGGCTCGTAGATGTAGTCGACGCGCTCCGCCGTCGCCTGCCCGTCGCCGTCCGTCTTCGGAATGGGCAGGAGCTTCTGACGGACTGGCCGCTGCACGGCCACCGAGCGGAACTCGTTGTAGATCAGATAGACCTCGTCCACCTCGTTGTCGAGATACTGCTGCATGAAGTGATCGGCCAGCTCGGCGGCGTGACTGTACGCCAGCCGATCCCAGAACCCGATGAGGTCCCGCTTCACCTGCCACGGACGCCGTCGGTAGAAATCCCGGGCCTTGCGGCCGACGACGACCAGCGTGACCTCGGTCGTGTTCGAGGCGCGGACGAAGGCCACCGAGTTCCGCAGCACATTGGAGTTGAAAGCGCCGGCCAGGCCGCGATCGGCGGTGATGATGACGATCTGCCGGCGCGGACCTTCGCGCTGCTCGAGGAGCGGGTGGCCGCTGCCGTCCGTGCCGTCGGCCGCGCTCACGAGGTTGCCGAGGAGCTCGGCCATCTTGTTCGCGTACGGCCGGGCGGAGAGGATTCGCTCCTGCGCCCGTCGGAGCTTGGCGGCCGCCACCAGCTTCATGGCGCGGGTGATCTTCTGCGTCGACTGGACGGAGCGGATCCGCCGCTGGATGTCCCGGAGCGTCGCCACCGGTCAGGCCGCCTTGATGCCCTTGGCTGCCATGAACTCGGTCTTGGCGTCGGTCACGGCCTTCGTGAGCTGCTCGCGCAGCACGTCGCTGATCTCCCGCTTGTCGCGGATCTCGGTGAGCATCTGCGGGTGCTTGCGCTCGAGCCAGCCGTAGAAGAACGTCTCGAACTCCCGCACGGCCTCGACGGGGACGTCGTCGAGGAGTCCCTGCGTGCCCGCGAAGATGATGGCCACCTGCTTTTCCACGGGCTGCGGCTGGTACTGGCCCTGCTTGAGGAGCTCCACCATGCGCTGGCCACGCGCCAGCTGCGACTGCGTCGCCTTGTCGAGATCGGAGCCGAACTGCGCGAAGGCCGCCAGCTCACGGTACTGCGCGAGATCCAGCCGGAGCTTGCCCGCCACCTGCCGCATCGCCTTCACCTGCGCCGAGCCGCCGACGCGGGAGACGGAGAGGCCGACGTTGACGGCCGGCCGGACGCCGCCATAGAACAGGTCGGACTCCAGGTAGATCTGGCCGTCGGTAATCGAGATGACATTGGTCGGGATATATGCCGACACGTCGCCGAGCTGCGTCTCGATGATCGGCAGCGCCGTCAGCGAGCCCCCACCGAGCTGATCGTTGAGCTTCGCCGCCCGCTCCAGCAGCCGCGAGTGGAGATAGAAGACGTCGCCCGGGTACGCCTCGCGACCCGGCGGGCGCCGCAGCAGCAGCGACAGCTGGCGATAGGCGACCGCGTGCTTGGAGAGGTCGTCGTAGATGCACAGTGCGTGGCGGCGCGAATCGCGGAAGTACTCGCCCATGGTGACGCCGGCATAGGGGGCGATGTACTGCAGCGGCGCCGACTCGGACGCCGAGGCGACCACCACGGTCGTGTAGGCCATGGCGCCGGAGTCCTCGAGGACCTTGACCACCTGGGCGACCGTCGAGCGCTTCTGCCCGATGGCCACGTAGAAGCAGAACACGTCCTGGCCCTTCTGGTTGATGATCGTGTCGACGCCGATGGCCGTCTTGCCGGTGCCGCGGTCGCCGATGATCAGCTCGCGCTGCCCGCGACCGATCGGGATCATGGCATCGATGGCCTTGAGACCGGTCTGCAGCGGCTCCTTCACCGAGCGGCGGTCGACCACGCCCGGCGCATAGCGCTCGATGGGCCGGAACTCCTTGGCGTCGAGCGGGCCCTTGCCGTCGACGGGCTGCCCGAGGGCGTTGACGACGCGGCCGATCAGCGCCTCCCCCACCGGCACCTGGGCGATGCGGGTCGTGCGCTTGACGCTGTCGCCTTCCTTGATGTTCGTGAAGTCGCCGAGGAGCACGGCGCCGACGTTGTCTTCCTCGAGGTTCAGCACCATCCCGACCACGTCGCCGGGAAACTGCAGCAGCTCGCCGGCCATCGCCTTCTCGAGCCCGTAGACGCGCGCGATCCCGTCGCCGGCCTCGATGACGCGGCCGACCTCTTGCAGATCGACCTGCGCCTCGTAGCCCGCGAGCTGGCGCTTGATGATTTCGCTGATCTCTGACGCCTTGATCATTCCTGGGCTCTCCCGTTTAGATGGGGGCCCCGAAATGGCCCCCATACCCCCCGGCGCTCGTCGCGCCCCGGCAAAGCCGTGGCGCGCCTCGATTCGCCGCTCGATTCCCGCTCGGTTTCCCGCCTCCATTGCCGGCCTCGATTACCGGCCATTCCTACCCGCCCTACCCCCGCGTGAGGCGCTCCTTCATTCGGGCGAGCTGTCCGTCGAGACTTGCGTCGGCCACGAGGCTGCCTACCTCGGCCACCAGACCGCCGAGGAGGTCGGGATCGACGCGGTCCTCGACGACGACGGTCTTGCCGAGGGCCGCGCCCAGGCGCGTCGCGAGCGTCGCACGCTCCGCTTCGGTGAGGGCGACCGCACTGCGGACTCGCGCGCGCACGCGGCCGGCGTCGGCATCGACGAGGTCGCGGTAGGCATCGGCGATCTCCGGCAACTGGTCGCCGCGGCCTTGATCGGCCACCAGTCCCACGAAATCACGGACGAGCTTCGACACGCCGAGGCGCTGCGCGATCTCGTCGGCCACCGCCCGCTTGGACGACGCCGCGATCCCCGGCCGGGCGAAAAACTGCAGCAGCGCGGGATCCCCGCCGACCACCTCGATCACGCCGCCGAGCTCGTGGCCGACCACGTCGGTCTGGTGGCGCTCCCTGGCGAGCTCGAACAGTGCCTTGGCGTAGGAGCGCGCGGCGTGCTGCGACTTCACCGGCCGATCCGCGCGATCGAGTCATCGACGATCCGGCGATGGTCGTCATCGCGCAGGCTCTTGCGGACGAGCTTCTCGGCCACGCTGATGGCGATCTCGCTCACCTCACGCCGCAGCTCCTCGCGGGCGCGGCGAACGTCGCTCTCCATCTGCGCCTTGGCCGACTCGACCAGCTGCTGCGCCTCGCGGCGCGCGGCGTCGACGAGCTTCCGCTGCTCCTCGCCCGCTTCCTTCAGGGCGGCGGCACGGATCGCCTGCGCCTCGGTGTACGCCGCACGGAGTCGGCCGGCGTTCTCTTCCTGCTGCCGCGCCGCGTCGGCCCGCGCCGCCTCCGCCGCCTCGAGCGAGGTCTTGATGGCGACGGTCCGCTCTTCCATCTTGGCCAGCAGCGGCTTGTAGAGGAATCGATACAGAATGGCGAGCAGGAACAGGAAGTTGACCATCTGAACGGCGAGCGACCAGTCCACGCTGATCAGGCCGCCACCGCCGTGGGGCTGCTCCGCGGCCGCGGCCACGGCCGGAGCGAGCGACCCGAAGAGCGCGCAGACGATGGAGCTGGGCCAGACGCGTCGACGTTGATGCATTGGGCAGATTCCCCCGGTCTCGTGCTGCGGCTGAAGGTTTGTGAAAACTATCACTCGATTCCGGGCGATGTCAACTCAGCGGCTGATGACGCCGCCGCCGATCACGAGGTCGTCACGGTACCACACGACCGACTGCCCCGGTGTGATGGCGCGCTGCGGCTCGTCGAAGACGACCTCGGCAGTGCCGTCGGCCCGTGCCTGGACGCGCGCCGCCGCCGGCCGGTGGCTGTGTCGGATCCGCGCGTGCACGCGCAGTGGCTCACGCGGCGGATCGCAGGCGATGAAATTGACGTCGGTCGCCACGAGCCGGTCACGCTCGAGCGCTGTCGATGGGCCGACCGTGACCCGGTTCGCCCGCGCATCGATGTCGACCACGTACAGCGGCGTCGCCGCGGTGATGCCCAGCCCCTTGCGCTGGCCGATCGTATACGCGGCGACGCCCGCGTGGACGCCCAGGACCGCGCCGTCGGTGCCCACGATCGGTCCACGCGTGAACAGGCTCGGATCGCGCCGGCGCAGGAAGCCGCGATAGTCGTCGTCGGGCACGAAGCAGATCTCCTGGCTCTCCGGCTTGTCGGCGGTGACGAGCCCGAGACGGCGTGCATGGTCCCGCACCTCGCGCTTGTCCAGGTCGCCGACGGGAAACTGCGCGGCCGCCAGCTGTGACTGCGTCAGCGGCCAGAGGAAATCCGACTGGTCCTTGCGCCGGTCCGTGCCGCGCCACAGCAGGTAGCGTCCCGTTGCCGGCTCGCGCGTCACGCGGGCGTAGTGGCCGGTGGCGACGGCGTCGGCGTCCCACGCCCGCGCGCGCGCGAGCAGCGAGCCGAACTTCAGCTCGGTGTTGCACGCCACGCACGGCACCGGCGTGCGCCCATCGCGATAGTTCTCGGCGAAGCGATCGATGACGGCGCGCGTGAACTCGGCCTCCATGTTGAGCACGTAGTACGGAATGCCGAGGGTGCGCGCGACACGCCGCGCGTCGTCGACGGCGTCGCCACCGCAGCACCCGCCGAATCGCCGGGCGCCGTCCGCGCTGGCCGCGTCGGACCATACGCGCATCGTCACGCCGACCACGTCGAAGCCGCGCTCCACGAGCAGCGCGGCGGCCACCGATGAGTCGACGCCTCCGGACATGCCGACCACGACACGTGAGGCCATGGCTCTCATCATAGCCTCCGCGGCCGTAGCTCAGCGCGCGCGCGCGCCCATCAGCTCCGCGAGCCGCTCCAGCTCCTCGGCGTTGGCGTAGGCGACATGGATGATGCCAGCCCGCTCCGTGCCGGTGACCCGCACCCGCGTCATCAACGCGCGCTGGAGCGCGTCCTCGACGGCGACCAGCTCGGCCGACCGCCGGCGCGCCGCCTTCGGCCGACGCGGTGTCCCACTGGCTGCTTCGACCGCGCGCGCCGATTGCTCGGTGGCGCGCACTGACCACGAATGCGCCAGGATCTCCTCGCGCAGGCGCAGCTGGTCGGCGACGCTCGTGAGGGACAGGAGTGCCAGCGCGTGTCCCATGGTGAGGCGGCCGCCTCGCAGGTCAGCCTGAATGACCTCGGGCAGACGCAACAGGCGCAGGGAGTTGGCGATTGACGACCGGTCGCGACCGATTCGAGTCGCGAGCTGCTCCTGCGTCCAGCCGAACTGGGCCAGTAATTTCTGATACGCCTCTGCCTCCTCCAGCGGGTTCAGGTCCTCGCGCAGAAGGTTTTCCACGAGCGCCAACTCGAGGCTCTCGGCGTCGGTGGCGTCGCGCACGACGGCGGGGATCCGGTCAAGGCCGGCCTGGCGGGCGGCGCGCCACCGGCGCTCGCCAGCGATGAGCTCATAGGCCCCATTCACACGACGAACGACGATGGGCTGGATTACACCGGACGCCTTGATCGAGGCCGACAGCTCGTGTAAAGCATTGGAATCAAATAACTTTCGGGGCTGATTCGGATTCACGTGGACCTGGTCGATCGGGACGTCGAGCATCGTTTCATGCTCTCCGATAGTCGCCGTCGATATCTCGTCAGGTGTTGAGGATAGCAGGGCTCCGAGGCCACGGCCGAGTCCACGCTGCTTATTCATGCTTGAGCATCTCCCGGGTGAGCTCCAGATACGCGAGAGCGCCGCTGGAGCGAAGATCATGGAGCATCACCGGCTTACCGTGGCTCGGCGCCTCCGTGAGCCGGACGTTGCGAGGAATCACCGAGTCGAAGATCTCGCCGGGGAAGTAACGATGGACCTCGTCGCGAATCTGCTGCGCCACGCTCGTCCGGCCGTCGAACATCGTCAGCACGATACCTTCCACACCGAGTCGCGGATTGAGGCGCTCGCGAACGAGCTTCACCGTCCGGAGCAAGTGCGTCAGACCTTCCAGTGCGTAGAACTCGCACTGGAGAGGAACAAGCACACTGTCCGCCGCCACCAGAGCATTGATAGTGAGCAAACCCAGTGAAGGCGGACAATCGATCAGGACATAACGGTAAGGGGCGGTGACCCCGGCGAGCGCAGTAGCCAGACGATGCTCGCGTCGCTCCACAGTTACGAGCTCGACCTCCGCGCCGACGAGGTCGATGTCTGACGGCAGCAAGTCGAGGCCGGTTAGGGCGGTATGGACGATCGCCTTGTCGGCCGGCTCGCTCCCGAGCAGTGAGTGGTAGACCGTCGGGTAGAGCCCTTCCTTCTTGATGCCGAGACCGGTCGTTGCATTGCCCTGCGGATCGAGATCAGCGAGGAGGGTTGGACGGCCTGCGAGGGCCAGGCCGGCGGCCAAGCTCACTGCCGTCGTCGTCTTGCCGACGCCGCCCTTCTGGTTGACGACGGCTAGCGTCTTACGCAGATCGTTCTCCGATGTTTCACGTCAAACAGACTCCGATCGCCTCAGCACGTATCGGGTGGGAACGTTCGACGTCAAACACTATGCGGCGGACGCCCGCCGAGTCAAGCTCGCCGCGCCGCCTGTCCGATCCGACGCCGGGATCCCATAATTCCGACGTAAGCGCCCGATCCGACGCCAGGGCTGCGAGATCGTTCCGATGTTCCACGTCAAACATCACCTCCGGGTCGTCAGTCCCGGGGTCCACCGGCGGGGAGGCGGACGTCCACCAGGCCGACGTCCACAGGTCGCCCAGTGTAGTCAACCTGCGTGATAGACCCAGAACAGTCGCGTCCTGTCAGGGCCCTCTATCTCGAGCCAGCTCCCCAGGGCGATCGCTGTTCGCCTCGGCGGCCCGGACGCTACGACCACTCCGCCGGGCGCGAGAATTTGGAGCACCTGGGGGATCAGCGCTGTAGGACTACCAGCGCAGCGCATCACGACCGCATCGACCCGAGCCCCTAGCTGCTGGCGACCGACGTCCTCAAGTCGGTGATTGACCAGCCTGCAGTTCTGGAGCGCGAGCTCGCGTATGGCGGCCGCGAGAAACGAGGCGCGCTTCTGCCTGGCCTCGATGAGGGTGACCTCGACCTGTGGAAGCACGATGGCGAGTGGTATACCGGGGATGCCCGCACCGGATCCGACGTCGGCTACTGACCGGACACCAGCGGGCACCGCACGGCTGAAGAGGAGGCTATCGACAATCACATTGTCGACGATCCAGGACGGCTCGTCCGAGCCAACCAGTCGCTGCGATCGCTGCCATTTTATCAATAAATTTAGATATTTATGTAGGCTATCGCGCTCGGCGTCGGTGACGGGGCGGCCGAGAGCATCGCCGCTTTTCCGCTCGAGAAGTCGGACGAGGTCGCTCACTTTCCGAGGCAGAACATCGCGAAGATCCGATCGAGGACCGCATCGCCGACCTCGAGACCGAGCAGAGCCGAGACGTCCGCGAGGGCGTCCCTGAAGTCGACCAGCGCAACTTCGATGGGCGCCTCTCCGAGCGCACGTCCCGCCGCGACGAGGGCGCCGTGAAGGGCATCGATTGCTTCGATCTGGCGCAATGACGCGACGAGATCGCCGCCTCCCGCATCGGTCCCGCTCGCCATCGCCGCCGAGATCCGCTGCGCGAGGCCGTCGAGGCCCGTGCCGGTGACCGCCGACACGTCGATTGCGTCGTGGATGAGTGCCGCGGACGGATCGGACGGCAGATCGCTCTTGGTCCGCACGAGGATTCGCCGACGCTTCTCGGTCGCCTCGAGCACCACGCACGACGGCGCACGGCTGCCGTCGACGACGACGAGAAGCAGATCGCTCTCGTCGATCGCCTCCTGGCTGCGCCGCATGCCCTCGGCCTCGATGGCGTCGCGCGGCGCGCCGATGCCCGCGGTGTCCAGCAGGCGAATTGGAATGCCGCCGAGATCGATGGTCGCCTCGATGACGTCGCGCGTCGTGCCCGCGGTCGGCGACACGATCGCTCGCTCACGTCCGACGAGCGCATTCAGGAGGCTCGACTTGCCGGCATTCGGCGCGCCGACGAGCGCGACGCTCGCGCCCTCGTGGACGATACGGCCCCGATGCGCGCGGTCGCGCAGCGTCATCACCTCGGCCGCCAGCGCCCCAACGGCGATGCCTGCATCCGCCGGCGCGATGCCGACACCGTCCTCCGGAAAATCGAGCGCGACCTCGAGTCCCGCGACGAGATCGAGGAGCCGCTCGCGCACACCACGCAGTGCGCGACCGAGCTCGCCGGCCACGCCGCGGGCGGCGAGCCTCACCGCGCGCTCGGTGCGCGCGCTGATGAGCAGCGCCACCGCTTCCGCCTGCGCGAGATCGAGCCGGCCGTTGAGAAATGCGCGACGCGTGAACTCGCCCGGGGTGGCCAGCCGCGCGCCCTGCGCGCAGAGGCGCTCGACGACGAGGCGCAGCAGGGCGGGCGAGCCGTGGCACGAAAGCTCCACGACGTCCTCGCCCGTGTACGAGTGCGGCGCGCGCATCACCGAGCAGAGCGCGTCGTCGAGGCGCTCGCCGCGTACAGGATCGACGATGCCGACGTGACGCTGCGTGTGGGAGGGCTGCTGCTCGAGCAGGGTGCGTCCGTGGACGATGGTGCTCGCGATCGCGATGGCGCGGGGACCGCTCAGCCGGACGACGCCGACCGCACTGACGCCCACCGCGGTGGCGAGGGCGACGATGGTGTCGGCGGCGGGCGCGTCAGGTGCGAGAGGCGTTCTTCGCCTCCCGGCGCGCACTCTTGGCCTCGCGACCCGATTCGGCGTGATGGCCGGACCGGTCCATCAGCCATTGCTGGCCGATCTGCAGCACGTTGGAAACGGCCCAGTAGAGCGCCAGCCCGGACGCGATGGGATAGATCAGGAACATCAGCGTGAAGACGACCGGCATGAACAGCATCATGCGCGCCTGCGCCGGATCGCCGGTGGTCGGCGTCATCTTCTGCTGGATGAACATCGTGATGCCCATGAGGATGGGCAGCAGGTAGGTCGGATCCGGTCCGGCCAGGTCGCAGATCCAGAGGTCGACGTTGAACAGCCTCCCGAAGCAGATGAACGGCGCGTTCTGCAGCTCCGGTGAGACCGACAACGCCAGATACAAGGCATAGAAGATCGGCGCCTGGGCAAGCATCGGCAGACAGCCGCCCATGGGGTTGACCTTGTTGGC
>Ga0075430_100005274_pt1 | contig 10901 bp, 9 predicted proteins | sample RhiMetdeltSRZDD4_FD_75294 | JGI IMG/M metagenome (GOLD analysis project Ga0075430, IMG submission 75294) | Populus rhizosphere microbial communities from Tennessee, USA - Rhizosphere MetaG P. deltoides SRZDD4 | ecosystem: Host-associated > Plants > Roots > Rhizosphere > Soil | place: USA... | reverse complement strand
AGATGTTGACCTTGGCGGCGCCGAGGGCAATGAGGCGCTTGTAGACCTCCGGCGTCAGGCCGGTACCGCCGTGGAGCACCATTGGCATGTTGGTCTTGTCGACCAGGTACTCCATGCGGTCGTAGCGGATGTGGGGCGTTGCCTTGTAGAAGCCGTGGGCAGTGCCGATCGGCGGCGCGTAGCAGTAGATGCCCGTGTCCTCGATGAACTCGAGCTCCTTCTCGATCGGCGGTAGACCACCCTCATCGTCGCTGCCCATGCCGTCTTCCACGCCGGCGACAGCCACCACCTCGCCCTCGACGGCGGCGTCGAGCGTCTTGGCGAAGGCGACGATCTCTTTGGTCAGTTTCTGGTTGTCTTCGAACGTCATGCCCGAGCCGTCGAACAGGACCGAGTTCCAGCCAACCTTCAAACACGACCGCGCGACCTCAGGGTCCGGGCAGTGATCGAGATGCAGGGCGACCGGGATCCTGGCGCGCGTCGCCATGTCCGTGAACATGTGCTGGATGACCTCAGCGCCCCAGTACTTCACGGTCTTGACCGAGATCTGGACGATCAGCGGCGATCGTGACTGCTCAGCGGCGCGAATCACTCCGGACATGGTGATGTCGTCAACGGTATTGAAGGCGGCAACGCCGTAACGTTTCTCGAACGCACGGTCCATGATTTCAGGCAATGGCGCGATGGGCATGGTGCGGTCGCTCTCTCCTCCGAGTCACTCAGCGGTTCCGACCCCCTGCGTCCGGGGCCGGCCGAAGCACCCAACAGTGTAGTTGAAGAACGGCAGCATCCGGCGCGACACCGAACGGATCCACAATGGAGTCCGGTGCGGAATCGTCGAATCGTCCTGAGCGTCGCAGCGGCGTTGCTGCCCGCCGCGTTCCTCGTCAGCGCCGCTGGCGCGCAGCCGCAAGTCAGACGTGGGGCTGAGGACCGGCCGGCGCGCGTCAACGGCCGGCCGAACTTCAATGGCATCTGGCAGGCGATCAACACGGCGTACTGGAACCTGGAGGATCACTCGGCGGAAGGCGTGAAGGGATTTGAACTGTTCGGCGCGATCGCCGCGATCCCGGCCGGACAAAGCGTCGTGCGCGGCGGGACGATTCCGTACAAGCCCGAAGCCCTGGCCAAGCGCAACGCGAATCGCGCCAAGTGGCCTGCGGAGGACCCCGAAGCGAAGTGCTACATGCTCGGCGTGCCGCGGGTCACGTATCACAACCTGCCGTTCCAAGTCTTCCAGGCCGAGGGCGATCTGCTGATGGTGTATCCGTTTGCAGCGGCGCATCGCGTCATCTACATGACCGATCGTTCGGAGCTGCCCGTCGATTCGTGGATGGGCAAGTCGGACGGCACGTGGGACGGCGACGTGCTGGTCGTCACGACGAAATGGCAGAACGGCCAGTCGTGGCTCGATCGCGCCGGCAACCACGCCAGCAATCAGCTGACGGTGACCGAGCGCTTCAGGCTGCTCAGCGCGAATCATCTGATGTACGAGGCCACGCTCGACGATCCGCAGACCTACACGCGGCCGTGGACGATCGAGATGCCCTTGTACCGACTGGTGGACCCGGACGCACAGCTGCTCGAACACAAGTGCGTCCCGTTCGCCGACGGGCTGCTCTATCAGGATCTGATCAAGAAGTAGTTCGTGGTTCGTGGTTGGTGGTTCGTGGTTAGGAGTTTGACGATGCCCGGCAGGCTGAACATCGTGTTAGCAATGGGTTTGGTGGTCGTGCTCACGCTGCCTGCTTCCGCGCATCATTCCTTTTCCGCCGAGTTCGACGCGAACAAGCAGGTGACGCTGGCGGGCGAAGTCGTGATGATGGAGTGGGTGAACCCGCACTCCTGGCTGCACATCGATGTGAAGAAGCCAGACGGCACTGTCGAGCGTTGGAAGATCGAAGGCGGCTCGCCATCCGTGCTGATGCGTCTGGGCTGGAACCGGAACTCGCTGCCCGCTGGGACGAAAGTCACAGTGGTGGGATTCCCGGCGAAGGACGGTTCACTGCGCGCCAGCTCGCGCGACCTCAAGTTCCCTGACGGCAGACGTATGGATCTTGGCGGTTCGGGGCAGAAGTAGTCCTTGGTCCTTGGTCCTTGGTCCTTGGTCCTTGGTCCTTGGTCCGTCCTGGCATCCACCATGCTCACCGCTACAGCATGGGCGTATATCGATTCGAGGACCTGCGCGTCTGGCAGGCAGCGAAGCGGCAGTGCGATCGAGTGGGAATTCTGCTCAAACGGCTGAGACCCACGATCTTATTCAGCTGAACGAGAGCATCGCAAAGATGCGTCGGTGCCGGCAGCCGACACTGGAACCCGGTGACCGCGGAAACAGTCGCAGCAGGACCCGTTACGGACCAAGGACCAAGGACGGACCAAGGACGAAGAACTAAGGACCAAGGACCAAATGTCACTCGTGCCGCAACGCCTGCAGCGGATCGAGGCGCGTCGCGCGTCGCGCGGGGACGATGCACGCGACGGTGGCGACGATCGTCAGCAGCGCGACAATCGAGACAAGCGTCAGCGGATCGCGTGGGCTCGTCTGAACGAGAAACGCCTGCAGCAGCCGGCCGACTCCAAAAGCGCCGGCCACGCCAATCACTAAGCCGATCGCCAACTGCACGGCGCCTCGCCGCAGGAACAGCGCGATCACTTGAGACGGCGCCGCACCCAGCACGACGCGGACGCCGATCTCGCGAGTGTGCTGCGTCACGGCATACGCCGTGACCGCATACAGCCCGACCGCGGCGAGAATCAACGCGATCACCGCAAACAGGCTGAACATCGTGCCGAACACCCGGTGGAGAAACCGCTGCTGACTCATCACCTCGTCAAGTGTGCGGATGTTGAAGAGCGCCATATCGGAGTCGACGGCGCGCATCTCCTCGCGCAAGGTCTGGCCCGCACGCGAGGCGCCGGCGCGCGTCCGCGCGATCAGTGCCATGCCGTTCGTGAGCGTCGGATTCTGCCGGTGCGGAATGTAGGCGATCGGATCGGCTTCGTTCGACTGATTGTCGATGCGTTGACGGACATTCGCGGCCACGCCGACGACGGTCATCCATGCGGAGACCGGCTGACCAAGTCCGGTCGAGGCGAAGCGGACCTGTGCATCAATGGGGTTCTGGCCCTTGAAGTACATGTCCACGAGCCGCTTGTTGACGATCACGCTCTCGCGTCCCGGCAGACCGTCCGACTCGGTGAAGGCGCGCCCCTGCAGAACGCGCGCACCAATGGCGTCGAAGTATCGCGGCCCGACGCTCAGCGAAGTCACCGTCGGCCGTTCGTTCTCGGCGAGGTCGGTCCGTCCGGCGAACTCGAGCGGCCGCGCACCGCCGCCTCCGCCCGGCAGGTTGGTGGCAGTTGAGACGGCTTCGATGTCGGCCGCGGCTGAGAGCCGCTCTTCCGCCCGCTCCATGAATGCGGTGCGGCTCTCGGTGGTCGGGTACTTCCGCACCGGCAGGATCATCTGCATGGTCAGCACCCCCGACGTGTCGATCCCGATCTCGCGGTTGTACATCTCGAAGAAGCTGCGCATCATGAAGCCCGCGCCCGCCAGGAGCACGAGTGTCAGCGCGAGCTGCGCCACGATGAGGCCGTTGGCCCAGCGGCGCGCGCGAATCCCGGTCGAGCCGCTGCGTCCGCCTTCCTTGAGCGTCTCGTTGACGTTCGTGCGCGAGACGTGGAGCGCCGGCGCGAGACCGAACAACACGCCGGTGACGATGCAGATGCCGAAAAGGAATGCGAACGTCCTCCAGTCCATCGAAAAGACCATCCAGAACGGCCGGCCAACGTTCTGTGTTTCCGAGTCGAACCAGCGGATGCCAGCCACCGAGATCAGCAGGCCGAGAGCGCCGGCGACGAACGCGAGCAGCACGCTCTCGGTCAGCAGTTGCCGGATGACCTGCCAGCGGCTGGCGCCGATCGCGACGCGCACGCTCATCTCCCCCGTCCGCCGGGCGGCGCGCGCGAGCAGCAGGTTGGCAACGTTGGAGCAGGCAATCAGCAGCACGAAGCCCACCGCGCCCAGCAGCGTCCAGAACAGCAGTCGCAGCTGCCGTCCGATGATCAGACTTTCGAGCGAATCGGGATAGGGCGCGAGCTCCTTATTCGTGTCGGGATACTTGGTGGCGAGGGCTCCTCCGATCGTGGTCAGCTCGGCCCGCGCCTGTTCGAGCGTGACGCCGCCGGCAAGCCGTCCGATGACGAAGTAATTCCGCGCCTGTCGCGGCTGTTGGCGCAGCGCGGGTGGGAATTGCGACATCGGAAGCCAGATCTGCTCCGACTGCGGAAAACCGAGGCCCTGCGGCATGACGCCAATCACCGTCGCGGTGATGCCATTGAGGCGAATCGTCGTTCCCAGCACGCCACGGTCGCCGCCATACCGCTGCTGCCAAACAGCATTGGACAGCATCACCACCGGCGGTCCACCAGGAACGTCGTCTTCGGGACCGAAATCACGCCCGAGGATCGGCGTGATGCCGATCATCTTGTAGTAGTTGGCTGAGACATAGGCCCCGGGGTACTGCTCGGCGATCCGCCCTTCTTCGCTCACGTTGAAGGAGCCGCTGAAGACCATCGACATGCCGGACAGCGTCCGCGTCGACGATCGCCAGTCATCGAAATCCGCCAGCGAGACGCCGAGCTGCCGGCCGCGTGCGTCGCGGGTCGCCATCACCACGAGCTGCTCGGGATTGGCAAACGGCATGCTTCGCAGCAGCACGGCGTTGACAATCGTAAAGACCGCGTTGTTCGCGCCGATTCCGAGGGCGAGCACCACGGCGGCTATGGCCGTGAACCAGCGGTCCTTGAGGAGGAGCCGAATCGCGTAGCGCAGGTCCTGGAAAAAAGTCATTTCCACTCCTGTGGCATGGATTGATTAGACGCTAGGGGTTAGACACTCGTTGGGTGCGGTTTGGTCCTTGGTCCTTTGTTCTTAGTCCTTGGTCCGTCCCTGGTCCTTGTCCGTCGGTGGCAGGACCAAGGACTAAGGGCCAAGAACTAAGGACGCTACTTCTTCTGGGCCCGCTCGAATCGCGAGGTCTCGATGTAGTTGCGGATGGCGGTGTTGCCTTCGTGGCAGGCGTATTCGTACATCTTGTAGTCGTTATCGAGCTTCAGCGGAAAGGCCGCGGACCACTTCCCCGTCGTCAGAATCTCGGGATCCTCGACGGTCATCTGATACTCGATCGTGTCGTTGGCGGTGCGCGTGAAGCGCTCGGTGAAGCGAAGGTTTGCGCTCGCTGGCGTCAGCGGCGGCGATCCCGGAACGCCGAGATTCGTCATCGCCGGTTTGCCGTTGAAGTTCGTCGTCTCCACGACGAGCGCCTTACCTTCCCAGCGTCCGCGCGACTCTCCCAGATATTGCCGGATCTCGCCGTCGAGTGCTGGACGCTTGGTCGTCGGGATGATGCGCGTCTCGTGCGCCATCTCGAGGACGATCACCACGTAGCCCGGGAACTGCATGATGCGGATGCCGTTGTTGTAGTTGCGAGGCAGCATCGAAACGGGCAGACCACGCGTGATGCAGCGATCCCAGGTATCGAAATCTTCGGGGCTGTCAAACACGGTCTGTCCCGGCTTATAGCTGCCGCGCATCTGCGCGTAGAGCTCCTTGCCCTTCGGGGTCAGCTCCGGGAACCGCCCATTCGGCGGATCGACGAGCAGCGACGTGAGCCGCGTCGCCTCGCCGGCGTCGGCCTGGGGGATCGCACCCGATAGAAAGCGCTCGTTGCGATCGTTCGCGCGCTTCTGCGCGGCGGCAAATTCCACGTCGGTCATGAACCGGCGCTCACCGAACTGCTCGGGGCGTTGGAACGGCGTGCTGATCAGATGATTGAGCGGCCAGATCCCGCGCAGGTCGGGCTCGCCCCACGCCGTCATCGGTGGCTTGTACGCAGGCTGAGTGGTCGGGGCTGGTTGCGCCTCGGCAGGCACGGCAATCCAGCACACGATCAGCGCGATCAGGATCCGCTTGGCCATCAGGGCGCGATGATAGCACCCGCCGTACGTAGTGTCCGGCTTTAGCCGGACCGGCTGTAGTGTCCGCCTTCAGGCGGCCCTGGCTGAGAAGTACAGTAGCGGGATGTCGCCTGATATGACCTTGTCAACCGAGGTCGCCGACGCACTTCGATCGAACACCCCGATCGTCGCTCTCGAATCAACGCTGATCACGCACGGCCTGCCCTGGCCAGCGAACGCCGAAACCGCGCTCGCGATGGAGCACGCCGTGCGCGAGTCGGGCGCCGTCCCCGCGACAATCGCCGTGCTCGGCGGCACCGTCACGGTCGGTGTATCGCCGGTCGACATCGAGCGGCTGGCGTCGCGACCGTCTGGCAGCGTGCGGAAGTGCAGCCGTCGCGACCTGCCGATTGCCGTGGCGCGGCGCGAGGACGCGGCGACGACAGTTGCCGGGACCATGATCGTCGCCCACCAGGCCGGGATTCGCGTGTTCGGAACAGGCGGAATTGGCGGCGTACATCGAGGCGCGCCCTTCGACGTGTCAGCCGATCTGATCGAGCTCGGCCGAACGCCTATCGCGGTTGTCTGTGCGGGCGCCAAATCGATCCTCGACTTGCCGGCCACGCTTGAAGTGCTCGAAACGCAGGGCGTGCCGGTCGTCGGCCTCGGAACAGACACCCTGCCAGGGTTCTACGCGCGATCGAGCGGGCTGCCGATCGACGTGCGAGTGGACACACCGGAAGAAGCCGCGGCGATTGTCGATGCCGCACTCCGGCTCGGGGCTCAGCACGCGGTGCTCATCGTGGTGCCAGTGCCGGAAAAGGACGCCTTCCCGGCCGCAGACGCCGAAGCCGCAATTCAGCGAGCCACGAGTGATGCCGATGAACGAGGCATCCATGGCAAGGCGGTCACTCCGTTTCTGCTTCAGCGTGTCTCCGAGCTCACTGGCGGAGCGGCGCGAGCCGCGAATGTCGCCCTGCTCGTGAACAGCGCGCGGCATGCCGCCTTGATTGCCCGCGAGCTCTGCGCACGAGCAATGAGATGATGGTTTCGATGACGTGGACCATGCTCGCGCTTGTGGTGTTGATGAGCGCGGCGATGCTTGCCGGCCAGTCACCCGATGAGCACGTCACGCGTGCGAAGGCCGCAGCAGGCAACGACTATCAGAACCTGTTCAATTTCCTCTGTACGGTGCCAACGCCACGAGGTGGCGGCGCGCGTGAAGGAGGGCCGCGCGCGGGTGGACCGCCGCCCGGGCTTCCAGATAAATCAACCTGGTACGCCGAGCCTGCGAAGGTGTTCGACAACCTCTACTTCGTCGGCCAGACCGAGTACTCCGCCTGGGCAGTGATCACATCGCAGGGCATTATCCTGATCGACACGCTGTTCGACTACTCCGTCGAAGAGGAAGTCGCCGGCGGATTGAAGAAGCTCGGTCTCGATCCGGCTACCATCCGCTACGCCGTCGTCACGCATCCGCATCCCGATCACCACGGCGGGGCGAAGTTCCTCCAGGATCGCTACAAGACGCGCATCGTCATGTCCGCAGCGGACTGGGATGTGATCGATCGACTGTCCGGTGCGAAGCCGAGACGCGACATGGTCGCGACCGATGGTCAGATGCTGACACTCGGAGACACGACCATCACCCTGTACATCACGCCAGGTCACACACCGGGGACACTGTCCGTGGTCATTCCGGTGCGCGAGAACAATGCACGCCACGTCGCGGCGCTTTGGGGTGGGACCGGTCTCAACCCCGATCGGGAGTCTCTTGAAAAGTACATTCAGTCGGCGCAGCGGTTCGACCAGATTGCACAGAAGGCCGGCGCGGACATCATCTTGTCGAACCACACCGACTGGGACGGCTCGAAGGTCAACCTGCCGCGTGTCGCGACTCGCGGACCCGGCGCTCCGAATCCGTACATCGTCGGCACGCCCGCGGTTCGGCGGTATCTGGAAGTCGCGAGGGAATGTGCGACGGCTCGTCTGCTGCGATTGAACTGATTAGGGCGTTGACAGCTTTTCCTGCTCGCGTGCGCCGCGCAGGATGGCCGGCAAGCCGTAATTCCCCTCGTGGCAGGCGTACTCGAACATGGCCTCGCCAGTCATCTTGAGCGGAATCATCAGCGTCCACGGACGTGACCACACAGCCTGATCGTCGAAGGTGACGTGGTACTCGAGCGTATCCGCCGTCACGCGCCGGAACTTCTCGATCGTGTGCAGCTTGTCGCTGGCGCCCACTCGGGTCGCGTTGGCGACGTAGTTGGTGGTGTCCACCACCAGCGTGTCGCCGTCCCATCGCGCGCGCGAGTCACCGTGATACTGCCTGATGACCGGAGAGATGTGCGGCGCGCCATCCGTTGAGAAGATGCGAGCGTCGTGAATCATCTCGCTGCGCAGCGCGACAACGCCGGGCCCCTGCGTGATTTCGAAGTAGCTCTGATAGCCGGCGCGGATGTTGGGCGTGCCGTAGCTGACGCAACGAGTGCCCAGCGACAAGTCCGCGGCGCTGTCGGCCGGTCCTCTGCCCTGCCGCGCGGCGGCTTGTGTGCGTGCGCGCTCGGCCGCGCCAGGCGCGGGCGGCGGAATACGGCCGTCAGGCGGATCGATGATGAGCGAGGTGCGGTTGTCCCACACACGATCGGACAACCAGGTCTGGTCGTAATTGCCGACTTGCGTATCGCTTGAGCTGAATTTCGTCTTGCCTTCAATCGCGGCGGTGAAGAGCTCGTCGGCAAAGAACGCGTCGCCGCCGTCTATCATCGCCGTCGCACGCTTCTTGAGGTCCGCGAGCTCGGCGTCGGTCATCGTCGCGCGCAGGCCGAACTGCTTCGGCCGCTCGAGCGGCGTCATGCCGTTGTTGGCCCATACGCCTTGGAAGTCGGGACGACCATCCGGCATCCGTGGCACGGACCACTTGTCCGCTGGAGCTTTAGCGGAGGCGGATGACTTGCCTGATTGGCCAACGAGCACGACCGCCGAGAGAGCGATGCCCATCAGGATGCACGTCACAGTTCGTCGAGGCATGGGCGGTCTCCTAGGGGGTCAGATCTTGATTCTTGCAGACGCAAGAATCAAGATCTGACCCCAAACTTCAGCGGCTCAACGGCGGCAACAGTGCCTTCCGCTCCGCCGGAAGGTGCTGATCGACGGCGTTCATCATGAAGCCCACGCGGAAGTAGTCGCCCATGATCATCATGAGCTGCACCGTGTGCTGGCGTCCGAAATGTCCGATCATCTTCTGCCACAGCTCACTGCTCACTCGGTGCTCGCGATACAGCGTCCGTCCAAATGTGATGAGCGTGGCGTCCTTGTCGCCGAGGCCCTTCACGTCCCTGTTGTACTTGACGACGTCGATGACCGACTGCTCGAGTCCTTGACGCAGACCCGCGGGCTCGTGCGCCGACCACTCGTATTGCTGGTCGATTTCCCTCGCAATGATGAGCACCGCAAGCTGGAAGTACCGCGGTCCGACCGGGCTTTCCACACCGGTGGGGATACCAAGGCTGCGCTCCCTGGGGCTGTAGCTCGTGACGTGCGTGGGTCCTGGCCCGGGCTTGACTGCGGGTCTTTCGGACAAGAGCTTGCGACCTGCCTCGTCCAGATCCTCTGGTGTGACTGGCGGCAGCCGCGACAGCGTCACGGGGTGAATGTCAGGCGGCAGTGCGGTTTGTGCCTGCGCGAGTGCAGGCAGCGACGCGAGTAGCAGTGCGAATAATCGAACGGTCATGTCATCCTCCCACGTCGTTTCTATTCACCCCTGACGGAACGCTGCAGCGTAACATGGTGCATACGAGGCGCTTCAACGGAGGGGATATGCGGTGTGCCGTGCTTGGGTGTGTCGTGGCCGTGGCGTTAGCGACGCCGGCCCTCGTCACCGGCCAGTGGCTGAAATACCCAATGGAGGGTTTGCCGAGAAACGCCGACGGCAGCCTGAACCGGGACGCGCCGACGCCGCGTCTACCCGACGGCCGCCCGGATCTCTCGGGTCTCTGGCACGCCGCTGATCCGAACCGCTGCAAAGGCCGGGGCGGCGAGTTCGCCCAGTGCGGGAACGAAATCGGCGGATCGCCGCTCGGCGGCAACCTGGGTCGGAACCTGCCTGGCGGCAGCCTGCCCTATCGACCCGAGGCGGCCAAGCTGGCCGCGGCGCGCCACGCCGACGACAGCCGCGACGATCCCCACGTCCGGTGCCTACCCGACAACCCGCCGCGCGCATGGACGCTTCCCCACCTCACGAAGGCGATCCACGGCTCGAAGCTGCTGGTGTTGCTCTACGAGATCAACGCAATGTACCGGCAGATCTTCATCGACGGCCGGCCGTTCCCCGACGATCTGAACCCGACGTGGAACGGCTACTCGGTCGGACGCTGGGAGGGCGACACGCTCGTCGTCGAGACGCGCGGCTTTCGCGACGACCTGTGGATTGACACGTGGGGCAGCCCGATGAGTGCCGCCGCGACGATGACCGAGCGGATCAGCAGGCCGACATTCGGCAGGCTCGAGATCGAGCTGACGATCGACGATCCGAAGAACTACACGCGACCGTTCACGGTGCAGCTGACGCAGAACTTCGCCCCCGATACGGAGCTCATCGACGAGTTCTGCCTCGAGAACGAGAAGTCATACGAGCGGATGATTCGGTCCCGAGGGAAGTAGAGCTCAGTCCGGCGACGGCTGATTCACGCTATCGATGACCAGAACGGGGATGGCCTCCTTCGTCGACTCCAACTTCAGACCGAGTTGCTCCTGAAGCAAAGTGACAATCGTGGGGCCCGCATCGTTACTCGTGGCGAAGCGCGATCAACGGTTGAACAGTCGCTGCCCTCAGGGCTGGTCCGAGCGAGGCTGCGAATCCGGCGAGCAGCAACACAGCGGCCGCCGCTGCGAAGATGTACGGATCGCTCGGTGACACTTCGTACAGGAGACTCTGCATCACG
>Ga0075430_100005265_pt1 | contig 10907 bp, 10 predicted proteins | sample RhiMetdeltSRZDD4_FD_75294 | JGI IMG/M metagenome (GOLD analysis project Ga0075430, IMG submission 75294) | Populus rhizosphere microbial communities from Tennessee, USA - Rhizosphere MetaG P. deltoides SRZDD4 | ecosystem: Host-associated > Plants > Roots > Rhizosphere > Soil | place: USA... | reverse complement strand
GCTCCTTCCCCCCCGACGGGGAAGGCAGGGATCGGGGTGACTCTCTACGACTTGCGCAAAAACTCCCGCGTAAGCTCAAGCACCCGCTCCACGTCGTCCGTATTGTTATAGACATGAACGGAGAAACGCAGCATGCCGCGCCGTATCGAAAGCTTCACCCGGTTCGCGACGAGATGCTCGTATAACCTGTTGTAGCGTTCATCGCCCGTGCCGTAGTGGTTCGCGCTCATCGCGCCAACCGTTACGATGTGCGCGAGGTGAGGTCCCGGTTCCCCGCCTGCCACCGGAAGCCCGAGCTCGAGGAAGCCGCGTGCGAGAGCATGGGAAAGGCTCACGACGTGCCGCTCGATATTCGATATGCCCCAGTCGAGTAGTTGCGCCATCGAAGCATCCACTGCCGCGGTCGCGAGAAAGTTGTAGTTGCCGAGATCGAATCGCCGGGCACCCGCGGCCAGCTTGAAATCGTACGCGCCGATACTCGCTTCGTGCGCATCGCCGAGATCGACGCCGAAACGCGCAAGATACGCAGGGTGCAGGCGTTCGGCCCATTCTTGCCGACAATAGAGATAACCCATGCCATAAAGCCCGAGCAGTCCCTTTTGCGTGGAGACCGCGAGCGCGTCGATCTTCGATGCTGCGACGTCCGTCTGCAACACGCCGACGGACTGCGCCGCGTCGACGAGCAGCAACACGTCACGCTCGCGACACGCTTTTCCGAGACGCTCCACGTCGGTTCTGAAACCAGGCGCGAAGGTGACGGTAGATACCGTCACGACGCGAGTACGGGCATCCATGCGCTCGATCATCTCGTCGACCGGCACACGCGAGTCCCGCGGCGGAACCGTTCGCACTTCCATTCCATAGCGCTGCAGATTCAGCCACGCGTAGACGTTATTGGGATGCTCGAGCTCGGGGCAGAGGACCACGTTGTCGCCGCGATGCCAATGTATGGCCGTGGCGATCATGTTCAGGCCTTCCGAGATATTCTTCGTATAGGTAATTTCGTCGGCTTTAGCGCCGATCAACTCGGCGAATCGGCCGCGCGCCCGCTCGATGAGCGCGAAGAGCTGCTCTTTGCTGGTCGCGCCGTTGAGCATCCGATCGTCGAGGTGCGCATCCAGCGCTGCACGCACGCGCTGCGACAGCACGCCACGTCCGGCGACATCCATATAGGTCCAGCGGTCGAGGGCGGGGAACTGGCTGCGCGCGCCGCTCAGCGCCACGGCTTCGACAGGCTTATTCATGGGCGTATCTCTCTCCGTTGATGCGCTTAGGCGCTTAGGGGGCAGACCACCAAGCGGGCTAAACGCGCGACGCACCGTGCTTAGTGATCTGTCCCCTCGATTCTCCGACTCCGATTCTACCGTGCTCCTGCACACTGCTATTTCGCGCCTCGCTCTCTATAATGACCTCATGCCGGACGAGGATCTCAGCTTACGGCTCTGCGAGACGGTCGCTACGTGGCGCTACGAGCAGTTGCCTCCGGAAGTCGTCGCAACCTGCAAAGCATTGCTGCTCGACGGCCTGGGCGTCATCGGCGGTGCACATGGCGCGCCCGGTATCGCCGAGCTGAACACGCGTCTCAGCCGCTGGGAGCAGTCCGGCAGTGCGACGGGACTCCTCGGAAAGCGCCGCTACAGCCCACCCACAGCGGCGCTTGCGAACGGCGCGGCAGCACACGCGCTCGATTTCGACGATCAGCATGATCCCGCCCGCGTGCACACGACGTGCGTGGTCCTGCCGACTCTGCTTGCCGTCGCCGAAGATGCCGGTCGCGTCAGCGGCCGCGACTTTCTCCTGGCGTTCGCCACCGGCGCCGAATTGCATGCCCGACTGGGTCTCGCCTGCTACAACAGCCTCGGCAAAGGCTGGCATCCCACGATGATCTTCGGCACGTTGGCAGCCGGCATTGCCGCAGGACAGCTACTGAAGCTCGACGTGAACGGGCTCGCCAACGCGCTCGGCATGGCGTACCACCAGGCAAGCGGATCGGCGCAAAGCATGCGTGACGGTGTCCTCTCGAAGCGCCTCGGCGCAGGCTTCGCGGCGCGTAACGCGGTGCTCGCCGCGTCGCTCGCTGCGGACGGCCTCACGGGCACGCGCCGCACGCTGGATGGAAACGCAGGTCTTTTCGCGCTGTACGAGCGAAACGAAGTGAACACGGACGCGCTCACGACGGACCTTGGCCGCACGTGGCGCATTCCAGACTACAGCATCAAGCCGTATCCGTGCTGCCGCTGCAACCACACGCCCATCGGGCTCGGCATACGCCTGTATCGCGAGGGCGTTCGTGCGGACGACGTGGAGCGGATCGAGATCCGGATGGGCGAAGTGAACTGGCTTACGGTCGGCGAGCCATACGATCCATTGCGCGATTCAGTCGTGCACGCGCAGTTCAATGCGGCATACAGCTTCGCACGCGCGCTCCACGACGGCGTCGTCGATCTGAATACGTACCGGAAACCCGCCATCACGGACCCGGCCATTGCAGCGCTCACGCGCTTGATCAACGTGACTTCGGATCCGTCGATCGACGCGACGGCGATCGAGCCGGCATCGGTCAAGGTGACTCTCAAAAGCGGCCGCATCGTCGAAGCATCGAGTTACACGATCAAGGGCAGCCCGCAGGAGCCGTTGAGCGCGGGCGAACTTGGAGCGAAGCTCAGCAACTGCATGAGCTACGGCCTCGCCGCCAGCGACGCCGAAGTCGAGCGCCTGCTGCTCACCGTGGCACGCCTCGAAGAGCTCGACGATGCGGCGTCCGCGCTCGTAGAGGCGTTTCCTTCCGCCCGGGACCGCCCAGCCGAGTAGACCAAGCAACTGTTCCGGCGAACTTTTCCAAGCGTCCAACGCGGAAGCTGGCTCTCCGGCATGCAGATTGCCGCCCAACAGCGGTTGGCGCGGGCGGTGACAGGGCCGGCGTCTTTTCCCTAACTTTCCGATGGAGAAACCTATGGCATCGCAAAAATATTTATTGGCGGCGAGCGCCGTGGTCATCGCGACAAGCCTTGCGGCGTGCAAGAACCAGGAGGACCGAGTGGTAGCGACGCCGGCACCCGGAGCGGCGGTCGCAACACCCGGCAGCACGACGGGGGCCACATCAGCGACAACGACCACGATAACCGCCTCAGCAAGTGACGTGGAGCAGATCAGACAACAGATCTCGGCGCTCGGCACGAGGGTCTCCGAGCTCGAGCAAAAATACGGCACAGGCGGAGCGTCTGCGAGCTCGAGCAGCATGAGCGGAACGAGTACGAGCCCCGCGGGGACCGTAACGAGCAGCACTAGTGGCCCGAGCAGCGCCGCGACGAGCCCCGGCAGCAGCACATCCAGCCCCATAGGGGGCACGAGCAGCAGCACGGACACGACGGTTTCGGGTGGCAGCACAACGTCCGGCAGCAGCCCGATGGCGAGCGGCGGCTCAGCGGCATCCAGTGACGAGATCAGCCGGCTGAAGCAGGACCTTGAAATGCTGCGTCAGCGCATCGATGGTCTGGAGCAGCGGCAACGCGCAGGCTCTACGATCGCACGATAGCCGTAGCTCGCTAAGAACCTGCTGCTCACTGCGCTCGGCTCGTCAGCGCAGAATTTCGATCTTCTTCCTTGCGATCAGGTCGGAGTCGATGTTCGCGCCGAGGCCCACCCCGTCCGGCGGCTTTACCGTCCCGTCGCGTGCGACGGTGATGTCCTGGACGAGGCCATATTTTTGAGTTGCATCCGGCAGCAGGACCTCGAAGTACTCGGTGTTCGGGATCGCAAGGATCACGTGAAGGTTCGCGACGTTGTTGAGCGAGTTGCCGCCGTGGTGCACTTCCAGATTCATGTGGAAAGCCTCGGCGAGGTGCGCGATTTTCACGAGCGCGGTAATGCCGCCTTTCACCGCCACGTCGCCGCGCAGGAAGTCCGTCGCCTGGAGCGTGATCCACGGCGCGAAAGCCTGCAGCCCTCCGGGCGTGTACTCCGTCGCGAGTATCGGAATGTCGAGCTTCTGCCGGAGCTTCACGTAATTCGTAATGTCGTCCGCGTCCAGCGGATCCTCGTACCAGTAGTAGTCGAGCTCCTCGAGCGCGCGTCCGACGCGCAACGCCTCGACGTAGTTGTACGACCACGTGCTGTCGAGCATGAGTCGATAGCTTTGTCCCACTGCTTTGCGCACGTGCCGGCAGATCTCGATGTCCTGCTGCCACACGGCAGGCGGATGGATCTTGTAAGCATGAAACCCCGCCTCTCTGATCCGCACCGCCTCCTCGGCATACGCTTCTTTCGACGGCAGTACTTCCGAGCTCGCATAGGCGGCAATCGATTCACGGAAGCTTCCCAGCATGCGATGGATCGGCAGCCCTGCGACTTTGCCTGCGAGGTCCCAGAGCGCGACGTCCACCGCGCCGATGCAGCGCAACGTCGTATTCCGGCTGCGCGCCCACATCTGCTGATACAGACCTTCACGATCGAACGGATTCTGCCCTATCAGCAGCGGCTTCAGAAAACGGATCAGCGAAGCGGCGTCGTAGCTCGCGCCGCGGCTGGAGGACCCGAGAAACGAATGCCCTTCCACGCCGTCGTCCGTCGATATCGTGACGAGTCCAAGCTCGCTGCGCCCACCCGCCATCCGGCCCGTGTGTCTGCCGAACTGTCGCGGCGGCAGGTTCTCCCATGCGAACAGCGTGATCGTTACGTCGGTGATTTTCATCGATCCGCGTCTCCGAGTTGCTCAATCCGGTTTGAGTCCGACCTTCTGCGCGACTTTGCCCCACGTGCCCATCTCTCTCTTCACGAACGCGGCGAACTCGTCCGAGGTATTGCCGACCGGCAGTGCACCCTGTGACGCGAGCCGCTCGCTCATCTCGGGGAGCTTGATGATGCGGCTGATCTCCTGCGAGAGCTTCGCAAGGATGGGTTGCGGCAGGTTTCCCGGCGCGAACACGCCGTACCATTCGTAAGTGTCGAACCCAGGCATGCCGGACTCCTGGAAAGTCGGTGTATCGGGCAGGCCCGGAGACCGCTTCGCCGCTGTCACTGCGATCGGCTTCAGCCGCCCGGCCTTGATATGCGGCAGGACACCGGGCGGGCCGCTGATCAGGAACTGAACGCGACCGCCAACGAGATCGATGATCGCAGGCGCGCCGCCTTTGTACGGGATGTGCGTAATGTCGATACCCGCCTGAAGCTTGAGGAGCTCCATCGAAAGATGCCCCGAAGTGAGCGGCCCGGGCGACGCATAGTTGAGCTGCCCCGGTTTCGCTTTTGCGAGCGCGATCACGTCCTTCAGCGTGTTGGCGCCGACGCCCGGATACATCGTCATCACGCCGGGCACGATCACGAGCAGCGATACCGGCGTGAAATCGCGCTCCGTGTTGTATGGCAGATTCTTCGTGACGAATGGATTCACGACGTGCGGTGTGAGCAGCGTTCCGATCGTGTGTCCGTCCGACGGGGCTTTCGCCACGATCTCGCTTCCGACGGTGAAAACGCCGCCCGGCCGGTTGTCAACGACGACTTGCTGTCCCAGCGCTTCAGTGAGCCGCGCGGCCACGAGCCGCGTGATGATGTCCGCGGTCGCGCCCGGTGGAATCGGCACGATCCAGCGTATGGGCCGTGTGGGGTACTGCTGTCCTTGCGCTGCGTACGCAGCGCCGGAGCCCAATGCCGCGACAAGCCACCCAAAGAAAAACGCAACCGTTAAACCGGCTCTTCTCATGCGCTCCTCCTTATAGTCACCGCATCTTAGCAATAGCAACGCGCTCGTCACAACAGCGCACCCGCCGCGGCTACGGCTTATACTGCCTCCACGGAGGAACTGCAGTTGTCGAGTTACAGCGAAACGCTGGCGCAGTGGTTTACGGACTTGCGCTACGACGAGTTGCCGGACGACGTGATCGCGGCAACCAAGCTGCGTGTGCTGGACGTTATCGGCCTGATCCTCGCCGCCTGCCCGACGTCGCTCGGGCGAAGCGCGCGCGAAGCAGCACTGGCGATGGGCGGCGGCACGGGCTCCCGGCTACTCGGCTTCGGAGACCGGGCAACCCCGATGTGCGCGGCGCTCGCGAACGGCACGCTTTCACAGGCCCTCGAGTTCGACGACACGCACAACGAAACAATCGTCCACGCAAGCAGTCCGAACGTTGCGGCTGCGCTCGCGCTGGGTGAAGCCGTCGGGTCCAGCGGACGGGAGACCCTGACCATCATCGCAGGCGCGATCGAGCTCACCGTGCGTGTCGCCCTTGCTGCCCCTGGCCAGTTTCACAAAGTCGGTTTCCACCCGAGCGGCATCATGGGCACGTTCGGTACGGCGTATGCCGCCAGCCGGCTGCTCGGGCTCGACATCGATCGCATCCGCAACGCCGCAGGAATTGCGGGTAGTCAGGCGTCAGGCATTCTCGCCTGCTGGGAAGACGGCACGCAGTCCAAATTCCTTCACCCCGGCTGGTCCGCGCTGTCCGGCATAGCAGCCGCATTTCTCGCGCAGGCCGGGTGCACCGGGCCCGCGCCCGTGTTCGAAAGTCGCTTCGGCCTCTTCGCCTCCCATGTGCAGGACCCTGCGTACAAACCCGATCTGCAGAGGATCACGGCGGGCCTGGGCGAGGCATGGGAAAGCCGCAACATCTCCTTCAAGCCCTATCCGGCAGCGCACGTGATCCATGCGTTTGTCGACGCGATCCTGCATCTGCATCGCAACGCAGGTGTACGCGCCGCCGACGCCGAACGTATCGAGTGTCCCATTGCCGAATACATGATCCCCGTCGTGTGCGAGCCGGTGGCCGAAAAGATCGCGCCGGCGACCGACTCACACGGCCGAGTGAGCCTGCAGTATTCGCTAGCTGAAGCGCTTTATCACGGTCGGCTCGGCGTGGATGGATACAGTGAAACGAGCCTGCGCAATCCGGAGATCCTCGCGCTCGCACGCAGGGTGACGTACAGAGTCGACCCGAGTGCACCGGGACGGGATCAATACAAAGGGTGGGTGATCGTGCACCTGAAAGGCGGCCGCACGATGGAACGCGTTCAGCCCAACAACTGGGGCAGCGCACAGAATCCGATGACCGACGACGATGTGCGGGCGAAGTTCCGCGAAAATGCCGCGCGCATGCTGAAGCCTGGACAGGTCGAGGCCATCATCGATCGGGTCGGTGCAATCGAGCACACGCGCACGCTTCAGCCGCTGCTCGAGCTTTGTGTCGCGCGCGAGCGCTAGGCGCGCGCGATAAAAAGGCTGGAGGGCAGCTCACCGCTCTGCCCTCCAGTCCGTCCGCGGCAAATGCCGGGTATGCCTTACTTCGCCGGCGCGGTGCTGCTGGTCGTCGCGTCGTCGCGCTTCGCTTTCGCGCGCTTCGTTTTCGCTTTCTTCGTCTTGCCTTTGGTTGCTTTCTCGGACTTGGCCTGCGCTGCCGCGCCGGTCGCTTGCGACGGGGCGGGGCTCATCGCCTGGCCGCCGGGAGATGCCGGGACTGCCGGAGCTGCGCCGGGCATTTTCGCTGCCTCGCCTTTCGCCGGCTGCGATGGCGTTGCGGGCGTCGCTGGTGTAGCCGGCGTTGCCTTGGTCGCGTCGCCTTTCGCAGACGTCGCGGGTGTAGCCGGGGTCGCTTTGGTCGTGTCGCCTTTTCCGGGCGCAGTGGTCTGCGCGCCTGCTACAGCGGCTGTCGCTGTGAACGCGAGCGCGACGGCGGTCTTCAACAATGGGTTCATGTCCGTCCTCGATTAGATTCGTGCCGAAATGGCAAGGACTTAACGCGCCGCTCTGCACCCCGGTTGACCGTATCAATCCACCCGCACGTTCGCACGCTTGACCACGGGGCCCCATTTCGCGACCTCCGCACGGATATGCTCTCCGAATTTTTCCGGTGGCCCGCCGACCGGTTCGTAGCCGTTCGCGATCAGGCGCTTGTGCATCTCCGCGTCGCCGATGATCCTGTTGTACTCGGTGTTGAGACGTCTCACGATTTCCGGCGAAGTTCCCGCCGGCGCGAGCATGCCGTTCCATGACGTGACCTCGTAATCCCGAATGCCCGACTCCGCAACAGTCGGCAGTTCCGGAAACGACAGTGCGCGCTTTGTCGAAGTGACCGCCACGGGACGCACCTTTCCTGCCTTGATGTGTCCCACCAGCGAAGCAGGCTCGCCCAATATGAGCGCAATCTCTCCGCTGATGAGCGCCACCGCCGCAGGCCCGCCGCCTTTGTACGGCACGTGCACGAGCCTCGTCCCCGTCATGTGGTTGAAAAGCTCGCCCGCGAGATGGTTGATGGCGCCATTCCCGCTCGAACCGTAGGAAAGCTGGCCGGGTCTCGCCTTGTCGAGCGCGATCAGATCCTTCACCGTTTTCACCGGAAGCGACGGATGGACGACGACCACCTGCGGGACGGAGGCGAGCCAGATGATCGGGGCGAAATCGCTCTCTCTGAACGGCATCTTCGAATAGATATGCGGATTGATCGAATGCGTGCCCGAGTACGCGAATGCGATCGTGTAACCGTCCGCCGGCGCTTTCGCGGCCATCTCCGCGCCGATGTTCCCCGCTGCGCCGCCGCGATTGTCGACGATCACCTGCTGGCCGAGGCTTTCCGAGAGCTTCGGGCTCAGCATGCGCATGATGACATCCGCGCCGCCGCCCGGCGGCCACGGCACGATGATCCGCAGTGGCTTGGTCGGATAGGTCGCCTGCCCCCACGCGACCACTGTCGTGAATCCGCAGATCGCTGCGGCGGCGAAAGCGAGCCACTGCACGAATCGCCTCATGATTCGTCCTCCTCCTTATGGAATGATTCTGTCGCGTCGAAAGCTCTCGAAAAGATCGAGAAACATGCGCGCGCTGTCCACGCTTTCTCCGAAGCCGTGACGCCGCGCTTTCGACACGCCGGAAATTATGTCCCATTCGGGCGCGAACAGATAATCGGCGTACGGCCAGAGCACGCGCACTGATAACGGAACGGGAACGAGGCCGTGGCGATTGACGAGCTCTTGCCACACGGCTTCCTTCCGACCCACCTCATCACGAAGGCGCATGCGCCTGGGATCACCCGGTTCCACTTGAAAGTACTCCACGAAGCGCGGCCATAACTCGGACCAGCGCGGACTGTCGCCGTTCACGACGTTGAACGACGCGTTCGCGCATCTCCCGTCGCTCGCGATCCACTCGATCGCGCGCGCGAGCATCGGCACGAACGTGAATTGGGTGCGAGCATGAAAGCTCCGATCGGTTCCGGGATACGTAAACGGTTCATGCAGCGCGCGCGCAAGCGTCGCATGAACCGCAATCAGCAGTGCCGCGTTCCGCGGCTCCGCGGCATCCGGATCGCAGAACGTGTGCGGACGGGACGTCGTGTAAGTCCATCGCTTGCCACGCTGCCGTTCGCGTACGAAGTCTTCCTGTGCGAAATAGAAGTTCGGCACGGCTGCTCGCGGTGCATCCTCCTCGATCGGCACCTGTAACGGACCGAGCATGTGCCCGTAGTATTTCGTGCCGTGGACGAGGTGAACGTGCTGCAAGTTGCGCGCAGCCGGCTCGACAGCGTCCACGAGATTGACGAGCATCGATGCATTCACGTCGACCGATTCGCCGGTCCCTTCCGGATGATCGTAGCGGGCTGCATAGAAAACGTGTGTGACGGTCTCCAGCGCCGTAAGCTTGTCGCGGCAGTCCTGCGCATCCGTGAGGTCCACCGCGAGCAGCCGATACGGCAGGTTCGCTGACGGCGGACGCCGGCACAAGCCGGTCACATCCCAGCCGCTCGCGTGCAGGCGCTCCGCCAGCCGTTTGCCGACGATGCCGGTAGCGCCCGCGATGAGCGCGTGACGGCCGTTTACCAAATCACGGGCCTGTAGACTGCGATGCCCCCGCTGCCATCGACATTCTGCGCTGCGGCTTCATCGATCACTGCGATTCCCCGATACGGCGTCGAGCGATCGATCGCAACGCATTCGAGCCATGTCCAATCGATGCCCGCGAGGCGAGGCTCAGGCTGCGGCTTGTCGGCGACCAGAAGGACTTGGCCCCAAGGAACCGTCGGCGCACGCTCGAGTCCCGAGAAGAGATTCCGGCGGTACCACTGCCGGTCGATCAACGACAGCCACTCTCCCATGCCCCGGACGCTCAGGTAGTACGGATCCCTGAACACGTCCTGCGATGCGACGCCATACATCGCAAGCGACGGCGGGTGGCCAGGCGTGTCCGTCTTGAAACGCTGTGCCGAGCTGACGCCCGGCACAGTCGCCATGATCTCCAGATGGCCGACATACCAGCGATCCCAGTCGCTTTCGCGACTCCTGTCCGTCAAGCCGCTCTGGCTCATGAAAATCATGCGGGCACGCCTCCCGGGGTCTTTCCGATCGTCTCGCACGCCGCGTTACGGCCTGCGATACGGCCTGAAATGAACGCCCAGCCGAGGTGATGTCCGTGCCCTTCGAGTAACAGACCGCCCTGTCCCGCGGACCCCGCGGCATACAGCCCGGGAATGATGGAGCCGTCCTCGCGCAGCACTTCGAGGCGATCGCTCACATTGAGTCCGCCGTCGGTGAACACGACATAACTCTTGATGGGACCGAGGGCGTAATACGGCGCGCGAGCGAGGGCTGTCCTGCCGGAGCGCTCCGCAGCGTTGTAGCGCTCGAGCGTGGCGGCAAGCTGCGCGGCCGGCACGTGCATCGAGGCTGCAAGCTCCGAAGGCGTGTTGCCGTGATGGAAAATATCCCGGCGATTGCGCCTGTAGTCGCCGAGATACGCGTAAGCGACTCCCGGAGCAGTGGAGACGAAATAAGGCCACGCTTCGAATTTTTCCGCCATCGCTTCGTCGAACAGGATATACGCGATGCGCTGCGGCTGCTTTGGCACATCGCGAGCGGGCTGCGCGAGCTCGTCGGTGAAGCGTTTTCCTTCGCTGTTGACGAGTATCGCACCCTGCCTGAACAAATCC
>Ga0075430_100005261_pt1 | contig 10911 bp, 6 predicted proteins | sample RhiMetdeltSRZDD4_FD_75294 | JGI IMG/M metagenome (GOLD analysis project Ga0075430, IMG submission 75294) | Populus rhizosphere microbial communities from Tennessee, USA - Rhizosphere MetaG P. deltoides SRZDD4 | ecosystem: Host-associated > Plants > Roots > Rhizosphere > Soil | place: USA... | reverse complement strand
GCCCAATCCGTTACGGCGGCAGAACGGCCAGGAAACCTGCCGGCAACACCGCTGCGGTACCTAACTGGCTGTGCCGGTTCGACCTCCGACGCAGAAAGGGGTACCGCCTTGGATTCCGGCGATACCGCATTCGTCCTCATGTCCGCCGCCCTGGTGATGTTCATGATCCCCGGCCTTGCGCTGTTCTACGGCGGCATGGTCAGGGCCAAGAACGTCCTGGCCACGGTCATGCAGAGCTTCTTCACCATGGGCCTGGTCTCGGTGCTGTGGGTGCTGGCGGCGTACTCGCTGGCCTTCTCCCCGGGGAACAGGTTCATCGGCGGCCTCTCCTGGATCGGCTTCTCCGGGGTCGGCCAGGAGCCCAACCCCGACCTGTCGGCCACCGTCCCCGCCATCGCCTACGCGGTCTTCCAGCTGTTCTTCGCCGCCATCACCCCGGCCCTGATCACCGGCGCCTTCGCCGAGCGGATGAAGTTCTCGGCCTTCGCCCTGTTCACCACCCTGTGGCTGTTCCTGGTGTACGCGCCGCTGGCCCACTGGGTGTGGGCGCCCGGCGGCTGGCTGCGTGAGCTGGGCGCGCTCGACTTCGCCGGCGGCACGGTGGTCCACATGAACTCGGGCTTCGCCGCCCTGGCCGCCGCCATCGTCATCGGCAAGCGGCGCGGGTTCCTCAAGGAGGCGATGGTCCCCCACAACCTGACCCTGACCATCCTCGGCGCCGGCATCCTGTGGTTCGGCTGGTTCGGCTTCAACGCCGGCAGCGCCCTGGCCGCCAACGGCCTGGCCGCCCAGGCGTTCATCGCCACCAACACCGCCACCGGCGCGGCCGTGCTCGGCTGGTGCCTCACCGACTACCTGCGCCGGCGCAAGACCACCACCCTGGGCGCGGCCTCGGGCGCGGTCGCCGGCCTGGTCGCCATCACCCCGGCCGCCGGCTACGTCGGCCCCATGGGCTCGATCGCCATCGGCCTGGCCGCCGGGATCGTCTGCGCCTTCGCGGTCGGCCTCAAGTACAAGGCCGGCTACGACGACGCCCTCGACGTGGTCGGGGTGCACGCGGTCGGCGGCATGCTCGGCGCCCTGCTGATCGGCGTGTTCGCCAACACCGCGTTCAACGAGGCCGGCGCCGACGGCCTGCTGGCCGGTGGCGGCCTGACCCTGCTCGGCAAGCAGGCCGTGGCCGTGGTGGCCACCCTGTCCTTCTCCTTCGTCCTCAGCTTCGGCCTGCTCAAGCTCGTCGACCTGGTGGTCGGCCTGCGGGTGACCGAGGAGGACGAGCTGGCCGGGCTCGACATCTCCCAGCACGAGGAGGTCGGCTACGCCTTCGCCGAGGGCGTCGGGGCGGCGGCTCCGGTCCCGGCCGGCGCCGCGGCCGCCGAGCGCAGCGCACCCTCAACCGTCCGCGTGCCCCAAGGAGACCTGGGCTGATGAAGCTGGTCGTGGCGGTCATCAAACCGTTCAAGCTGGAAGAGGTGAAGGCGGCGCTGGAGGGCGTCGGCGTCCAGGGCCTGACCGTGACCGACGCCCGCGGCTTCGGCCGCCAGCGGGGCCACACCGAGGTCTACCGCGGCGCCGAGTACCAGGTGGAGCTGCTGCCCAAGACCCGGGTCGAGGTCCTGGCCGATGACGACGCGGTCGAGGACGTGGTCAAGGCGATCGTGAACGGTGCCCGCACCGGCTCGATCGGCGACGGCAAGGTGTGGGTGCAGAGCGTCGAGCAGACCCTGCGCATCCGCACCGGCGAGATGGGAGGCGATGCCCTCTGAGTTCCGGCTCCGTTGACCTGGCCGGGGTCCGGACGGCGGCGGAGCTGACACTGAGCGAGGGCGGCCGGCCGGCCAGGCGCCGGGCGGCCGCCCTCGACCACGCCCTGGCCGAGCTGGTCGACGCCGTGCCCCTGCCCCGCAGCAGCCTGGCCCTGGTGGCCGTCGGCGGCTACGGGAGGGGCGACGTGTCGCCCCACTCCGACGTCGACCTGCTGGTCCTGGTGGACGACAGGCGCCGGCCGAGCCCCGAGGACCTCCGCGGCCTGCTCTACCCGCTGTGGGACGCCGGCTTCCAGGTCGGCCACGCCGTCTGCTCGCCCAAGGAGGCGATCGAGCGGGCCAGGAGCGACCTGGAGGCGGCGACCTCCCTGCTGGAGGCCCGGCTGGTGGCCGGGCCGGTCGGGATGATGGACGAGATGACCGGCCGCCGGCGGCGCTGGCTGGAGCGCGACGGGCGCCGGCTGGCCCGGCGGCTGCTCGAGGTCACGGCCGAGCGGCACCTGCGGGTCGAGCGGGCCGGCTGGGTGCTCGCCCCCGACCTCAAGCAGGACGTCGGCGGGCTGCGCGACCTGCACGCGGTCGGCTGGCTGGCCGCGGTCGCCGGCTGGCCCCGGCCGGCCGGGCGACCCGAGCTGGTCCGGGCCGGCGAGCTGCTGCTGGCCGTGCGCGAGGCCCTGCACGGCCAGACGCGGCGCAAGACCGACCGGGTCAGGGCCGACCTCCAGCCGGCCGTGGCCAAGGCCCTCGGCCTGGACGGCGAGGACGGGGTCGACCAGCTGATGGCGGCCGTGCACACCGCCGCCCGCACGGTCGAGTACCTGGCCGCGGTCGAGACCCGCACCCTGGCCGAGCGGCTGCTGGGCGGCCCCCGCCGCTCCGGGCTGGTCCGCCACCTGGAGCCGGGTGGCATCCGCCTGGAGGACGGCCTCCTGGTCGTCGACACATCCACAGGCACCGTGGGGCCGGCGGCCGAGGCCGGGGTCGACCCCACGGCCGACGTGTTGCTGGCCTTGCGGCTGCTGGCGGCCAGGGCGCGCACCGGGCGTCAGATCGCTCGGCCCACGCTGACCTGGCTGGAGCAGACCTTCGACCGGACGCCGCTGGAGGGCTGGTCGGAGCCGTTGCGGGCGGCGTTCATGACCGTCCTGCGCGGTCCCGAGGCGGTCGGCGCCTGCGAGCTGCTGGACCACGTGGGCGGCTGGATGGTGCTGCTGCCCGAGTGGGCTCCGGTGCGTGGCCGGGTCCAGCACGACCCCTGGCACCGCTACACGGTCGACGGCCACGCCTTCGCCGCCGCGGCCGAGGTGTCGCGGCTGCTCGAGCAGGACCAGCGGGCGGCCAGGACGGCCGAGGCCGCCGGCGACCTCGACGCCCTCTACCTGGCGGCCATCTTCCACGACATCGGCAAGGGGTCGGGCGAGGACCACAGCGTGGCCGGGGAGCTGCTGACCCGCCGGGCCCTGGCCCGCATGGGCCTGGACGCCGACGAGCTGGAGGAGGTGGCGGTCCTGGTCCGCCACCACCTCCTCCTGGTCGAGACCGCGACCCGGCGCGACCTGGACGACCCCAGCGTGGTCGAGGGTGTGGCCGCGGCCATCGGGTCGCCGCGCCGGCTGCGCCTGCTGCACCTGCTGACGGTGGCCGACGGGCAGGCCACCGGCCCGGCGGCCTGGAACGACTGGAAGGGGACGCTGGTCGCCGACCTGGCCGCCCGGGTCCTGCACGTGCTGGAGCGGGGGACGGCGCCCGGGCCGGGCGACCCCGAGGCCCTGGCCCGCAAGGTCGAGGCGGCCCACCCGGCCCTGGCCGGCAAGGCCGCCCGCCTGCTGGCCACCCTGCCCGACTCCTACCCGTCGGCGGTCGACGTCGACGAGCTGGCCGAGGAGCTGGAGCTGCTGGCCGACCCGCCCGGCCCGGGCGGGGTCCGCTACCGGATCGACCCGTCCGGCGACGGGCACGGGCTGGTCACGGTGTGCGCCGCCGACCGGCCGGGGACCCTGGCCCGCACCACCGGGGTGCTGGCCCTGCACCGGGTGTCGGTGCTGCGGGCCCATGCCTGGTCGACCAGCGCCGGGCTGGCCCTGCAGCGCTTCACCGTCCAGGCGCCGGCCACCCTGCGCTGGGAGCGCCTCGGGGCCGACCTGGACGCGGCCTGGGCGGGCCGGCTGGCCGTCGAGGCGCGCCTGGAGCGCAAGGCCCGCGACTACCGGCCGCTGTCGCCGGTCGAGGCCGACGTGCGGGTGCTGCCCGACGAGTCCGCCCACTCGACCGTGGTCGAGGTGCGGGCCGCCGACACCCTGGGCCTGCTCCACGCCCTCGCCGCCGCCCTCGGCGACCTCGACCTGGACGTCCGCGTGGCCAAGATCGACACCCTCGGCGACCGGGTCGTCGACACCTTCTACGTCCGCTCCCCCTGGGGCGCAAAGCTCAGCGACGACCAGGCCGACGAGCTCGGCCTGGCCATCCGCTACCGCACCACCCGTCTCCTCGGCGGCTGACTGTCGGACGTCGGCCGGGTATCGACGTCGTATTCCCTCGACGCAGCAGCTCAGGCAGGCCCTCCGCATGCGCGTCGGGCATACTTGGCCGGCGTCCCGGGCTCCGTCGCAGCGGCCCGGTGGGTCATCGAGGAAGGAGTCAGGCATGTCGCAGCAGGGTCCGCCGCCCCAGCCTCCCCTCCCGCCGGGCGGCGGCCCGCCCGGCGCTGGCCCGCCGATGGGCGCCCCGCAGCCCGGCCAGCAGCCCCTCTCGCCCGACCAGGAGCGGCTGTGGGCGACGCTCGCCCACCTGCTGTCGTTCGTGGCCGCCTACATCGCCCTCGGGTTCCTGGCCCCGCTGATCGTGCTGCTGCTGTTCGGCCAGCGCTCGGCCTACGTGCGCGCCCACGCCGTCGAGTCGCTCAACTTCAACCTGAGCTGGCTGCTCTACGCCATCGTGGGCGCGCTCCTGATCTTCATCGGGATCGGCATCCTGATCCTGATCGCGCTCGGCATCGCCTACGTCATCCTGATCGTGGTCGCCTCGATCCGGGCCAACAACGGCGTTTTCTACCGCTACCCGCTGACGATCAGGTTCGTCCGCTAACGCTAGGCCGGCGGGCAGGCGCAGGGGCTGGTGCCGCACCGCGGGCAGTCGCCGGCGTAGCGGCTCACCGCCTTGGCCAGGTCGACCCCGACCAGGTTGGCCACGCTGGCCAGCCAGGCCAGGGCGTCGCCGAGCTCGTGCTCCAGGGCGGCCGGGTCGCCGCCCCGCAGCGCCTTGGCCACCTCGCCCACCTCCTCGACCCACCACCGGAAGGTCCCGTCCACCCCCCGGGCCCGGTCCCGGGCCCCGTACAGCGTCTCGATCCGGTTCTGCAGCTCGGCCAGGTCCACGTGCCCTCCCGTCCTGTCGCGCCGGGCCTCTATGCTCGTCCCCATGTTGCCGCTCAAGGACGAGATGCTGCGGCGTCTCGCCGAGCATGCCAACGTGGCCCAGTTCCTCAGCTTCGGCCCCGGCCAGGACCTGCCGCAACGGCACTCGTGCCTGCGCGGCCACCGGGCCGGCCACCGCTTCGCCACCCCCGAGGACGGGGTCGGCGCCCTGCTCGCCCTGTCCACCGGCGGCTCGGTCAACGTCAGGAGCTTCCGGGCCGGGGCGCCCAGGGGCGGGCCGTTCACCTACGGCCTGACCCGCCGCGACGACGTCCTGGCGGTGCTGCGGGCCCGGGCCGCCGCCGGGCTGCACACGATCGCCAACGAGACCATCGACGTCCACGACGGCGGCGTCTCCGGGGTCGCCCTCGGCGGGATGGTCGAGTTCGCCCCCGGGGACACGCCCCGGGCGGTCGAGCGGCCGGGCACGGCCGCCCTCGGCCACGGCGCCGCCCTGGCCCTGCTCCGCACCGTCTACGGGTTCACCCCCGACCTGGACGACACGCCCGGCCGGCGGGTCGAGTTCAGCGTCCATCCCCTGGCCGCGGGCGTCCGCCAGACCCACACCGTCCTCTGGGAGCTCGAGCCGGCCGACCCGGTGGCCCTCGGCCGCCGGCTCACCTGGCCCAACCGCTTCAGCCGCCTCCTCGGGGACAAGGCGTTCGGCCTCCTGGTCGCCGACCTGCTCGGCCTGCCCGTGCCCGCGACCACCGTCGTCGGCCGCCGGGTCGCCCCCTTCGGCTTCGGCCGCCCCACCGGCGGCGGCGAGCGCTGGCTGCGCACCTGCCCGGCCGAGCCGGTGCCGGGCCGGTTCCTGACCCAGCGGGGCTGGCGCGACCCCTTCGCCCTGCTGGCCGCCGAGGACCCGTCGGGCACCGACCTCGTGGCCGTGCTGGCCCAGGAGGGCGTCCGCGCCCGCTGGTCGGGCGCCGCCCTCCCCGGCCACGACCGCGGCCTGGTGGTCGAGGGGGTCGCCGGCTTCGGCGGCGACTTCATGCTGGCCCGGGCGGCGCCGGCCAGGTTGCCGGACCAGGTGGTCGACGACGTCCGGCGGGTCGGGGTCCGCGCCGCGGACGCCCTGGGCCCGGTCCGCTTCGAGTGGGCCCACGACGGCGACCAGGCCTGGGTCCTCCAGCTCCACCTGGCCGAGGCGGCGGCGTCCGGCACCACCATCCACCCGGGAACCCCCTCCCGCTGGCACCGCTTCGACCCGTCCCTGGGCCTGGAGGCGCTCCGCGAGCTGATCGCCTCGCTCGGCGCCGACGAGGGCATCGAGGTCGCCGGCGACGTCGGCGTCACCTCCCACGCCGGCGACCTGCTCCGCCGGGCGGCGGTTCCGTCGCGGCTGGTCAGACGTGTCGAAGATCACAATCAAGCCGTGACCCGCAGCACCGACGATCAGCGAAAACACGTCGAGAATCGAGGATCGGGGGAGTTCATGGCCTAAACGAAGAAAGGGTCCTCGAGCGGGGCCCAAGGGGGCGCAGCCCGATGTTCCATACCCGAGGGCAGGCGACGACCCGGACATCGACAAGGCGAGCATCGGCCACCGGCCGGCCTCGATCGATCCCGCTCGTTCTCGCCCTGTTGGCGGCCGTGGGCGCGTCCCTGGCCGGGGCCGCGCCGTCCGCCGCCCAGGCCACAGTCAGGCTGGAGCTGACCCCGGCCAGAGCCCTTACCGAGGTCAGGAGGCCGATCCGCTACAGCGCGGAGCTGGTCGCCGCCAACAACCGCCGACAGGACGTCACCAGCCGGACGACGCTGCGCTCCAACGGCCCGGCTCCGTGCCACCAGGACAGCGTCATCCCCGGTCAGCTCAGCTGCGACGACAACGGTGTGTTCAAGATCACCGGTGCGTTCGGCAACCCCGAGATCACCTCCGAACCCGCCGAGCTTGAGGTGGTGAACGGCCGGGTGCCGCCGGCCTTCGAGTCGACGCCGGCACCCTCCCCTCCCAACCGCGAGGTGACGGTGGTGGGCCTCACCGGCTCCTGCAGCCAGACGGGGACGCTCACCTCCAGGGAGCTCCGCGTCGCCCAGAAGGTCGCCGGAGTGTTCACGGCGAGGTTCACGATCCCGCCCGGCACCTTCCCCGGGAGCTACCCGCTGTCGCTCGTGGTCACCTGCGACGGGCAGCCCCAGCGGGCCACGGCCGAGATCGTGGTCAGCAACCAGCCGCCCGACGCGGTCGACGACCAGGCCACCGTCACCCCGGGCGAGAGCGTCACGATCCCCGTCAGCGGCAACGACACCGACCCGGACGGCGACGACGGCTACAGGACGCTGCTGGAAGCCGACCCGCCCACCTTGGGCACGGCCGCGGTGGAGGAGAGGGACCAGACCATCGAATACACCGCCGGCCCGGGGTTCATCGACCATGACCAGTTCACCTACCGGAGCTGCGACGTCGTCGACGCGAGCGGGAAGGCCGATTGCGACCAGGCCACCGTGACCGTGACCAGGCGGGATCCGGAGCCGGTCGACGACCCCGACGAGACCACCGTGCAGGAGACGGCGGTCTCGATCCTGGTCACCAGGAACGACACCGCCCCCGATCCGGCCAGGCTGCGAGTCCGAAGGGGTCCGGGACATGGCACGGCCGTGGTGGAGCGGCAGCGCGACGGCAACATCGAGTACACCCCCGAGGACCGGTTCACGGGCAAGGACACCTTCGAATACGACTACTGCGAGGGCGTCTTCCCTCCCAATGTGGTTGGTGTGGTCGCCTGCCCGCCGGCCACGGTCACCGTGGACGTCAGGCCGTCGCCGACCTCGCCGGAGATCACGACCGTCACGCTGAATCCCACCCCGCCCAACCGGGCGGCGGTGGTCACGGGGACCACCGGCTCCTGCAGCCGGACGGGCATGCTCATCCTCCACCTTCCGTCGCCGGGAACCGACGTCTCCCTCCCGGTGACCGCGGGCCAGGACGGCGCCTTCGAGCAGCGTCTCGCGGTCCCCGGAGGGACCTTCGTCGGGATCTACCGGCTGGAGCTGCGGGTCGACTGCCAAGGGAAGGTCCAGGTGGCCGAGAAGCCGCTCGAGGTGGCCAACAGGCCGCCCACGGCGGTGGACGACCCGGCCGCCACGAGCAGGGACACCCCGGTCACCATCGACGTCACCGGCAACGACGGCGACCCCGACGGCGACGACGGCTACCAGACGTCGTTGATCGCCGACAGACCGGCCGACGGCAGGGCCGACGTGCGGCCGGACAACCGGATCCGCTACACCCCCGACAAGGGCTTCGTCGGCGTGGACCACGTCCGGTACCGCTTCTGCGACGTCGTCGACGCCGCGGGCACGACCGACTGCGGCGTCGCCACCGTCACCGTGGCCGTCGGGGCCTCGCCGCCGACGGCGGTCGCTGACACCGCCAGTACCGTCCGGGACCGGCCGGTCAGGATCGACGTGACGAAGAACGACACCGATCCCGACGTCGCCAAGCTGCGGGTGCTGCGCCCGGTCCGCCCAGGAGCCAGGGCCGAACAGCAGCCGGACGGCAGTGTCCTCTACTCCCCCGAGCCGGGGTTCACCGGCACGGACACGTTCCGCTACGACTACTGCGGCGGCTCGGTAGGCGTCGACGCGGCCGCTCAGGGCGCCTGCTCGTCGGCCACCGTCACGGTTGCAGTGACCAGACCGGACCCCATGCCAGTCGATGATCCGGACGCCACCACGCTGCGGGACCAGTCCGTCGTCATCGACGTCATGCAGAACGACCACGACCCCGACGCCGCCATGGTCCGGGTGAGGTCCCGGCCCGCGCCCCAAGGCGCGGCCGACCTGCTGCCCGGTGGCACCATCCGCTACACCCCGGAGCCGGGGTTCACCGGCACAGACAGGTTCCAGTACGACTACTGCCGCGGCTCGGTAGACCCCGGGGCCGCCGGGCACGCCGCCTGCCCGGCCGCCACCGTCACGGTCGCGGTGACCGCCATGCCGGTGATCTCCTCGGTCAGGCCCGGGTCCACGGCCCCTGGCCGGACGGTGGAGGTGGACGGCAACAGCGGCTCCTGCAGCCGGACGGGGACGCTCGCCCTCCACGGGACCGGCGCCGTGGCGACCGTCGCCGCCGCCCAGGACGGTGGCTTCACCATCAGGCTCACGGTGCCCCCGGGAACCTTCCCGGGAACGTACCGGCTGGAGCTACGCGTCGACTGCAACGGCCGGGCCCAGCGGGCCGACGGGTCCCTCACCGTGACCAACCATGCGCCGGTGGCGACCGACGACACCGTCACCACCACCCGTGACCATCCCGTCAGCGTCGAGGTCACCGCCAACGACCGCGACCCCGACGACCCCGACGGGTACGCGACCCTCGTGCTCGTCTCGAGCCCGCCCTCCCACGGCACGGCCGAGGTTCAGGCGGACAACCAGGTCCGCTACACCCCCGACGAGGGCTTCTCCGGGCGGGACCGGTTCGGGTACAGCCTCTGCGACGACATGCTCAACGCGAACGGGACGGCCGACTGCGGAGCCGCCACCGTCACGGTGCGCGTCGATCCCCGGGCCTGTGTGCCGCCGGCCGGTGCCAGCCCACCGCTCCACGTCGACCCCGTCAAAGGAGCGGGCGGGACCAGCCTGCGCATCACGGCCACGGTCGACCGCGGGCTGGCCGCCTGCCCGCTCAGGCTCCTCCTCGGCGGGACCCCTCTCGGCCCCGACGTCGGCGTGCGGTCCGACGGGAACATCTCCGAGGAACGGCAGGTTCCCGGGGACGCCAGGCCCGGGCCAAGCTCCTTGCGGCTGGCGACGCTGACCGCCCAGACCGTGGCCGAGACGCCGTTCGAGGTCGCGCCCATTCCGAGCCCAGCCGGGCTGAGCCTGCCGTTCAGGCTGCTTGTCGGCGTGGGGGCGCTGCTGGCCGGCGCCCTGGCCCGAGCCGCCTTCCGCAGATGGCGGCGGCTCTCCCGCCAGGAGCGCAGGGCCGGTGAGCTTCCCGACGATATCCGGGTCGAGCCGCACCCCAGGCCGGTCGAGGTCACCGTGGAGCCCGAGCATGACACCACACGGACCTTCACCGTGCGGCTGGAGTCCCATCCCGACCCCGGCAACCAAACCGTCCAGGAGGTGAATCCATGACCACCGCCATCGCCACCCACCCGTTCACCGTCTCCGCCTTCCTGTTCGGCGAGGACCAAGACACGGAACAGGCCCTAACCCAAGCCCTCCACGAGCATGGCGTCCTCGGTTCGATGGATACGACGCTCGAGCTCGTGTCCGAGGCCGGACGTGAGGCCGCCGCCGACCAGGTCGCCGTCGTCGCCCACGGGCTGCTCGACCTGGACCTCGGCGAGCTGGTGGTCGCGGGCTGGCGCAAGCAGGGCCAGCTGGCCGCCGCCGCCGAGCGCACCGCCGCCAACCCCGGCAGCTCCGAGGTGGTCGAGCTCGCCACCCATCGGATCAGCTCGGCCCACCATCCCTCTGTCGAGCTGCTGGTCAACGACGTCCACGTGGCCACCGTGACCTTCGACCTGGAGGTCGAGTTCGTCATCAAGGCGTTGGTGGTCACCGTCCGGGACGGCCATGTCGTCAGCCTCCACACCGGGGCCTGCGACGTGGCGGCCACCCTGGCGGCCGAGGGTATCCAGCTGGCCAGCCGCCGAGGGCACTTCGAGCTGCCGCTGGTCGTCCGCTGGCCGCTGCGGCTACGGCTCGGCGGCGACTCCGACCACCTGCCCTACGGCGCCAAGTCCCCCCCGACACCCGCACCGGCGCCGACCCGACGG
>Ga0075430_100005260_pt1 | contig 10911 bp, 6 predicted proteins | sample RhiMetdeltSRZDD4_FD_75294 | JGI IMG/M metagenome (GOLD analysis project Ga0075430, IMG submission 75294) | Populus rhizosphere microbial communities from Tennessee, USA - Rhizosphere MetaG P. deltoides SRZDD4 | ecosystem: Host-associated > Plants > Roots > Rhizosphere > Soil | place: USA... | reverse complement strand
TGGCGGCGCCTGACGGGAAGATGTAGTGCCAGTACGGGCGGTTGGCGCCCCGACCGGAGAGCTTCTCTTCGACCCCGGACAGCTCCGGGTAGTGGCGGGACAGGAACTCGACGCCCATGGAGACGAGAGGGCCGGTGGAGGGCACACCGAACTGGTCGCCGAAGCCGGGGAGGGTGTAGCCGACGTCGCCGGTCATGGAGATCGGCTGAGGGACGGCGATGTCGACGCCGAAGATGTCGGGGATGACGTTGCCGACGACCTGGGCGGCCTCGCCGACGAGGGGGTACGAGAAGATGTCACGGCCCTGGTCGTCGCGGCGGACGACGCCCATGTGACGGATGCCGTTGAGGGCGAGCTGGCCCTTGCGGATCATCTCGGGGGACTCGACGACGCTGCGCACCCAGCGCTTGAGGAACTGCTCCTCGGCGAACAGGAACGGGATGAAGTTGCCGACGTAGTTCTGGAAGGCCGAACGGATGCGGTGGTCGTCGATGAAGGGGATGATCAGGTTGAACGTCCGGTTGAGGGCGTTGTTGCGGGCCAGGTCGAGGCCGTGGTTGCGCTGGGCGACGTAGGTGCGGAGCTGTCGCAGCTGGTCACGGCCGACGGCGAGCGTGTCGTCGTCGGCCATGGTGCGCAGAAGGTCGATGTAGTCGTCGTCGGAGGTGAGGTGCTTGGCGTTGCGGGCGAAGTCGTCGAGCGCCTCGGGCTCCTTGAGGCCGAAGCTGGCGAAGTGGCCGGCGGCGTCGGAGGCGACCTGCGACTCGACGGAGAGGGCGGCGAGGCCCTCCATGTTGCGGAGCTGCTGGCCGTAGACGTGGAGGAACATCGGCTTGCGGATGACGGAGCTGATGGCCTTGTTGACCGGCCCGGAGAACCACTCTTCGACGAACTTGCGCCACGTGTAGTCACGGGCGAGGGAGTGGGTGGGGCCGTACGACTGGAGGGGGAGCCGGTCAACCGAGGTGCCGGCCACCAGGTGGTCCCACGTGTAGCCGGGCTCGATGACCTTGTTGCCGGCCTTGTCGACGTAGACGGTGTCAGGCCGCAGGAGAGGCTCGACGATCTCGTGGAGGACGTCGTCGTCGAGGTCGTCGCGCTTGCCGGTGGTAAGGGTCTCCATCAGCTCGTCGATGGTGCCGTCGGCGACCTGCTCCAGGGCTTCGGCCTCGCCGAGTCCGGCGGAGACCTGGCGGCCGGTGATCGTCCAGCCTTCGGCGGGTGGGATGCCGGGGAGCTTGTGGGCACCCAGGACGTCCTCGGGGCCGAGGGTGGTGCCGGCGGGAGCGTCGATGAACCGGAAAGGGGTGCCCTTGCCGGAGATGGTGGGGGTCCCAGGGGCCTTGGTGACCCAGGTCTTGCCGTCGTCGTAGGAGAAGTGGCGGGTGGTCCCGGCCGGCGGCGACTTCCAGGCACTCTGGGCGGCGTCGAGGGCCATGTCGTCCCACCACTCGTCGTCGATCTCCAGCTTGACGAAGCGCCGGGGCTTGTCGGTGGCCTGGGTGTGCATCATCCGGAACGGGTCGATCTGCCAGTCGTCGGCCGTCTCCCACGCCGGGGCGTCGGTGACGAGACCCTGGGGGTAGGGGCTGGCGGCCCGCTCGACCACGTCCTTGGGGACGGTGAGAATGCCGAAGGTGGGGCGGACGCCGGTGGCCTGCTCGGCGGCGGCCATGACGGCCTCGGCGACGCGGGGGTCCGAGGCGCCCCAGGCGGCCAGGGGGCGCATGACCATCTCGGGGACGTCGGTGACGGTGGGGGCGCTGCCGGCGGCGACCTTGCGGGCGATGGCTTCGGCGACCTCGGGGGAGTAGCCGCCGATGCGGAGGATGCGCTCGGAGGCCATCCGGACGAAGTCCTCGCCGAGCCCGGAAGCCTCGAAGTCGGCGGGCATCAGGGGCACGTAGACCTTGTGCATGCCCTTGGTGACCGGGGTCGCCAGGGTGGGGCCGCCGTTGGCGTAGAGGCGGGCCTCGGAGAGGTGGGTGTAGAGGTCGGGGCGGCTCATGCGGACCCGGGCGACGTTGCGCATCTTGCGCACGAGCGTCCCAAAGTCGTCGATGAGGCGCTCCGGGTCGACGTCGTCGTAGAGCAGCCAGCGCTTGGCGGCGGTCGCCATCTTCGGGTCGTCGATGACCTCGATGACCTTGTTGGCCCGGAGGGGGACCCCGGCCTCGGCGAACAGGGCCTTGAGCGCTCCGCCGAGGCGGCCGGCCTCGACCTCGTCGTCACCGTCGACGTACTTGCGGAGCAGACCGAGCACTTGCTTGCCCTTGGCGGTCTCACCGACGTGGGCCCACACGGCGTTCAGGTCGCTGCGCAGGGCGGCGAGGTCATCGCCGTAGCCGAGGCGCTTGGCGAGGGCCTTGTAGGACTTGCCGCCGACGTAGCGCGGCATGACGTTGGAGAGCACGGCGTTGCCGACACGGTCGTGGCGCACCCAGTTGTGACGGGCGTAGACCGACTCGTAGAACGCCGGGTCCTGGGTGGCGACCCGGTCGAGTGTCGCGTACGCGCCAGGATCGGGGCGGAGGGTGACCTCTTCGACGGCGGACACACCACCGCGCATCTGGGGGGAGCGGACCTTGCGGGTGGGGACCCCGCCTGCGGTCTCGATGCCCCGGAACTCGAAGGGGGTCATCGTCGACCCGCTGATCTCCTCCGCGTAGGCGCGGGCGAGCCACGGGTTCTCCAGCATGTCGCGGGCGGCGCGGGCGGACTGGGGGTCCCAGTGTCGGGCCATCCACTCGCCCAGCTCAGCCTTGGAGGGGATGTGGGTGGCGCGGGCGACCTTGCCGAACACGTCGGAGGCCTGGAGCGACAGCCGGTTGGCGAAGGCCTCCAACCCGGAGACGACCCCCCGGTTGCCTGTCGGGTCGAAGGCCTCCACCTTTGCGACGACACGGTCACGCCAAGAGAACGGATTATGGCTGCTGGCGAGGAGCCGGCTGAACATCCGGTCGGCTCCGGCCGAGAGGGCCCGGATCGGGGCGAGCGCACCGGCGACCTCGGCGAGTTCCTGCTCGATGCGGTTGGCCTTGTCGAACTGGCCGAGGGAGCGGGCTTCACTCAGCTCGGCGCGGAGGGCGTGGCTGATCTCGGCGTTGACCTCCCAGATGCCGCCCTTGGCGCCGAGGTAGGTGCGGGGCCCGTGCTTGAGGACGAAGTGGAGGGCCTCTTCGCCGGCTGCCCGGGGGATGAAGCCGATGCGCATGAGCACCGAGGGCTTCCAGGCCCGGCCGAGGAGAGCGTCGACGTGGGCAGCGCCGGGGTTGTGGAACATGGCCCGGAGCCAGTTGGCCCGGTAGCTCCCGGCGAGGAAGTCCCGCATGGAGGGGATGGCGAGGGCGTCGGCGTGCTGGGCGTCGACGAGGCGGGCGCCGCGGGAGATGATGCCCTCGTTGGCCAGGGCGTCCTTGTCGCCGACGGCGTAGGCCTGACGCAGGCGACCGACGAAGCGCTCGGCGAAGTCGGTGTCGGAGACCCCGCCGAGCTTGAACAGCTGGTCGAGGAACTGCTCGACCTGGTTGGACCGGCTGACGAGGTCACTGTGCTCGACGAAGTTGTCGATGTAGTCGTCGAGCATCGCCCGGTCCATGCCGGCGAAGATGCCGCTGTTGACGAGGCGGGTGAACTCAGGGACGGCGTTGGGGCCGAAGAGGGGGAGGATCTCGTCGTAGGGGGTGTGCGAGGTGAGGGCGGCGGTGACGCGGCCCGCCGAGCCGGCGGTGTGGGCGAGGGTCCAGCGGCCCATCTGCTGGGTGAAGACGACGGGGTTGCCGAGTTCCTTGGCGACGTTGCGGAAGTAGTCGGTGAACTTGGCGCCGTGGAACGGGTCGGTCTGGGTGCGGGACCAGTCGATGGCCTTCTGGAAGCCGCCCTTGGCCCGGAGCGCGATGCGGTCCCGGGTGGTGAGCGCCGGGATGCGGAGGCCGGGGGCGAGGGGGCTGCCGCCGCCGAGGCGGGAGCCGGCGACGGCGAGGAGCCCGTCCCGGCTCTGGAGCCACTCGATGACTCCGAGAGCCGAGTCGAGACCGGTGCGTCCTTCAGCGAGGCGGCGCAGATGGTAGTCACTCATCGACTGGATGGCGGTGGCCACGGCGGGGATGTCGCGCTGGAGGCTGGCCCACTGGGAGGTCTTGAAGCCCTCGGCGACGCGGTCCGCCCAGCGGAGGACGGCCTTGCCGCGGCGCATCTCCCAGGGCTGGATGCGTCCCAGGTCCCGGGCGAGGGTGCCGACGGCGGTGCCTTCGCGGGCCCGGAGGCTGAGGAGGCCGAGGTCGGCCATGCGGAAGCCGCGGTCGACGTCGCCTGCGTGTTCGAGGGTGAAGGCGGCCCGGCCCATGCGCAGCGCCTTAAGCCCACCGGAGGCGGCCATGGTGGGGTCGGAGGCGAAGAGGACGCCTGCGTCGGTGAGGCCCGACACCCAGCGGCCCCACCCGGCGTCGGTGTTGTCGATGCCGAGGGTCTGGGCGGCGATACGGCCGGGGGACACCTGGCCGACGGACAGCTCGTGGACGGCCTTGCGGAACTCGGTGGTGCCCGACATCTCCTGGAGGTCCATGACGAGCTGGGTGGCCTCGGGGGAGCCGGGGAGGAGGCCCTCGGCTTCGATGACCTCTTGGGGGGTCATCTTCATGGCGACGTGATGGGCGAGCCGGTAGCTCATCTCGTCGCCGCCGAGCATCCGGCGGGCGCGTTCCCGGTGCTCGGGGCGCACGTAGCCGTCGTCCTGGTCGGTCTCGGTCCAGGCCTTGGCCAGCTCGTTGGGAGTCAGGCCCCGGAAGGGGGCGAGCATCATGCCGATGGCGCCGTGGCGGAAGACGCCGGGGGCCTGGTACATGCCTTCCTGGCCGGCGTACTCCATGGCCCGGAACAGGTGGATCGGCTGGTCCCCGAGCCACGTGAAGCCCTTGAGGAGCTGGCCTCCGGCGCCCCGTGCCGCTTCGAGGGCTTCACCGGCGCCGGCCTGGAGGTTGCCGAGCGGGCCGAGGACGGGCGTGTCCCGGCTGATTGTCAGCTCGTTGGGCCCGGGCAGGAAGTCCGGGAGGTTGAGGCCCCACCGTCCGGAGCCTCCCTGCCGCTTCCGGGGGGCCTCGGGGGGCTTGTAGCCCATCTGGGAGAGGGCGTTCTGGAGCGACTCGGGGGTGGCGGCCCACATGGCGCGGGCGACCTCGGGGGTCTCCCCGTCGAGGTCGGCTTGGAGCCGGCGGAGGTTCGAGAAGTTGACGGCCGAGCTGGCCGAGTCGAGAAGGGCGGAGTCGCTGAGGTTCGACTCGGCGAGCGCGATCGCACCGGAGACCGAGGAGGTCACCAGTTCGGGTGCGTACCGCTGGAGCATCGACATGCGGCGGCCGGTGCGCTCCAGGCCGGCGACGCTGACCCCGGTGCCACCGCTGACCCCTTGGCGTGCTCCGAGGAGGCTGTTGACGGGGCTGGCGTCGCTCATCGGCGTGTCTGTCGGGCGGCTAGTTCGGCCAGCTCAGAGAAGCCGGCGTCGGCGGTCACGTCGGCGAGCATCCGGAGGGTGCGGACGGTCCGGTCCCCGGTGGCGAGCACCTCGGGTCCAGGGCCTGGTCCGACCCCGAGTCCGGCGGTGATGGGCTCGTTCGGGCGGGTCGTGGGCTGGGTGAGGAGGTTCGTCGGAGGAGCCATGCCCCGAGCCGCTTCCATGGCCATGCCGAGGCGATCCACCGGGGCCGACGACGCAGCCGGCCCGGCCCCGGTGGGCGCGTTCGCCGCGGTCGCAGAGTAGTCCGGGACCGGGGTGCGCCTTTGCGATTCGAGAGAGCGCTCGCCTTCCCCATAGGGCACGTCAGCCGGGGGGACGGGGGCCGATGCGGGCGCCCCGGAGAGCGTCTTGCGCTTGGAGGAGCGGGGCATCAGGCACCTCGGGGGCTCTGGAGGGCGCCGACGAGCGCACGCATGTTCTGTAGGGATTCGCCGGGCGGGGAGATGGCCGGTGGGCCCATCGACTCAGCTCCCTCGCCCGGCACCGCGAGGCCCGGCATCGTCTCGGGTGGGACCCCCTGGCCCAACTCGGGCGGCGGTGCCTCGGCGGCTTGACGCTCTTGTGCTTCCCGGTCGGCTTGCGTGATGGCCTCGTCGATGCGCTTGCCCTCGTAGACCAGCTCGATGATCCGGGCGTAGTCGACGGGGGCGAGGCCCTGCTGGGCGCGCTGGGCGAGGGCGGTGAGGGCGAAGGTCTCCAGCTGCTCGACGAGGATCTGCCGCTCGGTGCCCTCGGGGTCGTGGTTGTGGGGGTGGAGCCGGCGGGCGTCGCGCTTGGAGATCAGCTCGGCGCCGAGCATCTGCCCGATGACCTGGGTGGCGTTGATGTCGTCGAGCCCGGGCAGGGGGTAGTGGACCCGGTTCTCGTAGACGACGGTGCCGTCGTAGTCGGCCTCGATGTGGGTCTCGGGGACGAACTTGACAGTGCCGGGGTCGAGCGGGGAGCTGACGGCGTAGGACTTGGTCGGCCACCGCTTCCGGTAGCCAATGAGGATCAGCTCGTTGGCTTCGGTGAGGTACCGCTCGGCGATGTGGTGAAGCTCAGCGGTACGAGGGTCCAGCGCAGCTCCCATGAGGGCGTCAATGCCCCGCCCGGTACGTAGAGCACCGTAGGTCTCTCCCCCGGCCTGAGGGATGAGTCCGACGCTGGTGCGTAGGTTCCGTTCGACCCGGTCCATCGTGATCTTGTTGCCCTGGTCCGGATTGCCTGGCAGGACGCCGATGGCCTGGGCGTCGGTGACGAGGTTGATCTCGCCGGTCGCTCCGTCATGCCACACTCCATCCACGAGGCGGGGGTTCTGGCCTTGGGCGGCGATCACGTACTTGTCGGGGAACACCGAGCGCTCGGTGGCCCGGATGTCGAGGTACATGAGCTTGGCCAGCAGGTCACTGTGGCCGATCACGTTGGAGAGCTGGGAGATGATCCGGTCGAGGGTGACCCGCCGGGGGATGATCGCCGGGCAGCGGCCGAAGATGTTCGGGTAGCGGGCCAGCTCCATCGACCAGCGCATCGGGTCGCTGGTCCAGCTGCGGGTGCCGTCGCGGGGGCCGAGGAGACCGACGACGATCTCGTCGGCGTCCATCCACTCGACGATGTCCCACAGCTCGCCCTCGTTGGCGTTGGCCGCGGCGAACCCGGCGCCGCGGGGGACCCGGTCGATCGTCTGGGGGAAGTGGGCGTGGAGCCAGTCGAGCGACTTGCCCTGGACGAAGCCGCAGTTGGTGGGGAGCGACAGGTCTTCGGCGGCCTTGGGCTCCGGGTAGGCGGTCAGGGGGTCCCGGATGCACATGCGGGGGACCTTGTTGATGTAGTCCAGCTCGACGCACAGGGCGCTTGTCGCGTACGCAGCAAGGTGCCGGAACATGCGTCCGATGAGCAGCTCCCACCACGACTTGTCCCAGGCGTAGGCGAGGGCCTTGCGCCGACGCATCGCCCAGTCGACGGACCGGCGGCCGGTGGCGAGCGCCGGGTCGAGAGCGGGCACCGAGATGGAGGGGGTCATCTGGGTGGCGTAGAGGGCGGGGTGCTCGACCGACTCGGCGATCAGGAGAGGCGCGAGCGACGCCATGGGGATGTCGTCGTCAAGCTCCGGGACGGGGACGATGACGTCGCCGTTGTAGCGATCCCGCACCTCGATCATGCGTTCGACCAGGGGGCTTTGCGCGAGCCGGCGCCGGGCCATCTCTGCGCTGATCTGGTCCATGCGGAGGCTCATTGGTCGTCGTCCTCTTCGACGTACTCGTGATCGGCGTTGGCGTACTCCTCCATGAAGACCAGCTCAGGGTCTTCACCGTCGTGACAGCGCCGCAACATCGCGAGCATCGACTCCGTCGAGATTGTCCACCAGGAGTCGAGGCTCATCGGAGATCACGATACGTGCTGGGATACCTGTAGGCCCGGTTGGGACGCCGGGCCCGGCGGCGAGCCTGGGAGCGCATCGGGGAGATTTCGGAGCGGAACTGGTTGGCGTCGAGGCCCGGGTGGGCGGGGAGGTTGCGGACGGCACGCCACTGGCGGACCGCGAACCACAGGGCCATGACCAGGTCTTGGGGGAGCTTCGCCGGGTCGACATTGGGCCGCCACTGGTGGAGGTGGCCGAGGAGGGGCTGCATCGCCTCTTGGCTGACCTCGTCGGCCCACGGGAGGGTGATCTGGTTCCGCTGCATCAGCAGGGGCATGGAGGGGATGCCGATGTCGGGGTCGGCCTTCTCCTTGCCGGTGGTGTTGGGGACGATCCGGAAGCCGTAGCGCTCGGCGACCTCCACCATCCGGTCGTCGCGCAGCAGGCCTCGCTGGAAGGCCTTGTCTTCGACGACCACCGTCGAGACGTAGCTCGTGGGGGTGTTGAAGCGGACGCACTCCTCTTCGATGATGTCGATGATCTGGCTGTACTTGGTCAGCTCGTAGTCGAGGCGGCAGTTGAGCACCTCGAAGCGCTCGGGACGCATGGCGGCCGAGACGACGCCGTTGCCGCCGCCGATGGCTGGGTCGACGCCGACGACGACGGGGACCATGTCGCCGGTGGCGAGCCGCCGTGGGTCCGCGACGACCGACCGAGCCTCGTCGTGGGTGGCCTCGGTGGTCTTCTCGTCGAAGGTCGCCCGAGCGGCGGCCTCCGGGTGCTGCATGTAGTTGCGGGCCCAGGCGGTCTCGCCGATCCGGTAGCGCAGGGTGGCGTACTGGAAGGGGGTGTAGCGGTCGCCCCACAGGAACTTGACACCCTCGGGGGGGAGGGTCTCGGGGTCGTCGCGCTGGGGCCGGGTCGTCGGTGCTGGCCAGTGGGGGCTCTCGGCGACGTTGTAGGCGGGGATCGCGAAGGCGTGGTCGACGACGTCCTTGTCGCGCAAGGTGCGGTAGATGTCGAACTCGTCGACGCGGGTGCCGATGATCACGGTGCGGCCGAACACCGAGGGCCGGGAGAGGAAGTCCTGGCGGAGGATCTCGAAGCGCTTGATGGTCTGGTCGATGTCGCGCAGGGACTGGACGTCGTCGATCAGAAGGAGGTCGCAGCGGGTGCCCTGGACCGAGCCGGTGATCCCGATGGCCCGCATCGAGTAGTCACGTTCGTCGAAGGTCTTGCGCTTGGCGACGTTGAAGTACATCTGGCCCCAGACCTGCGCCGAGCGGGCGTGGTCGGGGGCGAAGGGGCCGAAGTGCTCGACGAGTTCGGGGAACGGGCCGTCGGCTTCGAGCCGGTTGCGGACCCGGGCCAGCACCTTCTTGGGGTGTTCGACCGAGGCGGAGGCGACGGTGATCCGGAACTGGGGTTCGGTCGCCAGCTTGTAGGTGCACCAGTCCTCCAGCAGGGTGGTCTTCCCGTGCTCGGGGGGCATGAGGAGCATGGTGACCTCGCCCTCGTCGGCCTCTTCGATCTTGCGGGCGACGGTGGCTTGGTAGCTGGGGGTGTCGGTGTCGAGGTAGTGCTTGCGGAAGCTGACGAAGCTCCCGTCGTAGAGCCGGTGGTGGCTGGTGACGGTCGTGAAGATCGACTGGATCTCGTCCCACCAGTCCGGGTAGCGGTAGCGCCACGCGTTCCAGGTGTGGGGGCTGATCCCGAGGATCTCGACGATCTCGGACTCGGAGTAGCCGGCTCGGGCCTGCTGGAGCGCGTCGTAGCGCCGCATCCGGGAGGCGTCGGTCGTCGAGCTGGAGCCGGCCCGGCGGCGCTTGCGCTCCGTGTCGAGGATGGAGATGGGCTCGTCGTCCATGACGAGTCCTCTCTCAGCTCTGCCGAGCGAACGAGACCGCCTGGAGTTCGGCGGCGCCGACGAGCGTGTCGCCAGCGTCGGCGCCGATCCGGGAGATCAGGACCGAGTAGGTCGAGCCGAAGCCGGCCCCGGCGACGTTGAGGCCGGTGACGTGGTTGATCCGGGGGACGAGGGCGTTCTGGGCTCCGGCGGCGACGTTGGCGGAGGTGTCGGCGGCGAACGCCTCGGACGCCAGGTCGTTGGTGTTGAGGGTCTTGACGGCGACCCGCCAGCGGACGTTCCCGGCCCCGGCGTTGGGGTTGATCCAGAAGAACGAGATGCCGATGGTGTTCCACGGGGGGAGCAGGAACGAGGTGACCAGCTCGCCGGTGGCCCCGTCGGCGAAGGACCAGGTGGCGACGTTGTTGTTGTTGCCCCGGGTGGGCGGGGTGCCGGCGGCGGTGGCGTTGAAGTCGCCGGGGGTCAGGTAGATGGCGTCGAAGGCAAGCGCCGAGGCGCCCCCTCCGCCCCGGGAGCCGGTCCCGGTGCCTCCGCCGCGGAAGTCCTGGGCCATCAGTCGCCCAGCAGTTCGACGCAGAGAGTGGGGGTGCCGGCGGCGATGGCCTTGACCCGGGTGGTGTTGCCCGACCCGGTGCCTCGGACGATCTTGAAGGCGCCGATGGCGTTGGGCACCGAGTGGTTGTCGTCGCCGCCGACGGTCGGGTCGGCTGCGGGGGCGCCGGTGGTCGAGACGTTGAAGTAGACGGGGCCGGGCCCGTCGAGGATGCAGACGCTGACCTTGTTCCCTGGGCCGGTCAGGTCGACCGTGGCCACCGTGGCAGCCGTGAGGGTGACGTGGTCGATGGAGACGGCCATGCGGCGAAAGATAGCGCGTACGCGTCAAGCTGGCCCTGCCAGCCCGGTGAACGAGACGACCCCCGGTCCCGCTTAGAACAGGGGCCGGGGGTCGTCTTAACCGGGCCTGAGCCCAGCGGTCTTCCCAAGAGAGCAAACGCCTGCTGGGGTCCAGCGTACGCGGAACGACCCCCACGGGGCGGCGGGGGTCGTTCCTCAAGGTCCCTACGTGCAAGTCCGAAGGCGAGGCCGTTACCAGAGCCTCACCGGCAGGATGTAGGAGCGCTCAGCCTACCTCTGTCTGGTCGGCGAGCTTCTCGGCGGCGACGGCCGCCCTGCCCTCGTAGAGCCTGATCT
>Ga0075430_100005259_pt1 | contig 10912 bp, 10 predicted proteins | sample RhiMetdeltSRZDD4_FD_75294 | JGI IMG/M metagenome (GOLD analysis project Ga0075430, IMG submission 75294) | Populus rhizosphere microbial communities from Tennessee, USA - Rhizosphere MetaG P. deltoides SRZDD4 | ecosystem: Host-associated > Plants > Roots > Rhizosphere > Soil | place: USA... | reverse complement strand
CTTTGCTTTTCACGTTTCACTTTTCACATTTCACGTAAAATGATCTACAGAAGCAAAGCGCCTTTACGAATTGGATTAGCCGGTGGTGGCACAGATGTAAGTCCGTACAGTGACCTGTACGGCGGTGCCATATTGAATGCAACAATTTCATTATATGCACATGCTACACTGGAAGTATTATCCGAAAAGAAAATCATATTGTCAGCGACCGACAGGCAGGAAGAACAGTCATTTGATGTTGAAAAAGAATTACCAATAAACGGTAAGCTGGACCTGATGAAAGGGGTTTATAACAGGATTCAAAAAGATCATGGCGTGCAGTCAGGCTTTAAGCTATCCGCTTATGTGGATGCACCTGCTGGTTCAGGTCTTGGTACATCGTCCACGCTGGTAGTTGCGTTGATTGGTGTGTTTGCGGAAATGTTGCGTCTGCCCCTTGGCGAATACGACATGGCACATTATGCTTATGATATCGAAAGAAAAGATCTGAAATTTGCCGGGGGAAAACAAGATCAATATGCTGCCACATTTGGTGGAGTAAATTATATGGAGTTTTATAAAAATGATAAAGTAGTGGTAAACCCGCTCCGCATCAAGCAGCAATATTTGTTTGAATTGGAGAATAACCTGTTATTATACTATACGGATACGAGTCGTGATTCTGGAAAAATAATTGAGCAACAAGCAAAGAATGTAGAAAATAAAAAAGAAAGCTCTATCGAAGCGATGCACCAGTTAAAACAACAAGCACAGATGATGAAGGAAGCACTGTTGAAAGGAAGATTACATGAGATCGGTGAGATACTTGACTTCGGGTTTCAGCAAAAAAGAAAGATGGCAGAGGGGATCAGTAATAACTTAATGGAAGAAATTTATGAAACAGCAAAAACAGCCGGTGCATCCGGGGGAAAGATCTCCGGAGCAGGTGGCGGTGGTTTCATGATCTTTTATTGTCCGCGAAACACAAAGCATTCAGTAATGAAAAGTTTAGAGAAGTTTGGCGGCAAATCACGCAATTACCAGTTTGTGGAGCACGGACTGGTGACCTGGACGATATAAGTGGAAGTATAAAGATTGAACTTTATGAAAAAAATCAAAGAGATACTACAATCATCAATTGATACGAAACAGAAATTATTGCAGGATGAAGTTTTATTAAAAACAATTTGTGACACCGTTGATGCCATTGTTACTGCGTTTAAGAATGGCAAGCATGTTTATTTCTGCGGCAATGGAGGAAGCGCTGCCGATGCACAACACCTGGCAGCTGAATTTTCAGGACGATTTTATAAAGACCGGAAAGCATTGCCGGCCGAGGCATTGCATTGTAATACTTCGTACCTAACCGCCGTTGCCAATGATTACAGTTTTGACGATATCTATTCCAGGTTGATCGATGGTATTGGTGCTAATGGTGACGTACTGGTAGGATTATCCACTTCGGGTAATTCAAAAAACATCATCAAAGCATTTGAAATAGCTAAACAAAAAGAAATGATCACTGTCGGGTTTACCGGTGAAACAGGCGGCCAATTGAAATCGCTTTGTGATCATTTGATCAATATCCCGTCAACCGATACACCAAGGATTCAGGAAAGTCATATTACGATTGGTCATATTATTTGCCAATTGGTGGAAGAAAAATATTTTTAGCCTTGTATACTTTTGATCTGAAAGACGATGATCCATTGCAAGCTCCCTTTGCGGCACGGGGTGATAGTAAAGTCGCTATAGTGCTGGCGGGTGGTTTTGGTATAAGGCTTCGTGATGCTGTACCTGACCTTCCTAAATGCATGGCCCCCGTCAACGGCAGACCATTTTTGTTTTATGTCATCAATTATTTGCGCGAACAGGGAATTGAAAAATTTATTTTCTCTCTCGGCTACAAGCACGAAATAGTGACCGACTACCTGGAATCACAATTTGCTACTCTTGATTATAGTTGTTCAATTGAAAAAGAACCCCTGGGTACGGGTGGGGCAATTCTTGCGTCATGCTATTTGTCACCAGGCAAAACTGTTTTAGTAGTGAATGGTGATACACTTTTTAAAATTGATCTTGAAAAGGCCTGGCAGGAGCATATAAAGTTCAATTCTGATTGCACATTATTATTAAAACCGATGGAGGATTTTGACCGATATGGAGTTGTTGAGCTAAATGAGGATTCCAGTATAAAAAACTTTAAAGAAAAACAATTCTATAAAAAAGGGTTGATAAATGGAGGCGTATATGTTCTGAATGCTGACCAGTTTATAGCAGAGGAATTACCTGCAAAATTCTCATTTGAGAAAGAATATTTAGCAAAGTATTTTGCAACAAGACGAATATATGGTTGCCTGCAGGATGGTTATTTCATAGATATTGGTATCCCTGCAGATTACTATAAAGTGCAGGAGAATTTAATGCAGCCACCCTTGGATCTGAAAAAAATTAATGCCGGCTGGACACTTTTCCTGGACCGGGACGGAGTTATCAATCATGAAAAAAAAGATGATTATATCCGCGATCCACAAGAATTTATTTTTTATGAAGGTGTAAAGGAAGCAATGAACATATTTGCCAATAAGTTCGGGTGCATCATTGTTGTCAGCAATCAACGGGGAGTTGGCAAAGGACTGATGACCGAAGATGATGTTATCGACATACATTCCTATATGAAGGAACAGATCGAAGTTTCAGGAGGCCGCATTGATGATATTTATTTTTGCACTGCTGTTACGCCAAAAGATCCCTATCGCAAACCTAATCCGGGCATGGCATTCAGTGCAAAAAGAGACCATCCGGAAATTGACCTAAAAAGGTCGATTGTTGCAGGTAATAAACCAAGCGATATGTTATTTGGCAGGAATGCGGGTATGTACTCGGTATATATTGCGTCCACTCACCCGGAAACGCCTTTTCCCCACCCCGACATCGATCTCCGGTTCAATAGCCTGGCGGATTTTGCCAAAGCTTTATAAAACGTTATAAAATACTGCAAACCTTTCAGCGTTATTTAACGTCTGGTGAAAGCAGTGTAACTTCGCCCCAATGCCAATGGTAAATTCTGTGAAAAAATCGATTCTCTCATTTTTAGCCCTTATCATACTGCTGTTTACGGCTGTTGATTCCCCCTCACAGAGCATTACCTCTGCCAATAAAAAAGTATTAAGAGCAAAAGAAGATTCGCTTAAGCAAATGGCCAGGTATATGATCCTTGATTCTCTCGAGGCCGTTCGAATGATTGCATACAAGGATTTTGTTCCAACATTTATCCGGGCATTACAGGTTAAAAATTCTTTTTATTATCCGTTCGATTCAGTGCTTGGTATTTCCAAGTTATATGCGCCCGATAGCAGTTTCAGGATATTTACCTGGTACCTGGAAATCGATGATTATCGCGGCTGGCAGCGTGGATTTATTCAAATGAAAACTCCGGACGGTTCTTTAAAGGGTTTCAGGCTTCATGATGATTCCGAATGGTCCTCTGATGTATATTTTAAATCCTGTCGCGATACAAATTGGATCGGCGCGGTTTATTACAACATCATTAAAACCCAGCACCAGGGAAAGAACTATTACACCCTTTTTGGAATAGATCGCGAAGGACTTCGCAGCCAGAAAAAATGGATAGAGGTCTTATCTTTTGATGAGAAGAATCAGCCCGTATTTGGTGGTGCGTTTAGTTTTAAAGAAGATAGCGTCGCAAAAAAGACCCAATCGCGTTTTAGCATTGAGTATAAAAAAGATGCGAGAACTTTTGTGAATTTTGAGCCCGAACTAAAGGTGATCTTATTTGACCATCTTATTTCAGAATCCGATGAACCAGCGTTTCCATGGACCCTTATTCCCGATGGCGATTATGAGGGATTTAAATGGCAAAATGGGCAATGGGTTCATATTGATAAGGTATTTAATTATAAATTGGAAGATGGCCAGGCGCCGGTTGGTGATCCTCTCTTAGATTCTAAAGGAAACAGGAACGAAGAAAAATTAAAACAGAAATCGGACGCCAATAAGGGCAAGAAACCCGGTGGCAATTAATTTTGTTTAAACTCTTCAGCTTCTTCAATACTTTTATTTCTTACAAGCTCTGTAAATTTTTGCTCCACTCTTCTGAGTCTTGCATAAAGTTTTAGTATAAGAAAAAATAAGAACAGAATGCTGGAATAAGATAGCAAGTCTGCTCCCCTGCTTACTCCTACCCAATGAGCGAGCTTATTTGTCGTTTCCGGAAATAAAACAAAGAATATGCCTGCTGCAAAAAATAGTGCGACCAGTATCACATCCAGCAACGAACTGCGAAGACGCAAATACATGTAGATAGTTATGACTACAATGCCAATGGTAAGAATGATCTGGATGATTGTCATTAGGAAAAGATTTTGTAAAGAAGTATTTCAAAAAATATTTTTATTCCATCCCAGTTCCTTAAGCCCTTTCCTGACGAGTATTCTGTGTATTGAATATTATTTGGATACTCGGAATAGCGCAACCGATTCTTTGCCGACAGCACCTGGAACTGTGTGGCATGAGCCATCTTGTTTTCGGTAAGCCTGATATTATCTGCTGCCTTACGATCCAGGAGTCTTAAACCGTTATAGGCATCTGAAAGAAGTATACCCGAAACAAAATAATTGATATACCTCGCCATATTTAACACAAAAGTTCTTGAGCCGGAGGCATTGGTCTTTGACCCAGGCAAAAATCTTGAACCAAAAACGATGTCGCTTTTATCCTTTTCTATCAGCTTTATCATTCCTGCAATGTCATTACTATCATGCTGACCATCGGCATCAAATGTCACAATATAATTAGCGCCTTTCTTTTTTGCGAAATCAATACCGGTTTGCAACGCCGCCCCCTGCCCCAAATTCACCCGATGACGTAAGTAATAAATTGGCAAGCCGGTTAATTGTTTTTTGGAACCATCCTTTGAGCAATCATCGACCAGGATGACGCTATAACCTTTTTCCAAAACATCAGCAACAGTTTTTCGTACGACTCTTGCTTCGTTATAACAAGGGATAATTACAAATATGGATCTGTTGTCGTTCAAGGATTTTTATCTTATTCTAAATAAAAGGAAACAATGATTGATCTGTTCATCAGGGTTTACTGAATATATCCACGAGTATTTATGATCTCCTTTCAGATCAAGATAATCATTTACTCCAATTACAAATGTACCTTGTTTCCCTGCTGGCGTAACCGTCACAATTTTTACATCGGGATGGGCCTTCAGGTATTTTTCCAATGCATACCAACCTTGTCCAAAATCGATATTGGAATCAGCCATCACTTTATAAGCCTCTTTCTTGATCGGGATAAATTCGTTTGAATAGGAAATGAGATTCGGGAAAAAATAATAATAAGTGGCGAGGGAATAGATGACCACCAGGGCAGTCACGAATTTCATGCGCTTATGAAAAGATGGTAATTGAACGATAAAACCTACAAGCACATACAATAATGGATAAACCATTAATGCGTGCCTTATCCCTATCTGGACATTATTCTGAATACCTAAGACAAGCAGGAAATAAAAGATCGATCCAAGTAAAAAAAGCATAGTACTGGGATGCCCCTCAAATTTCTTTCTTATAAACAGGAAAACTGCGGCGCCCAGTAAAAGTAATAGGCCGGTTAACGGTGTTTTGAAAATAAATACCACCAAATAATAATACCAAAACCCCGTACCGGTTCTTTTTTCACCAAGCAAATAATTCGCGTCAGAAACATTGGGATCACCAGCGCCAAGTTCATTCATGTTCGTTGTCCAATCAAGGCCCCGGATATATGGTTGTGGCAATGGAATTGGAATGGAGCTAATAAATGATCCCTGTAAATTCTTAAATGACTGGCTGGCAAATTCGAACTTATTTAAGCTCATTCCCGGGGCATTGAATAAAAATCCAAGATTAATGATCAATGTTATGATCAGGCCTAAAGCAATTAATCTTAGAAGATTTATTTTGAACCTGCTGAAAAGCGTTTTTCGTATGATCAAAACTAATATTGAAATAATAGCAAGCAAAATGATCAGGTGGAGCATGGAATATTTTACCAGCTGTGCCACACCAAGACTAATGCTAAAGGCAATAAAATATTTCCAACCTGATTGCTTGATAAACTTCCAATAGAAGTAACATGTAGAAACGGTGAACAATGCGGTGTAAGCGTCAGTTGTCAGCAACATCCCGTGTCCGTTGAGGTTTGGACAAAAAACAAATAAGAATAGTGAAAGCAGCCCGCCATTCTCGCCAAACAATTGTTTTGACCATGTATAAATGAAAAATCCTGTAAGCAAACAAACGACAAGCGTAACATAGCGTCCGTTCATGATATCACTAAATCCGCCATCTGTTTTTAACAATCCAGGAGATGATAATTGTTGAATGGCTCTTGGTATTGCATTCACTCCCGTTATCGGCATGGCGCTGGCATCATCATAAGGATAGATCTTATCTGTTTTCCGCATCAATATTCTTTTGCCATAGCTCCAGTGATCCATTTCATCGTAGGTAACCGAATTGCGGGGAATAGCAATAAGACCGTTGACCAGGTAAACAGCAAATAACGCAATCACTAAATAAAAATGAATCCCTCTTCTGCGGAGCATGGTGCAATATAAAAGGTGGCATCATAGGCACCTCAATTATTTATTCACTACTCACATCCCGATAGCTATCGGGACACTATTGACGATTGACGATTCACCACATCAATCATTCAGTTTCAACACGGCAAGAAACGCCTCCTGAGGCACTTCCACTGTTCCTATTTGGCGCATTCGTTTCTTTCCCTCTTTTTGTTTCTCCAATAACTTACGCTTACGGCTGATATCACCACCATAACATTTAGCTGTAACGTCTTTTCTCATGGCAGAAATATTTTCTCTTGCAATGATCTTTGCGCCAACAGCTGCCTGTATACTTATCTGGAATTGCTGGCGGGGAACCAGCTCTTTTAATTTCTCGCAAAGCTTTCGTCCGAAATCCTGCGAACGGCTCCGGTGTATCAAGGCGCTCAATGCATCCACCTTATCACCATTCAATAAAATATCCATCTTCACAATATCACTTTCGCGATAGCCGATAGGATGATAATCGAACGACGCATAACCACGGGTTTGAGATTTTAGTTTATCATAAAAATCAAAAACGATCTCGGTCAATGGCATTTCGAATATCAACTCAACTCTTGTTTGCGTCAGGTAATGCTGGTTGATCAGGATACCACGTTTGCCCAAACAAAGTGTCATGATATTACCGATATATTCAGGCTTGGTAATGATCTGTGCCTTGATAAAAGGTTCTTCGATTCGTTCGGTCTTTACCGGGTCAGGAAATTCAGTGGGATTGTTTACAGTTACCTGTTGACCGTTTGTGGTATAGCCAATGAACCCAACGTTGGGCACCGTAGTTATCACCGTTTGGTTAAATTCTCGTTCCAACCTTTCCTGTATGATCTCCATGTGGAGCAAGCCAAGAAAGCCGCAACGAAAACCAAAACCAAGTGCCTGCGAGGTTTCTAATTCATAGGTCAGCGAGGCATCATTGAGCTGCAACTTATCCATACAATCACGCAACTCTTCAAAATCATCTGTATCTACCGGGAAGATACCGGCAAACACCATGGGCTTTACATCTTCAAAACCCTGTACCATTTGCGGATCAGGATTTGATGCAAGTGTTATGGTATCTCCCACTTTTACTTCTTTTGCCACCTTGATACCGGTAATGATATAACCCACATCACCACAATTCACCTCGGGTCTCTCGGACATTTTCAATTTCAGGATACCTACTTCATCGGCTTCATATTCCTGGTCAGTAGAAACAAATTTTACTTTATCACCTTTTTTAATTTTACCATTCAGTATCCGATAATAAACAATGATCCCGCGAAAAGAATTGAATACGCTGTCAAAGATCAGGGCTTGGAGTGGCGCGCCGGGGTCGCCTTCAGGCGCTGGAATTCTCTTTACGATCGCATCTAAAATCTCGGGTACACCCATTCCTGTTCTTGCACTTGCCAGCAAAATATCATCGGGCTTACAACCTACCAGGTCAATGATCTGGTCACGAACTTCATCCACCATCGCGCCATCCATATCAATTTTATTGATGATAGGAATGATCTCAAGGTCATTATCAATGGCAAGGTATAAGTTGCTGATAGTCTGCGCCTGGATGCCTTGTGTCGCGTCCACTAAAAGCAAACAGCCTTCGCATGCGGCCAGTGCCCGGCTCACTTCATAGCTAAAGTCCACATGGCCGGGAGTATCGATCAGGTTAAGGATATATTCCTTTCCATCGGTGTGTTTATAATTGATCTGTATCGCGTGGCTCTTGATGGTGATCCCTTTCTCTCGTTCAAGGTCCATATCGTCCAACACCTGGTCCATCATATCACGATCGCTGACCGTGCCGGTACTCTGTAAGAGACGGTCAGCCAGGGTGGATTTGCCATGGTCAATATGAGCGATTATGCAGAAATTACGGATGTTCTTCATGCCTGATTTTCAAGTCCGCAAAGGTAAGGGAAAGCAATGAGGGTTGCGCGATGAGTTATGAGCATTTGTGCATTGTCATTCTAATTACGAGTGAGGAATCGCAAGATGATTTTTATTATACAGCTTCCATATTACAATTTAGCCTCTGTTGCCTTCGAGGCATCCGGTAATGATTTGCTCACTTGTGCTGCTGTAATTCTATTCAACCATTAAATGATTGCATTTATAATAAATTACCCGGTCTAACGGCTCGGCAGATTAAATTGCACATCGTTTATTTAGTCGTCATGACGGCAACTACAAATTCACTGCAACTTTGTTTTAAAGCTTCATTGTATAGCTTTTCTTTTTCGGGAGTAAAATCTGTAAGGAAGGCATATTTCTTTTCCAAAGCTTTTGTGCAGTCATAAGCCGTTATCCCTTTAGTCGAAAATATTTCCCTGTCGCTCTCGTTCAATTGTCGAATGTCGAGTTCGGCATTTTTGTTAGCGGTCTCCATTAAAACTTTTTTGCCGTCAGCACTTATTGCATTTTCGAAATCAGCAAAGCAATTGCAAACGTCCTTTGCCGCATTGGTAACTTCGGAGTCTTCTTTCACGGTTCCTGACGACGTACTATCCTGCTTGTTCGAATCCTCAGGATTACTACTATTTGAACAACTGCTTATCAAAAAAATTAAGACAAGGATGGATGCTGAGAAGCAGTGTTTAAGGCTATTCCTGGTTATTTTTCTTGTTTGCATAATGATTTTTGAATTATAACAAAACTCCGATTTTTTCACCATAAACTCTGACCTAATAATAATGCAATAGTTGTCTTGAATGTATGCGGTGTGGTATGTCGTTAAACTTATGCGCAGCTTTCAAACTTACGGAGTAATCCCCCTCACAATCTTTACAGCGAGCGCAGTGTATCCACTCCCCCTTTCCAAGGGGGACTTGGTGCAGCACGATATCCGGAGAGTTCACTGCGTACCAGCTGTATTGTAAACGGAGTGCATCCATTCCCCCTTTTTCAAAGGGGGATCTGAGCGATCACAAAAAACGGAGTAATTCTAAGGGGGATTCGCACGAGGGAATTTAGTAACTTCAAAAAACATGTACTGGCTGCCTTATAATAAAAATCTCAAAGCGTTTTCAAGAAAATTAAGAAATAACTCGACACTTGGTGAAATATTACTTTGGCAAAAGCTAAGAGCGGGAAGCATGCTGAATTATACATTCAATCGTCAAAAACCATTAGGCCGTTATATCGTGGATTTTTATTGCAAGCCATTGAAATTAGTTATAGAAATAGATGGCACATATCATTTCGAAGATGAACAAAAAGTAAAAGACGAGTATAGGCAAGCAATCCTTGAAGACATGGGATTGAACTTTCTTCGTTTTTCAGAACAACAAGTAAGAAAAGATATGGATCTCGTTTTAAAAGCAATTGAACAATTCATCTCCGGGCATGAGCAGCTGACCCATCGTGCCACGAATACTTTTTCCTGAAATTTTACTCCGGTCTTGTTATATCCCTTGCCTTGTGCAAAGGACACCCACAAATGATCACTTTACGGCATTGTGAAATTATTTTTAGGGAATATCCTGATAACTTTTACAAATCTTGATTCATAATAGCCTTTTAAAGGAGATATCGTGACACCATAAGCTTTACCAGAAGTAGAATGGAGAAAAAGTAAATTACCATGTTCATTACTTTCTACAATTCCCATATGTCCAACAATTTTTATTGTACTATCGGTGCCGGTAAATAAAATAAGATCACCCGGGCTAGCTACTTCTTTCGGAATTTCAAGTCCAACATCCGTAAAGCCAACGGACGACCTCGGCACCTGAATATTAAAATGATTAAATACATAAGTGATAAACCCGGAACAATCAAAGCCTTTAACCGGATCAGAAGATGCGTATAAATATGGAGTACCCACCAATGATTTACCAAATGCAACAACACTATCGGGTATAATCGAACCTGTGTTGATTTCCTGTCCTTGTGCATAGATAAGAGGATCCGGAAGCGCTATCATCGTCATATTGGAATCAATAATATTACTTGAATCAATTTCATTCGATACTACTGATGGTTCCTTATAACTGATCTTGCTTTTTTCTTTACAAGCGGTCACGAACAGCCCGCAGACAAATAAAATAATATGAAATCGATTCGGCGTCACACTTTTAGCGGGCAAAAAATCATGCCGCTCTTTTATAATAGCAAGGTTTCAGGCAAAAGATGAGGAGCATAACGAAATTCAACTGTACACCATTGGCCACTGATTGTTCATGTTTTTTCACCAGCAATCATTAATGCTCAAGAATATTACTCTTTCTTATTCGCTTTACGCAATCGTGTTAATTCTTTTATTATCCAAATAATAAGAGGTATTGTGACGACCAGAACAAAGAA